>ERZ791830.1006-NODE-1006-length-20904-cov-6.361025_pt1 | contig 20904 bp, 19 predicted proteins | sample MGYA00509945_ERZ791830 | MGnify/ENA primary metagenome ERZ791830 (study PRJEB30046, sample SAMN00792021) | human gut metagenome | study: EMG produced TPA metagenomics assembly of the A metagenome-wide association study of gut microbiota in type 2...
ACCAGAACCCCCGGCCAGCCGGCACCCGCTGCGGTCCGGGCGAGCCCCGCCAGTGCAGCTGCCGGGATTCCGTTTTTCTCCTCACTGCCCTTCAAAACGCAGCTTCTCCCCCTCTGCTGTCAATTTTGGGAGCTGCAGCTCCCTCTTTTGCAGGCGATACAGCGGTGCATCCGGGCCGTGTGTCTTCAAAAACGGGCCGATTTCCGAAAGCTCCACCATGCCCTCCAATTTGTACACCCGGGTTCCCGGCCGCACATAGTCCTGCAGCCTTTCCATGCAATCCTCTACTTCCCCTGTCAAAAGCACATAGTCTGCCGTATCCAAAAACAGGATTCCATGTGCTTCCGCCCGCAGCGCATCCACAGCCTTTTCCAGGCTGTCCCCCCGACCCACACTGCCCGTATCCGCGGACACCCGGTACTGCCCCGCCTGATTCTCAATCAACAGTGTTTCCACAGGCAGCAGCTTTCCAACCTCTGTGCCCCGCTGGGGCAACAGAAGCAGAGCCAGCGCTGCCAGCCAAATCCATTTTTTCATACCTGCTTTCTCCTGTCTTCCGAATGGAGCAGCGGGTCTCGGAATTTGTCCGTGACCATGCGGTCCCGCAGCACATTGGCCTGTCCCTTGTGGAAGGGTGCCAGATAGGGTACCTCCAGGCATTGCAGCCCCGCCAGATGGCCCACCAGGACGATAAATCCCGCCGTCAGGCCAAAGAGCCCCGCCACGGCGGCGATCAGTGCAAAGCCCAGCCGCCACAGCCGCAGGGCCTCTGCCAAGTCCCGATTGGGCAGCACAAAGCCGCAGACTCCCGCAATGCTCACCGCGATCAGCGCCGCCGGGGACACCAGCCCCGCATCCACCGCCGCCGTGCCCACCACAATGCCGCCGATGGTGGAGACGGATTGACCAACAGCCTGGGGCAGGTGAATGCCAGACTCCTGCAGCAGCTCAAAGGCCAGCAGCAGGCTCACCACCTCTGCCGCCGTAGAAAAAGGCACATCCTTTTTGCTCTCAACGATGGCCCGCAGCAGGGGCAAGGGGATCATCTCCTGATGAAACACCGCCAAGGCGATATACAGCCCCGGCAGCAGCAGCCCCAGAATCAGCGCCCCATAGCGCAAAATCCGCAGGAAGGAGGCGCTGAGGTAGTCCCGGCTCCAATCCTCCGGGCTCTCCATCAGGTAGCCCAGGTCCGCCGGGGCCAGATAGCCCAGGGGCAAACCGTCCACCAGCAGCCCCACCCGGCCCTCCAGGAGCCCGGCGCAGAACTTATCCGCCCGCTCCGTGTATTGAATCAGGGGAAAGGCCGTCTTCCGGGACCCGGTGACATACTCCTCCACAGCGGAGGGAGCCAGGAAGCCGTCCACATCGATCTTTTCCAGGCGATGCTGCATCCGCTCCACCAGGCGAAGGTCCGTCAGACCGTCAATGTAGGCCACGGTCACATTGGTCAGACTTCTGCGGCCTACCTGGGTCTCCCAAAGCCGCAGGGCCGGGGTGCGCAGATGGCGGCGGATGAGGCTGGTATTGGACCGAACCGTCTCCACGAAGGCATCCTTGGGCCCCTTGACGGTATTCTCCACCTCCGGGGCGGAGATGCCCCGCTTCTCCCCGGTTTTAACCTCAAAGGCAATGGCCCCGGCCCCGGGGAAGAGAACGACGCAGAAGCCGTTGACCAGCTTCCGGGCCACGGTGTCCAGGTCCTTGCAGGGGTCCGCCACGCTGTTATAGACGTTTCCCAGCAGCGCCTCTTCATAAAGGGCCGCCGGTGTACTCCCGGTCAGATTGTCCGTAATGGGGCGGATGACGTACTCCGAGGTATCAGCCCCGGAGGTCAGGCCGTCAATGGCATAGGCATAGAGGCTCACCCCATTGCAGCAAAGCCGCCGGACAATAAAGTCCGCCGCCCCCTCAAAAATCCCCGTGATGTTTTCATGGTTCACTTCCCCGGAATACATCTGCCTCACCTCCCGGGTAGGATTCCACAGATTTTTCACAATATGCGGAAATTCCGGCACAGCAAAAGAGGACGCAGCTTGAGACCGCGTCCTCTTTTCATATTCGATTCACTGTGCGCTGGGCACGACCTCCGGGCCGATGGGGCAATCGTAACCGGCGGCGGCGGTTTCCCGGAACTCCTGCCGGGCGGCTTTTACCAGCTCGGGCTTTTCCATCAGGTCCATGGCAGCACCGGCCAGGACTTTAGCGGCGTACAGCAGGCCCTTGTGGGCCAAGCCGGTCTTGCCGGCGGCAACCACCTGCCAGCTGTGGCCGGGGACCTGGGAAGGCCAGGTGGCCGTATTGAACTGGGCGGTGGGGGTCAGCCAGCTGACGTCGCCCACATCCGTAGAGCCGGGGCTATAGGAATAGGCAGGGTAATAGGGCACCACAAAGTCGTTGATGGCCTTATTTCCATGGTCGGACAGCTGAATGATCTGCTTTTTGAGCACGGGGTTGGTCTCCGTGCTGTGGCCGGGCAGGCCATCGTGGGGGTAGGTCTCGCGAAGCTTGGCCGCGAAGTCCCACTCCTGCTGGGTATACTCCGGCAGGGGAGCTTCCACCAGATTGTCGTAGAGCAGCTGCTCCAGGACGGTATTGGACAGGGTATCGGAGGTGCCGTCCAGCTGGTGCCAGGTGACGGTGGTGCCGGTCATCAGGGCCGCGCCCTTGGCAATGTCATTGACCCGGGCCAGCAGGGCCTTGGCCTTGCGGACGGTTTCCGCCCGGACCATATAGATGAGCTTCGCCGTGGGCTGCACTACATTGGGGGAAATGCCCCCGGCATCGGCGATGGAATAGTGGATAGAGCTCTTGGGCTCCATATGCTCCCGCAGGAACTGAACGCCTATATTCATCAGCTCCGCGCCGTCCAGGGCGGAACGGCCCTCCCAGGGGTTGCCTGCGGCGTGGGCAGCGGTGCCCGCGAACTCATAGACCATCTGCAGGCAGGCGGCATTGGAGCCGGTGGTGACCTCATTGGTGTAGCCGGGGTGCCAGGTGATGGCGGCATCCAGGTCCCGGAACAGACCGTCTCTGGCCATAAAGGTCTTGCCGGCGCAGCCCTCTTCTCCGGGACAGCCATAGAAGACGACCGTACCGTGGAGCTTTCCGGCTGCGATTTGGTCTTTGATGGCAATGGCCGCACTGAGGCTCGCCGCGCCCAGCAGATTGTGGCCGCAGCCCTGGCCGCTGCCGCCCTCGCAGAGGGGCTGCTTCTCGGTCACACCGGGGGCCTGGGACAGGCCGGACAGGGCGTCATATTCCGCCAGAATGCCGATTTTCGGGCTGCCGGAGCCGTAGGTTCCGGAAAAGGCCGTAGGAATACCGCAGAGGTTCTCTTCCACCCGGAAGCCCTCCTGCTTCAGCAGGGCCACATAGGCGGCAGTGGACTTGATTTCCAGCATGGACAGCTCGGCATATTCCCATATCTTGTCACTGAGGGTGAGAATTTCCTCTTTTTTCGCTTCAACGGTCTGATAAAGCTCCTGCTTGCTCATATTACAGCACCTTCTTCAGGAAGTCCTGGAGCCGGGGATGGGTGGGATTGTTGAAAATCTGCTCCGGGGCACCCTGCTCCAAAATATTGCCCTCGGCCATAAACAGCACCCGATCGGAAACCTCCCGGGCAAAGCGCATCTCGTGGGTAACGATGACGCTGGTCATGCCCGTATCCACCAGGCCCTTGATGACATCCAGCACCTCGCCCACCATCTCGGGGTCAAGAGCGGAGGTGGGCTCGTCGAAGAGCATTACATCCGGCTCCATGGCCAGAGCCCGGACAATGGCAAGCCGCTGCTTCTGGCCGCCGGAGAGGTTGCCGGGCATTTCATCGTACTTGTCCAGCAGGCCGACCCGGGAGAGCAGGTCCTTTGCCATCTGGCTGGCCTCTGCCTCGCTCTTGCCCTTGAGCATCTTGGGGGCCAGGGTGATATTCTGAGCCACCGTCAGGTGGGGGAACACATTGAAGTGCTGGAACACCATGCCCATCTTCTGCCGATGGATATCGATGTTCACTTTGGCAGGCTTGGGGAGCTTTCCCTCCTTGATGAGCTGCTTCTCCTCCTTGGTCAGGTTGCCGGTGATCTCGTCGCCCTCGAAGTAGATTTTGCCGCTTTCCGGCTTTTCCAGCAGGTTCAGGCACCGCAAAAAGGTGCTCTTGCCGCCGCCGGAAGGGCCGATGATGGAGACCACCTCGCCCTTTTCAATGGTCTGGTTCACGCCTTTGAGGACGTGCAGCTCGCCATAGCTCTTATGCAAATCAACGGTTTTGATCATTTCCATAATTAAACAGTTCCTTCCTTTTTCGCCTTGTGGCTGCGGTAGCTGTTGGGGTTTGCCATCTTCTTGCCGAAGCGGTCCACGATCTTGCTCAGAGGATAGGTCACGCACAGGTAGATAATGGCAACGATGGTCAGAGGCTCCAGGGTCAGATAGGACACGCCCTTGACCACCAGGTAAGAGGTCATGATATCGCCCAGGAAGAAGGTAGAGGCCAGAGAGGTCTCCTTCAGCATCATGATGAACTCATTGCCCAGAGCCGGCAGAATATTACGCACGGCCTGGGGCAGGATGATCTTCACCATGGTCTGGCCCTCGCTGAGGCCCAGAGAACGGGCGGCCTCGGTCTGGCCCTTGTCCACGGCCTGAATGCCGGAACGGATGACCTCGGACACATAGGCAGAGGAATTGATACACAAAGAGATGGAAACCCACATGAACTGGCTGAGCTTCATGAATTTGAAGATGTTGGGCAGCACGAAATAGAACACGTACAGCTGCAGCAGAATGGGGGTGCCCCGCAGGACCTCTACATAGACGGAGGCGATGAAGCGGAGGATCTTGGACTTGGACATCTTCAGCATGGCAACCAGGGTACCCAGAACGGTGCCCAGGGCCACGGAGATAAAGGTCAGAATCAGGGTGTTTTTCAGGCCGGTGAACAGGAAGAGCTTCCAATACTGGCTCCAAATCTTTGCCATATTCGGCAGAAACAGGCTAAAATCCATCTTTCTAAATTCCTTTCAAATCATTATAGCATCATTTGTGCATTTTTCAAGAGCAGGGGGTGCTCGCAGGATGCTTCTCTTTTCAGCGCGGCGGCGCTGCGTTCAAAAGGAAAGCATCCGTTTTGTGGGATTCTTTCCGGACATACCGCTGCGAACCAGTGGCTTTGGCCACCGGTTCGCAACGGTTTTTCGTTTCCGTAATTAGTTGGCAACGTTGCCGTTGTCGTCGTAGGAGACCTCAATGCCGGAGATGGCCTTGGCCTCTTCATACCAGGTGTTCCACTGGTCCTTGGAGGAAGCAAGAGCTTCGTTGACGGCCTCGGTCAGTGCATCGTTGCCCTTCTGGATCAGGGCCACGTTGCCGGTGTACTTCTCGTCAACCACAAACTTGAAGCCGGACATGGCAATGTCGGGGTTGTTGGCGATGATGGCTTCGCCATTGCCCTTGGCCACTGTGATGCAGTCAAAGTCGCCGTTCTTCAGCTGCAGCACACCGGTGCCCAGGTCGGTGAAGAGGGTCAGCTCGCTGTCGGGCAGCTGCTCGGTGGTCAGGGACTGCTGCAGAGAGGCATTCTGTGCGCCGATCTTGGCTCCCTTCAGGCCGTCGGCAGTGGCGAACTTGTCGCCGTTGGAGGCCAGGGTGATCAGGACCTGCTCGTCTTCGTTGTCACCGGCGTGGTAGTAGTTGGAGATGTTGTAGTTCTGGGTCCGCTCTTCGGTCCAGCTGAAACCGGAGATGGTCATATCCACGGTGCCGGCGTAAACGGCGGTCTGGCAGGCGTCAAAGCTCATGGGCATGATCTGCAGCTCCAGGCCCAGGCTCTCGGCTATGTACTTTGCCAGGGTCACATCGAAGCCGACGTACATATCCTGGCCCTGCTTGGTGGGGTCGGTGAACTCCATGGGGGCGAAGTCGGGAGAGGTGGCGACGGTCAGGACGCCGGGAGTAACGGTCTTGATTTCGGCCGCTGCGGCGGTTTCCTCTGCGGCGGTGGTGTCGGCAGCGGCTGCAGTGGTGGAAGTGGAGGTGGTGCTGCCGCAGCCAACCAGCATAGCGGCCAGCATCAGTGCGGCGAGGATAAAGCTAACGGTCTTTTTCATTTTCATTGACTCCTTTTCTCCGGGGGTTGATTGATGGCTGTATTATAGCGCGAATATTATGCAATTTCAATTGATAAAACATACAAATCGGAATTCTTTTTGCAGCGTATCTTATGTATGTTTTGTATATCCTATTCATTTTCTTTTTGCATATTTGCATAATTATATGTTTTATTCATAATTTTTCCGTATATCTGCATATTTCAGCATTCCGTATACAGCGTATATTATTCATATAACTATGCATGTTTGCATAGAAAGGGCCGCACAAAAAGGCGAGGCCTCCGGAGAGGTCTCGCTTGATTCACTCTGTTGATAACTTTGGGTTATCATAAAAAGAAGATCAGGACAGCAGCAGCTTGTCGTCGGCCTCGTCGGAGCCGGAGGCCTTGCAGAAAAGCTCCAGCAGCTGCTCAACAGTCAAGTGCCTCTTCTCCTCGCCGGAAACGTCCACGGCCACGTGGCCCTCATACATCATGATCAGGCGGTTGCCATAGGTAATGGCGTCGCGCATATTGTGGGTGATCATCATGGTGGTCAGGCGGTTCTTCTCCACAATGCGCTGCGTAGCCTCCAGGACCTTGGCGGCGGTTTTGGGGTCCAGGGCGGCGGTGTGCTCATCCAGCAGCAGCAGCTCCGGTTTTTGCAGGGTGGCCATCAGCAGCGTCAGGGCCTGGCGCTGGCCGCCGGACAGCAGGCCCACCTTGGCGGTCATCCGGTTTTCCAGTCCCAAGTCCAGGATTTTCAGCTGCTCGATATAGCGCTCCCGGTCCGCCTGGGTAATGCCCGGGTGCAGGGTGCGGCGCTTGCCCCGGCGGTCTGCCAGAGCCAGATTTTCCTCGATCTGCATGGTGGCAGCCGTGCCCATCATAGGGTCTTGGAACACCCGGCCCAGGTAGGCTGTCCGCTTGAATTCCGGCAGGCGGGTGATGTCCCGGCCGTCGAGAATGATGGAGCCCGTATCCACCTGGATGGTGCCCGCCACGGCGTTCAGCATGGTGGATTTGCCCGCGCCGTTGCCGCCGATGACGGTGACAAAATCCCCGTCGTTCAGGGTCAGGTTCAGGCCGTTCAGAGCCGTTTTGGCATTCACCGTGCCGGGGTTAAAGGTCTTGCTGACATTTTTGATCTCAAGCATTCCGGGCGCCTCCCTTCTCTTTCTTCACATGGATACTGTTCTTCCAATAGGGAATGGACAGGAACATGGCCACAATGGCCGCGGTAAAGAGCTTCAGATCATTGGTATTCAGGCCCAATTGCAGGACGATTTGCAGCACCAGATAGTAGATCACCGCGCCTACGACCACGGAGCAGAGCTTCAGAGCAAAGTTTCTAAAAATCTTATCCAGCAGCACCTCGCCGATGATGACGGCGGCCAGACCGATGACGATGGCGCCCCGGCCCATATTCACATCCACCGCGCCCTGGTACTGGGCCAGCAGCGCGCCGGACAGGGCCACCAGGCCATTGGAGAGCATCAGTCCCACGGTGACGGCGACCCGGGTGTCAATGCCCTGGGCACTGGCCATGCGGCGGTTGGCGCCGGTGGCCCGCAGACCGGAGCCATACTCCGTGCCGAAGAACCAATACAGAATGCCAATGAGCACCGCCAATGTGACGACTGCGGGAATCAGGGGATTGCGCGCAGACAGCTCCTTCACAAACCGCTGGGATACCACCAGATTGTACTTGTCCACGGAAATGGGCTGGTTGGACTTGCTGCCCATGATCCGCAGGTTCACGGAGTACAGGGCCAGCTGGGTCAGAATGCCCGCCAGAATGGCCGGAATGCCGCAGCGGGTGTGCAGCAGGCCCGTAACCATGCCCGCCAGCATGCCCACCAGGAACGCACACAGCAGGGCGATCCAGGGGTTGCAGCCGGAACGCATGAGCATAATGCACACCGCGCCGCCGGTGGCCAGGCTGCCGTCTACGGTCAGGTCCGCCACATCCAGAATGCGATAGGTAATGTACACGCCAATGGCCATAATGCCCCAGAGCATTCCCTGGGCAATGGCGCCGGGCGCGGCATTCAAAAGGGAGGAGAAAAACATAGGCTTGTTACCTCAAATCTTTCTAAATTGCAACACAGGGGCAGGGCGAAAGGGCCCTGTCCCTGTATTCTATTCCATTGTATCAGCCCTCGATGGCTGCGTAGTCATCGGGAACGGTGACGCCCAGGGTCTCGCAGTTGGCTGCGTTGTACTTCTTGGTGACCTGGGGTGCGTACTCCACAGGCATTGTGGAAATGTCGGCCTCGCCGGTCAGGATCTTGACGGCCATCTTGCCGGTGGCATAGCCCAGATCATAGTAGCTGATGGACAGGGTCGCCACGCCGCAGCCGGAGCAGATGCCCTCTTCGCCGGCAATGACGGGAACGCCCGCAGGCAGAACCACATTGGCGATGGCCTCGGTGTTGGAGGCGGCGGTGTTATCGGTGGGGATGTAGATCACGTCGCTGGAATCGCAGGCCTTCTGGGTCACGGAGGCAACGTCGTTGGTATCGGTGAAGGCGTACTCCTCACAGGTCAGACCCGCCTGCTCCAGATAGCCCCGGATCATATCCACCTGGTACTTGCTGTTGGACTCGGCGGAGCAGTACAGCAGGCCCACGGTCTTGGCATCGGGGAACAGCTCCTGGAGCATGGCCGCCTGCTGGTCCAGAGGAGCCAGGTCGGAGGTGCCGGAGATATTGCCGCCCACGGTGCCGGTCCAGTTGTCAATTTCCAGGGCGGAGGCGTAGTCCGTCACGGCGGTGCCCAGAACGGGGATATCGGCAGTGGCAGAGGCAGCGGCCTGCAGAGGGGCAGTGGCGTTGGCCAGGATCAGGTCCACCTAGGAGGCCACCAGGCCATTGACGATGGTGGCGCAGTTGACGCTCTCGCCGGAGGCGTTCTGCTCATTGAAGGAGACGGCATCGCCCAGGGCTTCCGTCAGGGCATCCTTGAAGCCCTGGGTAGCGGCGTCCAGTGCAGGGTGCTGCACCAGCTGGCAGATACCGACGGTATAGGTCTTGCCGGATTCGGTCTCGGCGGAAGCCTCGGAGGCTTCGGTCTCGGCTGTGGTCTCAGCGGCATCGGCAGTGGTGGCAGCGGGCGCAGTACCCGTGCAGGCCGCCATGGATACCAGCAGCAGGGCTGCCAGCACAAGCGCAAGTGCTTTTTTCATTTTCATTTTCTTCCCTTCGTGCTTTCTCTACGAACTTTTGTGCTCCACCGGTGGAGCACTTCTCGACTACTATACACCCGCTTTTCCAAATTGTCAACGAGAAAAATAAATGATTTTCGAAGAAATCGTATATTTCTCAGGCAAAACCTGAATTATTCCCTTTCAAAATGAATATATGCATTTTCCCATTCATTTTACGGCTCCGGGGCGGAATTTTTTCATTTTCCCCGCTTCCGGCAAATTCGGCGCTGGAAACGTGGTATGCTGGCGGCAGTACAAACGCATGGAGGGATGGAATATGCGCAGAAATATCTGTATTCTGGTTTTGAGCTTGCTGCTGTCCGCGCTTCCCCTGGGGGCCGGTGCGGAAAACGCCCTGGTTTTGGAAGGCGGCACAAAGGACCTGCTCTTTGCCGCCGACGGCAGCACACCCATGGACCACCTGTTCGGCAGCTACCTTGCCATCAGCCCCGGGGAAAATCCGGAAGAGACCGTGATCCTCCGCCCCCCGGCGGAAATGCGGCTGGTGCTGCAATGCCTGGACGTAACCCCGGCGCTCTCCGGCATCCGCCTGACCGTTCAGGGGGAGACGCTTCTCTATGACGGTCCCCTAGCCGGTCTGGCAGACCTGGGCCTGTTTTCTCCGGAGGAGACCCAATTGCAGCTGCGCCTGGCGATTCCGGAGGACCTGAGCCTTCAGGGCCGGAGAGACTGGCCAAAGCTGCGCTGGTGCCTGACCGCCCAGAGCCCCCAGTCCCCTAAAACCGGGGACAATATCCGCCTCCCCGCCGCCGTCTTCACCGGCGCACTGACAGGCCTGCTACTGGCCCTGCCCTGGGGCCGCAGATTCCGCCGGGTGCAAAAGCCCTAGGCGCAGGCCGGAAGGGTTCTATCCGCAATTGCCGCGACAGGGAAAAATGCGCCTGATATCCGGAACAGTCCTTGGATATCAGGCGCATTGTTTTCTGGAAAATTACTCGATGAGGCCGCTTTCCTTCAGCAGCAGCTCAATGTCGGTGCCGCGGGTCTTCCTGACCAGGAGCTTCAGCATCTCCTTCTCGCCGAAGGACAGAGGCGCCTGGGAGATGGGCTTCTTGTCGATGGCGTAGTAGCAGGCACGCAGCAGCTCCCGGACATCGTACTTGCTGCCCCAGACCTCGGGGACGGCCCGGTCCACATTCAGCAGGGTGTAGACGGATTCCATGCCGGTACGCATGGAGTACTCGGTGGTGAAGATGGTGTCTCTGGGGGTCTCGGCGAACTGGCCGATGAAGGCGAAGTTCACGGCACCGTCGGGCACCACCTTAGGCCGGTCGGATTCCTTTCTGGGCTGGAAGAAGGCGTTGATATAGGGCATATAGCAGGTGGTGGTGTTGCAGGCGCTCTCCGCCAGCTCGGGGATTTCCTCCTCGGGTACACCGATGTGGTACAGCCACTCCTGGCAGATCTCCTCGCCGGTGCACTCCCGCATGGCCTTCTTGACGAACTGGCCGGGCTTGTTGGTGGTCAGGCCATAGACCCAGACCAGCACGGTGTCCTTATCCTGGGCCTTGAACTGGGGCTGACGGTTGATGGTCCAGCTGAGGTACCAGTTGTCGGTGCTGTCCTTCACGGTGACGATGCCGCCGGTGGTGACTTTCCCGGCACGGGGGTCACGCTGGCAGATATCCATAATGTGGCGGATGATCTTCTCGTCCTTGGTCTGCACCGTGGCGCTCATCCAGTTGGTGGCTTCCACATCGGAGCAGAAGGCATCGGGATTGCCGTACTCGCCGTTCTTGGCCTGGGCGGCAATGTTCTTCCACAGGTCCCAGCTCTCGCCGCAGCCGTTGGCGATGCCGCTGAGGTCCGGGGCATGGGTCTGGTCGCCGTAGCAGGAGGTATCGGTGCAGCAGCCGTTGGTGATGAACACCAGATCGTCCTCCACCAGGTCGATGGACTGCTCCTGGCCATCCTTCACATAGACGATCTTCCGGGCGATCTGCTTGTCGCCCACATGGTCGATGACCACGTTCTTCACGTCCATGCCGAACTCCACCTTGACGCCGTGGCTCTCCAGGTACTTCACCAGGGGCAGGATCATGCTCTCATACTGGTTGTACTTGGTGAAGCGGAGAGCGGAGAAATCGGGCAGACCGTCGATGTGGTGGACATACCGGCAGAGGTAGCGCTTCATTTCCAGAGCGCTGGACCAGCGCTGGAAGGCGAACATGGTCTGCCAGTAGAGCCAGAAGTTGGTATCCCAGAAGGAATCGGGCAGGACCTCGGAGATCTTCTTGCCCTCCAGCTGGCTTTCGGGGGTAATGAACAGCTTGGAAAGGGCCATGGCGGATTCCCGGTCCAGCTTGAACTGCTTGTCGGTATGGGCATCCTGGCCGCACTTGACGGTGGCCCGGCACAGGGAGTAGTTGGGGTCGTGCTTGTTCAGCCAGTAGTACTCATCCAGCACGGACACATTGGGGGTCTCGATGCTGGGCACATCCCGGAACACATCCCACATGACCTCAAAATGGTTGTCCATTTCCCGGCCGCCGCGCATGTAGAAGCCCTTGGAAACGTCCTTCCGGCCATCGCAGCTGCCGCCGGCCAGTTCCAGCTTCTCCAGCAGGTGCACCCGCTCGCCCTTCATCTGTCCGTCACGGACCAGGTAGAAGGCGGCGGTCAGACCGGCAAGGCCGGTGCCGATGATATAAGCGGACTTGTTGTCCACGCCCTGGGGCTTCTCGGGATGGGCAAAGGCTTCATAGGTTCCAGCAGAATAATACATATACTTTGCAGCTCCTTTTTTGTTGGGCAGCCCCGCACCTTTTATACGGGTGCTGCTTTTTGTTTTTCTTTATGGCCCTATTGTACCCAGTCAAGCCCATTTTCACAATAAACACAACTGCCCGGCTGATGAACATTTCATCAACCGGGCGGTTTTGGCAGAAATTTTGGCATTTCGCCGTTTTTGATAAAAGGATTTAATGGGTCTTCCAGATGACCTGAATGCCGTGGTCCTCCAGCCACTTGGCGTTGGCCGCCATATAGGGGCACTTCTCCCCCTTGGGCTGGGCACACACGCCGATGTGGACCGCCTGTGTACCGATGGACACCAGACGCTCCAGCTTCTCCTGCATTCCGGCATCCTCCTCAAGGGGTGTGCTGCAATGGCTGCACCGCAGGAAGGCCAGAAGCTCCGTCTCCTGTCCCTCGTAGCAGGCAAAGCCACCTCTGCGCTCCCGCAGCGCCCGCAGACACCCGGCCCCGGTGCAGACATCGTTGGCATCCAGGCAGCACAGAATCGCAAGATTCGTCATATTTCTTTTCTCCCTTCCGGGTAGTATTGAATTCTCAGAATTCCGGCCTCATCCCGGAATACCTTTGCCTTCACGCCGTATACCTGCCGGATGAGCTCCGGGGTAAGCACCTCCTCCGGCGTTCCGGATGCAACCAGCTGCCCCTTTTCCATGACAAACAGCCGGGTGCAGTACATGGCTGCAATGTTCAGATCGTGAATGGCCGCCACAACCGTGCGGCCCAGGCCCTGGACAATGTCCATAAGCTCCAGCTGGTAGGTGATGTCCAGGTGGTTGGTGGGCTCGTCCAGAATCAGGCAGGGGGTCTGCTGGGCCAGTGCCCGGGCCAGAATCACCCGCTGCTGCTCGCCGCCGGAAAGGGTGGAGAAGCTGCGCTTTGCCATATCGGCCATGCCAACGGTCTCCAGCGCCTGGGCCACAATGGCATAGTCCTGGGCATTGTCCCGCTCCATGGCCCGCTTGTGGGGAGAGCGGCCCATGAGCACCACATCCTGCACGGAAAATTCAAAATTGTAATAGTTGTGCTGGGCCAGGACCGCAACGGACTGAGCGCTCTTCTTATAAGAGAGCTCCCGGATATCCGTGCCGTCCAGCTTCACAATACCGGCCTGGGGCTTCAAGACCCGGTAGATGCACTTGAGCAGCGTGCTCTTGCCGCTGCCGTTGGGGCCGATGATGCCCACAAATTCATTGGGTTCCACCTCCAGAGAAACACCCCGGAGAATGGCGTTGCCGCCCAGAACCGCTTCAATTTCCTTTGCCTCCAGTTTCATCCCTCGCCACCTCCAAATCCGTAGCGGCTGCGGGCCATGAGATAGATGAAGCAGGGCGCGCCGATCATAGAGGTCAGAATGCCGATGGGCAGCTCCGTCCGGTCCAGCAGCGTCCGGCAGGCCACATCCGCCCACAGCAGGAACGCCGCACCCAGCAGGGCGGAAATGGGCAGCAGCTTCTTGTGGTCCGTGCCGAAGAGCATCCGCACAATGTGGGGAATCACCAGGCCCACAAAGCCGATGATACCGGCATTGTACACGGAGAAGCCCACCAGCAGAGAGGCCACCACCAGATAGAGAATGCGCCAGCGGTGCAGATCGGTGCCCAGGGTCACGGCGGATTCATCGCCCACCAGCATCAGGTTCAGCGTCCGGTGCTGGGTCAGGAAGAAGATCACGCAGGCAACCGTCACTGCCAGCATGGTGGGATTTGTATCCCAGCTGGCGGCGGCCAGGCTGCCCATGGTCCACCGGCCCACGGCGGCAATGGCGTTGCTGCTGTTGTTGATCACATAGAGAACAAAGCTGGAAGCCGCAGAGCAGATGGAGGACAGGGCGGTTCCCGCCAGAATCAGCTTTACAGAGGTGGCGCGGCCGCCGATGTTTGCCAGAAACAGCACCCCCCAGGAGGCCGCCAGCGCCCCCAGAAAGGCCATAACGCCCACATAGTTGGCCCCAAAGGCCGTTCCCACACCCAGCAGGATTGCCAGGGTGGCACCCAGGGATGCGCCGGAGGAAACGCCCAGAATATAGGGGTCTGCCAGAGGGTTCTTGACGATGGCCTGCATCACAACGCCGGACACCGCCAGGGCCGCACCCACGCAGATGGCCAGCACCAGCCGGGGCAGGCGGATGAACCAGACAATATCGCTGAGGCTGCCGCTGCCGTAAAGCTCCGCATCGCCAATGCCCAGGGTCTTATAGAGGATCACGCCGTAGACATCCTTCACGGACAGATTGGCCGCACCCATGGTCACCGCCCAGCACAGCGAGAGAATCAGCGCCGCAATCAGCAGGAAAATGGCAAGGATATAGACGGGTTTTCCGTGAAAAATTCCGTTTTTTAAGTCCATAATCGTTCCTTATAGCAATAGGGCTGTTAAGAAGGCCGCGTCATTCCGAGCCAGTGCGCACACTGGCGTGGGAATCCCCCGGATCTTCAAACTGTTTATGTAGAAGATACGGGTCTTCACCCCTAACCGGGGGATTGCCACACCAGTGACATCGGTCACTGGTGTGGCAATGACAGCGTTTCTTAACAGCGCCACAAATTCACATGAAAGAATTACTGATACAGCTCGGGATACAGGTTCTTTGCAACGTCCAGAATGCCGTCAATGGTCCGCATGCCGCTGCAATAGATGCCGGACAGGTTGATGGGGTACACTCTGCCGTTCTTCACGGCATCCAGGCTGGCGAAGGCGGGATTCTCGGTGATGAGCTTTACCACATGGTCACCGGCGTAGTCCACATCGCCCACGCTGTAGCCGTCATACCAGACCATGAAAATGGCATCGGGGTTGGCCAGGACCAGATCCTCCGCGCTGATGTTGCCGTTCTCGCCGTGCTTGCCAACGGCCAGCTCTGCACCGCCGTGGATGGCAACGTTGCCGCCCAGAACGTCCTCACCGTACACGCGGTAGGTGCCGCCTTCATCTTCCAGAACAGCGGCGGTCAGCCGGGTCTTGTCGGCCAGATAATCGTCGATCTGCTGGACCTGGGCCTTCATGTCGTTGACGATGGCCTCGGCTCTGTCCTGCACGTCGAAGATTTCGCCCAGGGTCAGGATATCCTGGTACTCGTGCTCAACGGTCTGGGGGTTCTCGGCAGCCTTGCCCCGGCAGGCGCTGTTCAGGGCCATGTAGGTACCCACATTGCGCTCATGCCAGAAGTCCACATCGCCCAGGCGCTTGTCGGAGAAGGTGGAGTACCAGCCGGTGATGAAGTCCGGATTCAGAGCGATGATCTCTTCCTTGCTGGGCATTTTGTCGTAGTAGTTGATGGTTTCAAAATCGGCCTTCAGGTCCTCCCGAACATCACCGTCCAGGCCACAGGCACCTACGATCTTGTCTGCCAGACCCAGGGCCAGCAGAATCTCAATGTTGTCCTGGTTCTGCGCCCACACCCGCTCGGGGGCCTTCTCGAAGGTATACTCCACAGGCTCCTTGGCGTAGTTGTAGGTCTGGATGGTCAGGGGATAGACGGTGTGCTTGACCTCGGCGGGAGCCTCGGTGGCTGCCTCCGTAGCAGCCTCAGTGGCGGCCTCGGTGGTCTCGGGGGCTGCGGTGGTCTCCGGGGCCGCGGTGGTTGCGGTGGAGCTCTGAGCGCCGCAGGCGGCCAGAGCCAGAACGAGCACCAGCACCAGGGTCAGGGACAAAATACGTTTTGCTGCTTGCATGGTTACTTCCTCATTTTCTCTAATATTTTCAATCCCGAAGGAATTGAATGCGCAAAAAAGCCTGCCGTCGGGCAGACGGCAGGCAAAAGCGCAGAAAAACGGGGCTTTCTGAAAAGCCCGGAAAATTCTGGGTTCTGCCTCCGGTTCCGGCGGAGACAATGGATTCACAAGGTAACCTGACTTATCCCAAACCGGGCTTCACAGTGACCGACTCGCGGGGCCTTGCACCCCATTCCCCTTTGCGGCAAACAGCCGCAGGTGAATCCATATCTTTGTATCGATTTCGCTGGTACTATATCACGTATATTTTCAAAATGCAAGTATTTTTCCTTTCTTTTTCAAACTATTTTCATATGTACAAGAAAAGCGCCGTCTCCGGTGCATACCTTCGACGGCGGAAACTCATTTTTCTTTTTTCTCTTCCGGCCAAAATGGGCCCGGACAGTTGGCCCGCTGGCGAATCTGCAGCTCCTGGCTCTTGACGCTGACCGTGGTGCAGGGGGGAATGGAATGGGTGATAAAGACATTGGAGCCGATGACGCAGTCCCGGCCAATGACCGTATCGCCGCCCAGGATGGAAGCGCCGGCGTAGATGGTCACATTGTCCTCAATGGTGGGATGGCGGCGCTTGCCCCGCAGGCTTTGGCCCCCCCGGGTGGTCAGCGCGCCCAATGTCACCCCCTGGTAGACCTTCACATGGTCCCCGATGACCGTGGTCTCGCCGATGACGATGCCGGTGCCGTGGTCGATGAAGAAATACTTGCCGATGGCGGCCCCGGGGTTGATATCGATGCCCGTCTCGCTGTGGGCGTGCTCGGTCATGATTCTCGGCAGCAGGGGCACCCCCATGACATAGAGCACATGGGCCAGGCGGTAAACCGTAATGGCGAAAATGCCGGGGTAGCAATAGACGATCTCATCGGTGCTGTAGGCGGCGGGGTCTCCGTCGTAGAAGGCCTCCACATCCGTCTGGATCACGTCCCGCAGCGCCGGAATGGCCCGGAAGAAATCCAGGCTCACCTGCTGGGCCTTCTCCTGGGCCTGCTGCTCCTCCATGTCCGCCCGGAAGACCATGGTCAGCTGCTTGACCATGTTGTACATCACGTCCTCAATGAGCATGGACAGATTGTGGTGGGTATTGTAAATGCGGTAGTTTTTGTCCCGGCTGAAGCCCGGATAGACAATGCGCATGAGCTTGCCGATCATATCGATGACCACCTCTTTGTCCGGATGGGCAAAGGGGTTCATGCGGTCAATGCTGCGGCCATTGCGATAGTCCTCCAGAATGGTATCCACAATGCTTTCCACCTGCTGCTCCATGGTTGCCATGGCCACACCTCCTCTGATTCGTCTCTCCGAATTAGTCTTCTACCCGGCGAATGTCCGCGCCCAGCGCCGTCAGCTTGCCGATCAGGTCCTCATAGCCCCGCTCCACATAGTGAATGTCCTCCACCTGGGTGGTTCCCTGGGCGCTGAGGCCTGCGATGACCAGGGCCGCACCGGCCCGCAGATCGTGGGCAAACACCGTAGCGCCGTAGAGCTCCTCTACGCCTACCACCGTGGCGGTTTTTCCGTTGATCTTGATATTGGCCCCCATGCTCTCCAGCTCCGCGCAGTAGCCGAAGAACCGGGTCTCATACACGCTCTCGGTCAGGCGGCTGGTGCCCTTGGCCAGGGACATACACACACACACCTGGGCCTGCATATCCGTGGGGAAGCCGGGATAGGGGCTGGTTTTCACCGTGGTCCACCGCAGCTTTCCCGTGCGGATGACCCGGATGGCATCGTCAAAGACGATGACCTTGGCCCCCATCTCCTCCAGCTTGCTGGTGATGCACTCCATGTGCTTGGGGATGACGTTCTGCACCAGCACATTGCCGCCGGTGGCCGTCACCGCCGCCATATAGGTCCCGGCCTCGATCTGGTCCGGGATGATGGCATAGCTGCCGCCCCGCAGACTGTTGACACCACGGATTTTCACCGTGTCCGTGCCTGCGCCGGTAATGCGGGCGCCCATGGTATTCAGGAAATTGGCCAGGTCCACAATGTGGGGCTCCTTGGCCGCGTTTTCAATGACCGTCTGCCCGGGAAGCAGGGTTGCCGCCACCATAATATTCACGGTAGCGCCCACGCTTGCCATATCCAGGGTAATTCTGGCCCCGTGAAGGCCCTCTTCCGTGGGCTTCAAAGCCACATAGTCCTCCGTCTCGTCCACATCCGCGCCCAGGGCCAGGAAGCCCTTAATATGCTGGTCGATGGGACGGGAGGCAAAATTGCAGCCGCCGGGCAGAGCCACATGGGCATGGCCGAACCGGCCAAGCAGAGCCCCCATCAAATAGTAGCTGGCCCGCATCTTCTTGACAAGCTCCGGGTCTGGAGTGGTGCACTGCACCTCTGAGCTGTCCAGCTCTACAACGTGAGGCTCGGGATAGGCGAGCTTTACGCCCATACCCTCCAGAATGTCCAGCAGAATGCGGACATCGGAGATATCAGGTACGTTTTCAACGCGGCACTTCCCGCTGACCAGCAGCGCCGCAGGCAATATGGCAACTGCCGCGTTTTTCGCGCCGCTGATGGTGACGGTCCCTTCCAGGGGTTTGCCGCCGTTAATTTCATATCTGGCCAAGGAACGATCCTCTCCTTGTGATAAATTCGGGAATGGAACATTAGAATTCCAGGGTATTCTACCATGGAACCGGCAATTTGTAAAGGAAAACCTTTTTTGCCCCTAACAAATGCCGGGGCGGGGTGGCTGCATTGGCCCTGGTAGCTTTTATTGAAAGCCCTGTTGAAGAATTCAGCTGGGTATCCCTCCGGGGGCCCCTTTCTTGTCCCGCCAAGAAAGGGGGAAAGAATGCGGCTTAAGGAGGCGCTGAAAGGTTTGCTCCCGCAAACCAATCCGCCCTCCTTAAGAATTCTTCCGGCCCGCACTTCGTTTAGAGAAGCAGGGTTTCGGCGCTTTCTACGGAAGAATCCCCGCATCCAACATATTCCATGCCAGTGTACGCACTGGCGCGGAATAGAGGACCACTTCGGCTTTTGGAACGATTGCCGGTGGCAATCGCCTTTTGTAGATTTTTCAGCGTTCTCACGAAATGCGCCTTGGAGAAGTCCAACCCAATGGGTATGCCAGATCACGCAGTTTCATAGCGCCCAGATAGGCGCTTTTTCCGCGCCGGAAGTGCCCTGGCACCGACTAAGTTGGTTTTGAGGCCGGGGAGATTCTTAAGAGGGGCGGTGCGTCGCGCAGCGAATCTAATAAACGATTGCCAGTGGCAATCGCACCTTAATTCATCGGCTTTGCCGACAGCGCCCTCTTAAGCCGCATTCTTACGGAGCTTCTTGGCGGGACAAGAAGCTCCCCGCCGGAGGCACCCAGCCGAAAGCTTTGACAGGGCTTTCGATAAGCCAAACATAGCTCTTTTTTACCGCCGCAGGCCCTTAGGATAGTGATTTTTCAGCTGCCTTCCGTCCCCTTTTCCCCAGCCGATGCTGTAGCCGTCCACCGTCACCAGGCACCAGCCCTTTTCTGTGCAGGGCAGCACCTCGCCGTGAAGATATAGCCCGATCTCCGGACCTTCCGACCGCAGGTCCATCGTCCGTTCCAGGGGCTTTGCCCACAGGGCCAGAGCGTGGGCAGGCTCCAGGCGGTCCTTTTTCAGCTCCCCCAGCTCCAGGCCCGGCCGCAGCACCCGCAGTCCCTTCAGCTCCGGGCAGCCCTGGGGGGCCAGATACAGCCGGTCTCCAAAGCCAAGGAAAATTCCTGCCGGCAGGTTCACGCCGGTCTCCTTTGCAAAGCTCTGCCAGGGTTTTGGCTTGGCAGTCCCCTTTTCTTCCGGAATGTCCCCCTCTTCCCCGTCCAGCTTACGCAGCACGGCGCCAAAATGTCCCTCGCCCAGCAGCTTGTGGGGCCACATCCGGTAGGTTCCCTGCTCCCCCGGCATAAACCAGGGGGCATCCACCCTTTCCGGGGCGAATTCCGGGTGCCGGTCCAGAAACGCCGCTACGGTCTGCTCGTTCTCCTCCGGCGCGAAGGTGCAGGTGGAGTAGACCAAGCGTCCGCCGGGCTTTAAAAGACGCGCCGCATTGTCCAGGATCTCCGCCTGGCGGGCTGCACACATCTCCACGGTCTGCTGACTCCAGTCCGTCACCGCAGCCTCCTCCTTGCGGAACATTCCCTCGCCGGAGCAGGGGGCGTCCACCAGCACCCGGTCAAAAAAGCCGGGCAGTTTGGCTGCCAGACGCTCCGTCTTCTCGTTGGTCACAATGGCATTGGCCACGCCCATGCGCTCGATGTTCCGGGCGAGGATCTTTGCCCGGGCGGGGCTGTACTCATTGCAGAGCAGCAGCCCCTGTCCCAGCATTCTTCCCGCAATCTGGGTGGATTTTCCCCCGGGGGCGGCGCAGAGATCGCAGATCCGTTCTCCGGGCTTGGGGTCAAGCAGGGCCACGGCAGACATGGCACTGGCCTCCTGCAAATAGTACACCCCCGCCTCGTGGTAAGGGTGCAGCCCCGGCCGGGAAGCCGGGTCGTAGTAGTAGCCCCTGGGCTCCCAGGGCACCTGCTCCCCCACGAAGGGCAGCTGATGGGTCTCCCCTTTCAGCGGATTGAACCGCAGCGCCACCGCCCTGGGCCGCTCCAGGCTCTTCAAAAATTCCGGGTACTCCGCCCCCAGCTGGTTCTCCATTCGTTTCAAAAAGGCTTCCGGAAGCATAGGCGTTCTCCTTTGGATGGTTTTTCCCTATCATAGCACAAAGGGCTGCATTTTTCCAGAGAGAGAAGAGAAATGCGGCGCCGGCAAAAAAGGCATTGATTTTTTCTCCCCCATCTGCTATAATAGCGGCAATGCAGGGTTAGTTCATCGGTAGAATGGTCGCTTCCCAAGCCACAGAGGCGGGTTCGATTCCCGTACCCTGCTCCAAAACAAAACAGCATCCCATCGGGATGCTGTTTTGTTTTGGGAAAAAAGGAAGGGAATCGAACCCATCCAATGCAAGTGCCCGGTGGGCACTTGCCGTTCGGCAGCTGGATGCCGAACGCTCCTTACGATTTGCCCCCAAGGGCAAATCGGCCATCAATTCCCGTACCCTGCTCCAAAACAAAGGGGCTGTTAAATAACCCCAAAAGGAAATCGCAGACCCTTTCAAAAAGCGGAAAG
>ERZ791830.1015-NODE-1015-length-20763-cov-2.032886_pt1 | contig 20763 bp, 17 predicted proteins | sample MGYA00509945_ERZ791830 | MGnify/ENA primary metagenome ERZ791830 (study PRJEB30046, sample SAMN00792021) | human gut metagenome | study: EMG produced TPA metagenomics assembly of the A metagenome-wide association study of gut microbiota in type 2...
ATCATTTTGCAGCAGGTGGACGGCAATATCATCGGACCGAAGATTCTTGGAAGTTCGACCGGATTGTCATCTTTCTGGGTTATGTTTGCAATCGTGATCGGAGGCGGCTTATTTGGATTCATTGGAATGCTGCTTGGAGTACCGGTTTTTGCGATGATCTATTATATCGTGCAGAGACTGGTCGATCATTCGATCAGGAAGCGTCAGCTTCCGGAGGCAACGGATGCTTATGTTGATGTGAAGAGTGTTGATCTGTCGACTGGCTCATTAGTACATTATGAGGCATCAAAATCCAAGAAAAAGAAGCATTCAAAGAGTACCGGAGAAGCCGAGAAGGAAGAGGAAAAATAATAGAAAAATGAAGTCGGAGCACTACACAAAATCGTGTGGCTGCTTCGGCTTTTTTGTCTGATTTTGTGCTATATTTTTTGACACTATTTGTAGGCTATGGTATACTAAAAATTAAATAATTGGGCTTTTTGTAAACTAATCTGAGGTGACAATCGTTGGATAAATATGAATATAATTTGAAGCTGGATCAAATGAAGTCGCTCTATGCGGAAGAGAAATATGAAGATGCAGCGGATATTGCAGATACTATTAACTGGAACAAGATCAAAAATGTGAATGCGCTTGTGAAAGCGGGCGAGATTTACGAGAAGACGGAGCGTTATGAGGACAGTAGGGACGTACTCCTGATGGCGTATGATCGGTCTCCAATCGGAAGAATGATTATCTATCGTCTGGCAGAAGTGGCTGTCAAGATGGCGGATTTCGAGGCGGCGCAGGATTATTACGAGGAATTCGTACAGATTGCGCCACATGATAGTTTAAAATACGTGCTTCGCTACGATATCAAGAAGGCACAGGGAGCACCTTATACGGAACTGATTCCGATTCTTGAGGAACTTAAGGATCAGGAATACACAGAAGAATGGGCGTATGAGCTTGCATACTTATATCATAAAGCAGGTATGAGTGACAAATGTATCGATGCCTGTGATGAGTTGATTCTCTGGTTCGGTGACGGTCCTTACGTGGAGCGTGCGTTGGAGCTGAAGATGATGTATCAGCCGTTAACCAAGACGCAGGAAGAGAAGTAACGTTCTTTTCGCCAGGCAAGAGATTCAAAGGATGGCATGACACACATCAATGTGGAGGAGATGCAGCGCGCCGGAGAGTATGCGCATGAGCCGGTAGCAATCCCACCGGTCAATATTAATCCGGAGAAATTTAATACGGTGAACCTTCAGGAAGAGATCGCAAAGGGAATGCAGCAGATTATCGATGCGACGGAGAAGGAGACCGTTACCGATACATTGGACAACATCAATAAGATGGTTGAGGAGATTCCGTATCTCAAGCTTCCGCAGGAGGAGAGTGTTCCGGTTGAACAGGATGCACCACACATTGAGACGGATGAGGAGATTGACGGTTCGCTCAAGATTAACTTCAAGGAGATGCTCGGTGAGGATTCGGACGGACAGATGAGTATGGTGACGGACGACCGGATGCAGGTGGAGCGCCAGATTACCGGACAGATCACGATCGAGGAAGTCCTTGAGGAGTGGGAGAAGACGAAGCGTGCAGCGGAAGCTGCTTTGGAAGAGGCGAATCAGCGTAAGCTTGAATCCGCGAAAGCACGTGCGCTGCAGCAGGCAGGCAATATCATGGATCGTCTGACCGGTGTGATCCCGAAGCTGGATGCCGGTGTGACACCGAGAGAATTATTAGAGGAAGAATATCTGCAGGATAAACCGGAAGATGCTGAGACTCCGGGACAGGTATTTGAGCCGACTTATCCTGCTGGAGAACCGCTTATGGAAGATGGCGGATATACACAGGAAGCGTTAGCAGATGAAGCTGTGCAGGAAGAACTTCAGGCCGAGGAATTTCTTGCGGAGGTGACACCGGTTGAGGAGAATATGACGGAGGATGCACCGGAAGAAGCAGACATGCAGATGCCACTTCCCGAGACAGAAATTCCGGTGGAGGAGCAGCCGTATGACGCAAATGTAGAAGACTTCTCCGATGAATATGTTCCAGAGGATGTACAGGAGAAAGAAGCTGAGGATGCGCAGGAAGAAATCGAGGAAGAGTCTGATGGACTCAAGGATGTTCCGATGATCGACATTCCGCAGAAGCAAGTGAAGCCGGCAGATGTTAAGGCAAAATGTCAGGCGGAGCGTGATGCGTGGAAAGACAGAACGGTTCGTATGCCGAAGATTTCCGAACCAGTGAATCTGGTGAAGGAGGAACATGAAGAGGCTGAGGCAATGCTGGAACTGACTGAGGCTGAGAAGACGATCTTTTCTTATTTTATGCCGGTCAAAGGCATGGAAGGTCAGCTGCGACAGGCATTGACCGGAGCGACACACCATCTGAAACATGATCCGACTGCTTCTACTGGTAACATGATGATCCTTGGTGGTCACGGATGTGGTAAGACAACACTTGCGACAAGTGTAATCAAAGTATTGCAGCAGGAGACCGGAAAGTTAGATGGCAAGATTGGTAAGATTCAGGCGGAGGCGTTGAATCAGAAGGATGTTGCGCAGATGCTTAAGAAGGTGGCAGGCGGATGTCTGATCATCGAGAATGCCGGAGAACTGACACGCCAGACTGCGATTACATTATCACTTCTTTTGGAACAGAACCGAAGCGGTGTCTATATCATTATTGAGGATACATCCAAGGGAATCAAGAAGGCGTTATCGCTGGATGAGGGATTTGCAAAGAAGTTTACGGAGCAGATTTCCGTACCGATTTTTACAAATGATGAGCTTGTTACGTTTGCAAGATCCTATTCAAGAGAACTTGGTTACAAGATTGATGATATGGCAGTGCTTGCACTCTATAATCGAATCAGCAATATCCAGAGACTTGATCAGGCAACAACACTGACCGAGGTAAAGGAGATTGTGGACGAGGCGATCGACCGTGAGGCTCATGGTGGTTTGAAGAAGGCAATCAGCATTCTGACTGCGAGCCGCTATACGGATGATGATCGAATTGTACTAAGAGAGAAGGATTTTGAATAGTATATAGAAGGTGGAGGAGAGTATATGAGCAATTTTACAGAGATGGACTGTTATCTGTTTGGACAGGCAACACACTATGATATTTACCGTAAAATGGGTGCCCATGTTATGACAATGAATGGGGTAAAAGGCGTTTGCTTCGACGTGTGGGCGCCGCATGCAAAGCAGGTTTATGTATTTGGAGAGTTCAACAACTGGGATGAGACATCCCATGAGATGAAGCGCGTGGATCCGGATACGATGGGGGTATATGAACTGTTCGTGCCTGGCGTTAAGGTCGGCTGTATGTACAAGTTCATTATTGTAACACAGAGTGGAGATCGTCTTTACAAGGCTGATCCGTACGCAAATTATGCGCAGCTTCGTCCTGAGACTGCATCCATCGTTACGGATATTTCAAAATTCAAATGGACGGATGATGCATGGATGAAGGCACGTGCCGCTTTGACGAAGGAGACGGTCTATGAGCAGCCGATGGCAATCTATGAAGTGCATCCGGGATCATGGATGCGTCACCCGGGTCGTGACGATGATGGATTCTACACATATCGTGAACTGGCAAAATCATTGGTTTCATATGTCAAGGAGATGGGATACACACACATTGAATTGATGGGAATCTCGGAGTATCCGTTCGATGGATCGTGGGGCTATCAGGTAACCGGTTATTATGCACCGACCTCCCGTTACGGAACGCCGGAGGATTTTGCTTACCTGATCAATGAGTGCCATAAGAAGAAGATTGGTGTCATTCTTGACTGGGTACCGGCGCATTTCCCGAAGGATGCACATGGACTTGTGGATTTTGACGGAACACCGACATACGAATATGCAGATCCTCGCAAGGGAGAGCATCCGGATTGGGGAACCAAGATCTTCGATTACAGCAAGAATGAGGTTAAGAATTTCCTGATCGGCAGTGCACTCATGTGGGTTGAAAATTATCATGTTGACGGACTTCGTGTGGATGCGGTTGCTTCTATGCTCTATCTTGATTATGGCAAGGAGAACGGTCAGTGGGTTCCGAACATTTATGGTGGCAACAAGAATCTTGAAGCAATCGAGTTCTTTAAGCATATTAATACGCTGATCCTTGGTCGTAATCCTGGAACGGTGATGATTGCGGAGGAATCTACCGCATGGCCGAAGGTTACCGGAGCGGTAGAAGAGGATGGTCTGAACTTCAGCTACAAGTGGAATATGGGCTGGATGCATGATTTCTTAGATTATATGAAGCTGGATCCGTATTTCCGCAAAGATAATCATCACAAGATGACTTTCGCGATGAGTTATAACGAGAGTGAGAAGTACATTCTCGTGCTTTCTCACGATGAGGTTGTGCATCTGAAATGTTCAATGCTCAATAAGATGCCTGGTTTAGAGGGAGATAAGTTCAAGAATCTGATGGCAGGCTACGCATTTATGATGGGACATTCCGGCAAGAAGCTGTTGTTTATGGGACAGGAGTTTGCGCAGGCGCAGGAATGGAGCGAGGCGCGTGAGCTTGACTGGTATCTGCTTGAGGATCCGAATCACAAGAAGGTACAGGATTGGGTGAAGGCATTGCTTCATCTGTATCGCAACAATCCATGCATGTATGAGCAGGATACTTCCTGGGCAGGATTTGAGTGGATCAATGCGGATGACAGGGATCGCAGCAGTTTCAGTTTTGTGAGAAAAAGCAAAGATGGCAAGAATAATATGCTTTTTGTCATTAACTTTACTCCGGTGGCAAGAGACGATTATCGTGTCGGCGTGCCGAAGAATAAGACATATCGACTGGTATTAAACAGTGAAGATCCGGCATTCAACGGAACAGATACGGATCGCAAGAAAAGTTATAAAGCCACAAAGTCACCATGTGATGGAAAGAAGTATTCATTTGCTTATCCATTACCGGCATATGGCGTTGCGGTATTCAAATATTAGATAGAGTAAGAGTAGTTAAAAGGGAAAGAGTGGCATCGTTGCATCCGTGTGGTGTGCGATGCCATTCTTTTGCTATCTATGCGAGAAATCCATTCTTGCATGAAATATCTGTCATTGGAGGGAGAGATGCAAGGCATGGACTTCACTTTGGAGGAGATGTGTCCGATATAAATTATAAGGTCACGGAAGCGCCTAAAACAAAAGCATAATTGATGAACGGAGCATGGAGGCGCCGGGTTATGCAGGAGAATTTATGCAGGTTGAGCAGACAAATCTTTGGGATAATGTAACAAAGAATTTACAGAATGATACAAATAAAGGAATTGCGGCTTACCAGGCTGCAGTGCCGGAAGAAAATACTGTATTCGGAGCGAAGCAGGAACACTACGAGCGTGTGGCGGGAGTGTCGGCTTCCGGAACGATCGATATGGCTACATACACAAATCCATTAAAAGAGGATGAAGATACCGTAGTGGAAGAGCTGCAGAAAAAGGATGATTTAACTGCGGATGATCGCAAGAATGAGATGGCGGTTCTGTCAAACACGGTTTCTGCGGATGATCTGCAGCAGATGCAAAAGGACGGTTTTTCCGCAAATAATACGGATAGTCATACGGTTGTTACCGTAACCGATAAGATTAAGGCAGAACTTGCCAAAGCAGGGGTAGATATCTCTGCGTACGGGGATGGTCTGACGAAGGAGCAGCTGGAGAATATTACTGGAAGTGCAGCGGTGGCGACGCAGATTGAGGCGGTACTTAAGGCGAACGATCTTCCGGCGACGGATGCGAATGTGAGTGAGACCGTGGAGGCATTGGCACAGGCAGCCTCTATAACAGAAATCAGTGGCGATATGATGAGCTATCTGCTCAAGAATAATCTGGAGCCGAGTATACAGAACGTGTATAAGGCGCAGTATAGCAGTGCCAATGATTCGCAGCTGTCAGGTGGGGAAATCGATTTGTCTGAACTCGAGCCGCAGATCATGCAAATTATAGAAGCTGCCGGGCTTGAGGTGAATGAGAGTACACTTTCCGATGCGAAATGGCTTCTTACGGAACAGATTCCACTTACGGCGGAGAAACTGCAGCAACTGACGGATTTGAAGGAACTTGCAGGTCAGATCGAAGACGGATCGGTTGACTGGAACGGAATGCTGGATTCCATTGCGGATACGATACGCATGGGAAAGCGGCCAACGGAGGCATCCATGATTACTGCGCAGCGCCAGTTGGAGGAGACACGCCTTTCTATGACAAAGGAAGCGGAGGCGACGATTGACAAGCTTGGCGTTGAGATGGATTATCAGGCGATGGAGGATACGGTCGAGGGGCTGAAGGAACAGGAACGCGCGTATTACCGTAGTCTGCTGGACAGTGCAGGAATTGAGCCGAGTGAGCAGAATATTGATACGATGGAGCAGACGCTTACGGTCTTTGATGCGTTAAAAGGCATGCCGGCTTATGTACTCGGAGCGGTGGACGCAGAGAGTTCAATTACGCAGGTTTATGATGCTGGCGCGCAAATGCAGCAGGCATTTGAGAAGGCGAATGAAAGTTACGAGACATTGATGACAGCACCGCGAAGAGATATGGGCGATTCGATGCAGAAGGCTTTTCGCAATGTAGATGCAATATTGGAGAGCATGAAGCTGGATACGAGTGCGGCAAATCAGAGAGCTGTGCGTATTCTTGCATATAACGGACTGGATATAACGGAAGAAAATATTATGTCGGTTAAGGCATTGGATGAAGAGATGCAGCATGCATTCCGGAATCTGAATCCGGCGACAACACTTGAGATGATTCGAAGAGGGGAGAATCCGCTCGATATGTCGATGCAGGAGTTAAATCAGGCGGCAGAAGAGATTCAGCAGGAGACCGGGGATCAGGAACAGGAACGTTTCAGCAAATATTTATGGAAGCTGGAACAGAACCATGCGATTTCTGAGGAGGAACGCAGCAGCTATATCGGAATCTATCGCTTGATCGCACAGGTGGAAAAGTCCGATGGTGCAGCAATTGGATCGCTTTATCATCAGGGTGCGGAAATTACGATGCGTAATCTACTGTCTGCAGTGCGAACCAGCAAGAAAGGCAGTATGGACTACAGCGTATCTGATAATTTTGACGGCGTGAGTGCAAAGGCATCCGGAACGAAGATTGATGAACAGATTGCAGCAGGTTTTCAGCAGAATTGCGTCAAAGACATTATGGAGCAGATCACTCCGGATAAGCTTGCTACACTTGGAGAAGATGGCTGGATGGATCTGACACCGGAGCAGTTTGCACAGAAACTGGAAGAAATGCAGACCTCCGAGCAGGAAATGTTAGCAGATGAGGCATATGTGCAGCAACAACTTGCCATGTATGAGCAGGCAAGTGAGGTGTCGCAGGATGTCTATGCATATCTGGATCATTTTGATATGCCAAATACGATTGCCAATATTCTTGGAGTAAATGAGATGTTGCGTCACCCGAACCAGATGATGGAGATTTTGTGGAAAAAAGACTGGGGTGATAAGACATCTGTGGAAAAAGCAGCGCAGATGAAACAGCAAGTGTTTGAAGCCTTTGGCGAAGCATTAAAGAATCCGACAGAGCTTGCAGATGCGCAGGAAACACTTGCCGAGGTTGCGGAACATGTGATGGATGGTATGATTATTGAAGATCCTGAGGTTGGAACACTTGATATCCGTGCAATGCAGCTTGCGACTGCCCAGTTTAAACTTTGTGCCAAGAAGACAACGGAAGAAAGTTATATGATTCCGATACAGACTGGCGATTCGGTAACTGGTGTCTCGTTGAAAATTGTGCGCGGAGAAAAGAAAAAGGGAGCAGTCGACATCCTTTTTGACAGCCCATCCATGGGCAAAGTTGCTGCTTCTTTTGAGGCGAAAAGTAATCGTATCAGCGGTATGATCGCAGTGGATGATGAAGAAACGGCGAAGATGATCCGCGAGCATCTGGATGATTTCGCAGACAAAATGAAGCAGAGTCCGGGAGTTGTGGAAGAATCCGTTGATATTCATGTTGCTTATGCAGAAAATCTCTCCCTTATGCACTATGAGATGGTGAGCATTCGCAAGGAGAGTGTAGTGGGAACGCAAGCCTCCTCTGTGCAGGGAGAGAATATGGGAAAGAATGATCTGGACAATACAGGAAAGACGCAGAGTACGACAACAGAATATGAGGTACAGACCAGCCGGTTGTATCATATTGCGGAAAGCTTTATTCAGTCGATTCAGGAACTGACAAGGTAGACTGGTTTGCCAGATATTCGCATGCACCCAAATAGATAGCACGGGCGAGCTTTTCCTGATACGCTTCTGTGGTGAGATCAGATGCCTCTTTTTCATTGCTTAGGAACCCACATTCTACGATAACTGTAGGTGTGGGTGTTTTCTTTAATATGTAATAATCGTCATTGGACTTGGACACACGTGGTTTTGGAGGATCCATGATAGTATTTAAAGTATCCTGTAAAGTTGCTGCAATTACTTCTCCTTCCGGAGATTGGTCGTAGAAGAATACCTGCGGACCGGAAATAGAACTATCCGGAAAACTGTTCTGATGAATACTGATCGTCATAACAGGCATGGTTTCTGTGATTAAGGCGACACGATTTCGCATATCTTCAATTTTCATGTTTTTAGAATTTTCAGCTGCAAGCGGCTTATCATCGGTTCGTGTCAGGACAACTTTAAATCCCTTATTTTCAAATAATGTTTTTAATTTGTACACGATCGCAAGATTGATATCTTTTTCTAAGACATCGCCGCAGCCGACTTTGCCGGGATCACTTCCGCCGTGTCCGGCATCAAGCACGATACACTTTGGGGAATCCGTAGTAGATTTGGCAGAGACAAAGGCGGCACCTGCCCGTGCGAGAAGAAAAGAACTGACGAACAGACAGCAGATCATGAGAACTTCGAACTTTTTTTGCATAAATACCTCGGTTGAATGGTAACAAAAAGCCTTCTGCATTTGGCAAAAGGCTTTTGTAATCGTTAATTCAATTTATGCGGTGGGATTAGTTAATATACTTGATAATTGTATCCCAGATGCTGTTGGTCTCAAATCCGAGCTTCCAGAAGGATGCACCGGCGAGTTTGTTTTCATCAATGAGTTTTAACCGCTGTTCTGCGGAGGATGAATCTTCGAGCCATACTTTGTAGATGACATCTCCGTTTTTGAATTCGGAGTAATTCTGACCGCAGTCCTCCAGCCAGGTCTTTGTTGCATTATTGCTGGCAAGAAGCGTATCCGCAGCACGCATTCCGTAAATTTGTGAGCTTACTTCATAATCCGTATCAGCACTTTCATCCTGATTGTCAGAACTGCTTTGTGGTGTGAGAGCCCAGACTCTTGTGTAGAATGGCATGCCGAGGATGACCTGGTCGGCTGGAACTTCTGCCAGAGTGTCGGCAACTCCCTGCTTTACCCAGCTGAGGGAAGCAACGGATCCTTCTTCTTTTGATCCGGCATAATGCTCATCATATCCCATAATTACAACATAATCGGCAAAGTTTGCCTGTTCTGCACGATTGTAAAAGGAAGTATAGCTGCTCGGTACATAATTATCAACAGACAATACAATTCCGTTGTTTGCACATTTGATTGACAATTCGCGAACAAATTCGATATACGAATCGCCCACATCATCACGGTTTAATGATTCAAAATCAAGATTGATTCCGTCAAGATTGTACTGAATTGCCATTGAGACAATCTGATTGACCAGATTCTGTCGCTTGCTGGTATGCGTCAGTACTTTGGCAGAGTCGGCATCACTATTCTCAAGGTTGCTGACCAAAGCCCACACTTCGACTCCCTGGGAATGGCAGTAGTTGACGTAATCAATGCTTGCCAGATTCGCAAGATTGCCATCGTTATCGTTTAAATAGAACCAGGTTGGCGAGATAACATTGACTCCCTTGGTGCTCGCAAGAACAGAAGAAATTGCAGCATTGGCTGCTGAGTTGGTTACCTGATGCCAGGCCATACATATTTTGAAATCTTTTTGAATATGAGCAAACGTATCCGGAGTATAATCACTGGTGCGGGTTTTCTCAGTAGGTGCGGAAAGTTTCTTTCCCTGTACATATCCGATGACTCCGTCTGCGGTCAATACCTTTGTCCAATTGTCGCCTGCTTCGATAATCGTGACTTCGTCCTTATCAGCAAGATCTTCAAGAATCGGACTTTTGATACCTCCCTTGAGTCGGACATATGTGTTGCGGCTGGCAGTAGCAATTGTGTAATTGCCCCATTCGTTTGTGACGACAATGCGATTCGGTGATTCGAAGTATTCGTAAGAGAAATCAGAATACTGTTTTACAAAATCCAGATCCACATATGCAGAGTCGGAACTGGCCTTTACAATCGGTCGGCCGTAATCGACGGACGATTTTGTAATCAGATACTTAGTAGCATCAGCCTCGGCTGAGATTAAATCCTGCGGAGTTGCGTACAGAAGTATATTTTCATTGTGATCCCAATAGAAACGGGAATTGATATTATCATGTATAAAATTATAATCCAGGTAAACATGTCCGTCGATCAGTTTTCCCTGTGATTCGATGCGTTCGTTATTCAGTATAATGGCAACCTGATCGTCCGAACTTACATTATAATAAGTGTTTAGATCCTGGCGCTCCTTGCTTGGTGTATATTTGCGAATGAGAGAAGTGACTCCCATGATTGCTACAATAATTACAATCAGACCGCAAACTACTAGAATCGGTAATGCTTTCTTTTTCATGCGTAGACCTTCCTTTGTTTAATGTCAATCTCAATTTCGATTATAGCATTGTGCCTATGCAGATTCAAATAATATGAAGGAAAATTAAGAAAATTTCAAAGGACCGAAGACAGACTTGTTTCGGCCCTTTAAACTCTTTTTTCATCCAATGTGCAAATGATAAAAGTAAAGTGTGCATTGAGACTTCCTTCTATCATCCCAACAGTTTTTCAATTTTATTCGTGACCAATCATAAAAAGTTGAGACTTTATTCTAATTGTTTGGTGTATCAGGTAATAGAATCGTAAGTCCCTGATACATACCTGGCTTAAACTCAATAAGAAGCTGATCGCTACTATTTGATATCGTGATAACTATTCTCCTTTCGTCAGTTGTTCAAAAAAATAAATAAACTCGCGGTCAATGTGAAACGGATCCTTCAGAACCGGAATCGGAAATACCGGAAAGTCATATTTATGTCTGAGATGCCCAACATCAGTCTTTATTCCCCCATTACATAGAAGCTTCACCGTTGCTTTTTTAATATTAAAATTTGATAGTTGTTGGACAAAACGATCCAAAGAATCAGACTTCCAAACCGATGCATGACAGATGACAATGCGAAGATCGCATGCAAGAAATTCCCGGTATGTGCCTGGGGTTAATACACCAAAGTCGAGTACGGAATAGGTACACGGTTTACTTAGCACATCATTCAATGTTCGAATCGTGAGATTTGGATAGTAATGAACACCTTGCATTCGGAAATCGGAATCGGATTTGGATCTGATATTCAGTAATGCAATCTCATGTGTTGGATTTACTTCCAGATATCGGGTTTTTGCAAAGAAGCGGCTATGTAGGTAATTTGCCAAAGCAATACACATATGTGTTGTCCCGACGTTAGGGGCAACCCCGCACACACCTATCGTCGCAGGTGTCGGGAAAAATGGTTTTTTAAATTTAAATATAGTGATTTCCGTCCTTTCTGAAGTGATAGCCAGTGTATAAAGTCCTGCTTAGACCGATCGACATGAAATGGATCCGTATCATACGGATACGAATAGACCGGCATAGAGAACTTTCTGGCAAAAAACAGCGCGGCTTTGCGGTCACACAGATTCGCAATAATTTTCAATCGATCTCCCAGCTGTGGTAAGAAATGATCATTGATCGTTGCATCCGACCTGTGCCAGAGTCCGCCACCACAGACATATAGGATATAATCTGCGGTTGAAAGTTCAAGGGGAGAATAGTTGTTACCATAATCCTCCACGATTATTTCTGCACTTGGCGCAGGAATGGTAATGCCTTCATCGTATTTGGGATATCCTTGAAAACATTGGTGTGAGTAATATCCGTCTTTTTCCCAGACCTGTTTCATCTGTCGGACAGCGCATCTCAAGTGATTGGTCTTGTTTTTCTCGAGATAGACTGCTGCATGGCCGATAAATCGAAGCGTGGAAACAAGCGATATTGCTACATGTGTGCATCCGCAGCCGGAGTGGCTGCCGATGACCGCAACTGTCAGTCTGAGATGCGACTCCTCCGTATTATCATTTGTATCCGCTAAGGCAGTACTTAATTGCCGGACCGTCTGATAACGGTCACTCGGATCTGCATTTTGGGTTTTTTGGATAATCGGTAGGATATTTCGGGCGATGGATGCATCGACATGTGGCAGCAGTAGACGAATGATGCGTCCGATACTGTAGATATCGGCAGCAAGTGTCGGCGGCGCCTGATGTGTCAGCTCCGGTGCAGAAAACTCTGCATTCCCGAAATGATTGAAGTCATTTCCAGAGTTGGTAATAAATGAAGCAACGCTAAAATCGATTAATTTAATCTGTAATCCACATACTATAATATGCTCAGGCTTGAGATCCTGATAGAGGATCGGGCTGGGTGATAGTGAATGCAGATACGCAAAAATATCACATAGTTGTTCACAAAATTGATAAAATAAAGCTCTGGAAATTAACGGTTGACGAAGCAGAAACTGTTCTAATGAGTCACCCTGAATATATTCTTCCACCAAATAGTAAAAAGATTCATCTTCTTCAAAATCATAAATCGTGGGGATACCAACTGCTGTTAAAATCTGTGCTTCTGATACTGCGAAGGGAGATTGTGCATCGGACTTGGGGAATACCTTAACAGCACGATCAATCCCTAAAGATTGATATCTGGCGAGATAAACGGTTCCATTGCTACCGCAACCGAGTGGTTTTAAAATCTCATATCTGCCAGACAAGATAAAATTATTATTGTCTTTCATACGCTCCTTTGTGTCGGAGTCGCATCTCATGCATAAACTTATAGCACACTCATTTTTAAAATGCAAGACCTTTTTTTAAATTTTAATAGGTGTAGATGAAGTTTATAAATTTTTAATGAGCGTAAACTTTACAAGGAGAGGGTGTTTGATTATAATAAGTGTACGATTTACAAGAGATTTTCAAGGTAAGGATGTGATTGTATGAAAATTGAAAAAGTAAACGAAAATCAGATCCGCTGCACATTGACGAAACAGGATTTGGCGGACCGACAGATCAATTTACGTGAGCTTGCGTACGGATCTGAGAAAGCCAAAGGACTTTTCCATGATATGATAGAACAGGCCAATTATGAATTTGGCTTTGAGGCAAATGATATACCGTTGATGGTGGAAGCAATCCCGTTGTCTTCCGAATCATTAATTCTTTTGATTACAAAAGTTGAATATCCGGATGAACTGGATACCAGATTTTCCCAATTCTCGGATGCGGATGAGGAAGAATTGTTCCAGGGTGCAGGAACTGCGCAGAATATTCCACAGATCAAAGGTGCAGATGATATCATTGGACTTTTCAATAAGATTCATGAGAGTCAGGAAGCACAGAAAGTGAAAGAAACTTTACCGGAGACCGAGGAGAAGACAACGATTCCAGAAGTGCCGGTAGATCTGGCGAAGATGTTTGAATTTGAGAATATGGAACAGGTGGAGCGTCTTGCCCATGTATTGGATGGCTATTACAGCGGACGCAATGATCTATACAAGAATGTACAGAAAAATCGCTTTTTTCTGATTATTCACAAGGATGATCATACCCCGGAACAGTTTAATAAAGTGTGCAATATCATATGCGAATATGCGAGTCAGCGGCATTACAGTGCTGCAACAGAGGCGTATTTTACAGAACATGGAAAGCGGATTACAGGTCCGAATGCGTTGCAGGTTCTTGCAGCGTTATAGTTTTTGGATCATAGAAAACGGCTGCCCCATAGATGAGATTCATCTGCGGGACAGCCGCTTTGTTACATCTTAAGCTAAATCATGCTCTAAGAAATCATTGATATCATTTACCAGGTCATCCGGCTCGATTCCGTGAACCATAGCAGCTTCGCCGATTGTCTCCATCTGGGAAGATGGGCATCCGAGACAGTGCATACCAATATTTAAAAGCATCGGTGCGATATCAGCATCAATCTGAAGAAGCTCGCCGATCATAGTATCCTTAGTTACTTTTGCCATTGGGAAAATCCTCCTTTGCAATGTTTTTAATGGTGCTATTATAATACGATTTCCCTGCAAATGCAAATTATACATCGCTTGTGGTTAAAAAAATACAAAATCCGGACGATATATTATGCAGATGAGTTGACAGGGATGGTCAAATCCGGGTGCACGGACGCACAACCCAGTGAAAGGGAACAATATGAAAATTAATCGAAATATGTCTGCTGTAATCACAAATAAGCAGTTACTTCGTACAGAAAATAAGCTGAGTAAGTCTATGGAGCGTCTGTCAAGCGGTTACAAGATCAACCGTGCGGGTGATAATCCGGCGGGGATGGCGATCTCCAACAAGATGAAAGCACAGATTGATGCACTCGATCAGGCGGAATCCAATGCGTCGGATGGAGAATCTGTTTTGCGCATTGCAGATGGCGCATTGAACGAGGTAAGCAGTATTTTACAGAGAATCCGCGAACTGAGTGTGCAGGCTGCAAATGGAACCAATTCCTACAGTGATCGCAAGAGTGTGCAGGATGAGATCGACAAACTGACAGAGGAAGTTGATCGTATTTCTGCGGACACAGAGTATAATACAAAGACACTTCTTGATGGATCTTCTGATGTGCGTGTATATTCGAAGCAGACAGAGAGAATGGATATTTCGGATCAGGTTCTTCCGGGAATTTATGAATTCACGGTTGATACTCCGGCAGAATCCGCTAAATATACCATTGACAAGATGCCAAGTGTGTCCGGAACCATGCAGATTAACGATGTGAATGTAGAATATATTCAGGGAATGTCGGAGGAGGCTTTTTACGAACAGCTTCGTACAGCGGCCGAAAAAGCCGGCTGTGTGGCCAGCCGTACGGATGATGGAAAATTTAATATTGCATCCAAGGAGTATGGATCCAAACAAGAGATTACTATGGTTTTCAGCAAAGAAGTGGCAAAAAATCTGGGAATCGATGCAAATCCGGATGCAAAAAATGTCAAGGATAGTGAAGATTTTTATATTATCAAGAAAGGCAGCGATGCACAGATCACATTAAAAACAGACGATGGGTTTTCCAAGACTGCGACTGCTAAGGCAGACGGAGCGCGTATTAAGATTACCGACATTGGTGGATTCTCGATGGATTTTATGTTGAAAAACAATGTGAAAGAAGACGCCAAGATTGAAGTTACGGATATTGGAGCAATGTCGATTCAGATCGGAGCCAATCAGTATCAGGATATGGATGTTCGAATTCCGGAGATTTCGTCGGAAAGCCTTTATCTTGATAAAGTTGATGTAACAATGGTAAATGGACCGGAAAATGCAATGAATACTCTTGATGATGCAATTGCAAAACTCAACGATGTACGTTCGCGAATCGGAGCATTTACCAATCGCCTTGAGTATGCATCCAACAGTCTGGCAGAAACGCATGAGGATATGACGAATGCTTATTCCGGTATTCTTGATACAGATATGGCGGAGGAGATGACCGAATATACACAGCAGAATGTGCTCGAACAGGCAACGGTTTCCGTACTTGCACAGGCAAATGATCTCCCGGAAAAAGTACTTTCGCTGCTGCAGTAGGAGGGATAAAGCATGGATAATTCGTTAAAGCAGGACTTTACCCGTCGCTTAAGTCAGTGTAATTCGGGTGGAATGATCGTCATTATCTATGAGATCGGATTTGCTTATATGCACGATGCCCGCAAGGCGTATGAATCCGGTAATCATGATGAGATGAAGGCTTCCATCCGCAAGGCACAGAAGGTGCTGGACGAATTGATCGGAAGTCTGAATTTTGCATATGAGATTTCAAACAATCTCTATTCACTTTATATGTTTTGCAAGAATGAACTGGCGCGCGTTTTATATGAGAACCGTCTGGACGGGCTTGAGGAAGCCGAAAAGATCATGCGGCGCCTGTACCATTCGTTTGCAGAAGCTGCAAAAAGCGATACGAGTGCGCCGATCATGAGCAATACCCAGCAGATTTACGCAGGTATGACGTATGGTAGAAATCAGCTGAATGAAAATGATATGAATTATGATAATCAGAGAGGATTCTTGGTGTAAGAATCCTCTAATTTTTTGACACATCCAAGCAGAAATTTATAACGCATCTGGACAGCCTTGGCCTCATAAATGTAATAATCGATGAGATCCGGTTCCACAACATTTTCTAAATTGTTATACACATTCTTTAGTTCGACGGACGTCTGCTGCAGATGATCAACGAGCGTAGAATAACCATCTTCAGCAGGTTCTGCGGTCTTAAAAATCTTCATAAGATCACCTGCTTTCAAAAAAATTCTTTTTACAAGTATAAGCAAAATTTGGAAAAGATATACAAAATTTACAGAATTTTTTTGAACAAATCGCATTATTGACAATTGAAAATGACGTTTGCTATAATACGGCTTACAACAAAAGAGGTGATGCAATTGAATGTGGTGCAGGAATTAGCTGCACGTACACTGCTCGTAATCTTAGCAGCGGCGGTGGTTCAGGACTTTATGTACATGAAGATCAGTAACCGGCTGATACTCATGGGTATTCTATTTTCGCTGGCGTTCGGCCTTACAACGGGAGGCCCTAAGCAAGTCATATATGTACTGGCGAATTTATCATTTCCGGTTATCGTGTTATATCTGTTATATCTCCTGGGAGTACTTGGGGCGGGAGACATCAAACTATTTTCCATTATCGGAGGATTTACAAATTTCAGATTGTTGATAAGCTGTATGTTCTTTTCTTTTGTAGCGGCAGCTGTTATTGCGGTATGCAAAATGTTATATAACCGCAATTTTTGTGGCAGTCTGCTTCGGGCAGGCACTTACTTTCGCTGCCTCCGGCAGGAGGGGATTGTGTCGTACCATAAAGAGTGGGCGGAGCACCGAAATCTCATGCATTTTTCTGTGGCGATACTGATTGGTTACATTGCAGCAGTGGCAGTACAGGTGTTGTGAAAATGAAGCATCCGTAGATGACAAGAACATGAAAAGAATGCCATGTTATTGGGGTGAAAAAGGCATGTATTCAAGGAGAAAAGGAGGTTTTATGAGAAAGATTCGATTAGGTCTGTATTTGGAAGATCAGGAGTATGGGGAACGTTTTACCAGCTGTCTGATGAAGCATTATCAGGACAGACTGGAGTTGCATTTGTTTACAGAGGAACAGGCGGCGGTACATGCATGTGCTGGACTAGATGGTATGCTATTATCCGGATGGAGAGATGCGTATGAGAACATGCTGCATAAGCTGCCCATCATTGTACTCTGCGATAGGGAAGAGGAGGAAGAATCACGGGAAGGAGAGGTATTTTTTGTGGATAAATATCAGGAAGTAAACAAGATTGTGGATGAGATACTCCGGCACGTCGGAGAGGAGATACAGGATGTCCGGCGGAATGGAAGAATCGGGCAGAAACTTCAGGCGTTTGCAGTCTATGCACTGGCTGAGAATGAGTATCAGATGCCGTTTGCGGTAACGCTTGCGTCCATTATGAGTGAACATGAGAAGGTGCTTCTTTTGGATCTGCAGGAAAATAGTGGTTTGTCACAATTGTTAGGAGAAGACCAGGAAGCTGGGCTTGAAGAATTACTTGTGATGGCGGAAAGTGGAAAATATTCAAGAGCAAGGATGATGGGGTGTATTGCGCATTTGGATAATATTGACGTTGCATGTTGTGTCTGTAACACGGAATGTCTGTGTGAGGCACAGGCCGAAAGTTATCGTAGACTTCAGCAGATGCTTATGCAGGATATGGGGTATACAACGATTATCATGAATATGGGATCGCGATTTGTGGGGTTCTTTGAGACGCTTGCCGGATGTGATAGTATTTTTCTTATGAAAAGCCGTGGAGGTCTGGGGCAGTGGAGAGAGAAAGAATTTGTTACAGAGCTGCAGAAACATATGAATGTGGATCCGCAGGAACATATTCGCAGTGTGGAGATTCCGCGTGTTGCAGTACCAATGATTTCGTGTGAGCGTCTGGTTGAGCAGTGGAAGTGGAATGAACTTGGAGACAGTCTGCGCAGAATGATGCCGGGGGTGATGGCAGTTGGATCTTAATTATACAAATGAGATCCGTGCACGTGTTCTTGAAAGGATGGATCTCTCAAGGGAGATGTCCGATGAGGAAATTGAGGAACTGATCGGAGAAGAGACTTGCCGCTGTATGCGGGCAGAGAAGTTTTCCGTCAGGGAGCGAGTGAGAATTGAGCAAAAAGTGTTTAATTCTCTGCGAAAACTGGATGCCTTGCAGGAACTGATCGATGATTCACAGGTGACAGAGATCATGGTGAATGGACCGAAACACATTTTTTATGAGAAGGATGGGCAGGTATGTGAGTGGGGCGAGTCGTTTGAAAGTGAAGAGAAGATGCAGGATGTAATCCAGCAGATTGTCGGGCGACATAATCGTGTAGTAAACCAATCGACACCGATTGTGGATACACGATTGATGGATGGCTCCCGTGTCAATATTGTGCTTTCACCGATTGCAATTGATGGAGCTGCAATCACAATACGAAAGTTTCCGGAGAAACCGTTTCGTATGGAGGAACTGATCCGCAGAGGCGCGATCAGTATGGAGGCGGCAGAACTGCTAGAAACTTTGGTTCATGCAAGGTACAGCATCCTGGTCTCCGGTGGAACGAGTTCCGGAAAAACAACATTTCTTAATGCATTATCGCAATATATTCCCGAGGATGAGCGAGTGATTACAATTGAAGATTCTGCGGAATTACAGATACAGGGAGTACGCAATCTGGTGCGCCTTGAGACAAGGAATTCCAATATGGAGGGAGTTGCAGCAATTACGATTCGTGATCTGATCCGATCGGCTCTTCGTATGAGACCAGACCGGATCGTGGTTGGCGAGTGTCGTGGGGCTGAAGCTTTTGATATGCTTCAGGCTTTGAATACCGGGCATGATGGCGGACTCAGTACAGCGCATGGCAATTCCAGCAGAGACATATTGGGAAGACTGGAAATGATGGTACTGATGGGAATGGATTTGCCTCTTAGTGCGATCCGGCAGCAGATTGCGTCAGGGATTGACGTAATTGTGCATCTTGGAAGGCTTCTGGATAAAAGCAGACGCGTTCTTGAGATTGTGGAGCTGGATGGTATCTGCGATGGAGAGATTATGCTTTCACCACTTTATCAATTAAAGGAATGTGAGGGTGATTGGAAGTTATGTAGTGTTGGCAGTCTGAAGCATATAGGAAAACTCAAGATGGCGGGAAAACAATATTGTGTAGATGATCGGGTGCATATGCAGGATGATGTAAGGCTGCCAGTATCGACTATTCCAGGAAGATAGAAAGGAGAGACAGGCAGAATGGATTACAGATTTTATCGCTTGTGTATGCAGGAGAAAGTAGTCTGCCTTGCAAAAGCAGCAGGATTTTCCGTTGTGATTGCCTATTTATTTTATCAGCATTGGATGGGACTTATCCTGACACCGATTCTTTATATTTTAATACGAAAGAGAACAATCAGGGAGAGACAGGCTGCGCGGCAGGAGCAGATTGCAACACAGTTTTTGGATGCGCTTCGCACAGTAAGTGCTTCACTTCTTGCTGGTTATTCGATGGAGAATGCATGGAGAGAAGCAGCCCGTGAAGTTGAAAATCTATATGGAAAGGATGCTATTCTGCTGCGGGAACTTGAGGAGATTAACAGAGCGGTAGCGTTGAATATACCGATTGAAAAATTGTTGGATCAATTTGCTGACCGGTCAGGCAATGCAGATATTATGAGTTTTGCGGAAGTGTTTGCATTTGCGAAAAGAAGTGGGGGCAATTTTGCAGCTATTATTGAGGAGACATCGGAACATATGCGGGCGCGTCATGACACGGAGCGAGAGATTCAGGTGCTTATAGCATCCCGAAAATTGGAACAACGTGTTATGAATGTGATTCCTATATTCATATTAGCGTATTTGAAGCTTACATCGGGAGATTTTCTATCACCTTTATATGGGAATTTATTCGGAATATGTTTTATGACCGGATGCCTTGGCACGTATGGAGTGACGATACTTTTAGCTGATAAGATATTGGATATTCAGATGTGAAAGGAAGAGGAGAATGTTACAAAACAAGAAAAAGCTTGTTCAAATTGGGATCATCTGTGTGTTGTTCATAGTATTGGCGGTATACGTGGAAGCGACAGAGCACAGCGTAGATGAAAACAATCGGGTAATCCGTGCGAGTCCCGGTGAGCCGGGACAGAGTCTGGAATTACAACTGGAGGCAGAGGATTTTTTTGATGGATATCATTACAAAGTTGAGATTCCGGCACAAGTTGTTACACAAGCGGAGGCGGAGCAATATTTTGAAAAGGCAAGGCAGGAGATTGATGAGAGATTCTTTGAGCAGGGAGATTGTGCGGAGCATGTCAGCCATGCGGTGAGAATGGAAAACCGATATGTAGATCGTATGGTTTCGGCGGAATGGACTTTCGACAGTTATCAATACATCGATATCGATGGAAAGCTTCGTGAAAATAATTTGAAGGATAATGCGATCGTGCAGGCA
>ERZ791830.1054-NODE-1054-length-20023-cov-17.828275_pt1 | contig 20023 bp, 30 predicted proteins | sample MGYA00509945_ERZ791830 | MGnify/ENA primary metagenome ERZ791830 (study PRJEB30046, sample SAMN00792021) | human gut metagenome | study: EMG produced TPA metagenomics assembly of the A metagenome-wide association study of gut microbiota in type 2...
CTGGGCCTGTCGCTTATCGCGGCGGGGCACTACGCCACCGAGTTCCCGGTGACGGCAGCCGTGGCCGAAAGGCTGCGGGCGGCGTTCCCGGAACTGGAGGTGCTGGTGAGCACTGCGAACCGAGACCCCTATACATATATATAAAGAAGGAGAGTGAGGGAAGAATATGGCTTTGGATGCTGCAACGCTGGCGTTGACGGCGGCAGAACTGAAAACGACCCTGACCGATGCGAAGATCGCAAAACTGTTTGAGCCGACCCGCGATGAACTGGTGCTGACCCTGCGCACCCGTACCGAGACGTACAGCCTGCTGCTGTCGGCCCGCAGCGGTTCCGCACGGGTCTGCCTGACCGAGGAGAGCTTCGAGAACCCGGAGACCCCGCCGTCCTTCTGTATGCTGATGCGCAAGCACCTCACCGGCGGCAAGCTGCTGGATGTCCGGATGGAGCCGGGCGACCGCATCGTCTACTTCGAGTTCCAGTGCACCAACGAGATGGGCGACCTGGTCCGGAACGTCCTCTGCGCCGAGCTGATGGGGCGCTACTCCAATCTGGTGCTGGTGCAGAACGGCAGGATCATCGACGCCCTCAAGCGGGTCGATTTTGAGGACAGCGACATCCGGCAGCTGTTGCCCGGCCTGCCCTACACCGTGCCGCCCAAACCGGCCCGCCCGGATTTTCTGACCGTGAGTTCGGCTTCCATCGTGGCAGCGGCCTGCGAGCGGGACCTGCCTGTGGCGGATGCCCTGAACAAGACGGTGGCCGGAGTCGGCCCGGTGGTCTGCCGCGAAGCCGCCTGGCGCGCATTCGACGGCGAACACCTGCTGGCCAATGAGCTGACCGGGGAGCAGAAGCGGGCCCTGATGGCAGCCATCGACGAGCTGAAGGAGATCCACGCCAACGGCGGCTGTCCGTGCAGTGTGACGGCCCCGGACGGCAAACCGGTGGAGTTTACCTTCTTCCGGCCCCGGCAGTACGGCGAGGCCTATGCGGTCAGGGAGTGGGCGTCCTTCAACGCGATGCTGGAGGGCTACTATGCCGAAAAGGACCATGCCGAGCGCCTGCGCACCAAGAGCAAGGAACTCCACAAGGCGGTCCACAACATGTACGAACGCGCCGTCCGCAAACAGGCCGCCCGGCAGGAAGAGCTGGCCGCCAGCGGCAAGAGCGAAAAGCTCCGCCTGTACGGCGAGCTGCTCTCGGCCAACCTCTATCTGGCCCAGAAGGGCATGAAGAGCATCACCGTGCCCAACTGGTACGATGAGGGCAGGGAAGTCACCATTCCGCTCGACCTGCGGTTCACGCCCAGCCAGAACGCGCAGAACTTCTTCAAAAACTACAAGAAGAAGCAGACGGCGGCGCGGATGCTGGTGGACCTGCTGGCCGAGGGCGAAAAAGAGATCGCCTACCTCGAAACGGTCCTGTATGAGGTGGAAACGGCCTCCGGCGAGGCGGCGCTGAATGAGATCCGCGCGGAGCTGAAGAGCCAGGGCTACCTGAAATATTACAAGCAGCGGGACAAGCGCCAGAAACCGGCGGATTTCCTGCGATTCACCTCCAGCGACGGCTTTGAGATCCTGGTGGGGCGGAATAACGCCCAGAACGACCGGCTCACCCTTCACACCGCCCGCGGCAAAGACCTGTGGTTCCATGTGCAGAAGGCCCCCGGCAGCCACGTGGTGGTCATGAGCCGGGGCGAGGATATCCCCGACACCACCCGGCAGGAAGCCGCTGAGCTGGCCGTGCTGTATTCCAGCACCTTCAAGGCCGGCACCGGTGCCAAGGTCGCGGTGGACACCACCGAGGTGAAGAACATCTGGAAAGCCAGCGGTGCCAAGCCCGGCATGGTGCTGTACGAGGTCTATACGACCGTTTACATCACACCGAGGGAGGATCTGGCGGAGCGGCTGAAGGCGAAGAAGTAACGTTTGCGGATTGCCAAGGCCTCTCCTACCAGGGGAGGCGGCACCGAAGGTGACGGAGAGGTTGTACGAAGGGCTGCCTTCCGGGAACCGCAGAGCAAAATGGAAACGTGGCATATAGTACAACCTCTCAGGCGGGCTTGCGATAACAGCCTGTTCTTGGAGGACAGCGTTCCTTGGTACAACCTCTCAGTCATCGCTTCGCGATGCCAGCTCCCCTGGTAGGGGAGCCACTGGCGAGTCGGTAATGGTCGTGCTGGACGAGCGAAGTTTTCTGCATTCGTAAACAGCCGGGCTCCGCTGTCTCGATTCACGACTGCTTGCCCAGCACTCTTTGGTAGAGCGTAGTCTCGCAGTCGCTGCCAATGAGAGCAAGGCCCGCTGCCTTGCGCCCAATTGAGCCCAAGCGGACAGCAGGGCTTGCCCGGCCTGCCAAGGGCTCCCCTGTTAGGGGAGCTGTCTGCGAAGCAGACTGAGAGGTTCGCTTCCCAAACCTCGACCTTCGGGAGAGGGGCATCGCGCAGCGATGACGGAGAGGGTTTTTGTATAACAGGAGCTTTTTGGGGGCATCCTGAAAGGGCGGCTCCGGTTTTCCACCGGAAGGGGCTTCCGGAAATTGTGCGTTCTGCACAAAATTTGAGCCGGGAGGCCGAAAGAAGAAAATAAAAAAGAAAAATCAGATTTTTTCTGAAAAATCGCGAAAAAACACTTGCCAAATGCACGAAGATGTGATAAAATATCTCTCGGCTGCAAAAGGCTTGTGCGATACAAGTCGTGCAGGCCAGCGATATGCGTAGATGCGGGAGGTTGTCATCCGGCGATAGCTGTGATGGGTTATTTCCGCGGAGTATGTCCGATCTTAGAACCGGGCGAAAAAATTACTGACAGCGATGGAATACGTTCCCTCGGCAGGGCGACCTGCGAAACGGGCGGAACCAATGTTCGGATTTGATTTGCTAATATTTTTCCGGGAGAACTGCCAGGCGGTTCACCGGTTTTTCCAGTGCCAAATCGAGGAACACCCGGAACTGTGTAGAGCAATTTATCGGCTCGCCTAGGGCAAAATCAATTTTTTCAGGAGGCGTAAGCAATGGCAGTCAAAGAGAAAATCAGAATCCGTCTGCAGAGCTATGATGCTCAGCTGATCGATGCCGCAGCAGAGAAGATCGTGGAGACCGCAAAGCACACCGGTGCACGCGTGTCCGGCCCCATCCCCCTGCCCACCGACCGCGAGATCGTGACCGTTCTGCGTGCTACCCACAAGTACAAGGATAGCCGCGAGCAGTTCGAGAGCCGCACTCACAAGCGTCTGATCGACATTCTGAAGCCGTCTAACAAGACGGTCGAGGCTCTGATGAGCCTCCAGCTCCCCGCTGGCGTGGACATCGAGATCAAGCTGTAAAAGCTGATCCGGAGATGCTCCTCGTTTCCCGAGGGGTCATGTTGGCGGTGACGTGCGCCGCCAACCAATAACCTTTACAGGAGGAAAAGAAAATGGTTAAAGGCATTATCGGCAAGAAAGTCGGTATGACTCAGCTGTTCGATGAGAACGGCAAGGTCGTTCCCGTGACCGTCATCGAGGCAGGTCCCTGCACCGTCGTGCAGAAGAAGACCGTCGAGAGCGATGGTTATCAGGCTGTTCAGCTGGGCTTCGGCGAGGTTTCCGCCAAGAAGGTCAACAAGGCAGCTGCAGGCCACTTCAAGAAGGCAAACGTTGCCCCCAAGAAGACCCTGCGCGAGTTCCGTCTGGAAGATGTTTCCGCAATGAACGTTGGCGACGTGCTGAAGGCTGATGTCTTCGCAGCTGGCGACAAGGTCGACGTTGTGGGCGTTTCCAAGGGCAAGGGCTACCAGGGCGTTATCAAGCGCTACGGTCAGCACCGTCTGCGTGAGAGCCACGGCACTGGTCCTGTTGCTCGTCATGCAGGTTCCAACGGTTCCACTTCTACCCCCTCTCGCGTGTTCCCCGGCAAGCGCCTGCCCGGCCACATGGGCTTTGTGCGCGTCACCGTGCAGAACCTGACCGTTGTCAAGGTTGACACCGAGAACAATCTGATCGCTGTCAAGGGTGCAGTTCCCGGTACCAAGGGCACCATCGTCACCCTGGCCAACAGCGTGAAGGCGTAAGGAGGAAAGCTACAATGGCAAAGTTTAACGTAGTCGATATGAACGGTCAGCATGTTAGCGAGATCGAGCTTTCCGACGCCGTGTTCGGTATCACCCCGAACGAGAAGGCTGTCCACATTGCTGTGGTGAACTTCCTGGCCAACCAGCGTCAGGGCACCCAGAACACCAAGATCCGCATGGAGGTTTCCGGCGGCGGCAAGAAGCCTTGGCGTCAGAAGGGCACCGGCCACGCTCGTCAGGGCTCCATCCGTGCTCCCCAGTGGACCCACGGTGGTGTTGCTCTGGGCCCCAAGCCCCGCAGCTACAACTACCACATCAACAACAAGGTCAAGCGCCTGGCTCTGCTGAGCGTTCTGTCCGACAAGGCTGCCAATGGCAACATGGTCGTTGTTGACAAGTTCGCTTGCGATGAGTACAAGACCAAGACCGTGGTTGCAATGCTGAACGCCGTTGGCGCCGGCAAGAAGAACCTGCTGGTCAATGAGACTGTCGATGCAAAGTTCGTCAAGAGCGCTGGCAACATTGCCGGTGTCAAGACCACCTTCGCTGGCAGCGTGAATACCTATGACGTGCTGAACGCCGACAAGCTGATCATCAGCGTCGACGCAGCAAAGAAGCTTGAGGAGGTGCTTGGCTAATGAAAACCGCACATGATATCATCCTGAAGCCGGTCATTACCGAGAACTCCATGGCTGGCATCGCCGACAAGAAGTACACCTTCAAGGTCGCTACCGACGCTACCAAGGTCGAGATCGCTCAGGCAGTCGAGACCCTGTTCCCCGGCGCTAAGGTCGCAAAGGTCAACACCATTTCTGTGCGTGGCCGCTTCCGCCGCCAGGGCATGCACGCAGGCTACACTGCTGCATCCAAGAAGGCCATCGTCACCCTGACCAAGGACTCCAAGGAGATCGAGTTCTTCAACAGCATGGTCTGATCGAACCCACCGAGGGTTCCTCTATGGGGATATGACCCCGATAATAATTCATAAGATAAACAAAGGAGAATAGCATTATGGCTATCAAGAAGTATGGCCCCACTACTCCGGGCCGCCGCGGCATGACCGTCACGGATTACAGCGTCCTGAGCAAGGTCGCTCCTGAGCGCAGCCTGCTGGAGCCCATGAAGAAGCACAGCGGCCGCAACAACACCGGCCGCATCACCGTCCGCCACCAGGGCGGCGGCAACCGCACCAAGTATCGTGTCATCGACTTCAAGCGTCAGAAGACCGATATCCCCGCTACCGTCAAGACCCTGGAGTACGATCCGAACCGCAGCGCATTCATCGCTCTGGTCGAGTACACCGATGGCGTCAAGAGCTACATCATCGCTCCTGACGGCCTGAAGGTCGGCGATGTGATCCTGAGCGGCAAGGGTGCCGACATCAAGCCCGGCAACTGCCTGCCCTTCGAGAACATCCCCGTCGGTACCATCATCCACAACATCGAGCTGTATCCCGGCCGCGGTGCTCAGCTGGTTCGTTCCGCTGGCAACATGGCTCAGCTGATGGCAAAGGAGAACGGCTACGCACTGGTTCGTCTGCCCTCCGGTGAGATGCGCAACGTGCCCCTCAACTGCACCGCAGTCGTCGGCCAGGTTTCCAACATCGACCACGAGAACGTCAACCTGGGCAAGGCTGGCCGCAAGCGCCACATGGGCGTCCGTCCCGGCAGCCGTGGTACCGTTATGAACCCCTGCGACCATCCCCACGGTGGTGGCGAGGGCCGCGCACCTGTTGGTCACTCCGGTCCTATGACTCCCTGGGGCAAGCCCGCTCTGGGTCTCAAGACTCGCAAGCATCATAAGCGCTCCGATAAGCTGATCGTGAAGCGTGCAGGTAAGTAAGAGAGGAGTTTAAGACAATGGGTAGAAGCATTAAAAAAGGACCTTTCGTCCAGGCTGCTCTTCTGAAGCACGTTGAAGCGATGAACGCTTCCGGCAAGAAGCAGGTCATCAAGACCTGGAGCCGCGCCTCCACGATCTTCCCCGAATTCGTTGGTCACACCTTTGCCGTCCACGACGGCCGCAAGCATGTGCCTGTGTACGTGACCGAGGATATGGTTGGCCACAAGCTGGGTGAGTTCGTTCCCACCCGCACCTTTAAGGGCCACACCGGTAATTCGAAGTAAGAGAAGGAGGAACACAACATGGAAGCTCGGGCAATTCTTCGTTATGCCCGCATTAGTCCTCGTAAGGTGTCCATCGTTATGGATCTGATCCGTAACAAGCCCCTGGACGAAGCGCTGGCAATCCTGCAGTACACCCCGAAGGCCGCTTGTGAGCCCCTTCTGAAGCTGGTGAAGTCTGCAGCCGCAAATGCGGAAAACAACTTCAATATGGACAAGAACAACCTCTACGTCGCCGAGTGCTACGTCTGCCCCGGCCCGACGCTGAAGCGCATGATGCCTCGTGCACAGGGCCGCGGCTACCGCATCCTGAAGCGCACCAGCCACATGACCGTTGTTCTGAAAGAGAAAGAGTAAGGAGGGAAAACAATGGGCCAGAAAGTAAATCCGCACGGCATTCGTGTCGGCGTTATTAAAGACTGGGACAGCCGCTGGTTTGCCTCCAAGAAGGATTTCAGCGATAACCTCGTCGAGGATCACAAGATCCGCACTGAGCTGAAGGCTCAGCTGAAGGACGCTGGCGTCCCCAAGATCGAGATCGAGCGCACTGTGGATCCTTCCACTTCCGCTCCCCGCGTCACCGTCAACATCTACTGCGCAAAGCCCGGCATGGTCATCGGCAAGGGCGGCGAAGAGCGCGTTGCACTCCAGAACAAGCTGACCAAAGAGTATGGCAAGACCGTGATCGTCAATGTCATCGAGGTCAAGAGCGCTTCCACCAACGCTCAGCTGGTTGCTGAGGACATCGCTCGTCAGCTGGAGAACCGTGTGACCTTCCGCCGTGCCATGAAGCAGTGCATGCGCAATGCCATGAGCCCCCGCGATCGTTCTACCGTTCCCGCAAAGGGCATCAAGGCAATGTGCTCCGGCCGTCTGGGCGGCGCTGATATCGCTCGTACCGAGAGCTATCATGAGGGCACCATCCCCCTGCAGACCCTGCGTGCCGACATCGACTACGGCTTTGCAGAGGCTGCTACCACCTACGGCCGCATCGGCGTCAAGGTGTGGGTCTACAAGGGCGAGGTCCTGAAGAGCGCTAAGACCGCTCAGAAGAAGGAAGGAGGCAACAAGTAATGTTACTGCCTAAGCGTGTTAAGTACCGCCGCGTTCAGCGCGGCCGCATGACCGGCAAGGCTACCCGCGGCAACGTGGTGTGCCAGGGCCAGTACGGCCTTGTTGCTCTGGAGCCGGCATGGATCTCTTCCACTCAGATCGAGGCTGCCCGTGTTGCGATGACTCGTTACATCAAGCGCGGCGGCAAGGTCTGGATCAAGATCTTCCCCGATAAGCCCGTTACCGAGAAGCCCGCTGAGACCCGAATGGGTTCTGGTAAAGGCTCTCCCGAATACTGGGTCGCTGTGGTCAAGCCCGGCCGCGTTCTGTTCGAGCTGGCAGATGTCGATGAGGCAACTGCTCGTGAGGCTCTGCGCCTGGCTATGCACAAGCTGCCCATCAAGTGCAAATTTGTGGTCCGTGAGGACTCCGTGAAGGAGGATGGCACCAATGAAGGCTAATGAACTCCGCGAGATGCAGACCGCAGAGCTGACCAGCAAGCTGGCAGATCTGAAGGCTGAGCTGTTTAACCTGCGCTTCCAGCATGCCATCAACCAGCTGGAGAACCCCGGCCGCATCGAAGCAGTCAAGAAGGACATCGCCCGCGTGATGACCGTTCTGGCTGAGAAGCAGTAAGGAGGTTAAACGATGGAAGAACGTAATCTGAGAAAGACCCGCGTCGGCGTCGTCGTGTCCGACAAGATGGATAAGACCATCGTGGTTGCCGTTAAGGATAGCGTGCAGCACCCCCTGTACAAGAAGATCCTGAAGCGTACCGCCAAGTTCAAGGCTCGTGATGAGAAGAACGAGTGCGGCATCGGTGACCGTGTTGAGATCATGGAGTGCCGCCCCCTGAGCAAGGATGTGCGCTGGCGCCTGGTCCGTATCGTTGAGAAGGCAAAGTAATCTTTGCCCGCTGCTTTGAACAGTTTGAAAGGAGATATCTGAAATGGTTCAGATGCAAACTTATCTCAAAGTTGCCGACAACACCGGTGCCAAGGAGCTGATGTGCTTCCGCGTGCTGGGCGGCACCCGCAAGAGATACGCAAACATTGGTGACGTCGTGGTCTGCTCTGTCAAGAAGGCAGCCCCCGGCGGCTCCGTTAAGAAGGGCGACGTCGTCAAGGCTGTCATCGTGCGCAGCAAGCATGGCGTCCGCCGCGACGACGGCTCCTACATCCGTTTCGATGAGAACGCCGCCGTTATCGTCATGGCCGACAAGAGCCCCAAGGGTACTCGTATCTTTGGACCCGTCGCTCGCGAGCTGCGTGATGCCGGCTACACCAAGATCCTGAGCCTGGCTCCGGAATCGCTGTAAGGAGGTTTTAGTAATGAATAATCTTCATGTTAAAACCGGCGACAACGTTATGATCATCAGCGGCAAGGACAAGGGCCACACTGGTAAGGTCCTGCAGGTCAGCCCCTCTGAGAACAAGGTCATCGTTGAGGGCCAGAACATGGTTACCAAGCACGTCAAGCCCCGCCGTCAGGGCGAGCAGGGCGGCATCGTCAAGGCTGAGGGTGCAATGTACGCATCCAAGGTCATGCCCATCTGCCCCAAGTGCGGCAAGGCTGTGCGCGTGGGCCACGTCGAGAAGGACGGTAAGATGGTCCGCGTCTGCAAGAAGTGCGGCGCTGAGCTGTAAGAAAGGAGTATGGAACAATGGCTCGTTTGAAAGAACAGTATGTCAATGAAATTGCTCCTGCTCTGAACTCCAAGTTCGGTTACAAGAGCGTTATGCAGATCCCCAAGCTGGACAAGGTCGTCATCAACGTTGCCTGCGGCGAAGCCAAGGACAACGAGAAGATCCTGGAAGCTGTCATGAAGGATCTGGGCCAGATCACTGGCCAGAAGGCAGTCGTCTGCCGTGCCAAGAAGAGCGTTGCAAACTTTAAGCTGCGCCAGGGCACTCCCATCGGCTGCAAGGTCACCCTGCGTGGTGAGCGCATGTACGAGTTCGTCGATCGTTTCTTCAACGTCGCTCTGCCCCGTGTCCGCGACTTCCGCGGCATCAACGGCAACGGCTTTGACGGCCGCGGCAACTTCGCATGCGGCATCAAGGAGCAGATCATCTTCCCGGAGATCGACTTCGATAAGGTCGATGCAGTCCGCGGCATGGACGTCTGCTTCGTTACCACCGCTAAGACCGACGAAGAGGGCAAGGAGCTGCTGAAGGCTCTGGGCGCTCCGTTCGCTACCGAGAATAACTAAGGAGGAGATTGGTACAATGGCTAAACTGTCTATGAAGCTGAAGCAGTCTCGTCCTGCTAAGTTCTCTACCCGTGCATACACCCGCTGCCGCATCTGCGGCCGCCCCCACTCCGTGCTGCGCAAGTACGGCGTGTGCCGTGTGTGCTTCCGTGAGCTGGCCTACAAGGGCGAGATTCCCGGTGTCAAGAAGGCTTCCTGGTAATTTACCGGACGCCGGATAAATGGTCGGATATCCGCTCCGGGGCAAACGATTGTTTCGGAGCGGTATCATTATAAAACAAATGAGAGCTAATCTAAGGAGGTTAGTGGCAAATGCAGATTACTGATCCTATCGCGGACCTGCTGACTCGCATCCGCAACGCTAGCACTGCCAAACACCCTTCTGTGGAGATCCCCGCATCGAACATGAAGAAGGCGATCTGCCAGATTCTGGTTGACGAGGGCTACATCAAGGGTATGCAGGTCAAGAACGATACCGTCCAGGGCACCATCGTTGTCACCCTGAAGTATCAGGCAAATGGCGAGCCCGTCATCGCCGGCCTGCGCCGTGTTTCCAAGCCCGGCCTGCGCATCTACACCAACTGCGAGGATATGCCGAAGGTCATGAAGGGCCTGGGCACCGCAATCATTTCCACCTCTAAGGGCATCATGACTGACAAGGCTGCACGTGCTGAGCACGTCGGCGGCGAAGTCCTGGCCTATGTGTGGTAAGAAAGGGGTAAAAGACAATGTCGAGAATTGGAAGAAAACCCATCGTCATTCCTGCCGGTGTCACGGTCACTGTTGATGAGGCAGCACATACCGTCGCCGTCAAGGGCCCCAAGGGCAGCCTGAATTCCAACTATCATCACCTGATGACCGTCAAGGTCGAGGGCAATGAGGTTTTGGTTACCCGCCCCAATGACGAGCCCGAAGCACGCAGCCTGCATGGCCTGACCCGCACCAACATCGCCAACATGGTGAACGGTGTCGTCAACGGCTATGAGAAGAAGCTGGAGATCGTCGGTGTTGGTCTGCGCTGCCAGAAGCAGGGCTCCAACCTGGTCATGAACCTGGGCTTCTCTCACCAGGTGAACATCCCCGATACTGAGGATTGCACCATTGTGTGGCAGGACCCCAACCACTTCTCTGTTACCGGTATTGACAAGCAGAAGGTCGGCCAGTATGCCGCCGAGATCCGCGCCAAGAAGCCGCCTGAGCCTTACAAGGGCAAGGGCATCCGCTACGAGGGCGAGGTCGTCAAGCACAAAGAAGGCAAAGCCGGCAAGGGCAAGAAATAAGGTAAGGAGTGAAAGACAATGGTTAAGCAGATCGACAAGAACGAAGCTCGTCTTCGTCGTCATCGCCGTGTTCGCAACAAGATCAGCGGCACCGCAGCACGTCCTCGCCTGGATGTTTTCCGCTCCGCCAAGCACATTTACGCTCAGATCATCGATGATGAGCAGGGCGTGACTCTGGTGTCGGCTTCCACCATGGACAAGGACTTCAATGGTTTCGGCGGCAACGTCGAGGCCGCTGCTGAGATCGGCAAGAAGATCGCAGCAAAGGCTCTGGAAAAGGGCATCACCGAGGTCGTTTTCGACCGTGGCGGTTACGTTTATCATGGCCGTGTTAAGGCCCTGGCTGATGGCGCCCGTGAGGGCGGCCTGAAGCTGTAATGAGAGGAGGAAACACATTATGGCTATGAGAAACCGTGAAGACGACGGCATGATCACCAAGGTTGTCTCCATCAACCGCGTTTCCAAGACGGTCAAGGGCGGCCGCATCATGAAGTTTGCTGCTCTGGTCGTTGTGGGCGACGGCAAGGGCACCATCGGTTACGGCATCGGTAAGTCCGGCGAAGTGCCTGAGGCAATCCGCAAGGGCGAAGCTGCTGCAAAGAAGAACATGCACAAGGTTGCCCTGAAGGGCACCACCATCCCCCACGAGATCGTCGGCAAGTACGGCGCAGGCGCCGTTCTGCTCAAGCCGGCTGCACCTGGTACCGGTATGATCGCCGGCGGCCCTGTGCGTGCCGTCATTGAGGCTGCTGGCATCAAGGACATCCGTGCGAAGTCTATGCGTTCCAACAACCCCATCAACGTTGTTTCTGCTACCTTCGCAGGTCTGTGCGGCCTGGTCAGCGCGGAGTCCGTCGCTGAGAAGCGCGGCAAGACCGTGAAAGAGATTCTGGGTTAAGGAGGTAACAAACCATGGCAGATAAGATGCTCAAAATCGAGCTGAAGAAGAGCCTGATCGGCCGCGGCGCAAAGCAGATCGCTACCGCCGAGGCTCTGGGCCTGAAGAAGCCGGGCGACGTTACCGTTCAGCCTGACAATGCCGCTACGCAGGGCAAGATCGCAAAGATCGGTTTCCTGCTCAGCGTCACCGAAGCCTAATAGCAGGGGGTATACGCATAATGAAACTTCATGAACTGCACGCGATTCCCGGCGCAAACAAGGCTGTGACCCGCAAGGGCCGCGGCATTGGCTCCGGCAATGGCAAGACTGCCGGTTTCGGCAGCAAGGGCCAGAAGGCCCGTTCCGGCGTGAAGCACGCTGGTTTCGAGGGCGGCCAGATGCCTCTGGCACGCCGCCTGCCGAAGGTTGGCTTTAACAACATCTTTGCTACCCAGTATGCCATCGTCAACGTGGCAGACCTGGAAGCAGCTTTTGAGGCCGGTGCCGTTGTTGACACCGAGGCTCTGAAGGCAAAGGGTCTGGTCAAGAAGACTCTGGACGGTGTTAAGGTCCTGGGCAACGGCGAGCTGACCAAGGCTCTGACCGTCAAGGCCGCAGCCTATTCCGCTTCTGCCAAAGAAAAAATCGAAAAGGCAGGCGGAAAGGCTGAGGTGATGTAAGGTGTTTCAGACATTCCGTAACGCATGGAAGATTCCCGAGCTGAAAAATCGTCTCCTGTTCACGCTGGCGATCCTCGTGGTGTATCGTCTGGGCTGCGCCATCCCCGTTCCGTTCATCACCGGCTCTGCACTGAGCCAGATGTTCTCGAACGGCAACATGCTCTCGTACCTTGATATGATGAGCGGCGGTGCGTTGTCCCGGTGCACACTCTTCGCGTTAGGTGTGACACCTTATATCAACGCTTCCATCATTGTGCAGCTGCTCACCGTTGCGATCCCTTCGCTGGAAAACATCGCGAAGGAGCCGGACGGCCAGAACAAGCTGCAGCAGATCACCCGGTATGCCGGCGGCGTCATTGCTTTGGTGATGAGCCTTGGCTACTATTTCGTGGTCCGCAATATGGGCGCACTGAAGTATACGACCGGCGCGGCTGGTATCTTTACCGCCGTGGTCATCATCGCCACCTTCACCGCAGGTGCTCAGCTGATCACCTGGTGCGGCGAGCAGATCGATGACAAGGGCATCGGCAACGGCCTGTCCCTTCTGATCTTCTCTTCGATCGTTTCCAACTGGTCCGGCGTCTACACCACGGTCACGGGTCTGCTGACCCGCGCCGCCGCAGGCGAGACCAAGTTCTATATCCTGCTGCCCCTGCTGGTCGTGCTGGCACTGGTCGTGATCGTGTTCATCGTCATCATGACGAATGCAGAACGCCGCATCACCATCCAGTATGCAAAGCGCGTGGTGGGCCGCAAGCAGATGGGCGGGCAGAACAGCTATCTGCCGCTGAAGCTGAACATGAGCGGCGTCATGCCCATCATCTTCGCTTCCGCTCTGGTTTCGATCCCCGGCACGATCGGCAGCTTTTTGCAGATCGACCAGGCAGCACATCCGTTCTGGTATGCGTTTTTCCATACCTTCAACTACACGTCTGCGCTGTATGTGGTCATCTACCTGCTGCTGATCCTGGCCTTCAACTACTTCTATGTGGCCATCCAGTACAACCCTGTGGAGATCGCCAACAATCTGCGCCGTAACAACGGCTCGATCCCCGGCTTCCGTCCCGGCAAGCCGACCAGCGATTTCCTGACCCGCACCCTGAACAAGATCACCCTCATCGGCGCGATCTTCCTGGCTGCGGTGGCTGTACTGCCGATCATCCTCGGCAACCTGACCGGTATGAGCATCCAGCTGGGCGGTACCAGCCTGCTGATCGTTGTGGGTGTTGCACTCGACACGACCCGCAGCCTGGACAGCTTCATGACGATGCGCAACCACAAAGGCTTCCTCGGCTGATCCAATAAAGCACGGATGTGAGAAAGCACTGGAAAGGAGAGTACGACTCGAACTTTTCAGTGCTTTTTTGCTTTGGTGAGTCGTTAGCCGACTCAAACAAAAATACGAACGTCCTTTTATAAGAGGAAAGGAGCCATCCTATGAATCTGATTCTGTTGGGCGCACCTGGCGCCGGCAAGGGCACGCAGGCAGAGATCATCTGCGCAAAGCTGAACATTCCTTCCATCAGCACCGGCAACATCCTGCGTGCGGCTGTGAAGGAAGGCACCGAGATGGGCCTGAAAGCCAAGAGCTTCATGGACGCCGGTGCACTGGTGCCCGATGAGGTCATCATCGGCATTCTGAAGGATCGTCTGTCCGAGGCAGACTGTGCCAATGGTTTCATCCTGGACGGTGTGCCCCGCACCATCGCGCAGGCCGAGGCCATTGAGACCATGGGCATCCGCATCGACAAGGTGCTGGAGCTGCAGGTCGAGGACAATGTGATCGTGGACCGCATGGGCGGCCGCCGCGTCTGCGAGAAGTGCGGCGCAAGCTACCACATCGTCAACAAGAAGAGCAAGGTGGAAGGCGTCTGCGACTGCTGCGGCGGCAAGCTCGTCATCCGCAAGGACGATCAGCCCGCAACGGTGCTCGACCGCCTGAATGCTTACCATGAGCAGACCGAGCCGCTGGTGGAGTTCTACCGCACCCGCGGCAAGCTGGCTGCCATCCCGTTCTGCCCCTCCATCGAGGAGACCACGGCTGAGATCATGAAGGCTTTGGAGGCATAAACGTGATTCAGATCAAGAATGCGAAAGAACTGGACGGGATGCGCCGGGCAAATGCCCTGAGCGCAGCCGCCCTGAAGTACGGTGGCGAGCACATCGAGGCCGGCATGACCACCTGGGAGCTGGATAAGCTGATCTATGAGTTCATCGTGAAGCACGGCGGCATCCCCAACTTCAAGGGACTGTACGGTTTTCCGGGAACCGCCTGCATCAGCCTGAATGATACCATCATCCACGGCATCCCGTCGCATGATATCGTCATCCGCCCCGGCGACATCGTCAGCATCGACACCGGTGCCAAGGTGGACGGCTTCAATGGCGACAACGCCTGCACTTATGCGGTGGGCAAGATCGACCTGGAAGCCCAGCGCCTGCTGGACGTGACCAAGGCTGCGCTGTACAAGGGCATCGAGCAGGCCAAGGCAGGCAACCGCATCGGCGACATCGGCTGTGCGGTGCAGAGCTACTGCGAGGACGCAGGCTTTTCCGTCGTCCGCGAGTTCGTTGGCCATGGCACCGGCCATGAGCTGCACGAGGACCCCGAAGTGCCCAACTACGGCCACGCAGGCCGCGGCCCGCGTCTGGTGCCCGGCATGACCATCGCCATTGAGCCGATGATCTGCCAGTACGACTGCAAGATCACCCAGTCCAAGGACGGATGGACCGTCAAAACCAAGGACGGCGGCCTGGCAGCGCACTTTGAGCACTCCATCGCCATCCTCAAGGATCACACCGAGATCATGACCCGCAGCTGGGATGACCCCGATTTTGACCCGGATACCTTCCGCTTCCAGTAAGCACAAGCGCGCTGAGACCTCCCTTCGGGGAGGTCTTTTTTGGTCGTCAGACCTGTGATTTGTGCAATTCCGACAAGTTTTTGTGAAAAAGTTTCATCCTACAGGGTGAGACGCCCGAAACACGGCACGGAAAAGGACCGGTTTTGTATCAGAGGAAATTTTTATCGGAAATACGGAAAAAAGCACTTGCAAAATGGATGCAAAAGGTGTATAATCTATAAATGGCCGTGACAGCCAGATGCTTTCTCGGTGGACAGGGATTTTCTGCCCACTTTGCGGATTTTGTGCCGCAGGAGAAGAAGTATGTGGCGGTTATCGCCGCCTGTCCGTCAATTCATGGCAAACTGAGCAGATCCAATGAGGAGGCAAATAGCTTGTCTAAAGAAGACGTTATCGAAATCGAAGGCATTGTGCGTGAAGCCATGCCCAACGCCATCTTTAAGGTGGAAATGTTGAGCGAGGATAAGAACACCGGGAAGCTCACTCCCAGCGGGCACATCCTCTTAGCGCACATCTCCGGCAAGCTCCGGACCAATTTCATCCGTATCCTGCCCGGGGACAAGGTCACCGTAGAAATGTCGCCCTACGATCTTTCGAAGGGCCGCATCACCTGGCGCTCCAAATAAGCGTCAGGGTATCAACCAAAAGGAGGTTCAACATCATGAAGGTCAAGCCTTCCGTGAAACCCATCTGCGAAAAGTGCAAGGTCATCCGCCGCAAAGGCCGCGTGATGGTCATCTGCCAGAACCCCAAGCATAAGCAGCGCCAGGGCTAATTCGGGCGCCTGGGGGTCAAGTGCGTAGAGTCCCGGCGCAGACCCCGACACTGACATGGGATGATTTTGGAGGAAACTACTATGGCACGTATTGCCGGCGTTGACCTGCCCCGCGAGAAGCGCGTTCAGGTGGGTCTCACCTACGTTTACGGTATCGGTCAGACCACTGCTAACAAGATCCTGGAAGCAACTGGCATCAACCCCGATACCCGCGTCAAGGACCTGACTCTGGAAGAAGAGGCTAAGATCCGTGACTACATCGATCAGGCAAACATCATCGTTGAGGGCGACCTGCGCCGCAACGTTGCTCTGGACATCAAGCGCCTGGTCGAGATCCAGTCCTTCCGTGGCACCCGCCATCGCAAGAATCTGCCCTGCCGTGGCCAGCGCACCAAGACCAATGCACGTACCTGCAAGGGCCCGAAGCGCACGGTCGCTAACAAGAAGAAGTAAGGAGGATTTGAGAAATGGCAAGTGCAAATAATGCCAAGAAGGGCGCAAATGTCCGCATGAAGCGGAAAGAGCGCAAGAATATTGCTGCTGGTCAGGCTCATATCCAGTCTACCTTCAACAATACCGTTGTTACCATCACCGACCTGCAGGGTAATGCAGTGTCCTGGTGCTCCTCTGGCTCCCTGAACTTCCGTGGCAGCCGCAAGAGCACTCCGTTTGCAGCCCAGTCTGCTGCTGAGACTGCAGCAAAGGTCGCAATCGAGCATGGCATGAAGACCGTTGAGGTCTACGTCAAGGGCCCCGGCGCTGGCCGTGAGTCCGCTATCCGTGCACTTCAGGCTACCGGCCTGGAAGTCACCCTGATCAAGGACGTGACTCCCATCCCCCACAACGGCTGCCGTCCCCCGAAGCGCCGTCGTGTCTGATCGAAGGAGGAAATTGAATTATGGCAAAGAATACGCAGCCTATCGCAAAGCGTTGCAAGGCCCTGGGCATTTCTCCTGCGGTCATGGGCTATGCAAAGAAGAATACCACCCGCAACTCCAATGGCAACATGCGCAAGAAGCAGTCTGAGTACGCTTCTCAGCTGAAGGAAAAGCAGAAGGTCAAGTTCATCTACGGCGTTCTGGAAAAGCAGTTCCACAATGCTTACCTGCGTGCTGAGGCAATGCCCGGCAAGACCGGTGAGAACCTGCTCCAGCTCATGGAGCGCCGCCTGGACAACGTCGTGTTCCGCCTGGGCTTTGCTCAGACCCGCCGCGACGCCCGCCAGCTGGTGAGCCACGCTCACTTCACCGTCAATGGCAAGAAGGTCAACATCCCCTCTTACCAGATCAAGGCTGGTGACGTGATCGAGGTCCGTGAGTCCAGCCGTTCTTCTGCAAAGTTCGCAAAGCTGACTGGCCCTGAGGCTCCCGTCGTGGCTCTGCCTTCCTGGCTGGACCGCGAGGCCGGCACCCTGAAGGGCGTCGTCACCAAGCTCCCTGAGCGCAGCGACATCGACTACGAAGTTGCAGAGCACCTCATCGTCGAGCTGTACTCCAAGTAATCCATTAAGAAGGACATGCCTTCCGGATGGATGGCAGTCTTTCGCATTCTTTTCTTTGAAAGAATTTAATAATGGGCCGACGGCAACGTCGGTTTGACAAGGAGGGCATAGATATGATGGAGATTGAACGTCCCAAAATCGAAACGGCAAGCCTGTCCCCGGACGGCCGCTACGGCAAATTCGTGGCAGAACCCCTGGAGCGTGGCTTTGGCATCACACTGGGCAATAGCCTGCGTCGTGTGCTTCTTTCCTCTCTGCCCGGTGTCGCCGTGACCAGCGTCAAGATCGACGGCGTGGTCCACGAGTTCTCCACCATTGAGGGCGTCAAGGAAGACGTTACCGAAATTGTCCTGAACCTGAAGGGTATTGCTGCAAAGCTGTACACCGATGGTCCGAAGACAGTGCGTGTTGAGGCAGTGGGCCCCTGTGAGGTCACCGCTGACAACATCAAGCAGGGCGACGATATTGAGATCCTGAACCCTGAATGGCACATTGCGACCCTGGGCGAGGGCGGCAAGCTCGTCATGGAGCTCACCTTCGATAAGGGCCGCGGCTATGTGCCCGCAGAGCGCAATAAGCAGGCCATCGTCGAGAAGAACGACATCAACACTCTTCCCGTCGATAGCATTTACACCCCTGTTCTCAAGGTGAATTACAATGTTGAGAACACCCGTGTTGGCCAGGCGATCGATTACGACAAGCTGACCATTGAGGTTTGGACCGATGGCACGATCAATGCGCAGGAGGCCGTTTCTCTGGCTGCCCGCGTGCTGACCGAGCACCTGAACCTGTTCGTCAACCTGTCCGATGAGGCCGCTGGCACCGAGATCATGGTGGAGAAGACCAACGACGACAAGGAGAAGGCTCTGGAGATGACCATCGAAGAGCTGGATCTGAGCGTCCGTTCCTTCAACTGCCTGAAGCGTGCCGGTATCAACACGGTCGAGGATCTGGTCAGTAAGAGCGAGGACGAAATGATGAAAGTTCGCAACCTCGGCCGCAAGAGCCTGGAGGAAGTCATGGCGAAGCTGGACTCCCTCGGCTTCAAGCTGAACACAGACGATGAATAACTAAAATAATTAAGGAGTGAAACGGGATGCCCGGTACCAGAAAGCTCGGTAGAACCAGCGACAGCCGCAACGCTATGATGCGCGCTATGGTTACCTACCTGTTGGAGAATGGCAAGATTGAGACCACTGTCACTCGCGCTAAGGACGTTCGTTCCATGGCCGAGAAGATGATCAGCCTTGGCAAGGCAAGCGACCTGCACACCAAGCGTCAGGTGTATGCCTACATCACCAAGGAAGATGTTGCAAAGAAGCTGTTTGATGAGATCAGCCCCAAGTACGCTGACCGCAACGGCGGCTACACCCGCATCATCAAGATCGGCGCTCGCCGCGGCGACGCTGCTGAGATGGCAGTTCTGGAGCTCGTCTGATCGACTCTGACTGTAGAAACAGTGTAACGAAACGCTCTTTCCCTTCGGGGAGAGGGCGTTTTTTGTTGCCCGGAGGCGCGATTCGTGCTATACTGAATACTGTATACGCAGCCGGGAGTTTTCCACAGAGAGGAGGAACTGCGGTTGAAACGACGACACTTCCTGTCGCTTGCGGCCTGCTGCCTGCTGGGGCTGCTGCCGGGGTGCAGCTTCCCCATGACGGACAACATGCAGGTCGAGGATCTGCTGCGCGCTCCGCGCCTTTCGGGCGATTACGGTGCGCTGCAAAGTGCCCTGAACGACTGGCTGGGCGAGAGTGCGCAGCTCAAATACCCCATGCAGGGGGAGCTGCTTTCGCCCTTCCTGCTGCAGGATCTGGACGGCGACGGCGAACAGGACGCCGCCGTGCTCTACACGACGGCCCAGTCCTCCAACGTCTGCATCGCCTTTTTGCAGAGGGATGCCGCAGGCGCGTGGAAGGTGCAGCAGACCATCGAGGGTCTGGCTGACACGGTGGACAATGTCCGGCTGGCACAATTGCAGGACGGAAACGCCGTGCAGCTGGTGGTGGGCTATCTGGCCGCGCAGGGTGACAGCTATCTGGCCGTCTATTCCTACGAACACGGCGAGGTGAACGCCATTCTGGAGCAGTCCTACGAGCAGTACCTCGTGGAGGACATCACCGGCGGCGGCAACGAGGACCTGATCCTGATGTCCACGCTGGAGGACGGCGGAGTGCAGATCGAGCTGCTGACCGTGAACCGGGACGGCAGCTTCCAGCAGGTGGCCGTCATGGGCCTGTCGGCAGACAAGTTCTCCGGCTGCGCCTCGGTGGCGTCGGGCCTGGGAGCGGATGGCCGGCATTATCTGGTGCTGGACGGCTGGACCGGCATTTCCGGCAACAATCTGGCCACGGTGCTCCTGCGCTTCGATGAAGAGAGCCAGCAGATGATCCCGGCCGAGCAGATCAGCGCCAGCGCGCTTTACAGCGCCTCGCTGCGCAACGTGCCGAACCTCGTCAGCCGCGACCTGGACGGCGACGGCACGGTGGAGATCCCCACCCAGCCGGACGAGGCCGGTCTGCTGAACATGAGCCAGAGCCGACGGATGGACTTCATCGTCTGGATGGACTACACCAGCAGCCGCCCGGAAAAGAGCTTTGGCCTGCTG
>ERZ791830.1055-NODE-1055-length-20002-cov-2.340051_pt1 | contig 20002 bp, 16 predicted proteins | sample MGYA00509945_ERZ791830 | MGnify/ENA primary metagenome ERZ791830 (study PRJEB30046, sample SAMN00792021) | human gut metagenome | study: EMG produced TPA metagenomics assembly of the A metagenome-wide association study of gut microbiota in type 2...
TTGCCTTGGCAGTCTTTAAGGTTCCCTCCAATTTGAAATAATCGCCTTGCGCCTTGGCAGTCAAACCATTTGGTACACCGGTGATCTTCATGCTATTTAAATAACCGGTGTGACTCTGTGAAAATCCCACGGAACGTTCTATCGTGTCTCCAACAACCCCCGTAAAGTATCTGGCTTCTGCATTTTTTGTATAACAATATTGTGTTTGGCCTGATTTATTACCCGGTAATGCAGATACCGTTACCTGTACATAATCACCATCCTCAATATAATTTATATCGTATGGGATGTTATCATCGGTAGCCAAGCTTACCTCATACACCTTAGAGCTGAGCTTTGTAACACTTGCAACGCGCAGGGCGTATGCAAACTGTCCTGATCCGTCTGCTTTCTTGCGAACCACAAAGTTAGATGCCTTTAAGGCTTTCGCCGCCGTCAAATTTACGCGCACTGTCTTGCCATCTAATACAGCAACAGAAGCAACGCCAGCTTTCTTAGCTGTCTTTTTGGTGACTTTTACGGTCCAAACCTTCTTTTTCTTACCATATTTTGCAGTGATCTTGGTCGTACCTGCCTTTTTGGCTTTTACGACTCCTTTCTTGGATACGGCTGCAACTTTTTTCTTGCTGCTCTTCCATTTGATCTTGGTCTTTTTAGAAACACCCTTGACTTTTAATTTTTTCTTACTGCCAACTTTCAACGAAATCGTATTCTTAGATTTCTTACTCGATTTCTTGCTTGATTTCTTACCAGCTTTTTTAGCTGCTGTCTTCTTGGCTGCACTTACTGTTTGCGTGGTCATTGGCACGGAAGTGGCCGCCAACGCAATCGCAATGCCAACTGCCATTACTTGTTTTGCAATCTTTTTCATTTTGATCCTCCATAAATGATATTTGTTATCTCTGCAAATAGTACTACGAAAATATTTCCGTTATTTGCACCAACACTATCATTATACTCTCTCAATTTCTTTAGCGCAATGTCTTTTATTATCAAAAAAGGCGCCTTCCGAAGAAGACGCCCTCTTTATTTTATTTGGATGATTACAAATTATTTGTATAATTCAACCAACTTCTGTAAGTGCTCATAACGAGCCTTTGCAGCTTCCTCAGATTCCTTGAAGAGTCTGTCAGCACGCTCTGGGAATGGTTTGATCAGACGAGTATAACGAGCCTCGTTATTCAGGAATGCCTGATAATCGTCAAAGTTTACACCCTTCTCAGATGTGAATGTGAACGGATTCTTGCCCTCAGCCTTATTGGAAGGATTGAAGGAGAAGAGATTCCAGTAACCAGCTTTCACTGCTTTCTTCATCTCATCCTGGCAGTGGTTCATACCACCCTTAGCGATTCCGTGAAGCTCACATGGTGCATAACCGATGATCAATGATGGTCCCGGATATGCCTCTGCCTCTGCAATTGCCTTAACAGCCTGTGCAGGGTTAGCACCAAGTGCGATCTGAGCAACATATACATAACCATAGCTCATTGCGATCTCAGCAAGTGACTTCTTACCGATCTCTTTACCGGCTGCTGCGAACTGGCAAACCTCACCGATATTAGAAGCCTTAGAAGCCTGTCCACCTGTATTAGAATACATCTCTGTATCGAATACCATAACATTTACGTTTTCACCGGATGCTAATACATGGTCTAATCCACCGAAACCGATATCATATGCCCATCCATCACCACCGAAGATCCATACGGACTTCTTACCGAGGTAATCTTTCTTAGCAAGTGCAGCCTTAGCGTTCTCGCATCCGGCAGCTGCTGCTTTCTCTAACTCAGCAACCAAAGCATCTGTAGCTGCTACGTTAGCCTTTGTATCTTCTTTAGTCTCCATGAATGCATCGAATGCAGCTTTCAACTCTGCAGGTGCCTTATCAGACTCTGCACAAGCCTTTACATTCTCGATAGCCTGATCACGTAAGTACTTCTGACCTACATACATACCAAGACCATGCTCTGCGTTGTCCTCGAACAAGGAGTTAGACCAAGCCGGACCCTTCTTAGTATCCTTATTTACAGTATAAGGAGAAGTTGCTGCCGGGTTACCCCAGATAGAAGAACATCCTGTTGCATTGGAGATGTACATCTGCTCACCGAAGAGCTGTGTGATCAATCTAGCATATGAAGTCTCTGCACAACCTGCACAGCTTCCTGAGAACTCAAGGAGTGGCTGGTTGAACTGGCTACCCTTAGGTGTTGTATCAGCGAATCCGCTGTCTTTCTTACCAACATTAGCTACTAAGTAGTCGAATACCGGCTGCTCATCTGCCTGAGACTCCTGAGGTACCATCTTGATAGCACCATCAGCTGCCTTAGGACATACTGTGATACACTCACCACATCCCATACAATCCAGAGGAGATACGCTCATTGTAAACTTGTACTCTCCAGCCTTTGGCTTAGTATCGGAAAGTTTAATATTAGAAGGTGCTGCTTTCACCTCATCCTCGCTCAGCAAGAATGGACGGATCGTTGCATGAGAACATACAAATGCACAGTTGTTACACTGAATACATGTATCCGGATCCCATACCGGAACAGTTACTGCAGTACCACGTTTCTCATAAGCGGAAGCTCCTGTTACGAACTGACCATCTGCAATATCAGCAAATGCGGATACCGGAAGGCTGTCACCATCCATCTTGGAGATCGGCTCAAGAAGCTTGTTGACCATATCAACAACCTCTTTACGTCCTGTCTTCTCCTTAGCTGGAGCATCTGGTGCAGGATTTTTCCAAGAATCCGGAACTTCTACTTTGTGTACAGCGTCAACACCGGCATCAATTGCCTTGTAGTTCATCTCTACGACAGCGTCACCCTTCTTAGAATAAGACTTCTTAGCTGCCTGCTTCATGAATTCAACAGCTTCATCGATCGGCATAACGTCTGCTAATTTAAAGAATGCGGACTGTAAGATCGTGTTAGTACGTTTACCCATACCGATCTCGATTGCCTTATCGATCGCGTTGATCGTGTAAAGCTGAATGTTGTTATCAGCGATATATTTCTTAGCCTCTGCGTTCAAATGATGATCTAACTCTTCATCACTCCACTGGCAGTTGATCATGAATACTCCGCCCGGCTTAACATCCTGTACCATCTTCATACCCTGTGTTACATATGCAGGATTGTGGCATGCTACGAAGTCAGCCTGGTTAATGTAGTATGGGCTCTTGATCGGGTTATCACCAAAACGTAAGTGAGAAATGGTAACACCACCGGTCTTCTTAGAGTCATACTGGAAGTATGCCTGAATGTACTTGTCTGTATGGTCACCGATGATCTTTGTAGAGTTCTTATTAGCACCTACTGTACCATCTCCACCAAGACCCCAGAACTTGCACTCTTTTGTACCAGGTGCGGATGTGATAGGAGCCGGCTTAACCTCTGGCAAGCTCAAGTTTGTTACATCATCGACAATACCGATTGTGAAACGAGCCTTAGGAGCATCCTTCTCCAACTCTTTGTATACTGCAAATACAGATGAAGGAGGAGTATCTTTAGAACCAAGACCGTAACGACCACCTGTTACCACGATATCATTTAATCCTGCCTCGCGAAGAGTAGTAACTACATCGAGGTACAATGGCTCACCAAGAGAACCAGGCTCTTTCGTACGATCAAGTACAGCGATCTTCTTAGCAGTCTTAGGAATCACCTTAAGAATTGCCTCTGAAGACCATGGACGATACAAACGAACTTTGATCAAACCAACTTTCTCGCCCTTAGCTGTTAAGTAATCAATAACTTCCTCAGCTACGTCACAGATGGATCCCATTGCGATAATAACACGGTCTGCATCTGCTGCACCATAGTAGTTGAACAGATCATAGTCTGTACCTAATTTTTCATTTACTTTCTTCATGTACTTCTCAACAACTGCCGGAAGTTCATCATAAGCCTTGTTACAAGCCTCACGATGCTGGAAGAATACATCACCGTTCTCGTGAGTACCACGAGCTGCCGGATGCTCTGGGTTCAATGCATGTGCACGGAACTCTTCAACTGCGTCCATAGGACACATATCTTTCAGATCTTCATAATCCCATTTCTCGATCTTCTGAATCTCATGGGATGTACGGAAACCATCAAAGAAGTTGATGAAAGGTACTTTACCCTCTAATGCAGCAAGATGTGCTACCGGGCTTAAGTCCATAACTTCCTGTGGATTTGTCTCTGCTAACATTGCGAAACCTGTCTGACGACAAGCATATACATCACTGTGATCACCGAAAATATTCAAAGAATGTGTAGATACGGTACGTGCAGATACGTGGAATACACTAGGTAACTGCTCACCAGCGATTTTGTACATATTAGGGATCATAAGTAAAAGACCCTGAGATGCGGTAAATGTAGTTGTAAGTGCACCCGCTGCAAGGGAACCATGTACGGTACCTGCTGCACCTGCCTCAGACTCCATTTCTACCACTTTAACTGTGTTTCCAAAGATGTTCTTCTGTCCTGCTGCAGACCACTGATCAACAGAATCTGCCATCGGGCTGGAAGGTGTGATAGGATAGATACCTGCTACTTCTGTGTAGGCATACGCCACGTGTGCTGCAGCGGTATTTCCATCCATAGACTGTTTTGCTCTAGCCATTTTTGAATTATCCTCCTTAATTTATGAATTCTGTGAGATATTTTATCACTAAGCATCCAAAAAGTAAAGAATTTCAATGTAGATTTTGTCGAATTTACACGCTTTTTACGATAAAAGATCGATATAAATAAGTATATTTTCTCATTTGAACCGCTATTTGATCATTTTTCTCAATAAAATTTTATTTCTTACCATTTATGTAGGAAATAGCCTGTAAAATGGCGGAAAGACGAGCAAATCTTGTCATTTTCAACCACGGAACCCGCAAATTTTCAATTGACGATTTACACGACTTCTTTTACAATAAAAAATTGTGTGACTATGTATGGCAGATTTGACAAACTATTTGTCCTGCCAAAAACAACAAAATAAAATACGCTTTGCAGCAAATGTCAAAGCAGAAGGAGGAAAAATATGGGAAAAACCTATGTTAAAAAAGTGATGTCACCGGAGCAGCTATTAAGCGAATATCCACTTCCGGAAGCCCACAAACAGTTAAAAGCACAAAGAGATGAGGAGATTAAAAAAGTCTTTACCGGTGAATCTGACAAATTTTTAGTAATCATTGGTCCTTGTTCTGCTGACAACGAAGATTCTGTATGTGATTATATTGGCCGTTTGGCAAAGGTTCAGGATAAAGTTAAGGATAAGATCCTTATCATTCCAAGAATCTATACCAACAAGCCTCGTACTACCGGGGAGGGTTATAAAGGAATCGTTCATCAGCCGGATCCGGAAAAAGCACCCGATCTCGCTGAAGGTCTGATTGCTATGCGCAAGATGCATCTTCGCTCTATCGCTGAAACTCATTTATTTGCAGCAGATGAGATGCTCTATCCTGAAAACTGGCCATATCTTTCTGATATCTTATCTTATGTTGCCATTGGTGCACGTTCTGTAGAGAATCAGCAGCATCGTCTGACCGCCAGCGGTATTGATATTCCTTGCGGCATGAAGAATCCAACCAGTGGTACTTACAGCATTATGCTCAACTCTTGTATCGCCGCTCAGGGAAGTCATACATTTATGTATCGCGGATGGGAAGTTAAGACAGATGGCAATCCGTATGCACATACTATTTTGCGCGGTGCCGTTAATAAACATGATCAGAGCAAGCCTAATTATCATTATGAAGATATGATCCGTCTGGCAGAAATGTACAGTAAACTTAACCTAAAGAATCCGGCCTGCATCGTTGATGCTAACCATTCAAATTCTAATAAGTGCTACTACGAGCAGCCAAGGATCGTTTATGAAGTATTACACAACCGTAATGTTTCAGATGAGATCAAGAAATTAGTCAAAGGTGTTATGATCGAAAGCTATATTGAACCGGGCAACCAGAAGATCGGTGATGGTGTTTATGGCAAATCTATCACAGATCCTTGCCTTGGATGGGATGAAAGTGAAAAGCTGATCTATAATATTGCTGACCGCTTATAATGTTTATCATAATATATGATTTCTTTCAAGAACTGCCACTCTGACAAAAACGTTAGAGTGGCAGTTCTTGTATTTTTCCTGTGCCGTGTGCAAATAAATACAACTCATTGGCACGTATCTGTCCAAGCACCGGCGTCTCATATTGTTCACTGTGCCACACTTCCTTAAACCCTATCGCGGCATTATAATTCAATAAAACATACCGATACGTCGATTTTTCCGGATTCCACACACATAATCCAATATAACCGCGTCGGTTATCCACGATCACATTTTCCTGCGGTCGATTTTGAGGATATATTTTGGACTGCTGCTCCCCGGTATCTGATCGCATACACAAAGTCACTTCTTTCCCAAAGTCTATATTCACCTGCAAATTTAAATCTCTATCATAAGGAACTAATGTATGATCTGATCCTTGAACTTGTTGATACCATTTATTTTTTTGCAATGCTTTATCTCCATTGACGGTATCCTCTTTCGTCTTTGGCGAATTCTTTGGCTCTTTAAGCTGCCACCGGGCAGCGTATAACCGATATCTTGTCCTGCATCCCAAATATAGGCTTATAGCAGACGGCTTGTCCTTTTGTTTAGTCACAACCCACAGATATTCTCCCGACAGGTTGGTTCCCATCAAACTGCCTTGCTGCTCATAGGTTTGCTCTTCCACAGGTTTCTGCGGATCCGATACCTCGTAAACCGTTGTCCGTATCTGTTTTTTCTCATGAATATCTTGTATAATATACACTCGCGCGCCATACTTCCAAAAAATCGTCGGATGTGAGAATTGCTTTTCATATACTTTTGCAACACCATTGCTATCGGTGCGGTAAATACCGAATAATGCATCTCCTGACGTATCCTGCTGCACAATATAGCTATAATCCCCCTCAGATTCTGCTTTATCTGCAAACACAAAAGAGGCTTCTGGCACTTGGTCCGGTTTAACCGCCTGGTTCTTTCTTGAAAATGTGATCATAAAACAGACAGCAGTCACTAGGACTGCTGCCATAATAATAATGTATTTGATTCGTTTCATTTATTCCAAACCTTTTAAGAAACTTTCGATACGATCTAAGCCCTTTTCGATCTGCTCAATAGAGATTGCATAGGACAAACGCAAATGATCGTCAAAACCAAAGTCAGCGCATGGTACAACTGCGGTGTTATACTCATTGATCAAAATCTCTGCCATGCGTGCTACCGTACCGACTTTCTCACCCCGGTAAGACTTATCTAATACTTCACCGGCATCAACAAATACATAAAATGCACCCATTGGCTCGATGCAGCGGACAAGCGGCATCTTCTGGATTCTCTCATACATGTATTTGCGTCTCTTATCAAATTCATCATGCATTGCTGCAACAGAGTCCTGTGGGCCGTTTAATGCTTCTACGGTTGCTTTCTGTGCAATGGAGTTTGGATTAGAAGTCTGATGACTCTGTACACTACCCATCATCTTCGCAATTTCTTTGGAAGATCCGGTATAACCGATTCTCCAGCCAGTCATCGCATAGCTCTTTGCCACACCACTGCAAGTGATTGTTCTGTCATAAATATCTTTGCCAAGAGATGCAATGCTGACATGCTTCTGCTCGCCATAAACGGCGGCGCGCTGTACCTCCTGCTTAACATGATAACGAGATTCTCATACATCTCGTCAGCAACTACATAAAAATCGTTTGCAACAACAACTTCTGCAATTGCACGAAGCTCTTCCTCTGTATACAACATACCGGTTGGGTTATTTGGTGTATTTAATACAAGAGCTTTGGTCTTGTCTGTGATCGCAGCCTTAAGATCATCTACGGTCAGCTTGTAGTTCTGCTCCTTGGTTGTCTTTACAATAACCGGAACACCTCCTGCAAGCTTTACGATCTCCGGATAGCTCAACCAGAACGGAGCCGGAATGATCACTTCATCGCCCGGATTGATCAATGCTGTAAATATATTTGTCAAAGAATGCTTGCCACCATTGCTGATCACAATCTGATCCGGTGCATAGTCCAGATTGTTAAAGCTCTTGAATTTCTTAGAAATTGCCTCTTTCAACTCATTTGTTCCAGAAGCAGGCGTATACTTCGTAAAGCCACTCTTAATCGCATCAATAGCAGCATTGCAGATATTTTCCGGTGTATTAAAATCCGGTTCACCTGCACCAAATCCTACTACATCTTTGCCCTGTGCCTTTAATTCCTTTGCCTTAGCAGTGATTGCCAACGTGGATGACGGCTTAACTGCTGCTGCTTTCTTTGATAATTCTAATGACATAGTCATTCTCCTTTCATTGATTCCCATTACTCTTTTGGTGAGATCTTGTCGAATCCGCACAAGCTCGCCTCGGCACATCATATCACAAAAGTATACTTGCGTCAATGTATAATTGTATACAATTGTTCAATCCGGATCATTCTGCATCTCTCATGCATTTTTACTGACCAACCGTAATATTGGCACCCTCTTCTTTTTCCCCCTTGGTTGCGAGTGTACTACCATAAATAAACTTCTGCATTTTATTGACACTCTTAGACAACGGATCCGGCAAAATGATCGACATCTTTCTGGCACGAGTGATCTTATACCCGCCCTCCACAGGAACATTGAGCGTATAGATCTTTTTGTTCTGATCCCGCACCTGTACTGCCATCGCAATATAGTTGACCAGATCTTCTTTTTTGATATTGGTCGTAAGCATCGGCAGGATCTTCGGTATCATAGCAACCAGTTCCAGTGTTGACTTGTCGATCACACGTTTATAAAGTGCTGTCATGACCGTACGATGCCGAAGTGTTCTTGCAAAATCACCGCATTCTCCATCACGCATAACATAACGCACACGTGCAAAACCAAGGGCTTGATTCCCATTCATATGATTTTTACCAACCGTCAACGTATGGTTAGATGTGTCTGATATATAATTTGTACTGTTTAAGTATTTGACCTCTTGTTCGTCCAGCGTAATATCAATGCCACCAACAGCATCCACAATTTTTTGAAATGAATCAAAATTAACCAATACATAACCATCTACTGCGATACCAAAATTTTTCTTGATCGTTTTGATCAAAGTTTTCATACCACCATTATGGTACGCCGCATTGATCTTATTGTCCGAAAATCCCGGTATCTGCACATACGAATCACGCATAATAGAAGTTAACTTAAGCTGATTGTCCTTTTGATTGATCGTAGCGATCATAATACTATCTGTACGACCTCTTCCACCACCAATACTCTCTTCACCACACAACAAAATATTGATAACATCTTTGTTGGTAGAGACGCTCTCTGCACTATCTAAATGAATACTATTCGGATCCAACTCTTCCAAATTACCGGTATTTTCATCGGTATCAAAATATTCCTTTGCAGCCGGGGTATCATTATCTTCTAATCCCTTGATATTCATTTGATGGTAATAATACGTAAATGTGCCATATGCGATCCCCCCAAGCAAAATAACAGCGATCAGAATACCGATCAATATTTTGGACCATAAGGGCAGTCTTTTTTTATCTGCCGATTTTATTTTATTATTCACTCTAATCCTCCATGTGCCTGACAATCCCTAAATCCGGAATCATCAGGCACAATTCATATACATGATTCTTTTTGTCACTGACCGCTTAGTTTTTAAAGCTGTGAATTGGTGCCGGGATGCGTCCACCACGATTAATAAACTCTTCACAATCAAAAGCATTCACCGGCATTACCGGTGCATATCCAAGCAATCCACCAAATTCAACTGTTTCTCCGACTTTTTTGCCAATAACCGGGATCAATCGAACTGCTGTTGTCTTCTGGTTGACCATACCGATCGCCATCTCATCCGCAATGATGCCGGATATCGTTGTCGCTTTGGTATCGCCAGGTATAGCGATCATATCCAGACCTACAGAACATACGCAAGTCATTGCCTCTAATTTTTCTAAGGTCAAAGCTCCCTCCGTCACTGCATCGATCATTCCCTGATCCTCGCTGACCGGAATAAAGGCTCCACTTAATCCACCTACATAAGAGGAAGCCATAACGCCACCCTTTTTCACTTGATCGTTCAACAACGCTAATGCTGCTGTCGTTCCCGGTGCACCGGCCTTTTCCAGACCCATTTCCACGAAAATATCTGCAATGCTGTCGCCAATTGCCGGAGTCGGAGCCAAAGAAAGATCAATGATTCCAAATGGAATACCAAGTCTCTCTGATGCTTCTCTTGCGACCAACTGGCCAACACGTGTAATCTTAAACGCTGTCTTCTTGACTGTATTACAAAGTGTTCCAAAATCTGTTCCATGAACGGACTCCAATGCCTTGCGCATAACACCCGGTCCACTGACACCAACGTTAATTATCTCATCTGCCTCCGTAACACCATGGAAAGCACCCGCCATAAACGGATTGTCATCCGGTGCATTACAAAATACAACTAATTTAGCACAGCCAATGCTGTCTTTCTCTTTGGTTGCTTCTGCTGTCTGCAAAATGATCTCGCCCATCATTTTTACTGCATCCATATTAATTCCGGTCTTTGTAGATCCCAAATTCACGGAACTGCAGACAAAATCTGTTGTTGCAAGAGCCTCTGGGATCGACTGGATCAAAAGTTCATCACTCTTCGTCATTCCTTTAGACACCAGGGCACTGTACCCACCGATAAAGTTGACACCTACCGTTTTGGCTGCCTTGTCCAGAGTCTGTGCAATACGCACATAATCCTGCGGTGTTTTACATGCAGATGCACCAACTAAAGCGATCGGAGTTACCGAAATTCTTTTATTTACAATTGGAATACCAAACTCTTTCTCGATTGCCTTTCCTGTTTCGACAAGATCTTTTGCAACCGTTGTAATACGATTGTATATCTTGTCGATCAAACGATCCAAATCGTTATCGCAGCAGCTAAGCAAGCTAATGCCCAGCGTAATTGTACGAACATCCAGATTTTCTTTTTCTATCATATCATTGGTTTCTAAAACCTCATGTATGTTAATCATAGTATCCTCCATTTCTGTCATTAAATACGATGCATTTTGTCAAAAATATCTTCACGCTGTGCCTTGATAACGCAGCCCATTTCTTCCCCGATCTGCTCTAATTCATCAACAACGACACCAAATTCTTTGGCGCAGTCTTCCAGATCTACAATCATCATCATATTAAAAAAGCCACCCACGATCGTCTGTGAGATATCCAAAATATTAATGGTGTTGTTTGCCAGATATGTGCATACCTTTGCAATGATCCCTACGCTATCTTTACCTACTACGGTTACTACTGTTTTTTTCATGATGTCCTCCATTTCCATACATGATCTGTATGTCTTTTTATATTGTAACAAGCTGTGATGGCTTGTCCCTCTCGGCTACTTGTAACTGAAATGGAACTTCTTTAGAGCCCATTTCCTCCCATATCTGGCATCGTACTGCTTCATATGCCAATGCCGGATAATTGTTCTCTTTGGATAAATGTGCCAAAAATGCATATTTCAAATGATCCCCCATCAAACTGCATAACAGCCGTCCGGAGTCCTCATTGGACAAATGTCCCCATTCTCCCAAAATACGACGCTTGAGCGGATACGGATAATGTCCTGCCTCCAACATACTGATGTCGTGATTTGCTTCAATCAGCAACACATCGCTGTCCTCTAAATGATCTACAATGTAGTCATCGTACACCCCCAGATCGGTTGCCATGCTGACCTTTTGCCCGTCTGCTTCCACAGTATAACATACCGGATCAGCAGCATCATGTGACATTTTGTATGGCATGATCTGCATATCACCCATTCCTACCGGTTGATCTGCATAAAGTTGAAATAGATTTTCTCTTTTTATGACATTTTTTTTATCCTTTTCACAGATTTGATCTAATGTGCCTCCCGTTGCATAGATCGGCACTTCAAATTGCTTTGCCATCATGGGTATTCCTTGAATATGATCTGAATGCTCATGTGTCACAAAAATGCCGTCTAACTGCTCCGGTTCGACGCCAATACTGTGTAGTCCCTCCACAATTCTTTTCCGGCTAATGCCGGCATCTATCAATATGTTTGTTTTCTCTGTGCCGACATAAATACAGTTTCCACTGCTTCCGCTGGCTATACTGCAAACTTTCATGATATTACTACATTCCTTTCTCCACCGCATACTTTACGCCCAGAGTTACTAAAGTCCTAACGGGTAACCCAGCGCAGGATAACGGCATCGTGTTCTGCTAAAGGCTGGCTGAATTCTGCATCCATACCATTTATCTTAATCTCCATATAATCGCCATGCGCCTTACTGGTGTCAATCGGGTAAATATCTAACACATCCACTAATATATAATGTGTCTTTCCACGCAACGCATAAGGTTCGCCGTTCACCGTGATCGCAAAATCTTTCTCCGGATCAAAGCTCTGACTCTTCTGCTCATCTGTGATATTCTCTGTGTTTACCGTTTCTGACGATTGACTTTCATCTGTCGTATCTCCGACAGACATCGGTTCGTGCGATCGTTCTATAGCTGTCATATCACTGCTGCCCATGGATTCCTGCGGCACAGCTTCCGTCTCATAAAACTTGTCCGTTATTTGGCAATCTACCGAGAAATTCTCGTATACCTTTGTCTGCAGATTTGCCGGAACATGATTGACAAGTACTTCCCCCTCCGCAGCAATATCCATAAAGTCTAACAGCTGTTCCAATGTATAATATGGCAATATCTCAATCTTATCTTCATTTTGAATTTCATAATACGCAGATACTAATTGCCCGTTTGCAGAGACAAAGCAAGGACAGTCGACCTTGGTGCCATTGACATAGAAAGAAATCGCACTCTTGTACTCCGGCAATGCTTGTATCTCTATGCTTCCCGGCTTTCCCTTCGTCGATACTTCAATTTCTATCACATCATTTTGATGAATTGGCGTTGCAATGGAAGCTTCCTCTCCATTCACGCGGATAACCGCAGATTCTCCCGGCTCTCCCCGCTGCATACGTAAGTTTCCCTGTACATAATAGGCAACTGCATCGCCTCGCTGTGGAAATACCTTATCATTCGTAAGCCCTTTTTGAAGCGCAGCATCTAAAACCGTAAGATTTCCCTTATCATAAAGCTTAATACGCTCCCCATTCACAGAGACGAACACAAAATTATTACGTTGCTCATAATAATTCATACATATACCGATCGGTGTAACCAGCAGAGAATCTATCTCTAAATCCTGACGCAGAAACGTAACCTCACGAAGCACTTCCGAACCACGCAATGCAACCCTTTCTTTTGCCACTCCCAAATACTCTGCCAGACATTCCGTAAATCCTGTGATCTTACCGCCGCCTCCGACAACAAACACAGCACTTACTGACTTATCTCCATTTAATTCTATGATCTTCTCTGCAACCTGTTTTGTGATCGATTGCACATTTTCTCGAACAACCTCTGCAATATCTGAAGACTTTACTGTCATCGGCAGTCCCATAATATCCTGAAATTCTACTTCTTCCTGCTCGGTACTCTCGCACTTCATGCGATCTGCTTCCTGAAAATCTACCAAATAATGCTTGGCAATACATTCTGTTAATTCGTCACCTGCCGCAGGTATCATGCCATAGGCGATAATACTGCCATCTTTCGTGATCGATATATCAGAAGTTCCCGCTCCAACATCAACCAATGCAATATTCAACAAGCGAAAACGTTCCGGTATTGCAATATTGATCGCAGCAATTGGCTCTAACGTCAGATTTTCGACATGTAAGCCTGCACGTTCCACGGCTGCATACAATCCATCCACAACTTCTTCCGGTAAAAATGTTGCGATCAACTCTGTACGTATTTTAGAACATTTATGCCCCTCCAAATTCGTAATCGGATAATCATTCTGATAATAACGCATGACCGAGTAACCGACACAATAATATTTGAGTCCACTGTTATCAGACTGCCGCAATGTCTCATGTGCCTTTTCTACCGCAAGCATGTCAAGCGAATACACATGTTCTGTCGTCACAACAGTCTCTGTCGTAAAGGTAACTTCCGCTTCCTGCTCTACTGTCTTTAATACACGACCGGCAGCAGCAATACATACATTATTTAACTTCTTGCCCGTCAATTGTTCCAATTGATCACTCACAGATCGGATCGTATCTGCTACTTTACCAATATCATGGATCTGACCATCTAACATTGCCCTTGTTTCATGCTGCACTGCGGCCTGTGCCACAACGACAAAATGACCGTCAGGCTGTCTATAACCGACCGTCCCCACGATACTTCTCGTTCCTATATCTAAACCAAACACAAAATCGTCCGGTAATTGTGCCTCTGCAGAAACTACTGCCTTCTTCTCTGCGTCACTTAAATTCATAATCCCAGAACCTCCCGTCCTGTTGGTAGTAATGTTTCTCGCTCATTATAGCACACATCAATGGCAATTTTCAATTTGCCAGTCGATCGGTGCGATACCATGCTCCTCTAAGAAACTATTTGCTTTACTGAAATGTTTGCATCCAAAAAAGCCGCGGTATGCAGACAATGGACTTGGATGCGGAGCCTTCAGTACTAAATGTTTCGGATTGGTCAACATCGGGATCTTGCTCTGTGCCGGTCTGCCCCAAAGCATATAAACGATCGGCCGATCCTGTGCATTAACTGCCTGAATAACTGCATCTGTAAACTGTTCCCAGCCTTTGCCCTGATGGGAACCTGCCTGATGAGCCCGTACCGTCAACACTGTGTTTAACAATAGTACTCCCTGATCCGCCCACTTCTTTAAGTAACCGTTGTCCGGGATATCACAGCCCAGATCATTGTGCAATTCTTTATATATATTTTGCAGCGACGGTGGTATCTCCCGCTGATCCTGTGGCACCGAAAAACTAAGTCCATGTGCCTGGTGCACATTATGATATGGATCCTGTCCTAATATTAGAACTTTCACTTTGGAAAGAGGCGTAAAATGGAACGCATTAAAAATGTCATCTGCAGGCGGATACACAACACACTTGCTATATTCGTCTTTCACAAAACAAAACAGGTCTTTATAATATTCCTTGCTAAATTCCGGCTTTACCGCATCAAGCCAGTCATTGGTTATCATTGCCATTGGTACTCTCCATTCTATGCTCTTCCTACAATCGAACACTAATGCCCTGATCTCGTAAATATTCCTTCACTTCTCTGATCTCCAGCTCTTTATAATGGAATAACGAAGCCGCTAATACCGCATCTGCTCCCGCTTCCGTAAAGGCATCGCGAAAATGCTCTAACTTGCCCGCACCGCCCGATGCGATTACCGGAATTGATACATTATCCGAAATGATCTTGGTCAACTCCAGATCATAGCCATCTTTCGTTCCATCGCAATCCATGCTGGTAAGCAGGATCTCTCCGGCACCTAACTTGTCTGCCTTCATCGCCCATTCTACCGCATCAATGCCCATATCAACTCTGCCACCGTTTTTATAAATATTCCAGCCACCATCCGGTCTTCTCTTGGCATCAATTGCCACAACCACACACTGGCTGCCAAACTTTAGTGCTGCCTCTGAGATCAAGGTTGGATTGGCGATCGCGGCCGAATTGACCGACACCTTATCCGCTCCCTCTCTGAGCACCTGACGAAAGTCTTCAACGGTACGGATCCCGCCGCCAACCGTAAACGGAATAAAGACGGTTTCTGCAACACGGCGTACCATATCAAGCTTTGTTGCTCTGGCATCCGAGGATGCCGTAATATCCAAAAAGACAAGCTCATCCGCACCAGCCTGTCCGTATGCTGCTCCAACGATAACCGGATCTCCCGCATCTTTCAGATCCACAAAATTAACTCCCTTGACCACACGTCCATTATTTACATCCAAACATGGAATAATTCTCTTGGTAAACATAATTATCGCCTCTCCATTCTGTTAAAGGTTGCAAAAGTTCTTCAATATCTGTAATCCAATATCTCCACTCTTCTCCGGGTGAAACTGGCACGCAAATGTGTTGCCGCTTTCTACCGAAGCATGGATCGGTACGATATATTCGGTTGTTGCCGCCACGTCTTCCTCTCTTGCAGCCTGTAAATAATAGGAATGAACAAAATATACATATGCATCCTGTGGGATCCCCTGAAACAGTCTTGCTCCCTCTTTGATCTGAATAGAATTCCACCCCATATGTGGAATCTTGAAGCCTTTTTTCGGCGGAATTGCCTTGATCTTGCCCGGCAATACACCAAGTCCTTTTACGCCCGGCGTCTCGTCGCTTTCCTCAAAAAGCAACTGCAGTCCTAAGCAGATGCCCAGAAACGGAATCTGTTTTTCATTTACCTCACGAATCACAGATACCAAATTGTATTTATGTAGTTTTTCCATCGCATCGCCAAACGCACCTACACCCGGAAGAATGACCTTATCCGCTTTCAGGATTTCCTGTGGATCTCGTGTGATCTTTGCCTCTTCTCCCAAAAATTGCAGTGCATTTTCCACGCTGCGAAGGTTGCCCGCATCGTAGTCAATAATAGTAATCATAGTCGTCTCACCTCTGTAGTCGTTTTTGTAAGTGTACCACAACCATGGGTTGTTGTCGATATTATTTGCTCCCAGGCATTGAACATTTTACATCTGAGCAAGCAGTTGTTATACTTAATATCGAAAATTTACATAGTATAGGACTGATTTATATGAAACGAATAGACTTTGAAAACGGAACGGTTACAAGAAACATACTGGGTGCTGCTCTTCCGATGCTGATTGCTCAGATACTGAACCTACTGTACAACATAGTGGACCGCATTTATATTTCAAGAATCCCGGACGTTGGAACAAGAGCACTTGGGGCTGTCGGACTTTGTTTCCCGGTAATTACGATCATCACAGCGTTCGCCAATCTGTTTGGCGGTGGAGGTGCCCCTCTCTTCTCGATCTACCGCGGTCAGAAAGAGGAACACAAGGCAGGTCGGATTATGAATACTTCCTTTACCATGCTGTGTTTTGGTGCGATTGTCCTCATGAGCGTTGGACTCTTGACCGCCAGACCTCTGCTAGTGTTATTTGGTGCTTCTGCGGATACACTTCCCTTTGCACAGCCGTACATAATGATCTATCTGATCGGCACATTGCCATCCATGATCGCTGTCGGAATGAATCCATTTATCAATGCACAAGGGTATGCCCTGATCGGCATGTCCTCTGTGGCTGTCGGCGCTGCCGCTAACCTGCTGCTCGATCCCCTATTTATTTTTGTGCTTGGACTGGGTGTCGAGGGTGCCGCTATTGCAACGGTGATCTCGCAATTTCTATCTGCCGCATTTGTTTTATATTTTTTGATGCGAAAAGCGGAATTAAAAGTACGTCTTCTGCGGAAATACGAATTTCGCGGCTGTTTTGGTTACGCCAAAAATATTGTCAGCCTCGGCACGGCAGGTTTTATCATGCAGCTTACCAACAGCCTTGTATCGATCTGCTGTAACCACGTACTTTCCATCACAGGTGGCGATATTTACATCTCCGTCATGACGATCATATCCAGCGTACGCCAACTCGTGGAAACTCCTATCTATGCGATCAACGAAGGCGCCTCTCCTATCCTAAGCTACAATTACGGAGCCAGACGCCCGTCTCGTGTCCGTAAATCAGGACTGGTAATGAGCATCATGATACTGAGTTATACCGCTGTCATGTGGTGTCTCATCATCCTCGTTCCTGGGACACTGATCCGTGTGTTCAGCTCTGACCATAATTTAGTACAGGACTCTATCCCCGCACTCAAGCAATATTTTGCCGCTTTTATCTTTATGGATCTGCAATACATGGGACAGACTGTGTTCAAATCACTGAATAAAAAGAAGCAGGCAATATTTTTCTCCCTGCTTCGTAAAGTAATTATCGTAGTGCCATTAACCTATCTGATGCCATTTGCCTTCCATATGGGAACAGATGGCGTATTTCTTGCAGAACCTGTCTCCAATATTATCGGTGGCGGCATCTGCTTTATTACCATGCTCTCTATTGTTTTACCGGAGTTAAAGCGAATGGAGCGAGTGCAGTGAAACAAGACCGTCTGCACCACTGTATTCACAGTCTTCCAACCGTTCATCCATTCTTTTTTCCCGGGTAATCTCTATCTGCGGTTCATAAACAAGCTTTCCCATTCCTGAATTTCCCACTATCGCCAATCTGTCTAATACCGTATAACTATCTGGATTTTTGCCTTTCTGCTGAAGAAGCCGATTTAACAAACGTCTTCCCCAAGCATCCGGAAGGCTATCTGCAAATATGCCAAACAATCCGTCAAAATAAGTTTTTTCCGGCACATACACTTTACTACTTACATTTGTTTTCATTGATAACCTCCTGAATATCTTGATACGGAATCTGTGTAAACGCATTCCGCAGATCGCCCGCAATATCCAATGCCATAGCTATTTTTGTAAGGCTAGCCAGAGATATTTGCCCCGTTGTTTCAAAACGCTTGATAGATCCATAACTAACCCCACTCATATCCGCTAATTTTTTCTGGGATATCGACCGTCTCCGACGAATATTTCTCACCCGCTGCGCTAATTTTAAATCCAGTTCTTCAGCGGTTTCCCATACTAATCCTCTCATACGACATCAATCCTCCATACAGTTTTCCTTAACATGCGGATTACAATTTGTATTTTAAATGACATAGATAATATTTATAATCGTTTTATGCAATCATATCGTGCACACCTTAACATTTGCAACACCTTAAATGCCCCACTTCATCAGTAGGGCATATGTAACCTTCTGCTATAATCAACTTTAGTATTTTTGAAATATTTCCTTCACCTTTTCATATGCCAATTTGGGTCTTCGATATTCATCTACGATTCCTTTATTATTCATCTCTCGCGGTCTTCCGGCAAACCACTCAGAGCTGACACGCACATCACAAAACTGCCAAATATAAACGCCCATACACTCTGAGGATTCTAAACACGCTGTCAACTGCTCCGCCAAAGCTTCTGCCTGATATTCTTCCGTCCATTTTCCATGATAAGAATTGTGACAGCCATATAGCGCTCCTGCCCCAATCTCCGACACAATAAATGGTTTATCTTTTCCTTTTCCATCCTCTTTAATCCAATCACAAACTTCCGCCAAATACTGCTGCACCGGCTTGTCTACATACCATCTTGGATATATATTACATGAGATCACATCCGGCAGATCAAAACAAATGTCCTGAAAAAATTTGCAGCTTGCAAAAGTACAGGGTCTTGTAGCATCTAATTGCCTGATCAGTGCAAATTGTTTTTGATAGCATGATCTTCCAAACTCTGTTTCGCTGGCACATTCATTTAGTATGCCCCAAATATAGATACTTGGATGATTATAATGGTTCATTATCATTTCCCTGATAACATTTTCTGCCTGCGTCTCAAAAAGAGGATGACGCATTTCTGATTCCTCTATTCCTCTTGCATGATTCTCTTCCCAAACCAAAATACCCAGTTCATCACACAAGTCCAAAAATATCTCATCATTCGGATAGTGCACCGTGCGAATCGAATTGGCGCCCATTTGTTGAATTAACATAAGATCATGACAAATTGCTGCATATGGTAATGCACATCCATAGTCTGGATGATCTTCATGTCTGCATACTCCCTTGATGCGAAATTTCTTTTCATTTAATAAAATTTCTTTTCCCTGCACCTTAATTTCCCGAAAGCCAAAACGGTCTATTAAGTCATCCATCACAATTTCTCCTACTTTTGCCTGTAGCTTTACCTCATATAATTTAGGAGAATCCGGACTCCATTCCTGCACATCTTCAAATATAAGTTCCGTAGACAATATCTGTCTGTCCCCCTTATCGGACAGCAACTGCCAATCATAGATTACTTCTCCTATTTGAAGTGAGATCACCACATTCTCGCCAATAAGCCTCTTTTGATCCAAAATATGGACCGCTACTTTCACGCCGGCTGTCCATTTCCCAT
>ERZ791830.1060-NODE-1060-length-19926-cov-4.739570_pt1 | contig 19926 bp, 22 predicted proteins | sample MGYA00509945_ERZ791830 | MGnify/ENA primary metagenome ERZ791830 (study PRJEB30046, sample SAMN00792021) | human gut metagenome | study: EMG produced TPA metagenomics assembly of the A metagenome-wide association study of gut microbiota in type 2...
GTTTCTGGTGGTGGTAAATCTGCCCACCTTTGAGAGCAGATATCGTCAGTCATGATGATGAAGGTTTCTTTTAACCGCGCCCTTTATTACGGGCAATACACAGCAGTGGTTGTGTGATCCTTATCTATCCGGTGATGCCGGAATGTTTTTACTGCGTAATGGCGGTATTGACTTCTTTTATTCTTTTCATTTGTTTGCCAGCACTTCCTGCGACTGTGCGCGCTGTATAAGACCATTTGAAATTTGGTCGCTTACGCGTGTACCTGGCGTCTGAAGCTGCGCGGCGTCACTTGCGTGTGAGCAAAGCGAACACCAAGTGACGCCGCGAAAAAACGTCCTGAAAGCCGTGTCATTTGCGGTCTGGCAGAAAATCGTCGCTCGTGATCAGCTTTTTGTTGAAAATCCTGGCGATTTTATGTCCGTTTTTTGCGACGTATTCACGTCCTTTCCGGAGCGTCCGTTTTCACGGACGGACGCTCCGGACGACTGTCTTAACTTCGTTAATACATAAAAATATGTGTCAACTATCTGATATTAAGAGGAAAAATGTAAATTCGTTCTGATGTCTGGAGGCGTCAGCGCTGGCTGACGGGGAGTAAAACATCGCCCTGGTGCACAGGTAGCGAACTCCTGTAAAAACTCAACATGTGCACGCTCTGCTACATAGACATCATACGAGCCAGGAAGGCGAGCAACCGCGTTACAGAGCCGTCCGAAATGACGTAAAACTAACAATATCAATGTATTAGTCTGTTTATCCGGGAAGACTGTTTGTGCAGTTGTTCAGTATAAGCGGATGGATTTCTGTATCCGTATATCACCAGGAGAAAATGTATGAGCAGAAAATCGCAGCGTTCCAGAGTTGAGGTGTTTCGCAAGGATTTCATTACCCTTGCCCGGGAGTGTGGCGGCAGTTATGCGACAAAAGCCGACAGGGTTCGTATTGCAAAATATTTTCTGAATTATTTACGGGAAAACGGAATAAAATTGCGTGACACTCACAGTATCAATACGAGGCATTTTCAGGGGTATCTTCTGAGCAGAAAAGTACAGGGGATTTCTCACCGGACTATTCAGAATGAAAGGGCGGTGATAAGAGCTATTTTACAGAAGGACGGACGTTATAAATTAGCCGCTCCTGATAATCCTTTACTGAGTAATGAGACACTCGGTCTGACAAATACATGCCGGGATGGAAAGAAAATACCGTTGCCACCGGAGGAATTCCGGAAGGCATTTACAGAGGTGGAAAAAAAGAATCCTGGTGTTGCGGCCGTAATGCAACTTTCTTATGTACTGGGTTTACGAACGAAGGAGGCCGTCCAGTCGTGTAAATCCGTTAAATCGTGGATGAGGGCCCTGGAATCAGGTCACGATTCTCTGTTGATTGTATTTGGCACAAAAGGTGGGCGCCCCCGGGATACTATTATTACCGATCGTGAAGTTGTCAGGCAGGCTCTATGTTATGCTGAGAAAATAATGAATGAACAGAGTGGAAAACTTATCGATCGTCCAAATATAAAACAGGCAATAGATGTTTATCGCTACCATGTTCGTAAGGTTGGATTAACCGGAGAGAAATCACCTCACAGTATGCGTTACCATTTTTCTCAGGAGGCCAGGAGTTTTTATCGAAAAGATGGCTTGGATGATAAAGAGATATATGCCCGGGTTTCTATGGATTTAGGCCATGGGGACGGTCGGGGGCGTTATGTTAAACAGGTTTACTTTAAAAACGGTGATATTCAGGAATAATGCAGGAGGATATGATGTATCATATATTGATGGAAATAAAAAGGATTCGTTATATCAGAGATATCGTTCTGGATAGTGATAATGATTATACGGAAATCATAGTGCATTACCGCTGTAAAACGCCACTGAATGAATTTGATACATGTGCCATGATCTGCCGCTATTTTGAGTCAGTATATTTTGAAGATGAATCCGGGGAAACTTTCTTTACGCCTAAAAAAACGGTTGTTGAACTTTGGTCAGAAATGGTGGGGGTGATTAGATGTCGTCCTGACTCCAGGAGTCTCTCTCTTAAACCAGGTAATGAAATCATAATTCCAATTATATATGAGATAGAAGATAAACTTCGATCAGGTAAATATGATCCTGATGAGTTTGATACGGAAGTGTTTGTAAGAACGTGGTTAGGTGATCTTTTTGATCAAGATGGTAATATATTGCCTCAATGATTGGATTATATATGAAAGATAATGGTAAAAATAACTCCTGAACATTCAGAAGTTTTGATGTGGCAGGTTTTGACTGGGTGATGCCAGATGGACTGTATTTGGACAACAACTTGACATTCATCTTTTGTGATTTAAAAATATACAGGCTTATATGTCGCTCCGGCGACCACCAATGCTCCACAAGTGGCCTGAGAGGAGCGCCTTCGGGTGGCTACATGTCGCTTCGGCGACCACCAATGCTCCATAAGTGGTCTGAGAGGAGCGCCTTCGGGTGACCACATCCCGCTTCGGTGGGCACCAATGTTCCGTTGATCTGAGAGGAACGCCTTCGGGTGATCAACACCCCCGTAACCTGAAAGGGGATGTGCAGCCAGGATGTTTCTGGTGGTGGTAAATCTGCCCACCTTTGAGAGCAGATATCGTCAGTCATGACGATGAAGGTTTCTTTATAACTGCGCCCTTTATTAACGGGCTTTTTCTGACAGCAACACCATGCTGTACTGGTGGTGTTTTAACCCTGACGGGAGTTTTTGTCCGTCGGGGCGAAGGCTCCCGTTTTTTTACAGGAGTCTTTATGTCAACGTTTATTTTGTGCCCTGAACCGGGCATCTCTTCTTTTTTCCGGCGAATGACGGCTCAGTTGCGGGTATTTTTTTCCCGCAATAACCTGTCATATTACAGTCGCTGGTACACCAATCCGGCCGGCAATCTGAGCGTGCGGGTCTGTATGTTCCGTCGTGGCGGTGTCTGGACACCCTGCCTGTATTACCGGCAGGGAATGTATCGCAACGAGTACACAGGATGGTATCAGCCGTTACCGCGTGAGGTCATTTATCTGAACCGGTTTACCGGACGGATATCCCGTCGCAGGACATGGCATGCTGCCTGCCGTATGGCGGAGCAACTGACCACCCTGCGTTACCGGTTTGGTCTGCAGGGTGATGGAATCGTCGCACAGCCCTGCTGATTTATCATTTATTACCCTATCGGGAACACGCTTCCCGCAGGGCAGGTGTGTTCCCGTTATTTTTTGTATCTGAGGTGAACACATGCATAGTCTGTTAATACTCCTTTACGTTGTTGTATGGCGTGCCTGCACCATTCTTCGGGTAATCGCACCAGTGTCGGCTATCCGTGCGTGGTGTGAGTATCAACTGGAAGGTATGACGATACTTCGTGATGCGTACAGCTCGCTGGCTAAGGCGGCTGGAATGCAGAATGATGCATTTGAATATACTGAAAGTATTGCACGTCATCTGGGCTACAAAAGCGGTGGTGACCAACTGAAATCAGGACTTTTCCGGCCGTTTCTGTGGCATATACGTGTGAAAGGCCACAGGCTGGGGGCTGTCATGGAGATGGAGGCATGGAAGACATGGAAGAATGGCTGTAACGATGTCTGCAATCCATGGGAGGATGTCTGCAATCCATGGGAGCGTGGATGGAACGATGGCTGGACGGAATGTCTGAATCAACGTATAGCCGGGCTCCTGAAGCAGGCCTGTATTGAATTTTCCGACGCAGACTGACGGGCAGGATGTCTGTCTGGCATCGGATGTCAAATCGTGAGCGATGCAACTGCTATTTTGCAATGATGGCTGTTTTGCTCCCGTAACGGTTTTCTTTTACTTACTGCACCGTGTTTTTGCGCCGGTGTTTTCCCTGACGGGAGTTTTGTTCCGTCAGGGACAGGACTTCCTTTAAGAGACGGAGGTCATCATGTATTCACCTTTAATTGCTCATTATTCAGCGCTTCAGACGCAGTCTGCTCTGCTGGCTCATATCAGTCAGATGGAAGGCGAGCTGATGCGGTTACGTGCCTGGCAACGGCTGGGTATTACCCCGGAGCCGGATGATGAGACGGAGCCTTCACTGGTATACGTGTATCTGTGGGATACCGGCGAGGCGCTGGGCTGGCTGTTGTATGACCTGGAGCAGGAGGAGATTTCCGCACCGGGAATTCAGGCCCGTCAGGCACTCGACAGTCTGATGGCTCTGGGGCGTGAAATTAATCATGAAATCTGGGCTGACAGTATCAGTACCGGAAAGATGGTGGCCGGAGCGGATGAATATTTTGCCCGGCACGACATGATGTAATTCATGACCTGACCCTGACGGGGGAGTTCTCCGTCCGGGAGACATTCCCCGTTGTTTCGTTTTAACCATGAGGAATGTTCCATGTCTGAGTTATCTTCACGTCCGGCCCGTGAGCCGGTGGTATATACCCTTGAGCAGGTTTCCACAATACCGGAAAAGCAGTGGCATGCTTTTGTTCTGGCTGTCACTGAAACCTTCTGGCAGTTGCCGGAGGCGTTACGGCCGCAGAATGCGTATTTCGGCTCCCTGACCCGGGCGTCAGAGTTGTTTCCGGTAACGGACACGCTGGCATTTTACAGCTGGTCTGCCGACGGGCTGTGGTCGGTGAATGTCACCATTGAGCGGGAGCACAGCCGGAATATCCTGGCTCTTAATGAGCTGAATTTCGGACGTCAGCCGGGAGATTTCTTTGCCCGTACAGTCTTTGTGCTGTTGCACAATCTGTGTCCGGACTGTTTTCGTATTCATTCCACTGTCGGTGGTGCCAGCTGGTCGCTGCCGCTGAAATGGATAAAACGGTACCTGGGGCATGAGAATTTTTCTGCTCCGGAGTCTGTATTAACCACCCCGGTAAGGGGAGATGCGTTTGACAGCTTACTGCTGCAGTTTTTGTCCGGTCAGGGGCGACAGTTATCCCCGGATGACTGGGCAGCACTGGAAGAGGCCGAATATCAGCTTTACTGGCTGCGGGCTCTTGCCGGTGGGCGGTAACAGAACGCCGTAGTTTCTTTATCCGGAATAACGTCATCACGTATTCCGTCATTATATCACCCGGCAGGGACATATCCCTGTGGGGAGAGTCCCGGCTTTATTCAGGAGAATTGTTATGGGACTCGATATTTACTTTCTGGCTCGTGATAACCATCACAGTGGTGCCGTTGTGGGAACACAGGAACATCAGGAGGTGGGGGCTTTCCGTAAGGTGAAACCGCTTCTGACATGGTTTCGTGAACATACTGGTGCTTCAGATGAGCAGCATGCTTTCCCTGTAACCCGCAGTTCACTGGCTGCATTATTGCGCGACCTCAGTATGCTGACACCGGGGAACTGCCACAGGCTGTTTCCTTATGTCACAGACTCGTGTTTACGGGGGGAAGATTATGCCGGTGATTACTGGTATGACGTGGATGACGTAAAAGCGTGGGTCAGCAATACGCTGAAGACGTTTGATTTTGAGCGTCGTTCACTGGTGATGCTGGCGTTGTGGTAATTCTGGCCAGTCTGATTTTCGTTATTAATTTAACTGTACGGTGCACTCTCACCGTACAGGGAGCGTGCATCTTTTTCAGGGGGCATGCTCTTATGAAAACGAAAAAACATACTTCACGTACCGCGATTAAAACTCCGGAACGTGACCTGTATCAGCTTGTGACCGACAGGGTTGTTACGGCCATTGAAAATGGTGTGCCACCCTGGAAACGTCCCTGGCGCTCTGCGCGTAATGGCGTGGGGCTTCCGGAGATGATGCCGGCAAATGCCCTGACCGGGAAGCCTTATACAGGGGTGAACGTCCTGTTGCTGTGGCTGGCCGCGGATGAAGCCGGGTATGTCAGCAATGACTGGCTGACGTACCGTCAGGCGCAACAACTGGGTGGCCACGTCCGTAAAGGGGAGGTGGCCACGCTGGCGGTGATTTACAAAGACTGGAAAAAACAGGCTGTGGATGAACACGGTAACCGGCTGACGGACAGTGAGGGGGAGCCTCTCATGGAAACCGTACCGGTACTGAAATCGAATCCTCTGTTTAATGTGGGGCAGTGTGACGGTTTACCTGAACATCTGATGGTGAAGGCGGAAGGCAGCGCGGATGCACTGCCGGCAGATACCTTCAGTGAGCGGGTGCTGCAGGTACTGAATGGCAGCGGCGTCAGCGTCTCGTCACTTCCACAGGACAGGGCATTCTACCGGCCTGATCTTGACCGTATCGTGATGCCACTGTCGTCGCAGTTTGACCAGGTGGCTGATTACTGGACCACCCTGCTGCATGAGCTGGTACACAGTACCGGTCATGAAAAGCGCCTGCGGCGGGTGGGGATAAGTACCTTTACCGGTCGCAAAAGCCCGGAATATGCGTTTGAAGAGCTGATTGCCGAGATGGGCAGTGCTTTTCTGTGTGCACATCTCGGGATTGCCGGTGACGTACAGCACGAAAGTTATATTGACGGATGGCTTAAGGTTCTGAAGTCTGACAAAAAAGCGCTGTTTCGCGCCTGCCGGCAGGCACGTGAAGCATCAGAGTATTTACTGACGCGGCGAACTTCGCAGGAGTGCGCAGCATAATTTTTACTACCGGTGGCGGTTATAACCTGACCGCCATTTATCCCGTGAGGGCATTGTACCTCACGGGACAATGCCCTCTTTTTACATCTGTATAAAAAAGAGGAGCGTAAACAATGTCTGAATGGTGCAAAAACCGTTTTGAAATTACCGGTAAATCAGTCTGTCTTGATGTACTTACACAGTGGATTGAAGGGCGTGAGACCCCGCGCTACCGTCATGCCATACAGCAGAGTATACAGTTGTTTCTGGCCGGTTGTGCAGGGCTGGTGAAACCCACACGGACGACGCAGTATCCGCCATATCCGGCGCTGGTTCGTCATGGAACGGGGTTGTCATCTCCGGCTAACCAGGCGTTTGAGCAGTGGCTGGGGCTGCTGGTAAAAAATGCCGTTCTGGATGGTGAAACGATAAAGACCATTGATCGTCTTTATCACCAGTCATGTATCGGCGCTGTTCGCTGGGGTAATCTGCCGGATAATGCCAGGGAGATCATCACCACGCTGATGAGCCGTCAGTATTCTGACTGGTTTGGTCTGGCCGGGCTGAGTGAACACATTGATGCAGAAGCCTGCTGGAGCTGGTTGTCGGATTACCCGGAACAGGCGCAGCCCTGTGACATGCTGATGGTCATACCCTCCCGTCTGGCTACAGAGCTGAATGGTTCAGGTGGACTGCTGCAGGGTATTTCCACAACGACCAGCCTTTACAGCCGGATATACGGTGTGGAGTGGCCGTCAGGAAATAATGTTCGCCATGCGCGTGATGAGATGAGCAGTCTGGTGCTGCTGATCGACACGCCCTGGTATCCGCCTTCAGGCGAACTGGTTGGTGAGATCTCGAAGGTGTTTGACTGCGAGGTCCGACACTGGTACAGCGAGCCGGTACACGGTATACAGGGTTACAACTGTTACGATGGCGGAGAGCATACGGACAGTGATCTGCAGGCCGAATGGCCGGGCAGGGAAACACTTCCACAGCCCCGACTGTACCTGGTGGAGGAGTGCGCTGAAGAACAGACGAAAGCCGCACCTTTACCGGTTCCTCTGGTCTCAGCCCAGTAATTAACCTCCGGGTATCATGTCCGTGATGCCCGTTTTATCAACATTTCAACCCGAAGGGGAACACCTGTTCCCCTGTCCGGGCCATGTGTTCCCTGTTTTTACGGAGAAAACATGGCCACCATGACTGACCATCAGAAGGAGTTCATTTCGTTGTTTAACCGGACAGCCTGTTATCACAAACGTCATAAGGTGTTTGAAGACTTTGTCAGCTGTAGTGTGATTGCCCTGGAAAACCGGCTTCAGTTCAGTGAGGCTCGGGAACAGAAGTATCTGCGGATCGTCAGTGGTTATGAAAAGCAGGATGTTATCCACATTGCGCATTTGCTTGCTCATGTCATTGAGGGACTGGAGCAGGGATTCTGTGATTTTCTGGGGAGTGTGTTCATGCAACTGGAACTGGGGGATAAATACCGGAGTCAGTTTTTCACGCCCTGGAGTATTGCCAGCATGATGGCACAGATGCAGATGGGAGATGTGAAGGCGTTGTTTGAGAACAAACCCTTTATCACGCTCAGTGAACCTGCCTGTGGTGCCGGCAGTATGATTCTGGCAATGGCTGACACCCTGAACCGTTCGGGGTATCCGGCATATCGCAGGATGTGGGTGTCGGCAACGGATATTGACCCGCTGGCAGTCGGCATGGCGTATATACAACTGTCGTTGTGTGGTGTGGCCGGAGAAGTGGTGATTGGTAACTCGCTCTGTAATGAGCGACGCCGCGTACTGCTGACGCCCGGGCATTACCTGGGAAACTGGGACCATCGTCTGCGTCATCTTCAGGAGCAGAATGTGGCATGATGCAGAATGTTTTATCACTGCGCCAGTCTTCGGACTGGCGTTTTGTTCAACTGCCAGTTCCCTGAATGTTTGATTTGTTCAATAAAGCCTGTTTATCAATAAATTTTCTGACGACAGGGAATGGTATGTTTTTATTAGTTTTTATGTGTTGGACAACAAGACAGAATAATGATGTCTGTTTTATGTATACGATATAGCCACTGATTCAGCCACTGATTCAACGCATTATCGGCTATATTGCCAGTCTTATTTAGTGCCAGATTCATTGTATCGAAGGCCGCTGCCGTCAGTAGATGGCTGGTCAGTTCTATCAGACAGACCATTTTTACCTGAGGATAAAGTGTCTGGTTTCCACCATGTATTTGGCGAGTGAAGCTTTATCGTGTTCTTGCGTGTCCTGTGTTCGTCAGAACACGCCATCAATGGTCAGCAGATTCAGATCGCACCAGAGCGGATATGGCGTGGTGTTATGCTAGAGCTGCGCTGTTTGAGTGAACACGCAGCGTATGGCTCCGCTTCCTGGCCGCTGGCGGGCATGGAGCACGGCGCTACTGCCTGGCAGTATGATGTCCAGCCGGTTCACAATCTGATGAAGGTTCCTTAAGCTCATGGGCCATACTGATAATTCACCAGACCATCATTTCCAGAGGAAGACGCCGTTTGTGTAGCGTGACAGTGTCGGACTCTTCAGGGCTGTGGGTAATCAGTTCCAGGGCAAGATAGTCGCAGAGGGTTACGCAGAGAATAGTAACTGGACACTGGATCGATCAACCGATCCTTAACTGAGCGGCATGACAGCTTTCTGATGGTTTTTTTTGATAATCTTCACATTGTGCTTCTTTTCTGTTGGATAATCTTTGTACTTGATGGTGTACTAGGTATCCCATTATACAGTTAAGTGAAGGTGATTAAAAATGCAATGTGAATTTAAAGGGGTCATATCAGCATTACCCACTCCTTATGACCAATCCCAGCAAATCGATATGGAGAGTCTTCGAAAACTGATCCGTTTTAATATCGAACAAAATATTAAGGGATTGTATGTTGGAGGCTCTACTGGAGAAGCATTTCTTCAGAATGTTGCAGAGCGAGAAAAAATTCTTGAAACAGTAGCCGATGAATCAGATGGAAGACTGACACTTATAGCGCATGCGGGCGGAATCAGTACGGCAGAAAGCGAGGTACTTGCAAAAGCTGCAAAAAAATACGGATATCATGCTATATCTGCTGTTACTCCATTTTATTATCCTTTTTCATTTGAAGAGCATTGTATCCATTACAGGAAAATTATTGATTCTGCAGATGGACTTCCGATGGTAGTTTATAATATACCGGCTCTTAGCGGAGTGCGTTTTTCTTTAGATCAGATAAATGAGCTTGTCACAATACCCGGGGTTTGTGCATTAAAACAGACATCCGGTGATTTATTCCAGATGGAACAAATCAAAAGGAATCATCCAGAGCTTGTGTTATATAATGGTTACGATGAAATATTTGCATCAGGGTTAATTGCAGGTGCAGATGGGGGAATCGGTAGTACATATAATATAATGGGATGGCGTTATCTTGAAATATTTGAAGCAGTCAAAAACAATGATGTGATTAAGGCGAAGGAAATGCAGGTGGCCTGTAACCAGGTTATTGACACTCTTATTCAGAGTGGCGTCCTGGCAGGTATAAAAACTCTTCTTTACTATATGGGGATTATAAATACTCCTGTATGCAGAAGTCCTTTTTCTCCGGTAAAGGAAAAGAATCTGGATGTATTATCAAAACTTGCAGAGCGACTGCTCGAAGAACATGACAGAAATAAAAAAATGAAAATAATCTGAATAATTGCAAGATTGTTATATAGGTGAAAATGAATGATAACACTGGCTGTTGATATAGGAGGAACGAAAATTTCAGCGGCGTTGATATCTGATGACGGTTCATTTTTGCTGAAAAAACAGATATCAACACCTCATGAAAGATGTCCTGACGAAATGACAGGGGCTTTACGTCTACTGGTTTCTGAAATGAAGGGAACAGCGGAGCGATTTGCAGTAGCATCAACAGGGATTATTAATAATGGAGTATTGACAGCTCTGAATCCAGACAATCTTGGAGGGCTGAAAGAGTATCCTCTGAAAAATATAATGGAAGATATAACTGGTTTAAATGGAAGTGTGATAAATGATGCCCAGGCAGCCGCATGGGCAGAATATACAGTTTTGCCAAAAGAAATTTGTGATATGGTTTTTATAACCGTTTCTACGGGGGTTGGAGGGGGAATTGTAGTTAACAGGAAATTATTAACAGGTGTTTCTGGATTAGCCGGACATGTTGGGCATATATTGTCCGGAGTAACGGATACAGAATGTGGATGTGGTCGTCGGGGATGCGTTGAAGCGGTTTCATCTGGTCGGGCCATCATGGGGGCAGCAAAAAATGAACTTGCAGGATATAGCACCAAATATATTTTTGAATTAGCGAGACAGGGATATAAGGAAGCAGAATTTTTGACTGAGCGTTCTGCCAGTACTATTGCTGAATTAATAGTAAGTTTAAAATTACTGCTTGATTGTCAGGTTGTTGTTGTCGGAGGAAGTGTTGGACTTGCTGATGGGTATATTCAGAAAGTGTCGAAACATCTTTCCATATATTCTGAAATTTGTAATGTAATGCTGTTTCCGGCATATTTCAGAAGTGACTCTGGTCTTATTGGTGCAACTCTTTGGGACCGGGATTGTATTACTTAAAGTAATACTCCAGTGTATTATAAATCCGCTATTATTGTGAGGTTTAATATGGACTCCTGTATTCAGAAAAAGCAGGTTTGGTATAAGCATCTTTCACCCAGACAGTGGAAGATATTCGGTGCGGCATGGACAGGTTATTTACTTGATGGTTTTGATTTCGTTCTGATATCTCTGGTTCTTACAGAGGTTCAGCATGAATTCGGCTTGACGACAATAGAAGCGGCAAGCCTTATTTCCGCTGCTTTTATTTCCCGATGGTTTGGGGGGCTTGCTATTGGCGCTTTATCGGACAAGATGGGGCGCAGGATGGCAATGGTTTTAAGTATAGTGCTATTCTCTCTCGGAACCCTTGCCTGTGGTCTGGCTCCTGGATATGCAGTGATGTTTATTGCTCGCATTGTTATTGGGCTTGGTATGGCAGGTGAATATGGCTCAAGTGTAACATATGTTATCGAAAGCTGGCCTGTTCATCTCAGAAACAAGGCAAGTGGTTTTTTAATTTCTGGATTTTCTATTGGGGGAGGTTTAGCTGCACAGGTTTATAGCATTGTAGTACCACTATGGGGCTGGCGTTCTCTTTTCTTTGTCGGCATGCTTCCAATATTATTTGCTTTTTATCTTCGCAAGAATCTTCCGGAGTCTGATGACTGGCAGAAAAGGCAACAAGAGAATAAACCCGTCAGAACAATGGTGGATATTCTGTACAGAGAAAAGAAAAAATACATAAATATTCTTCTGTCTTGTATTGCATTTGCATGTCTATATGTTTGTTTTTCAGGCGTCACTGCAAACGCTGCTTTAATCACAGTTATGGCATTGTGCTGTGCGGCTGTTTTTATCAGTTTTATATATCAGGGTATGGGGAAAAGATGGCCAACAGGCATTATGTTGATGCTTGTGGTTATGTTCTGTTTCCTCTACGGATGGCCACTGCAGGCTTTTCTTCCTACATGGCTTAAGGTTGATATGCAGTATTCACCAGAAACTGTTGCTCTCATATTTATGCTGGCAGGTTTTGGCTCTGCAGCTGGAAGTTGTATAGGTGGTTTTATGGGGGACTGGCTTGGAACCCGAAAAGCATATGTTATATCACTTCTTATCGGTCAGCTTGTTATTATCCCCGTTTTTCTTGTGGACCGGGACTATGTATGGTTACTTGGCCTTCTGATCTTTACTCAGCAGGTTTTTGGTCAGGGGATTGGTGCTCTGGTGCCGAAAATAATCAGTGGTTATTTTAATGTGGAGCAGCGTGCGGCAGGACTGGGGTTTATTTATAATGTAGGTTCACTTGGTGGAGCATGTGCGCCTATTCTTGGTGCAGTTGTTGCGTCTCATACAAGTCTTGGTACAGCAATGTGTTCTCTTGCTTTTATCTTAACATTTGTTGTTCTTGTCCTTATTGGTTTTGATATGCCATCACGTGTACAGAGATGGATCCATCCAGAAGCTGCGCTTGAATATGATACTGTCGATGGAAAACCTTTTTATGGAGCAAGAAAAAAGAATGTTGCAGGAGAATAATGGATGCTATCAGGGAATAAAAAAATGATTCATTACAGGGAGAATATATATTCTCTTGATAATTATGAGCGTTACATAACTGACAGTTCGCTATTTGAGAATACTGACGATGGCATAATATATACAGGTATTGTGCCCCTTATTACAGTGGTTGAGCCTGTTGTATCTAATCAACATAGTGTGCTGATTATACCTGGAGGTGGATACAGGAGGATTGTTTATGAAAGAGAGGGACTTGATGTAGGCAGATGGATAGCAGGTCAGGGATATACGGCATTTATTCTTTCTTACAGAATGCCCTCCGTTAATGGTTATTATTCCTTTGCGGATGCGAAGAATGCCCTGAACTTTATTTCTTACTGGGCCGGAATGTCGGAGAGAACATTTAAGAGTGTTGGATGTATGGGGTTTTCGGCAGGTGGTCATCTTGCTGGATATATTACTCATCTCCATTATGAGGAAGAGACTTCTGTGCGTCCTGACTGGATGGCTCTGATATATCCAGTTATATCTCTTGACAGGAGTATTGCTCATCAGGGATGCCGGAAACGTCTTCTGGATGCAGGTGAAAGTGAATATTCAGCCAGTCTTGAAAATAGTGTTACAGAGTATATGCCACCAGTCTTTATTGTGCATGCAACAGATGATAAGGATGTTCCAGTTATTCACTCTCTGAGATATTTTAACTCTATCCGGGATAAGGGACATCATGCAGAAGCTCATTTTTTTGATAAGGGAGGTCATGGATTTGGTGTATCCGGAAAAAATGGATATCCGATAGAAAAATGGCAAAGCCTGCTTCTGGAATGGCTTGCGGAACATAAGTTTCATTGAGAAATCAGATTACAAGTGATAAATATATTTAATGATGAGGCATTTATGAAAAAATATTATCCGCTATTAACTGTAATTCTTCTTGGTTTACCTTTGTGCTCTCAGGCATTAACTCTTAATCTACGTGGGGGATACAGAAGCGCCAGTCACGCTTATGAAACGTTGATTCAGGTTAGTCAGGGGTGGAATAATGGTTGGTGGGCAAGTTTTGAGTCAAACACCTGGAATACAATTCACAACAATGAAAATGAATTGTTTGCTCTCAATTATAATAAAATAGATGTAAATAAAACATATAAAATAGATGACAAATGGGCTCTAATCCCAGGGATTCAGACACAATGGATGTCAGCAGGAAGTCAGTATAACCCTTATCTGAAAATTTCGTATCAGGCAACGCCAGATCTTAATCTGGCCTTACGCTATCGCTATGACTGGAAAGCTTTCCGACAGACGGATTTAGATGGCAACAGGGCGCGTAATGATCAGCATCAGTTTGATGGTTATGTGACATACAAAATTAATGATTCATGGTTGTTTGCATGGCAGACCACGGTATATACGAAGGTCAATAATTTCAAATATGGGAATCATAAAAAAACAGCAACTGAAAATGCATTTGTTCTGCAATATAAAATGTCACCGGTGTTTACCCCATATATAGAATATGATTACCTTGATAAACAAGGGGTGTATATGGGGAAAGATAATAAACATGAAAATAGTTACCGTGTCGGTGTTCTGATTAATTTTTAAAAGGTGATTACAATGAAAGTGAAAAACTTTATATATCTTCCCTTCTGCTTGTTTATTGGAACGTCGGTAGCCGGAGCTTTACCGGAAATTCCTGAACCATTTAAATATGGTGTAGGAGGGATCGAGAATGGTAAAATATATATAGGACTGGGAAGTCTGGGAAATAACTGGTATATGATAGATACAAACCAGAGTGAAAAAAAATGGACTAAGATAGCACAATGGCCGACAGTTCCCAGAGAGCAGGCAACAGCTACTATTATTGATGGTAAGATCTATGTATTTGGAGGAATTGGAAAAGATAAAAGTGGAGTCATAACTTTACAAAAAGATGTCTATTCCTATGATATTACTAAAGATAAATGGGAAAAATTGATGACCCGTCCCCCTGTATCTCTTGCCGGTCATGTTTCTTTTATCCATAATGGTCATGCGGTATCTACTGGTGGTGTAAATGAGAATATTTTTAATGGATACTTTTCAGATGTCGAGTTATCAAAAGGGAATTCCGCGCTGACAGAGAAAGTCAACAGGGATTATTTTAGTAAACCTGCTGATGATTATTTTTTAAATAATCATATAATTTCTTATGACCCGTCAAAAAACCAGTGGAAGAACCTGGGAACGACTCCATTTCCGGGAACTGCTGGTTCATCGGTGATTTTTGCAGAACAGCAAATTTATATACTGGGAGGGGAGAGAAAACCGGGGCTTCGTTCTGTTAGATCCTGGACGGGGGAGCTTTCGCATGATCGAATTAAATGGTCTGAACTTCCACCAGTAGCTTCACCCGAGGGGGTGTCAGGAGCATATGCCTCTGTTATTGATGGAAATATCTTTCTGGCCGGTGGTGCATATTTCCCGGGGGCGGCAGAAAAGTATAGCAATGGTGAATACTGGTCTCATAAAGGACTGGATAAAGCCTATTCAAAAGAGATATATCAGCTAATAAAAAATGACTGGAAAAAAGTTGGTTCTTTGCCGGAAGGACTTGCTTATGGTGTAAGCCTGCCCTGGCAGGGGGGGATGCTCATTCTGGGGGGGGAGAAAAAAGGTGGTAAAGCTGTTTCAGATGTTATTTATCTGAAAAAAAATGACAAACAAATAAATATTGTTAAATAACTGTAATGCAGGTGACTGTATTAGTTGTTCAGTCACCTGAGTTATTTTAATGGGGTTTATAATGAATAAAGATAAATCTTTAAATGAAATGATGTTAAGCTTGTTTAATAAATCAACTATTGTTGACTTGTCAAGTGAGACAATATCTGAGAGTAAATCTCTTTCAGGCCGTATTTATCAGGATCCTGAACATAACGGGGAATTTGAACTTGATCGTGTATTGACAGATATTTATGCTCCTCAGTTAATTATTTTTTTACCAGATAAACCAAATGGAACAGGAATATTGATTATTCCCGGGGGGGGCTACCAGGCTGTTATGTTAGATAAGGAAGGTACAGCTCTTGCTCCAGAGTTTTTATCTCAGGGCTATACATTATTTGTTCTTAGTTACAGATTACCATCGCCAGCTGAGGAAGAAAATATAAACAAAACTTTTATTGATGCAATATCTGCAATGCTTTATATTCGTAAGAATGCTGATAAATGGCATCTACAGCGTCATCGTATTGGTGTATTAGGATTTTCTGCTGGGGGGCATATCGCCTCAACGTTTGTGAATCAGATTTGTGATTTCAAACGTTCTTCTGACAGTAAAGAACAAGAGATTTTCGCTATTCCCGATTTTGTCGGGTTAATTTATCCTGTAATATCAATGAAAGATGATGTGACACATCCAGGCTCTAGGAAGCAATTACTGGGGGACAATAGTACCTCAGAAAATATAATACAATATAGTGCGGATCTTAATGTCACATCATGTTTTCCTCCTGTGTTTTTACTCCATTGTTGTGATGATGATCTTGTGTCAATTGAAAACAGTCTGCTCATGTACCGTGGCCTAATAGAGAAAGGCGTTTCTGCTGAAATGCATCTCTATGAGAAAGGAGGGCATGGCTTTAGTGTTCAGTGGGCCACAGATCTTCCTGTTGGAGGATGGATAAAACTGTTTATGGACTGGATGTATTCTCATGGATTTAAATAATATTTATGGTGACTACCTGGTGAAGCGTCGAGTAACTATGATGCTTCAATTCGTTTATAAAGGTGATTATACATTAGCTGTTCAGCTTTATCACAATCATGCTCTTTTATGGCCGTAAGTATTTCAATATGCTGCTGATGGGTTTTTTTGTTATTTTCATATGTCATTTTATTCTTTTCCAGAGGTTTGGCCATTATCAGCCATTCAGAAAATGCTGAGTGTATTGTTTTTAATACTTTATTGTCAGGTATATCAGCAAGTATACTATGAAATTCAATATCATATTGAGCATACACTTCGGGGGTTCTCAGTGAGTTATGATGGATACTGAGCACCTTCTCAAGCCTGTGAATATCCTCAGGCGTTGCATTTTTTGCTGCATATCTTACAAGGTTGGTTTCAAAAAAGATGCGTAGTCTTTCAAAATCCTTGATGCCATCAGCTGTGGATAAAAAATCTTTAACAATGCCTGATAACCCATTAATGATGGTTTCTGGTGATGGACGGCAGACACTGGCTTTTTCTCCCTTGTTATACCGGATTAGCCCTTTATGTCTGAGAGATGATAAAGCCTCTCTGACAGATGGTCTTCCAACGCCAAAGAATGCCATAAGTTCACGTTCAGAAGGCAGGTATTCACCTTCCCTTATCTCCTCCTGGCGGATCATTCTTTCAAGCTCTTCGGCAACGATTTCTGAAAGTTTTTTTGTAACAATGGGCTTTCTGGTCGTTGTTAGCCCGGGTAACACGGTTTTTTTGTTGTCGGACATATATTGATTTATATGGATTAGAGCAAATGAGTTTTTAATTTAACACTTTCTTTTAATAATGAAAATATTTAATTAAATCTATTATGTAAAGGGGGAGTGATGTATCGTCATGATTTTAATGAAAAAATAGATTTCTGGTATGTGATAGCCCTCGCAGGACAGTCTAATGGTATGGCCTACGGTGAAGGTATTCCCCTGCCAGATACACTCGACAAACCCGAGTCCCGTGTAAAACAACTGGCTCGTCGAAAAACAATCACACCAGGAGGAAAAGAGTGTAAATTCAATGAGATTATTCCGGCAGATCACTGCCTGCATGATGTTCAGGATATGAGTGGATATCACCATCCGGCTGCTGATTTGCATAAAGGGGAATATGGTTGTGTCGGACAGGGATTGCATATAGCTAAAAAGTTACTGCCATACATACCTGAGCAAGCAGGGATATTACTGGTTCCTTGTTGCAGAGGAGGTGCCGCCTTTACTGTTGGAGCTGAAGGTATGTATGTACCTGATACAGGGGCAACAGCTGATGCAATGCGGTGGGGCACCGGAACAGCACTCTATGAGGACTTAGTAGCCCGGGTTAAGGTAGCTCTGGAATATAACAGAAAGAATAAACTGCTATCTGTCTGCTGGATGCAGGGGGAGTTTGATCTTATGTCACCAGATTATGAAAAGCATCCTGACTTGTTTTATCAGATGGTAACTTCTTTCAGGTCTGAGTTATCTGAATACTCATCTCAGTGTGTTGGTAATTCGTCAGAAAGAGTTCCATGGTTGTGTGGTGATACAACCTGGTACTGGAAGGAATCTTATCAAAAAGAATATGATTTTATATATGGACATTACAGACAACGGACTGATGATGAAATACATTTTCTCAGCTTTCAGGATAGTAACCGACATGAATTAACTAATGAGCCAGAAGAAGATGCCGATGATTTATCTGTCGGGTATCTGGGGTCATCATGGAGGACAGAATTAAGCTGGACAACGTCACAGAGAAGTACACACTTTAATTCAATGGCCAGAAGGGGAGTTATTGCTGAATGTTATGCGCAAAAAATAAGAAATTATTTGTAGACAAGTTCAGGATATATCTACAGCTCTGACATGATTCTCTGAGAGACATGACGGAGTGGTATGGAGTTGTCGGTATCAACACCAGGATAGCTGGTCGTTACCGTTTGATATCACTGGTGCTGATACTATGTGGACGGTAGTGTGTCACGAAGGCACGCACCAGGGACGTGAGTCCCTGTAATATCATCGACAGTCCCATTATGGCATGTCTGCACCTACAACGTCATTTCGAGGTCGGCTCAGTGTTCACTCGAGTCTTATATCACTGACGCCGAAACTCCATCCAGAGTATCTCTGGACGGAAACATCACCTATTAGTTCTTTTTTCTGTCGGGGCCAAAACATTCAGTCGATGTGGCGCAGGTCGATAACCCAACAAGGGCATTGGACGTTAATGCCTTCACAAAGGGTGGATACGTCCATACCCCGGGTTCATAATAAATCCTGACCAACTGACCTGTTGTGTAAAAATATAGTGCCTGATTATATAATGTGGAAAACGAAGGCCCCCAGACAGATGAATTCTTCATCGAGCAGGCTCTTATGGAAGAACCACCAGGTTGTTTCCCTTCAATACAAAAATAAGGGTTATTATCTATTTGCCCTGTATGAAACTGATCAATAACAACGCCTGAAAACATGCCATCCCGGGCATCGCCAGTCCACTCAGCCATGGCAGGATTAAGGGATAAACATCCCATGACACCTGCACATACAAAAAACTTCTTAATAGTCATATTCACCTCCGAAGTTTTACAGTTCTTCATTCATCCTTCCCTGACGGACAGGAATATAATTTTTCTTGCAGAACATGCTAATTGCTTTTTCTGCATTAAGAACTCTCCCTTCCGTCACCTTATCTGCAAGTGAGGGGTATTTGTCTGCAGACTCCAGCAGTGTACGCTTCAGTTCTGTCGCTGTTGCACGGGGATTACATGAGACCATCGCTGCCAGAACGCCGGAAACTATAGCTGTTGCTTCCGAGGTTCCACTACCGATCCCCGTTTTTCCATCTGGTCTGAGGAATGTAATATTCTGTCCCGGTGCGGCAATATCAACCCAGCCGTTTCCGAACCGACTTCCGGTGACCCCTCCACCATGCAATACAGGTGTTTCTCCTTTCCGGTACTGTGCCAGAGCTGCCACTCTTATCACAGGATCCTGCTTTTTATTCACACTGCTGACCGGATGGTAAGCCGCAGGCCATATTCTCTGCTGAGCACTCAGTTTTCGTATATCTGCGCCATCATTACCCACTGCCGCAACAATTAATCGCTCATTATTCCGGCCCATACGGGAAAGCAGTTCGGACCAGACCGATGCGGAAGATATCCCCTTCTGGCCTCCCGATATATTAATGATTTTCTCTTCTCCTGGTGCAAGAAAAACATTTGACATAATGCTTTCAGTTGCTCTAATCCATGAGTCCTGTACACCGTCAGGAATAACCCTTCTGCTGGATATCAGTGCATGAGGATAAACCCCATAAACCCCATGACGTGAGGCAATGAGTGAAGCCATGGCAGTACCATGAATATATAAAGCTTCAGACTCTTTTACCGGGAATGGCGAACCATCCTGAGTAAAACTGAATTTGGCAAATTCGCTGTCGCTGAGGCCTCCTACAAATGCCACTCCGGAATCAACAACAGATACGACAACCGGGGTATT
>ERZ791830.1094-NODE-1094-length-19445-cov-3.556369_pt1 | contig 19445 bp, 19 predicted proteins | sample MGYA00509945_ERZ791830 | MGnify/ENA primary metagenome ERZ791830 (study PRJEB30046, sample SAMN00792021) | human gut metagenome | study: EMG produced TPA metagenomics assembly of the A metagenome-wide association study of gut microbiota in type 2...
CCCATATCTGTTTTGATAACCTGAAATGAATCCACTATGAATAATGTAGGTTAGATGGATACGAAGGAAAGCTCACTGCCAAGAACTGGAGCAAACTTGCACTGATATCATTAGATACAGCAAGCCGGGATATAAAAGACCTGGTTACAAAAGGTATCATATCTCCGGTACAAGGACGCGTCAGAGACATCTCATATACATTAAATTACATAGCCACCGACATTCGGACACGCGATTTTATCAATCCGGCAATTGTTCAACATAATGGAGAAGATTATATCACGACCTTATATAAAGGACATAAATATCTGGAAGAAAAAATAACCTCATTAGATCTGATACGGTTCAAGCAAAATGAAATAACCATTAATGACCTGGTCTACAAATATTTTGCATATCTGACAGAGTTATAGTAGATTCATTTCTAACAGCAATTAATCTATCTTTATATTAAAAAAGCAGAAATCCACGGTCACGGCTACGAATTATTCGTAATTATCTCTATATTTACGACATCAAACATTCTAAATCGGGACTTATATGAAAAAGCAATATCTCAAAAGTATTTTTCTGTTAGGAATCCTATGCACTGTCCTATCTTGTGGAGAAAATGCTAGGCAGGCAGATGGACTGTCCGATAAAACGCATATCATTAACATTCCGGAGGATTTAAGCAATATTTCTCATCTTGATTCTGTTTTTTCCGACATAACATTTATCCCTCTGGAAACCAGGGAAGAATGTTTGATATCCTATATTTCTACTATTAAGATAGCAGACTCGCTCATTTATATCAACAATAACAGAAAACAGTTATTAGTCTTTGAAAAAAACGGTAAATTCAAATACCAAATTGGAAATCAGGGAGAAGGTCCCGGAGAATACCTCGAAATAAACGATTATATAATAAATAAAGATAACATAGAACTGCTGGATTTCAAAAAAATATTGACCTACTCTCTTACCGGTGAATATTTAGAAACAAAAAATTTTGACCTACTGAATGACACAGTCTATTGTAATGCAGAAGGTTTTTGCCACTCCCCGTTAGGAGGGTATTATTTCTGGGGAGGAACATCCGGTATAAAAAATTATAACTCTGAACAGATAAGATATATGATGTATCATGTTGATAATAACATCAATATCACCAAAGGTTATTTCCCTATCGAACACGGTACAGGGACAGCGCATACTCGATTCAAAAGTTATAAAGACACCATCATCATTGACCCCTATTTAAAAGAATACAATATTTACCAAATAGATGACAAAGGGACGCTTTCCTCCCGCTACTTTTTCAATTTTGGCAAAAATGCATATACCCAAAAACTCCCCGTGGGAAGAAATAAAGGCAAACATGAAACGTATGAAGATTTTAGTAAATACGTAATCAGTTGCGAAGACTTTCAGGAAACAGAAAAATGGTTACATATTTCTTTCGCCCATGAAAATAAAGCATATAGCGCACTTTTCAACAAAGGCACACAAAAATGTTATTTATTAAGTGCCGCAAACCCACATTTAAAAACGGATGAATTACGTTTTTGGGGAGCCTATGCCTCCTGGGGTGAACAACTCATCATGCCTATCGAAGCAAGTTGGCTACAAATCGAACTCGCCCGAATCTCTCCTGAATATATAAACAAATTGAACATAGGACATTACAAAAGTATGGACGAATTCAATAATCCTATTTTAGTTCTCTATAAACTAAAAGAATCGATTTAATAGAGTTTCAAAACAATTAATATCCAATAGAATAGTCATGAACACAGCTGCTTGTTTATTTAATTCTCCCTATAAGGTCTCCCTCTCATTATTGATCGTACTATGTTTGAGCTGCACCTCAAACACAGATACGGAAATATACCAGAATAGACGGGATAATGTAATCTCCGTAAAAGATAAGGTAAAAGAGATAATGATCGAAGATGTACTGATTGGACGGATTACCCGACCTTATCTTATCGACAAATATCTAATTATAGTCGATCACAGTTCATACGACCGCTTTATTCATCTATTTGACAAGAATGACTTCCATTATATCACCAGCACAGCTTATAAAGGACAAGGTCCTGGTGAAATTACCATGCCGGGACATGTAGGTATCGACGAAGCCCAGCGTACATTTTTTGTCTCGGATCATGGCAAACAAAAGATATTCAGTTATAACCTGGACAGCGTTCTGGCAAATCCATTCTATATCCCGAATATAAAAGCCGATATAAAAATCGGGTTATTTCCTGATACATATCGATATATAAACGACACATTATGTATCGGACGTATCATAGAGCCTATAGGCACTAATGATTTTAAATCGCTCGTTGCCAAATGGAACATGCAGACAGGAGAAATCCAGCCAATGAAATACGAACACCCCGATATAAAAAAGAAGCGTATCACAGCAGATGTCTCCCCTGAATATGGATTATATGTCGAATGTTATTCCCGTTACGACCTAATGACTATTTGTGACTTGAACGGAAATTTAAAATACAATATATACGGTCCTAAATGGGAAAAAGAAACAACGCAAACAGCACATTACAGCCAACCCGTCTTCTGTGGAAACAAAATCATCGCAGGTTATTCGGGAGGGGACCACCGTACGGATGCCTATTACCCAACCAAGCTACTCGTCTTCGACTTCAACGGCAACTATATCCAAACACTGGAAACTGAATATAAAATATCCAGTTTCTGCTATGACCGGGAAAATAACCGGATCATTCTGTGCATGGATGATGAGATACAATTTGCCAGCCTGGAACTGGATGGGATTATTGAATAATCAAAATCCCTATACCAGTTACCTGCCCCAGCAAATTCATCAATTATAATTGACAAAACACAAATTCAAAGCCATTTTATCAATTATAATTGACAAAATTGGTATATTTGCAAAAAGCATCCATTATGATTGATAAAACTCACTTCAAACGGGAATATATAAAACGCCCTGTTTATACAGAACGTATAAAGCCCTTTTTAGGGAAAGATATTATAAAAATCCTGGTAGGACAACGCCGGGTAGGGAAAAGCTATATTATGTATCAGCTAATGGATTATATAGAAAATACTCTTCCGGATTCGCATATCATTTATATAAATCGGGAACTGAAGCCTCATGAGTTCATTCAAACAGATGATGACTTATACCAGTACGCACATTCAAACTTGCAGGAAGGTAAAAAAAATTTTCTATTTATTGATGAAGTACAGGAAATACAACGCTTTGAATATGCTTTAAGAAGTCTTCTGGCAGAAGGTGTTTGCGATATCACCTGTACGGGAAGCAATGCCTCCATGTTGTCCGGAGAACTAGCTACACATTTAGCCGGAAGATACATTGAATTCCCTATCCACAGCCTCGGATACGAAGAATTTCTTCGTTTTTTCAATTTGGATGACAACAATCAAAGTCTTTATAAATACCTGACAATCGGAGGTATGCCCTATCTGAGAGTAATAGGAACAGAGGAAGCATACGCTTTTGAATATTTACGGAATGTATATTCGACCATCTTGCTGAAAGATGTCGTCGCCCGTGAAAACATTCGGAACGTTTCATTTTTGAACGACCTCGTTGAATACTTGGCCGATAATATAGGGAATCTATTTTCAGCTTCCAATATATCCAAATACCTCAAATCCCAACGAACGACCGTGTCAACCCAAACGGTTCTGAACTATCTGAATCCATTACTCAACGCTTTTTTTATACACAAAGTATCCCGGCTGGATATCAATGGACTAAAAATTTTTGAGATCGGAGACAAATATTATTTTGAAGACTTAGGACTGCGGAATGTAATCAGAGGTTGCGATTTGAATAAAGACATTCAGAAACTATTGGAAAATGCAGTGTATTTACATCTACTATGCTCCGGTTATGACGTAAAAGTAGGTCAGCAAGGCAATTATGAAATTGATTTTGTTGGAATAAAAAACGGAAGCCGCATATACATACAAGTTGCTTATCTAATTCTTGACGAAAAAACGAGGGAAAGAGAATTCGGTAATTTAATGAATATTCCAGACCATTACCCTAAATATGTTATCAGCATGGATGAATTCAATGCCGGTACAAACGACAAAGGTATTAAACAGTTACATGTACGCGATTTTCTAAAAATGGAAATCTGAGGCATAGAGCTGTACAAAATATCTTATATGGAGAAAGTTTTATCTATTCTTTTCTGTATGATGATATACTATATATTTTATTAGAGAAGATGGATTATACATAAGTTGCAGTCATTTCAAAAATCCTGATTATGATGATAATACCCTTTGTTTTCAGAAGATAGAGTTAATAAAAGTAGAATAAAATCTAACAAAAACAACTAGTTTGCTTTGTATATAAAGCAAACTTTAGCAATATTTGCACTATATACAGTGCATAATTATGGAAAAGCGGGTTATAAAAGCTATTCACTCAGGATTCTTTTCTAAAAAAGTTCCCATTCAAATTTGCGTTTGATATATATCAAACGAATAAAACACATATATGTTCTTTTCGTTTGACAATTGAGTTTCTTTCATTCAATAATTGCCAAACGAAAATTTGTAAGGATACTTTTTTCCACACCTTACCTATCAAATCATACATAGATTGGTTCATTCATTTGCTTTTGACCAGGAACTTCAATATATTTGTCTAAACGAACAAATTTGATTGAGTATGATAAATTTACCTCTAATAGGTTTATTCTTTAGTATATTATTACTATCATGTAATCAACAAGATAGTACACAAAAAGAAAAGAACGTTATCCCTTTTGATAAGGTTGCTAAAGAAGATTTTGAAATCAAGGATATTGAATATATTCCTTTAGAAACAACCGAACACTGCTTGCTTGGAGACATCAGTAAAGTTCTCTATAAAGACGATAGGTACTATATTCTGGATAAAAATCAAAACAGAGGCGTTTACATTTTTAATAAAGACGGAAACTTTCTATCCTCTATCAACAAACAAGGAGAAGGTCCCGGAGAATATATCGAAATTACAGATATGGACGTCGACGATGAAAACAATGTCTATATTGCCGATAATGCCAAGATGGATATTATCAAATACATACAGGCAAATCCGAATAATTATGAAACAATCCATGTCAGAGAGCACTTTATGGAATTTTGTTATCTTAATGAACACTCCTTCCTATTAAGAGACGTATTCGGACCCGAAGGACAAAAAATGAAACTCGCCAGTTTCAACCATAAGGAAAACTCAATCACCTCCATTCTAAACAGCAAAAACGAAAACATCAACGAAATGGACATCATGAAATGCTCTAAACATTATCTTTATCGCTCCAATAAACAAATATACTATAATGAAAGATTCACTCCTTATATATACTCTATCTCCCAAAATGAAAGACCGATTGAACATTATACTATTTCCTCTGAATATTATATCGCAGATAAAGAGTTGAAAGGATTAGAAAAAAATCCTGTAAAATTTATACAAGAGACTACTCATATCAAAGATATAATCAGTCTCTATGAAAATGATGATTATTTTTTATGTATGCCATTCATCACTCCTTCTGCGACTTATTTGCTCATACCTAAAGACAATCCTAAGAAAGCTAAAAAAATAGATCTCATGAATAAAGCCGAATTTCAGGGAACATCACAAATTGAAGGCGTTGCAAACAAGAAATTTATTGTTATCATGAAATATTCTGAGTCACAGGCGAAAATACTAAAAAACAATAGTAAATTAAAATCATGGAATGAAGAGTCAAACCCGGTCCTGGTATTATTTTCTATTAAATAGTATTGGCTTTTAATCAGAAACTTCAATATATTTGTTCAAACAAATCTTTCTTATGAAACAGACCCATATCTTATTTAGCCTTTTATTGTTCTTTGGTTCCTGTATTAATCAAAAAGAAGCAGGAAACCTGGAGGGTACTATCCTGTCCATCAACACCGATGATAAATCTATTATAACAGACAGCCCGCATTGACAAATATTCGTTTCATTAAACTCGAAACAAAAGATCGATGATAAAGTTCTCGTTTCCTGTCTTTTTTCAGATACCATATTTCTTGCGACCAGTACTGAAAAAGAGTTATTCCCTTATATCATCCTGGATTTCCAGGATAAAGGAGCAAACACCCCCCAAAGGCTTAACGAAATTAGCAACGTGGGAGAATATCTGAAAAAAGCAAAACAACAGAAATATATACCCGGACCAAGCGACCTTAGCATTATCAATGATAATCTATTCTTCACTTTGAATGGTGAAAAGTTTTATTTTGCCAGATATGATACAAAAAAAGACAAAATAACACTTCACACGAAATTAATGGAAGGATTACCCAATATATATAAATCTACCGGAAGGACAGGTAAAGAAGTAATATATGCAATGGACATGCCCTGGTTAATTGAATATCTCAATGAAAACCAAGAAATAAAATCAGATGTAATTAATCAGTTACGGACGGAATGCAAAGATGAAAATGACAATCCTGTATTATTCTTTGGTTCCTAACGACCGAATATTCACTCTCTACAATGACAGTTTTATGTGGACGACCATTCAAAACTATCAAGTACAACAGATTGAACGTCTTATTTTTTATTGAAACTAAGTTATGAAATTTTCTAAGCTTTACTATTTATTCATCAGCCTTGTATTGATATCCTGTACAGGGAAAAAAGAGAAGACAACAGAGTTTGATAAGAATTTGATTGATATTCAGCAAAAGGAGATTCGTTTTCCCTCTTCTGACATATTACAACTAAAATCATACTATCTGTCATCTGCTGTACATAATGATCCGGCAAAAATACTTGTCGGATATAATTATAAAGAACATGCATTGGATTATATCAATTTAACAACGCAGAAAATATCACAAGTAACGTTATACAACGATGGTCCTAATATGATCTCCCGATTAGCCGGAATATATGCTCATAGCGTAGATTCTATCTGGGTATTCGATGACTCCGAACGTATCTCTTTGATTTCTCAAAAAGGTAATGTTATAAAACGCATAAACTGTCATGACTATATCCAGGACCATGAAGAAATAATCATTCATACTAACCACGCAATCTCTACTACCCATTTAGGATATAACCCGAAACACCAATCACTACTGTTCGCGGTTAAGGATAAATCGACATCCCCAATAAGCTTTAAGGTGAAAGAAGTTTTCTTGAATGAAACCGGCAAGACTATCACATTTGATCTCTCCCCTTCAGTCGTAGAACCGGATATCAGTCAAGGCTATGCCAATATGAATGAACCGAATGTGAATTTTAACGGAGAAGAAATTTTATACAACTATCCGATCGAATCACATATTTATACCCTCAATACACTTACAGGAGAACGAACAACTATTGATGCAAGCAGCCAATACACCTCCAACAAAGCCAACAAATGTCCTTCAACGACAGATTATTCAAAATGGCAGATACATGGCATTGAAAATCCGCATTTCTTCGATGTAATGTATATTCCGGAATATCAAATATATGCACGTTTACATTTTGCCGGTACAACCTTCGACACCCATAAAAATTTAGACACAATAGCATATGAACGTGATTTGTATCTGATGCTATTTGACAAATCTTTCAAAAAAGTATATGAAAGTAAATTAGCCTCGAACAGATTCAACCCTTACACGGGATGGAATACAATCAATAACGGCATCATACTTTTTGTTGACAACATTCATGATAAAAACGATTCCGATAATTTAATTGTAGATATCATTCACCCAGATTAATTACAAACAACTTCAAGGTAATCACTTCGTTATCCCTGTTCTCCTTTTTATCAAAATGACATTTTAAGCACTTCATAGTTTGAATATATGAACCTGAGGACGTGCAAGGGACTTTCCAAGCCAATCTCCGAAGGTTCGCTTATATCCTATTGCCAATAAAAGGAGAATAAATGATTAATTACGAAAGAAATATAGGAATTATTATAACCTTTTATTCTCTAATACTGATTTATAAGCAATTTATGAAAGATCATTTCATCTCATTATCAGACGCCTTCTGTAGAAAAAACATGCTAGAAAACATACAATTCGGAGTCCAAAAACACACAAACCATTTAAAATTCAAGTATTTTTAACATTTTCTCTGTTAAACCGAACTCCAATCTCAGTTAAACTGAAAAAATATTCATTTAAAACGAGATGAATTTTTGTTTAAACGAAATTCGATTTGACCGAAAAACGAGTATAGAAAAGCATTATGTTAAATAATGTGTAAGAAAACTTGCTAAAACGGCCACTGTTAAAAATACCCCCGTAAGTTTATCCGCTTATTATAAATCCTTTTAATGCAAAAACAGCATAATAAACACCTTTTTGACAATTGACACACCACGATCTCAATGAAACGGATTTGGAAGATAAGATAGAGCAAACACCAGTATTTGCTGAAACATGACGACGACAACAATCGACTTATTTTCGCTTTTAATGATGATATTCAATTTGGTTATTTAGATCTCAATAATATCATATAAAGAAGTGCCAAATACTACACTTCTTTATTCTCTATCCGTTCTATGCATATTTCCATCTCGTCTTTTCCCTTGATTTGGTATCCTTTAGCCCGTATAGTTTCAATACTCAAAACAGGTATAGTCAGGTTCAAATCTTTCCGCAAACGGAGCACTAACTGTTCCATAGTTTTTTTATCAACTTCTACATTTTTATCTCCAAGAGCCTTATAGAGAAATTCATACGATTGAAAATAGTCTTTTCCCTGCGACAGGAAATAAAACAACTCAAATACCTTAGGAGTAAGTTGTATCGTCTGATCGCTGTAAAACAAAGAACATAGTCTTTCGTCATACCGAACAACATTATCAGTTGGTTGCAAAGGTAACTCCAATGATTCCTCCAACGATTCTGCCACAGGCTCTACCTCAGGTTCTGTCACAGGTTCTGTTAGCTGCTCTACCTTTTGCTCAACAGGTTCATCAGGTAAAGCCTGCTCTGTTTCCATGGGCTGTTCATTTTCAGAAACAAATTGATCCGGAGATTTTGAAGTCTTATTGTTCTGTTTTCTTTTTACTATCAATATTCCCAAAATCATAAGGACTATGGATAACACAACATAATAAGATGTCCCCCACACTATGCTTTCTATCCAACCACCCTTAACATATCCTTCCAAAAGAATAATATCCTGAATATCTACTTTGTATGTCAACTTCAAGTAATCATGTAAGACTTTCACATCCTCTTGGCCGTAAAATGTCTTTTTATCTGTACTATTATTATAAAGTGATACTGCCGTTTTATAATCCAATCCATTCTCTTTCAACTTTAACCGGAAAAGACTATCCAACTTTTCTAGTTTTACAGGGTTCTTGAATGACAAATACTGCTGATCAGCCAGAAAATCTCCTTCATCGGCAGTATAAGGTTTAATGCTATCCCTTTTTAAATGCACAGTCTGATCTTCAGTTACTATTTCAATATTGGGTGAAACTGATGGAACAAATATCTGTTTCTTCTTTACTTTGGCTTCTCTCATCCTGTTCGTACGATCTTCCCATAAAGTTTGCTTCCAGATTTCAGTCACTTGGGTTCGCAAACTACAAGAATACCAATATCCTCCACTTATAAAGATTAGCAAAACCACTAAAATCCCAATTAACCCATATGATGAACCATTCTTCATTTCCATTTCTTATTTTAAAATACAAAAGTAGTAAAGAAACACTCAAAAAGAGGCAAAACGAAGAAAAAAACGCCTTTACAGGTCTCATATAGGAGATTTATAAGAAATTTATAAGAGAATTCTAGGAGTTCATCCGAAAAAGACTCTCTATTTTTGCACCAACAAACATAATACAGATATGAAGAAAAAACTAAAATTAGTAGGATTTGCTACTTGCCTGATCGCTGGTTGTTATTTTGGGTCTACCACCAAAAACGATTTACCGTCTCTATTATTAGAGAATGTGGAAGCATTGGCCTACGGTGAACATGGAGATGGAGTCAATTGCTATGGCGATGGCTCTATAGACTGTGACGGAGATTGGGTCGAAATGAGAATTACAGGATTAAGTCTTGAATAAACAATGAAGCATCTCCTTTATACATTAATAGGTATTAGCTGCCTGGTCGCCTGCACGAGTTCTCCGGATTCGCACTTCCCCAGATACTCGCACTTTGCCAAAACCAAGGCGCTCAGTGCACAGGTAATTAACCTGGATACTATCCTCTTCCGTTACCCATTCCGGGTAACGGTCAGAGATAGTATTGCCGTTGTAATGGATCTGCATAATATGGACCATTATTTACATGCCTTTACCTATCCGGGGTGGAAACACGTTGTCTCATTCGGCAGACGTGGAGAAGCACCGGAGGAGATGTTATCAGCAGCAAACTTTCAATTCAACTCCTTAGATTCTTTGTGGGCACTCGATCCCAACAAGATGCAAATTACACGTTGGAAAATATCTCCTTCTACCGGTTCCGCGGAACGGGTAGAGGAGATTAAATTAGACAAGAAACTGGTCCGTTCACTGGACTTTCGCACGATGGAATCGGGCTTTTTGATCCCAGACTATATGGGAGAGCACCGCATCTGGGAAGTCGACAACAACGGTAAACCGATAAAAAGAAGTGGCGAAATTCCCAGCGAAACAGCCAACGAAAAGACTGTCCGACCGGCATTAGCGCAAGCATGGCGAAGTTTCATAGATTATAATCCCGACAATGGCATATTAGCAATGGCTACACAGTTGGGAGAAGCAATCGAAATCTATAACCTAAAGGACGATACTCATAAAGTTTTGTACGGTCCGGCAGGAGAACCGGAGTTTAAAACAGGAAAAGACGGTTCAGGCATTCCTAACGGAATCATGGGTTTCAATGATATAAAAGTAACAAACAAATACATTTATGCGGTATTTCAAGGAATTAAATTCAAAGACAAATTAGCCGCCTATCAGCGGGGAGAACGTCTGGAAGACGGAGGAAGATTTATCTATGTATTCGACCTGCAAGGGAATCCGGTACAGAAATACACGCTTGACCACGCGATATATGGCATTGATGTAAACGAAGAAACAAATACAATCGTCGCTACCGAAGTGAAAAGCGATGATCCGATTATAGAATTTAAAATTTAAAGGACAAGATGAAAACTTTAAATCTAATCATATTAGTATTATTACCTATCTTCTTTTCCTGCAAAAACGAGCAGAAAGAAAAGGGGAAACAGATTGCGCAGTTGGTCAGCGAATGGCAAGGGAAACAAATTGTATTCCCGGAAAACTCAATATTTACCCGCTATTTGACAGATACTACGGATTATCAGATACCACAATCCGAGTATAAGGTATTAATATATGTAGACTCTATTGGTTGTACCAGTTGTAAACTACAATTACATAAGTGGAAAGAGTTGATCGAATATACTAATTCGGTAACACAAAATAAAGTACCTTTCCTCTTCTTCTTTCATCCAAAAGATGCCAAAGAAATACGTTACTTGCTGAAACGTGATGGTTTCGATCGCCCCATTTGTATTGATTTGGACGACCGGTTAAACAAATTGAACAAATTCCCGGCTGATATGACTTTCCAGACATTCTTACTGGATAAGAACAACAAAGTCGCAGTTTTGGGTAACCCCGTACACAATACAGCAGTCAAAGACCTTTATCTGAAGCAGATTACCGGAAAAGACACCCCAAACAAAAACATACCAAAAACTACCGCAGAAGTCACTCAAACAGAAATAGACTTTGGTACATTCGACAAATCGGAAATAAAACAAACAACCATAGAGGTTAAAAACACAGGGGACTGTCCCCTCGTGATTGTGGACGTAAGCACCACTTGTGGCTGCACGGCAGCCACGTATGACAAACGACCTGCGAACCCCAGAGAAACCCTCCAGGTGGGAATCAAGATGACACCGAAGGATACAGGGTTCTTCGATGAAGTCGTAACGATCAAGTATAACAGCTTGAATAATCAACATGTCAAACTTAAAATAAAGGGTATTGTTCGGTAACCGAACAAATGGGAGTTTGCTGCATCCCTGCAAGAATGTACAAACAAACTCCCTATCTCCTCTTACAAATATGAAAGGAGGTGTATATGGCTACTTAGTAATCGATCTTTAGACCCTCAAGGAGGGAACAAAGATAATAAAAAGGAAAGAAATTGATTTTATAAACTTTAAAAAGATAAACACCATGAAAAGAATCATTGGTATCATCCTTATAGTTGTTGCAGCTGCAACGGGCGTCTGGAACTTCAACCAGACTCAAAACGAAATGGAACTATCAGACTTGGCACTAGCTAATGTAGAAGCGTTGGCAAGAGGAGAAAATGGAAATGGTTCAATGAACCAAGAATATGTTTGTAGAAAATGTGGTGCAACTTTTGAAGGATGTTTCTGGTGTACAGAAGATCCTAATTATTGCAATTGTACAGCAAGTGGACATTCATGTTAAAAAAGTTTTACAGGAGAATAATATTATTCTCCTGTAATTTACAACAATTTCTAATAAACAATTATAATATGAAATACTCCTTTTTATCATTAACTATATTCATTCTTATTCTTACTTCTTGTAATAACAAAAGTAATATTTCTAGTACAACTCATCAAGCTCTTTCAATAAGTACAGATAATTGTATCTTGGAAACTGAAAAGCCTGCATTATCTAAGTTACGCTACATTAAACTTGAAACAAAAGAAGAGTGTCTCTTAGAAGATGTTAGTAAAGTAATATGTTATAATAACAAATTATACATTTTATCAACACCTGGAAATGGGAATGTATATACCTTTGACAATAATGGCAATTATCTATACAAGATGAACAAAGGTGAAGGTCCAGAAGATATCATGTATCCTACAGATATCACAATAAATGAAGAGAAAAAAAGCCTTATCATTTTAGATGCTTATAGAAATATAAAAGAATACAATACAGAAAATGGTCGTTTTTTAAACAAAACAGTTATAAAAGAACCATTCTTTTCAATAGAGACAATTGGAAATGATTTTTTACTATTTGATCCTAATAGCCAAGCAAAATCAGAGTTTTATATGCGATATTTACAAGAGGGAGGTAAATATAATAGTTTATTCCCAAAAATAACAAAAGGAAGTTTCTTCTCCTTACCCAATTTTTTCACAAAAATCAATTCAGAAGCAATTTTAGTTTCTTGCATTTTTACTGATACAATATATCATATCAATAATGATGAAAAGCGACTAACTCCATATCTTATTTTAAACTTTAAAGGTGAAAATGCAAACGCACCCCAATATTTGGATGAAGCACAAACCCTAGGTAAATATTTAAAAAATGCAAGAGATCATAAATTAATAACAGGTCCTTGTGATTTAAGTTATTTCGATGAAAATTTATTTTTCACATTAAAGGGGAAAGATAATTATTTTGTCACTTACTATAAAAAAGATAATAAAGCATTTTTACATAAAAATTTATTTGATGATCTCCCTAATATATATGCATCTACAGGGAGAACAGACAAAGAAGTTATATTTACAATAGACATTCCTTGGTTAATGGAATATTTTAAAGAAAATCCTCAAATTGAATCTGACATTATTAAACAATTAAAAAAAGAATGCAACAATGAAAACGACAATCCTGTTTTACTATTTGGTTCTTTTTAAACGAACTATCAAATTCACACTATCCTATTAATCTATATCAAAACACCATGAGCAACAAACTCCAAGGCTGGTTAGTCCCCAACACCCTGACAGAAGATCCGAACGACCGTATCTTAGTACTCAACTCCGCCGGTACGGTTGACAACGAACAACTCTACGAAGAGATGCGCGAAGAAGACACCGGCCTGCGCCGGGAAACACTCGTTCACGTAGTCACCCTCTACGAACGAATCGTGGCACGGGCTTTGATGAACGGCCACAATGTTAACACCGGATTGTTCTACGCCGTTCCCCGCTTCATCGGACCGGTCGAAGACGGACAATGGAATCCGGCAAAAAACGACATCTACGTCGCATTCACTCAAAACCGCGTCCTGCGCGAAGAAATACGAAACACCAAAGTTGAAATCCTGGGTGAAAAAGCTGACACTATTTATATCACCGGCGTTCAGGATTGCAGCAACAACATAAAAGACGGACATATCACGCCGGGACGTAACTTCCGCATCACCGGTTCGCGTATCCGCATTGAGGGAACAGACGAAAAGGTCGGTATCACCTTCCGCAACCTGGCAGACGACACGGTGACAAAAGTTACTTCCGACATGTTCGGTACAAACAATCCTTCAGAACTGATATTCATCGCTCCCACAGGATTGGCTGACGGAGAATATGAAATGACGTTGACAACGCAATATTCAGGAAATACGCAACGTTTTCTAAAAACACCGCGCAGTATTAACCGCATCGTATATGTGGGTGCCGCCAAAGGAGAAGAGGGTGGTGACAGACCTGAAATTGAATAATACAGAACAACTGCTTTTGTTTGCATTCCCTAAACACTCCTGTTTGGACATCACAAACAACCGTGTTTAGGGAGCATAAACAGGAGTGTTTAGATAACGCAAACAAAATAGTTTATTTTTATGTAATCTGAGAGCAAGTTCTGTCAAGGAACAAAAAGGAAGTCTGCCTAATAGCCTGACAACCGTTACGGCAAACTTCCCCGACTGCTCTCCTAAAAAGAAAGGAGGTATATCAAAATCACTTAAAATCAAGAAACAGAATGATATTAGTATCAAATAAAACTTATATCATTCGAATATCTAAGCCCAAAAGAGTAGGCAAAGATAGAAAATTAACTGAATTACAAATTAAATACCAATTAAGATCATGAGGAAAAAGATCTTTGGGGCGGTTCTTATCGCTGCTATGGCCGTTGCAGCCGGCTGGAATTACCAGCAGAACAAACAAAGTGTTGAACTCTCTGACTTGGCTATGGCCAACGTGGAAGCGTTAGCTGATCCAGAAATTATTGTCGGAGTTCCTTGTGCACAAGTTTGTCAAAATTGTTGGTGTATCTATTTCGACCCATACGAAGAAGTAGAAGGACAACCATATATTTAAAGTCATTTGAAAGGGAATAGTAGTTTGTTTGAATCTCTGTAAAGAATTTAATCATAATTAAATCTATCAGATCTAAATAATCTTCTATACAGCTTTCAAAAACTGTATATGATCACAAGAAGATGTGTTAAAATTTATTCTATTATAATTTAACACATCTTCTATTAGATTAGTCTTAACAAGGATAATTTTCAAATATAAAACAATCTATACAAACATTCTATCCTACAATGTATATAATTAAACAACAAATGAAAATACACCATTACTTTTTTTGTTTATTATTCTGCTATTGTTGTACAAATTGTACAAATAGCAATCAATCAAATATTGACTCTGATTTTCCTATAAGTTCAAATTTGACACCCAAAGATTCTATCAATTTGGAGGAAAAAGGATTATTATTACCTTTTTCTGTTACAAGTTTTGATTCTTGTTTCATTTTTTCGAACATTAGAGTCGAAAATCGTCTTTCAATAATAGACAAACAAAATAACAAATTAATTAATACTGCTTATATAGGAGATGGACCTAATGAGATTATACAATATTTACCTGTTAGTAATAATGATAACAAATTTCTGTTCGCTGACAGAGTGAGAGGTAAAATCTTTGAACTAGAGCTAAAAAACGATTACACATACAAACAAATCATACAAATCAACGACTCAATAAATCGTTTTTACTCTCTAGCCATGCTTGACTCCACATCTATTATTGGAACTGGAATGTTCGACAAAGGACGTTTTTTAATTTATAACATAACAAATGACACATACAAATATGAAGAAAAATATCCTAACAATAGAGATACTCACTCCCTCCTCCCATATCAAAAGGCTGCACTATTTGCAGGTACATTAATAGGAGTACATCCGGATAAAAACAAATTTGTAGCTGCTTATAAAGGATTAATTGATTTTTATACCATTAATAAAAATCAAAAATTATCACCTATTATGCATAAGAATTATCATTTCCCTCTTTTTTCTATTCCTGAAAAAGGTCCTGTTATCGCCCATAAAAAAGAAGGAATAACAGGATTTCTATCATTATCGTACAACTCATCATACATATATTTATTATATTCAAATACATCTCTATTAGAAAAAGGAAGTTCTACATTTTCTAGTAATATCATATTGGTATATAATTGGGACGGTATACCAATAAAACGTTATATATTAAGTAACAATGTTTTATCTATATATATTGAAAATAATACAATATGGGGCATAGGAGAAAATCATAAATATTTGTATAAATACGAATTTTAAACAGTAAAATAAAATATTTTAATTCTACTATATAAGTAAAACATCACATGCAAAAAACATTCATATCAAGAATCTCCCTGCTATTAGCCACTTTCCTGATAGCCTGTACCTCTCCGGACAATCGACATCTGGAGCAAGCCTTACAATTGGCAGGTGACAACCGGGGCGAGTTGGAGAAAGTGTTGACATACTATGCCGATGCCCCGGAAAAGTTAGCTGCCGCCCGGTTCTTGATTATGAATATGCCGGGGCATACAGGCGTTGATTCATCCTGTGTCGAAAACATGCGACCGGTCTACGGCAAGCATGTCGCAATATCCGCAAAACATTTATGGCAACGTTCCTCCGAATGGTACAAGGAAATCGATTCCCTTTGGAAGAACGAAAGTCCCAAAATCCAGTCCCGGTTAACTCCTTCCCAGCAAGATATCCGGACCGTCCGGGCGGAACTACTCATCCGTGAAATAGACCGTTCTTTCAAGGCTTGGAAAGAAAATGCCTATATGCAAAACGATTCATTCGAAGATTTTTGCAGGTACGTCCTACCCTACCGTTTTGCTGAAAGGACTTACTTTGACCATGCCCGAGATACCTTTTACCGGAGACATGCCTCTATCTTCAAGGACAATACGATGGACTTCAGGGAGGTGACGGACTCCTTGCACCGGATGTACAGCGACCTGATGCACAATAACTGGGCGGCGGCTTCCATGCCGATTTACAATGCCGCCTCTTTCGAACAGGTCAAACGCGGTTCATGCGACGACAAAGCCTGGTATAACTGCCTGATGATGTCTGCCCTCGGTATGGGAGTTGCTATCGACTTCGTGTCGGAATGGGGAAACCGAGCCGGGGGGCATAGCTGGAACAGCCTGGTCGTTGGCGGAGAGACCTATCCCTTCGAACCGTTTTGGGACGATGACCGGTGGAAATACAAAAGGATTTATAATAATGAATGCTTCGACTTGTTGTGGGGCAAGTTCAGATTGCCGAAAGTCTATCGCCGTACATTCGAACATCATTTTTCCGGTCCATTGGGGAATGATGCTGTATCCAGAGAAGATATTCCTCCTCTCTTCAAAAATCCTTTTATGGAGGACGTTTCTTCACAATATTTCCAAACAACGGATGTGAAAATAACTATTACGGAGCATATTCCCGAAAACACACGTTATTGCTATCTATGCGTTTTCGGGGCAAAAGAATGGCAACCCGTGCAATGGGGTAAAATCGAATGGAACAAAAAGGTGACTTTCAAAGGGATGGGTAGGGATATCGTTTACCTGCCTATGTTCTACCAAAATGGTGTTTTAACACCTGCCGCATCTGCTTTTATCCTGACCAAAGACGGTAATTGCGAAAAACTGGAATGCAAAGAGGAGAAAATGCCGGTTACCGTACGAAACTATACCGCTTATCTGTATCCTGAAGAGATTGCCGAAGCAAAAGAAACACTGGTCGGGGCTTATCTCACAGGATGCAATGATTTGAATACCTTAGCCGCTGATACCTTATATATGATGACAGACAGCATGGATACATGGGAAAATGAGATCAATCTTCCTGTTTCTCAAAAATACAGATATATACAATTAATATCTCCCAAAGACTCACTGGCACTCTGTGAAATATCTTTCTATGAACAGAATAAAGAAGATAAACCGATTCAAGGTGTAAAAGTGTCAGCCGATATCACACCGCTTGGTGATGGAGAGGAACTGAACATGGTTACCGACAGTCGTTCTGCCACTGGTTTCAGAGGCAGGTTCAACAACCCGGAAGATGGGAAAAATACACTTTGGTTTGATTTGGGTGCACCCAAATCTATCAGTAGAATTTCATATATCCCCTATACAAAAAATTATTTACCTAAAGATATAGACATAGAATTATGGTATTGGGATAATCAATGGGTTAAAGGTGGTAGTTTAAAAGGTGATTACAATTTTATGACTTTTGAAAATATACCTGAAGGGACAATTTACAGAGTAAAGGTAAAAGGGACAAATGATCGTATCTTTGCCTATAAAAATGGTATTATTCGTTGGTATTAAGCATGAAAAAGCATTGGAAAAAAATAGTACAATATACTGTAGACGTAACCTTTTGGTTATGTATGCTGGTTACGGCATGGTTCGCCACGCAGGTCTTATTGTTTGCCTCTTTCAAAATCCCTAGCGATTCGATGGAACCGGAATTAACTACCGGAGATAATATCCTGGTCTGGAAGCCAACGATCGGACCGCGTATATTCAATCTGTTTGCTTCCATGCGAAATGAACAAACGGAGATTTATCGTATTCCCGGTTTCAAAAATATTAAACGCAACGACATTTTAGTCTTCAATTTTCCACACCCTAACAGTTGGGATAAAATCGAAATGCATATTCTCAAATATTATATCAAACGATGCGTAGGATTACCTGGCGATACCCTCTCCATCCGAAATGGTTTTTTCCATGTAAACGGAATAAATACATCTCTTGGTAATACGGATTCGCAAAAAAAGATTGCCGTTACAGAAAAGTTTCAAGAGGGCATATTCCATAGTTTCCCCTATGATGGTACTATCGGCTGGAACATCAAGGAGTTCGGACCGCTTCATATTCCCGCCAAAGGGGATTCGATCCGGATGAATCGGACTAACTTTGTTTTATATAAAAAGCTGATTGAATGGGAACAACAGGGAACTCTTGAATACAAGGATTCCACATCTTTTCTTAATGGAAAACCGATCGACGGTTATCGTTTCCTGAAAAACTACTATTTTATGGCAGGCGATAACGGTATGAATTCGCAAGATTCGCGTTATTGGGGAATGTTGCCGGAAGAATATATCGTGGGGAAAGCTTGGATTATCTGGAAATCGGTTGATCCGTATACGGAGAAATTCAGGTGGGAACGATTCATGAAAATAATTCATTAAAGAAATTAATCATGAAATACAGACAATATATAAGTTACTCATTACTCGCCATCAGCGGAATTTTTCTGCTGTGCACCGTTTTTGCCACCAACACAGGACTGGCTAACGGGCTGGTCACAGGGAAAGTTCTTTGGTTTCATCTGGC
>ERZ791830.1100-NODE-1100-length-19372-cov-4.285966_pt1 | contig 19372 bp, 14 predicted proteins | sample MGYA00509945_ERZ791830 | MGnify/ENA primary metagenome ERZ791830 (study PRJEB30046, sample SAMN00792021) | human gut metagenome | study: EMG produced TPA metagenomics assembly of the A metagenome-wide association study of gut microbiota in type 2...
CTGGAAGAATTTAGCGGGGTGTAATGAGGTCAGCAGCATGACAGAAGCCGAAATACTGCGATTAATCCGCCGCGTCTCTGGAATCAGCCAGCAGGCTGACGAACAGACCACGCAGCCGGACAGCGTGACCGCTGAAAATTATGCGCGTGTTGTTGCTGAGGTGATGCGCCGTGATGGTATCCAGCTTAATGGCGTGGATATGCGCAACATACGAACCAGAGTTCTTGAGTTGCTGGCCTACCGTCGCCGCGTGGAGATGTATCGGGAGAAGGAGAAAATAACGTACCACTGGAAGAAGCCGGAGCGGTTGCGGCGGTAACTGGTTGATATTCCTGACGGCCCAAAAATGGGTTGGCTACACCACTCACAACTACGACATTTTCGCAGTTTAATTAATGGTCAGCTTAATCGCTAACCCGCTGATATTTTCGGAAACCTCAATTTGAGGAAGTCGGCGCGGTAACTTGCTGATATTCCCGATAACGCAAAATTGCGCTGGCTGGCAGAGTGCAAATTTGCACGATGGCCTAACCCATTGATTCTTTCGAAAACCCCCATTGGGGGAAGCTGGCGGTAACTGGTTGAACTTAAAGCAAAGCTCAAAATTGAGCTGGCTGAATAATCATTATGATTACGCAGATGATTAAGGAATGACCGAAGGCGGAAATTCGCCTGTGGTTGATGGGGGAGTTGCAGATCTGCAACTCGACCATGAAATTACGGAAAATACCCGTAGTTTGGGTAGTAAGAGCAACACCCAGATTTTGGGGCTTACTCGTGATACCCAAATTTGGGGTATCGGCGGCAACCATAACGACTTTCGTTACGGTTGATGCTTTTACCCCATTGAGGGAAAGGTATTACGATAATCATAACACCTACCGAACAGGTAAAGCCCACCAGCCTGATTAACTGTTAACCGGAAAAAAATTCCGGTAGGGTTCCCGATATGGGGATCCCCATATCGGGGAACATCCACCAGCTTCATAACGGATAGCCGGAAAATGATAACGGTTAAAGCGTGTTGATCTTTGTTCGTGGTTGTTCGATATTGTTCGTGAAACGGTGTAGTTAATGGTGTAGTTAATTTCGCTGTTTTTGACAGGGGTGTTATTTGTAACGCAATGAAAAATAAAGACTAATCAATGAAATGTTATAAATGATAGTTATCTATCATGTGGAGTAGATTGGTCAGGCAAATAAGCTCTTGTCAGCGGCAGGGCGTTCTGCCGATAACCGTAACCGAAGATGATAACTGACAATGGGTAAAACGAACGACTGGCTGGACTTTGATCAACTGGCGGAAGAAAAAGTTCGCGACGCGCTAAAACCGCCATCTATGTATAAAGTGATATTAGTCAATGATGATTACACTCCGATGGAGTTTGTTATTGACGTGTTACAAAAATTCTTTTCTTATGATGTAGAACGTGCAACGCAATTGATGCTCGCTGTTCACTACCAGGGGAAGGCCATTTGCGGAGTCTTTACCGCCGAGGTTGCAGAAACCAAAGTGGCGATGGTGAACAAGTACGCGAGGGAGAATGAGCATCCATTGCTGTGTACGCTAGAAAAAGCCTGAATGCAGGCATAAAAATTGGGGGAGGTGCCTATGCTCAATCAAGAACTGGAACTCAGTTTAAATATGGCTTTCGCCAGAGCGCGCGAGCACCGTCATGAGTTTATGACCGTCGAGCACTTGTTACTGGCGCTGCTCAGTAACCCATCTGCCCGGGAGGCGCTGGAAGCGTGTTCTGTGGATTTGGTTGCGCTCCGTCAGGAACTGGAAGCCTTTATTGAACAAACCACACCCGTTCTGCCTGCCAGTGAAGAGGAGCGCGACACACAGCCGACGCTGAGTTTTCAGCGTGTACTGCAACGTGCGGTCTTCCATGTCCAATCCTCCGGTCGCAATGAGGTAACCGGTGCAAACGTTCTGGTCGCTATCTTTAGCGAACAGGAGTCGCAGGCGGCATATCTGTTGCGTAAACATGAAGTCAGCCGTCTCGATGTGGTGAACTTTATCTCTCATGGCACGCGTAAAGACGAGCCGACACAGTCTTCTGATCCTGGCAGCCAGCCAAACAGCGAAGAACAAGCTGGTGGGGAGGAACGTATGGAGAATTTCACGACGAACCTGAATCAGCTTGCGCGCGTGGGCGGAATCGACCCACTGATTGGTCGTGAGAAGGAGCTGGAGCGTGCTATTCAGGTTCTCTGCCGTCGCCGTAAAAACAACCCGCTGCTGGTGGGGGAATCTGGTGTCGGTAAAACCGCGATTGCGGAAGGTCTTGCCTGGCGAATTGTTCAGGGCGATGTGCCGGAAGTGATGGCTGACTGTACGATTTACTCTCTCGATATCGGTTCTCTGTTAGCGGGCACTAAATATCGCGGCGACTTTGAAAAACGTTTTAAAGCGTTGCTCAAGCAGCTGGAGCAGGACACTAACAGCATCCTGTTTATTGATGAGATCCACACCATTATCGGTGCGGGGGCAGCGTCTGGTGGCCAGGTCGATGCGGCTAACCTGATCAAACCGTTGCTCTCCAGCGGTAAAATTCGCGTAATTGGTTCGACAACCTATCAGGAGTTCAGCAACATTTTCGAGAAAGACCGTGCTCTGGCGCGTCGCTTCCAGAAAATTGATATTACTGAACCGTCGATCGAAGAAACTGTTCAAATCATCAATGGCCTGAAACCGAAGTATGAAGCGCACCACGACGTGCGTTATACCGCAAAAGCGGTGCGTGCAGCGGTAGAGCTGGCGGTGAAATACATTAACGATCGTCATCTGCCGGATAAAGCCATTGACGTTATCGACGAAGCGGGCGCTCGCGCACGCCTGATGCCGGTAAGCAAACGCAAGAAAACCGTTAATGTGGCGGATATTGAGTCCGTGGTGGCCCGTATTGCGCGCATTCCAGAGAAGAGTGTTTCTCAGAGTGACCGCGATACCCTGAAAAACCTCGGCGATCGCCTGAAAATGCTGGTCTTCGGTCAGGATAAAGCCATTGAGGCGCTGACTGAAGCCATTAAGATGGCGCGTGCAGGTTTAGGTCACGAACATAAACCGGTTGGTTCGTTCCTGTTTGCCGGCCCTACCGGGGTCGGGAAAACAGAGGTGACGGTACAGCTTTCGAAAGCGTTGGGCATTGAGCTGCTGCGCTTTGATATGTCCGAGTATATGGAACGCCATACCGTCAGCCGTCTGATTGGTGCGCCTCCGGGATACGTTGGTTTTGATCAGGGAGGTTTGCTGACTGATGCGGTCATCAAGCATCCACATGCGGTGCTGTTGCTGGACGAAATCGAGAAAGCGCATCCGGACGTGTTCAATATTCTGTTGCAGGTGATGGACAACGGTACGCTGACCGATAACAACGGACGCAAAGCGGACTTCCGTAACGTGGTGCTGGTGATGACCACCAACGCCGGGGTACGTGAAACTGAGCGTAAATCCATTGGTCTTATCCACCAGGATAACAGCACCGATGCGATGGAGGAGATCAAGAAGATCTTTACACCGGAATTCCGTAACCGTCTCGACAACATTATCTGGTTTGATCATCTGTCAACCGACGTGATCCATCAGGTGGTGGATAAATTCATCGTCGAGTTGCAGGTTCAGCTGGATCAGAAAGGTGTTTCTCTGGAAGTGAGCCAGGAAGCGCGTAACTGGCTGGCCGAGAAAGGTTACGACCGGGCAATGGGCGCACGTCCGATGGCGCGTGTCATCCAGGACAACCTGAAAAAACCGCTCGCCAACGAACTGCTGTTTGGTTCGCTGGTGGACGGCGGTCAGGTCACCGTCGCGCTGGATAAAGAGAAAAATGAGCTGACTTACGGATTCCAGAGTGCACAAAAGCACAAGGCGGAAGCAGCGCATTAATCTGATTGTTAGGTAGGTTGGTCAAGTCCGTAATCTCGAAAGAGGTTACGGACTTTTTGTTTATGGGGTGGAGGAGGTTCAGACCCTTTTTTTAATGATGATGGTAAGTTGTTGATAATTAGTGCTGCGGGAAGGTAAGGATAAAAAAGGGTGCTGCAGGAGAATGGGATGGTTTTGCTTTATTAACAACGGGCTAAACGTGTAGTATTTGAGTTCACTGCCGTACAGGCAGCTTAGAAATCGACGGGGTGCGGTAAAACCTTTGCGAACGCGTTCACTGCCGTACAGACAGATAAAATGCGAAAAAAAAGCTCGCACTTTCGTACGAGCTCTTCTTTAAATATGGCGGTGAGGGGGGGATTCGAACCCCCGATACGTTGCCGTATACACACTTTCCAGGCGTGCTCCTTCAGCCACTCGGACACCTCACCAAATTGTTTTGTCGCCTGACCTCATGGGTGGCAACGGGGCGCTACTATAGGGAGTTGGAGTAAAACGGTCAAGAAGAATTTTAATGATAATTATTGTTTGCTCATACTGTAAACAAGTTGTGCAGTATATCTACATCGAGACAAGTTACGGACTTATACTTCCAAAGTACTTCATACATATCACAAAATAAAAAGGCCGGTTAAACCGACCTTTTACTCGTTCTTTCTCTTCGCCCATCAGGCGGTAAAACAATCAGCGACTACGGAAGACAATGCGGCCTTTGCTCAGGTCGTACGGGGTCAGTTCAACAGTCACTTTGTCGCCCGTCAGGATGCGGATGTAGTTTTTGCGCATTTTACCGGAGATGTGTGCAGTAACCACGTGACCGTTTTCTAACTCTACGCGGAACATGGTATTAGGCAACGTTTCAAGAACGGTACCTTGCATTTCAATATTGTCTTCTTTGGCCATCTAATCCTCTGGGGTATCACTACCGTAATTTGAACCGGCAAGATAATGCCGAAGTTCTGTAAATAAGTAAAGATTTGCGCGCTAAATCGCAACAAACAGGTTCGGCACATTACTCCGAAAACACACGGCTAAGCCGCACCAAAAGCGCAACGTATAAGGGAGCGGTGAGATAAACGATGGGCGTTACCTGACGCGAAAAATTCCTTATCGGCAGCGGGGTAATGAGCGTAACCAACTCTGCGACCGCAATTATAACACTCTGGGGAGAAATGTGCCGAAAACATTCATTCTTGTGGTGAAAACAAGCATCGTGGTACCCAGAAATTATTCGGCAATCGTCCGAGGCGCATTTGATTGAGATAATTAAGGTAATCCCGGCGGGGAATTTCGCAGGCACCAAGCGATGCTGTGTGATCGTTAAGGACCTGGCAGTCGATAAGCTTACCGCCATGACCGATAAATTCCTCACAGAATACCAGAAGCGCCGTTTTAGACGCATTTTCCATCCGGCTGAACATGGACTCGCCACAAAATAGCGTTCCCTGGGCCACGCCGTACATACCGCCGACAAGCTCATCTTCACGCCAGACTTCAATGGAGTGGGCATGGCCGAGTTCGTGAAGGCGATGGTAGGCTTCGACCACGCCACGCGTGATCCAGGTTCCTTCTTCGCGATCGCTGGCACAGCCTTCAATGACCTGACCAAAAGCGTAATTCATCGTGACACGATAGGGCGAGCGTTTATGAAATCGCTTCATACTACGGCTGATATGCAGTGATTCTGGCCATAGCACCGCGCGGGGATCGGGCGACCACCAGAGGATGGGGTCGCCTGGAGAAAACCACGGAAAAATACCACGCTGGTAAGCCATTAACAGGCGCGCAGGGCTAAGATCGCCCCCAAGTGCCAGCAGGCCGTTAGGCTCACGTAATGCGCCTTCCGGGGAAGGGAAGGCTATTGAATGGCGAGAAAGCTGAACCAGGCGCATGACCGCAAAACTCCACGCAAGTCGGATCGTTCAATAATAGCTTACAAACCCTGCTTGAACTGGTAATAACGCCCCTGTCTGGCAAGCAGCTCTGCGTGAGTACCTTGCTCAATAATTTGCCCGTTGTCCATCACTATTATTTGTTGGAAACGAGAGAGTCCGCGAAGTCGATGGGTGACCATTAACACCGTTTTCTCACGCATCATTTCTGCAAGCAATTCAAGGATCTGGCTTTCGGTTGTGGCATCTAAGCCTTCGGTAGGTTCATCCAGCAACACCAGTGGCGCATCATGTAACAGCGCACGGGCGATAGCCAGACGGCGCAGTTCACCACCGGAGAGCTGGCGTCCGCCTTCACCTAACCAACTGTTGAGACCTGCATCCTCGAGCAGCTTCTCCAGGCCAACGCGACGCAAGCTCTCCGCCAGAGCCTCATCACTACTGCCAGGCGAGGCGAGTAACAGATTATCACGCAGCGTGGCGCTAAACAGATGCACTCGCTGAGGAACAACGCTGATGGTCTGTCGTAGAGCCGCTTCATTCAGGCTGGCTATGGGGCTATCGTTAAGCAAAATCTCGCCCTGTTGCGGGTCCCAAGCGCGGGTCAGCAGTTGTAACAGTGTTGATTTGCCGCATCCGGTTCGCCCGAGAATCGCAATATGTTCCCCGGCGTTTACCTGAAGAGAAATCCCTTTAAGTGCCTGTTGGGATTGCTCCGGATAAGTGAACTGAACATCCCGTAATGTCAGCGAAACGCGATCGGCAACACGAGTTTGGGTATCAGGGAAGGTGACTTCCGGTTTTTGATCCGTTAAATCAGTGATCCGAACGGCAGAGGCAATGACTTGCCCCAGATGCTGAAATGCACCCGTTACTGGTGCCAGTGCTTCAAACGCGGCTAACGCGCAGAAGACAAACAGGGCAATTAACGCGCCGGGTTGAGCATTGCCGCCAACGCCGCCAGACGCCATCCACAGCATCAGGATCACCGCTAACGCGCCAATGAGTAGCATTATCGCTTGCGACAATGCGGTCAGTTCAGATTGACGGCGTTGCGCTTCCAGCCATTGAATTTCTGTATTCTCTAGTTGCGTGCGATAACGATCGCTGGCACCAAAAATGGTCAGCTCAGCTTGCCCTTGCAGCCAGGCCGTCAGTTGTTGGCGATACTGTCCGCGAAGATGAGTCAGATTTTGCCCGGTGCTTTTTCCCGCACGATAAAACAGCGGTGGCATCAGGAAAAGCGTCAGTAACATAATGCCGCCCAGCGTAAAGGCGAGGGTGAAATCAAGGAAACTTAACCCGATTGTCACCACCATAATCACCACAAAAGCGCCCACCAGCGGCGAGATAACGCGCAGATAAAGATGATCGAGCGTATCAACATCCGCCACCACGCGATTGAGCAATTCGCCCTGACGATAGCGCGCCAGTCCGGCAGGGGAGAGGGGCAGCAATTTGCTGAAGGTGTAAATGCGCAGATGCTGCAACACGCGGAAAGTCGCGTCGTGACTTACCAGACGTTCAAAATAACGCCCGGCAGTACGGGTGATTGCTGCGCCACGCACGCCCGCAGCGGGTAGCATATAGTTGAAGCTGTACAGTCCGGCAACCCCCGCAACCGCTGAGGCCGAGAGGAACCAGCCGGAAAGTGTCAACAGACCGATACTGGCGAGCAGCGTGACAATTGCCAGCACGATACCAAGACTTAACATCCATTTATGACGTTTATACAGTGCCAGATAGGGTAGCAAAGCGCGCATTTAAATCTCCTCCTGACGATGGGCCAGTAATGTGGCGAATGGGCCACCAGCCACACTTAATTCCGCGTAACGTCCTTGCTCAATAATCCGGCCATCCTGCATAACCCAAATGACATCCCAGTCAGCAAGATCTTCTAACTGGTGGGTGACCATTAACGTTGTCTGGCGCAGAGAGGCGGCATTCAGCGCCTCCATTACGCGCTGTTCACTGTGAGCATCAAGGCTGGCAGCGGGTTCATCCAACAGTAATAGCGAACAGGGATTTAGTAACGCACGGGCCACCGCCACGCGCTGCGCCTGCCCCACGGAAAGGCGGGCAGCCTGGTCGCCAACAGGCGTATCAACGCCTTGTGGCAGGAGCGGTAGAAACTCGCTGACCCAGGCGTTATCCAGCGCTGCTTGTAATTCTTGTTCGCTGGCATCAGGTCGCGCCAGTAGTACGTTATCCCGCAATGTTGCTGCCGGTAATTGTGGGTTTTGCCCAACCCAGGAGAGATGTTTACGCCATGATTCTGGTGATAAATCGCGTAATTCTATCCCGTTGATTCGTAATGATCCCTGATATGAAAGAAAACCAGAAAGCGCGTTCAGCAGTGAGCTTTTACCTGAACCGCTGCGACCAACCAACACTGCACGTTGGCCTGCTGGCAAAGTAAAGTTCAGCGGTCCGGCCAGCGTTTTACCTTCCGGCGACGTGATAAACAGATCCTCGGCCTCAATGGTCACCGGATCGGTCGATGCTAATTCCGCCTCACCGCGCTGCGGATGGGCGAGCGGGGTTTCCATAAACGTTTTCAGACTGTCAGCTGCACCAACAGCCTGGGCTTTAGCATGATAAAACGTACCGAGATCGCGCAATGGCTGGAAAAACTCTGGCGCAAGGATCAGGGCCAGAAAACCCGCAGCCAGCGTCACACCGGTATCGTAGTGACCAAAATCCAGCTCGCCGAGATAGGAAAAACCAAAGTAGACCGCCACCAGAGCAATTGACAGCGAGGTAAAAAATTCGAGAATGCCGGAGGATAAAAACGCCAGCCGTAGCACTTCCATTGTCCGTTGGCGGAAATCTTCCGAAGCAGAACGAATACTTTCAATTTCAGCTTCACCACGACCAAAAATACGCAATGTTTCCATGCCGCGCAGGCGATCGAGGAAATGCCCACTTAAGCGAGCAAGAGCGAGAAAGTTACGCCGGTTAGCATCGGCAGCCCCCATCCCAACCAGCGCCATAAACAACGGAATTAACGGTGCTGTGCCCAGCAGAATGAGCGCCGCAGCCCAGTTAGAGGGGAAGATCGCCACCACAATCAGCAACGGCACCGACACTGCCAGCGCCATTTGCGGCAGGTAGCGTGCATAGTAATCATGCATATCGTCAATTTGCTCGAGTACCAACGTCGCCCAGCTCCCCGCAGGTTTACCCTGAATCCACGCTGGCCCTGCTTGTTGCAGACGGTCGAGAACCTGACGGCGGATGGCAAAGCGGATATGCTGCCCGGCGTGATAACCCACCCGTTCGCGTAACCAGACCACCCATGCGCGCAGTACAAAGGTCAGAACCAGTAACGTAAAGGGAAGCAGCAGGGCTTCACGGGGAATATTCTCCATAATCATATGTTGCAGAATTCGCGCCATGAACCAGGCCTGGGCAATGATCAATATGCCGCTTACAAAGCCCAGCAGACGAGAAATATTCAGCCAACGTTGGGAGATGACGCTTTGCTGTTTTAACCAGCGGGTTAACTCTTTTTGACGGGATTTATTCATTGCACGCTTAGCAGGTGAGTTATCAGAATTATTTGCAGAGCAATGTTACAACGGGGAAAAAATAAAGGCGACCCATAGTCGCATGGTGTCACCTTCTTTACTTTTGTTACTGATTTGTAAAATTATTTTGCGTCAGCTAAACCATCGAGGTAGCGTTCCGCATCAAGTGCTGCCATGCAGCCTGTACCGGCCGAAGTAATGGCCTGACGATAAATATGATCCATCACGTCACCCGCGGCAAAGACGCCAGGGATGCTGGTCTGGGTGGCATTACCATGAATACCCGACTGCACTTTGATGTAGCCGTTTTCCAGTTCCAGCTGCCCTTCGAAAATGGCAGTATTCGGGCTGTGACCGATAGCAACAAACAGACCAGCAACGTCGAGTGACTCGATGTTATCGCTGTTTTGCGTATCGCGCAGACGAACGCCAGTGACACCCATTTGATCGCCGGTCACTTCTTCCAGCGTACGGTTGGTGTGCAGAATGATGTTGCCGTTCTCCACTTTATCCATCAGACGCTTAATAAGGATTTTTTCCGCGCGGAAACCGTCACGGCGGTGAATCAGATGCACTTCCGAAGCGATGTTAGACAGATACAGCGCCTCTTCAACCGCGGTATTGCCGCCGCCGATGACCGCAACTTTCTGGTTGCGATAGAAGAAACCGTCGCAGGTTGCACAAGCAGAAACCCCACGGCCTTTAAAGGCTTCTTCAGAGGGCAGGCCGAGATAGCGTGCAGAAGCTCCGGTGGCAATAATCAGCGCGTCGCAAGTGTATTCGCCGTTATCGCCATTCAGACGGAACGGACGGTTTTGCAGATCCACCTTGTTGATATGATCAAAAATGATCTCAGTTTCAAACTTGGTGGCATGTTCGTGCATGCGCTCCATTAATAACGGACCGGTCAGATCGTTTGGATCGCCAGGCCAGTTTTCCACTTCCGTGGTGGTGGTCAGTTGGCCGCCTTTTTCCATGCCGGTAATCAGCACAGGTTGCAGGTTGGCGCGCGCCGCGTAGACAGCAGCGGTGTATCCCGCCGGGCCTGAACCCAGGATAAGCAGTTTACTGTGTTTGGTCGTGCCCATGAGATCCCCATAGTTGTTGGCAGACAATGGGCAGGATTGTAGGGAATTTACAGACGTAAAAAAAGAGTATGACGATTTTGTTAACAATTTGTGCAATCGGCAGCATCGATAAGCAGGTCAAATTCTCCCGTCATTATCACCTCTGCTACTTAAATTTCCCGCTTTATAAGCCGATTAAATGATGAATAAACGCCCCTGTTAATGAATATCTGGCATGTTGTACTAAAAATCGATGTTTTGCTTTGACAATCCCCTGGTGTTTTGCGAAAACATTCGAGGAAGAAAAAAAACAGTATTCTTATATGCGCATAACCATGCATGTAAATACCATGTTTACCGTGCTAGTGAAATCTACGTATGGCGTGGACAGACGCCATTCGTGATGTCGATAGCTGCCACAAGGCAACGGTCTTCTCACCGTAGACCCAGGCATTGCGCGCCGTGAATCTTCATGATTTCGGTCTATCGTGACGGGTAGCGACTCTGAACAGTGATGTTTCAGGGTCAGACAGGAGTAGGGAAGGAATACAGAGAGACAATAATAATGGTAGATAGCAAGAAGCGCCCTGGCAAAGATCTCGACCGTATCGATCGTAACATTCTTAATGAGTTGCAAAAGGATGGGCGTATTTCTAACGTCGAGCTTTCTAAACGTGTGGGACTTTCCCCAACGCCGTGCCTTGAGCGTGTGCGTCGGCTGGAAAGACAAGGGTTTATTCAGGGCTATACGGCGCTGCTTAACCCCCATTATCTGGATGCATCACTTCTGGTATTCGTTGAGATTACTCTGAATCGTGGCGCACCGGATGTGTTTGAACAATTCAATACCGCTGTACAAAAACTTGAAGAAATTCAGGAGTGTCATTTAGTATCTGGTGATTTCGACTACCTGTTGAAAACACGCGTGCCGGATATGTCAGCTTACCGTAAGTTGCTGGGGGAAACCCTGCTGCGTCTGCCTGGCGTCAATGACACACGGACATACGTTGTTATGGAAGAAGTCAAGCAGAGTAATCGTCTGGTTATTAAGACGCGCTAACACGGAACAGGTGCAAAATCGGCGTATTTTGATTACACTCCTGTTAATCCATACAGCAACAGTACTGGGGTAACCTGGTACTGTTGTCCGTTTTAGCATCGGGCAGGAAAAGCCTGTAACCTGGAGAGCCTTTCTTGAGCCAGGAATACACTGAAGACAAAGAAGTCACATTGACAAAGTTAAGTAGCGGCCGCCGCCTTCTGGAGGCGTTGCTGATCCTTATTGTCCTGTTTGCCGTCTGGTTGATGGCTGCCTTACTAAGCTTTAACCCTTCGGACCCCAGCTGGTCGCAAACGGCCTGGCATGAACCTATCCATAATTTAGGTGGGATGCCCGGTGCGTGGTTGGCAGATACGCTGTTCTTTATTTTTGGCGTGATGGCTTACACCATTCCCGTCATTATTGTCGGCGGTTGTTGGTTTGCCTGGCGTCATCAGTCCAGCGACGAATACATTGATTATTTTGCCGTTTCGCTACGCATCATTGGCGTTTTGGCGCTCATCCTTACCTCCTGTGGTCTGGCGGCAATCAACGCTGACGATATCTGGTATTTTGCCTCCGGTGGCGTCATTGGCAGCTTACTAAGTACTACGCTACAACCACTGCTACACAGTAGCGGGGGAACTATTGCGCTGCTCTGCGTTTGGGCTGCGGGCCTGACGCTGTTCACCGGTTGGTCATGGGTGACCATTGCTGAAAAACTCGGCGGCTGGATTTTAAACATTCTCACCTTCGCCAGTAATCGTACCCGTCGCGATGATACCTGGGTCGATGAAGATGAATATGAAGATGACGAAGAGTATGAAGATGAAAACCACGGCAAACAGCATGAATCACGCCGTGCCCGTATTCTTCGCGGCGCGCTAGCGCGTCGTAAACGGTTGGCGGAAAAATTCATTAATCCGATGGGGCGGCAAACAGACGCTGCGTTGTTCTCCGGTAAGCGGATGGATGATGACGAAGAGATTACCTACACTGCACGCGGTGTGGCTGCCGACCCGGACGACGTCCTATTTTCGGGCAATCGTGCAACGCAGCCAGAATATGACGAATACGATCCATTATTAAACGGTGCGCCAATTACCGAACCTGTCGCTGTAGCAGCTGCTGCTACCACGGCGACACAAAGCTGGGCTGCGCCGGTTGAACCTGTGACTCAGACGCCGCCTGTTGCCTCTGTTGATGTTCCACCCTCGCAACCTACAGTAGCCTGGCAGCCTGTACCGGGTCCACAAACGGGAGAGCCGGTTATTGCTCCTGCACCGGAAGGTTACCCACAGCAGTCACAATATGCGCAGCCTGCAGTGCAATATAATGAGCCGCTGCAACAACCAGTACAGCCGCAGCAGCCGTATTATGCACCTGCAGCTGAACAACCTGCGCAACAACCTTACTACGCTCCTGCGGCGGAACAACCTGTTCAGCAACCGTATTACGCAACTGCGCCGGAACAGCCTGCACAACAGCCGTATTACGCCCCTGCGCCAGAACAACCGGTGGCAGGTAACGCCTGGCAAGCCGAAGAGCAGCAATCCACTTTTGCTCCACAGTCTACATACCAGACTGAGCAAACTTATCAGCAACCAGCCGCTCAGGAGCCGTTGTACCAACAGCCGCAATCCGTTGAACAGCAGCCTGTTGTGGAGCCTGAACCCGTTGTAGAAGAGACAAAACCCGCGCGTCCGCCGCTTTACTATTTTGAAGAAGTGGATGAGAAGCGAGCCCGTGAACGTGAACAACTTGCGGCCTGGTATCAACCGATTCCAGAACCGGTTAAAGAACCAGAACCGATCAAATCTTCGTTGAAAGCGCCTTCTGTTGCAGCAGTACCTCCAGTAGAAGCCGCTGCCGCTGTTTCTCCGCTGGCATCTGGCGTGAAAAAAGCGACACTGGCGACGGGGGCTGCCGCAACCGTTGCCGCGCCAGTCTTCAGTCTGGCAAATAGCGGTGGACCGCGTCCGCAAGTCAAAGAGGGGATTGGCCCGCAGTTGCCACGACCGAAACGTATCCGCGTGCCAACTCGTCGTGAACTGGCGTCTTACGGTATTAAGCTGCCCTCACAGCGTGCGGCGGAAGAGAAAGCCCGTGAAGCCCAGCGCAATCAGTATGATTCTGGCGATCAGTATAACGATGATGAAATCGATGCGATGCAGCAGGATGAACTGGCACGTCAGTTCGCCCAGACACAGCAGCAACGCTATGGCGAACAGTATCAACATGATGTGCCCGTAAACGCAGAAGATGCAGATGCTGCGGCAGAGGCTGAACTGGCTCGTCAGTTTGCGCAAACTCAACAACAACGTTATTCCGGCGAACAACCGGCTGGGGCGAATCCGTTCTCGCTGGATGATTTTGAATTTTCGCCAATGAAAGCGTTGCTGGATGATGGTCCACACGAACCGTTGTTTACGCCAATTGTTGAACCTGTACAGCAGCCGCAACAACCGGTTGCACCGCAGCAGCAGTATCAGCAGCCGCAACAACCAGTTCCGCCACAGCAGCAATATCAGCAGCCGCAACAGCCGGTTGCGCCGCAGCCGCAGTATCAGCAGCCACAACAGCAGGTTGCGCCGCAGCCACAATATCAGCAGCCGCAACAACCGGTTGCGCCACAGCCGCAATATCAGCAGCCGCAACAACCAGTTGCGCCGCAGCCGCAGTATCAACAGCCGCAACAACCGGTTGCACCGCAGCAGCAGGATACCCTGCTTCATCCGCTGTTGATGCGTAATGGCGACAGCCGTCCGTTGCATAAACCGACGACGCCGCTGCCTTCTCTGGATTTGCTGACACCGCCGCCGAGCGAAGTGGAGCCGGTAGATACCTTTGCGCTTGAACAAATGGCTCGCCTGGTGGAAGCGCGTCTGGCTGATTTCCGTATTAAAGCCGATGTCGTCAATTACTCTCCGGGGCCGGTTATCACTCGCTTTGAACTTAACCTGGCTCCTGGCGTAAAAGCGGCGCGCATTTCTAACTTGTCACGGGACCTTGCCCGTTCACTTTCGACGGTGGCGGTGCGTGTCGTTGAAGTTATTCCTGGCAAACCCTATGTAGGTCTGGAGTTACCAAATAAAAAACGACAAACCGTTTATCTGCGCGAAGTTTTGGATAACGCCAAATTCCGCGATAATCCGTCGCCATTAACAGTGGTGCTGGGTAAAGATATCGCCGGTGAGCCGGTGGTTGCCGATCTGGCGAAAATGCCGCACTTGTTGGTTGCGGGGACTACCGGTTCCGGTAAATCTGTCGGTGTGAACGCGATGATCCTGAGCATGCTTTATAAAGCACAGCCAGAAGATGTGCGTTTCATCATGATCGACCCGAAAATGCTGGAGCTTTCGGTTTATGAAGGCATTCCGCATCTGTTAACGGAAGTCGTTACTGATATGAAAGATGCCGCCAACGCGCTGCGCTGGTGTGTTAACGAGATGGAGCGTCGTTATAAACTGATGTCTGCGCTGGGTGTGCGTAATCTGGCGGGTTATAACGAAAAAATTGCTGAAGCCGATCGCATGATGCGTCCGATTCCAGACCCGTACTGGAAGCCGGGTGACAGTATGGATGCCCAGCATCCGGTGCTGAAAAAAGAACCATACATTGTGGTGTTGGTTGACGAATTTGCCGACCTGATGATGACGGTAGGTAAAAAAGTGGAAGAGCTGATAGCACGTCTGGCGCAAAAAGCCCGTGCCGCGGGTATCCACCTCGTACTGGCAACTCAGCGTCCATCGGTTGATGTTATTACTGGTCTGATTAAAGCGAATATTCCGACCCGTATCGCCTTTACCGTATCCAGTAAGATTGACTCACGTACCATTCTTGATCAGGCTGGCGCGGAATCACTGCTGGGGATGGGGGATATGCTCTACTCTGGGCCGAACTCCACGTTGCCGGTACGTGTCCATGGTGCTTTTGTTCGCGATCAGGAAGTTCATGCCGTGGTGCAGGACTGGAAAGCGCGTGGTCGCCCACAGTATGTTGATGGCATCACTTCCGACAGTGAAAGCGAAGGTGGCGCGGGCGGTTTCGATGGCGCTGAAGAACTGGATCCGTTGTTCGATCAGGCGGTGCAGTTTGTCACTGAAAAACGCAAAGCGTCAATTTCTGGCGTACAGCGTCAGTTCCGCATTGGTTATAACCGTGCAGCGCGTATTATCGAACAGATGGAAGCGCAGGGGATTGTCAGCGAACAGGGGCACAACGGTAATCGTGAAGTGCTGGCCCCACCGCCGTTTGACTAATTAATGCATTGCCGGATAAGGCGCGGTAGCGTCGCATCCGGCACTCTATCAACTGAAAATTCAGTATTTTCTTCTTTCCTCAAGCTGATTATTAGCCTGGAATAGAGAGTAGAGGGAACTCCCGATCGGGAGTGACGTAATTTGAGGAATAATGATGAAAAAAATTGCCATCACCTGTGCATTACTCTCAAGCTTAGTAGCAAGCAGCGTTTGGGCTGATGCCGCAAGCGATCTGAAAAGCCGCCTGGATAAAGTCAGCAGCTTCCACGCCAGCTTCACACAAAAAGTGACTGACGGTAGCGGCGCGGCGGTGCAGGAAGGTCAGGGCGATCTGTGGGTGAAACGTCCAAACTTATTCAACTGGCATATGACACAACCTGATGAAAGCATTCTGGTTTCTGACGGTAAAACACTGTGGTTCTATAACCCGTTCGTTGAGCAAGCTACGGCAACCTGGCTGAAAGATGCCACCGGTAATACGCCGTTTATGCTGATTGCCCGCAACCAGTCCAGCGACTGGCAGCAGTACAATATCAAACAGAATGGCGATGACTTTGTCCTGACGCCGAAAGCCAGCAATGGCAATCTGAAGCAGTTCACCATTAACGTGGGACGTGATGGCACAATCCATCAGTTTAGCGCGGTGGAGCAGGACGATCAGCGCAGCAGTTATCAACTGAAATCCCAGCAAAATGGGGCTGTGGATGCAGCGAAATTTACCTTCACCCCGCCGCAAGGCGTCACGGTAGATGATCAACGTAAGTAGAGGCACCTGAGTGAGCAATCTGTCGCTCGATTTTTCGGATAATACTTTTCAACCTCTGGCCGCGCGTATGCGGCCAGAAAATTTAGCACAGTATATCGGCCAGCAACATTTGCTGGCTGCGGGGAAGCCGTTGCCGCGCGCTATCGAAGCCGGGCATTTACATTCTATGATCCTCTGGGGGCCACCGGGTACCGGCAAAACAACCCTCGCTGAAGTGATTGCCCGCTATGCGAACGCTGATGTGGAACGTATTTCTGCCGTCACCTCTGGCGTGAAAGAAATTCGCGAGGCGATCGAGCGCGCCCGGCAAAATCGCAATGCAGGTCGCCGCACTATTCTTTTTGTTGATGAAGTTCACCGTTTCAACAAAAGCCAGCAGGATGCATTTCTGCCACATATTGAAGACGGCACCATCACTTTTATTGGCGCAACCACTGAAAACCCGTCGTTTGAGCTTAATTCGGCACTGCTTTCCCGTGCCCGTGTCTATCTATTGAAATCCCTGAGTACAGAGGATATTGAGCAAGTACTAACTCAGGCGATGGAAGACAAAACCCGTGGCTATGGTGGTCAGGATATTGTTCTGCCAGATGAAACACGACGCGCCATTGCTGAACTGGTGAATGGCGACGCGCGCCGGGCGTTAAATACGCTGGAAATGATGGCGGATATGGCCGAAGTCGATGATAGCGGTAAGCGGGTCCTGAAGCCTGAATTACTGACCGAAATCGCAGGTGAACGTAGCGCCCGCTTTGATAACAAAGGCGATCGCTTTTACGATCTGATTTCCGCACTGCATAAGTCGGTACGTGGTAGCGCACCCGATGCGGCGCTCTACTGGTATGCGCGAATTATTACCGCCGGTGGCGATCCGTTATATGTCGCGCGTCGTTGCCTGGCAATTGCTTCCGAAGATGTCGGCAATGCCGACCCACGGGCGATGCAGGTGGCAATTGCGGCCTGGGATTGCTTTACTCGCGTTGGCCCGGCGGAAGGTGAACGCGCCATTGCTCAGGCGATTGTTTACCTAGCCTGCGCGCCAAAAAGCAACGCTGTCTACACTGCGTTTAAAGCCGCGCTGGCGGATGCTCGCGAACGTCCGGATTATGACGTGCCGGTTCATTTGCGTAATGCGCCGACGAAATTAATGAAGGAAATGGGCTACGGGCAGGAATATCGTTACGCTCATGATGAAGCAAACGCTTATGCTGCCGGTGAGGTTTACTTCCCGCCGGAAATAGCACAAACACGCTATTATTTCCCGACAAACAGGGGCCTTGAAGGCAAGATTGGCGAAAAGCTCGCCTGGCTGGCTGAACAAGATCAAAATAGCCCCATAAAACGCTACCGTTAATGTTATCGTTGCGGTAATGTTGTTACTGTATCCCTGTGGTCGCAGGCTGTGGCCACATCTCCCATTTAATTCGATAAGCACAGGATAAGCATGCTCGATCCCAATCTGCTGCGTAATGAGCCAGACGCAGTCGCTGAAAAACTGGCACGCCGGGGCTTTAAGCTGGATGTAGATAAGCTGGGCGCTCTTGAAGAGCGTCGTAAAGTATTGCAGGTCAAAACGGAAAACCTGCAAGCGGAGCGTAACTCCCGATCGAAATCCATTGGCCAGGCGAAAGCGCGCGGGGAAGATATCGAGCCTTTACGTCTGGAAGTGAACAAACTGGGCGAAGAGCTGGATGCAGCAAAAGCCGAGCTGGATGCTTTACAGGCTGAAATTCGCGATATCGCGCTGACCATCCCTAACCTGCCTGCAGATGAAGTGCCGGTAGGTAAAGACGAAAATGACAACGTCGAAGTCAGCCGCTGGGGCACCCCGCGTGAGTTTGACTTTGAAGTTCGTGACCATGTGACGCTGGGTGAAATGCACTCTGGCCTCGACTTTGCAGCCGCAGTTAAGCTGACCGGTTCCCGCTTTGTGGTAATGAAAGGGCAGATTGCTCGCATGCACCGCGCACTGTCGCAGTTTATGCTGGATCTGCATACCGAACAGCATGGCTACAGTGAGAACTATGTTCCGTACCTGGTTAACCAGGACACGCTGTACGGTACGGGTCAGCTGCCGAAATTTGCTGGCGATCTGTTCCATACTCGTCCGCTGGAAGAAGAAGCAGACACCAGTAACTATGCGCTGATCCCAACGGCAGAAGTTCCGCTGACTAACCTGGTGCGCGGTGAAATCATCGATGAAGATGATCTGCCAATTAAGATGACCGCCCACACCCCATGCTTCCGTTCTGAAGCCGGTTCATATGGTCGTGACACCCGTGGTCTGATCCGTATGCACCAGTTCGACAAAGTTGAAATGGTGCAGATCGTGCGCCCGGAAGACTCAATGGCGGCGCTGGAAGAGATGACTGGTCATGCAGAAAAAGTCCTGCAGTTGCTGGGCCTGCCGTACCGTAAAATCATCCTTTGCACTGGCGACATGGGCTTTGGCGCTTGCAAAACTTACGACCTGGAAGTATGGATCCCGGCACAGAACACCTACCGTGAGATCTCTTCCTGCTCCAACGTTTGGGATTTCCAGGCACGTCGTATGCAGGCACGTTGTCGCAGCAAGTCGGACAAGAAAACCCGTCTGGTTCATACCCTGAACGGTTCTGGTCTGGCTGTTGGTCGTACGCTGGTTGCGGTTATGGAAAACTATCAGCAGGCTGATGGTCGTATTGAAGTACCAGAAGTTCTGCGTCCGTATATGAACGGACTGGAATATATTGGCTAATACCCAATTTTTCTGAATCTAAAAAGCGCCTGCGGGCGGTTTTTGCATGAGATTAATTAACTGAAAATAAAAGGGATTTATTTTCAGGTGTCCATATAATGTCCATCTTTGAAACAAAAAAGCCCGCAGTTTTTACGCTACGGGCTTTGTTTTTCTTTGTGACTTGCGTGTGAGGGTGCTACTTTCGACC
>ERZ791830.1112-NODE-1112-length-19204-cov-3.237663_pt1 | contig 19204 bp, 10 predicted proteins | sample MGYA00509945_ERZ791830 | MGnify/ENA primary metagenome ERZ791830 (study PRJEB30046, sample SAMN00792021) | human gut metagenome | study: EMG produced TPA metagenomics assembly of the A metagenome-wide association study of gut microbiota in type 2...
GCCTGCCTTGCAAGCAGGAGGTCACGAGTTCGACTCTCGTATTCTCCACTTTAAAGAATCCGGATTCATTATGAACCCGGATTTATTTTTTTAAAAAATTACGGAAACCTATTGAAAAAGAAGGTATATTGTGATAAAATATCTTTCGTTGATAAGAAATCAACGAAAAGAATATTCCTCGATAGCTCAATGGTAGAGCACACGGCTGTTAACCGTGGGGTTGTTGGTTCGAGCCCAACTCGGGGAGTTCAAAGGACATCTTGCAGACGTAACGCTGTAGGGTGTTTTTTCTTTTTCAGAGTGCTTTAAGCCTGCACATTCTGCTTAAGGCAGGTTTTAATATCGTCTTCCGGGTTGGTGATCTTTCTGAGATGGAATGTATCGACAAGATATTGAAGTACATTCGGACTTAAGAAAGCAGGAAGCTCCGGTCCAAGATAAATATTACGGATGCCCAGGCTTAAAAGTGCAAGAAGATCGGCAACGGCTTTCTGTTCATACCAGGAAATGATCAGAGATAACGGAAGTCCGTTCACATCCGTGTTAAATGCATCAGCGAGGGTGGTTGCGATGCGGATCGCTGAGTACACATCATTACATTGTCCAATATCGAGAAGTCGCGGCAGTCCTGCCACTTCCCCGAAATCCATTTTGTTAAAGCGGTATTTTCCACAGGCAAGAGTGAGGATCATACAGTCTTTTGGAACAAGCTGTGCAAAATCCGTATAATAGTTTCTTCCCGGTCTGGCACCGTCACATCCTCCGATCAGGAAAAAGTGTCGCAATTTTCCACTTTCCACAGCCTGAACAATTTTGTCGGTGTAAGAGAGCGTTGCATGATGACCAAATCCGACGAGGATCTCGTGTGGCTCGACATCCTGCGTAAATCCGCCAAGTTCCAGTGCATGACGGATGATCTCACTGAAATCTTTTGTTCCATCCGGCTTTTTCGGAATATATTTTACACCTTCCCATCCAACAACATTAGTACTGTAGATACGATCCTTATAAGATTCGCGTGGACGCATGAGACAGTTGGTTGTCATCAGAATACAGCCGGGGATTCCATCAAATTGCTTCTGCTGATCCTGCCATGCTCCACCAAAATTTCCAACGAGATGGGGATATTTTTTCAGCCCCTCATAACCGTGGGACGGCAGCATTTCTCCGTGAGTATAAATATTGATTCCCGTACCCTCGGTCTGCTGGAGCAGCATTTCCAGATCTTTCAGGTCGTGACCGGATACAATGATGAACGGTCCTTTCCGGATATGGACATTGACGGTGTGAGGGGATGGATTTCCGTAGACAGAAGTATTTGCCTCATCTAAGACTTTCATCACTTCGATCGCAGCCTCACCGGTTCGCATTGTCATGCGGATCAGCTCTTCGACTGTGAGTCGGTCATCGGTCAGTGATTCCAGTGCAGTAATATAAAAAGAATCGACCTGATCGCTGCAATATCCAAGCTCCCGTGCCTGATGTCCATAGGCACTGATCCCTTTTAAGCCATAGAGGATTGTCTGCCGGAGCGAACGGATATCGGGGTCAAGTGACTTGTCATACATGATCCCGGCAATGGGGGCATCGTGGAGCATTTCAGATTTTGTAGAAGGAAGCCGGTACTGAGCCTGAGCAGTATGACAACTGCAGTAGTCGGAGTCATGAAGATTGGAACTGCCTTCAGAAGCAGACACTTTTTCCCGCAGAGAGTCTTTGATCTTTTGAGATTCCTGCAGAAGCTGCACATGCACTTCTGCATCAAAATTCACATTGGTCAGGGTTGTAAAAAGTACAGATTCAATAAAAGCGATCACTGCTTTCTCAATTGGATGTCCAAGCTCTGAGAGAACTTTTCCATAGCAGCTGATGCCTTTGACCTGATAGATAAGAAGATCCTGAAGATTGGCAATTTCCGGTGTCTTTCCGCAGACACCGAGACGGGTACAGCCTTTGCCGTTGGCTGTCTGCTCACACTGGTAGCAGAACATTTCATAATCGAGATCCATATTGTTTCCCATGATAAACCTCCTGAAAAATAAAAATAATCAGGAATAGAATGTGCGGAAAGAAGGAAAATATGCAGAATAAGAAGAAAAAAGCAGAACGAAAAAGTCTTATAAAAAATGTAATGAAAAAATAAAAAACCTCTTGCATTCTCCCCAACAATATGATATTATAGTCAACGGTCACTGCGATAGCGGTGGCCGCATATGGCCCCGTGGTCAAGCGGTTAAGACATCGCCCTTTCACGGCGGTAACACGGGTTCGATTCCCGTCGGGGTCACTTACATGAAGCAGAAGCATCATGTATTCACAATTTCATTTGTGGCGCAGTAGCCAAGCGGTAAGGCGTGGGTCTGCAACACCCTGATGCACCGGTTCAAATCCGGTCTGCGCCTCTCAAAACCTGAAGATAAAGTATTCTTCAGGTTTTTCTTTTGCCGGAATTTGCAAGTCTTGAATTAAGAACCTTTTAATAGTATAATCAATAAGACTAGAAGACAATGGCAATAAATAAAGTTTTATTAAGGAGGAAACTATTATGGTTACCTGGAACAACTTAAATACTCTGGCTTCATTTCAGACTCTTTCAGAGACAGAACGGGTAGATCTCGTATCTGCAATGACAGGAGAGAATGGTGCTGAACGTGTGAAGAATTACAGCATCCCGATGGCAGCAGGACTTGCTTATAATTATGCTGCAAAGCAGGTGGATGAGAAAGTTCTCGATGCACTTGTAAAGCTGGCAGAGGAAGCTCAGCTTGGAGAGAAGTTTGCAGCTCTTTACAATGGAGAAGTGATCAATACCGGAGAGAAACGTCTCGTGCTTCATCATATGACCCGTGGACAGCTTGGAGAGGCCGTTGAGGCTGATGGCGTGGACAAGAGAGCTTTTTATGTAGAGCAGCAGGAGAGAATTGCGGAGTTTGCAAATAAAGTACATAACGGTGAGATTACGAATGCGGCGGGTGAGAAATTTACTACAGTTGTTCAGATTGGTATCGGTGGTAGTGACCTTGGTCCGCGTGCAATGTATCTTGCACTTGAAAACTGGGCAAAGAAGAATGATACATTTAAGATGGAAGCAAAGTTCATCAGCAATGTTGACCCGGATGATGCGGCAGCAGTTCTGAATTCCATCGACGTGGCACATTCTATTTTCGTACTGGTTTCCAAGTCCGGTACAACACTGGAAACGCTGACAAATGAATCTTTTGTAAAGGATGCCCTGAAGAATGCAGGACTGGATGCATCGAAGCATATGATCGCTGTTACAAGTGAGACTTCACCGCTTGCAAAGAGTGATGACTATCTTGCAGCTTTCTTCATGGATGATTATATCGGAGGACGTTATTCTTCAACATCTGCAGTTGGTGGTGCAGTTCTCTCACTGGCATTTGGACCGGAAGTATTTGCAGCATTCTTAAAGGGTGCGGCAGAGGAAGACAAGCTTTCTCTGAATCAGGATGTATTACAGAACCCGGCAATGCTGGATGCTCTGATCGGAGTTTACGAGCGTAATGTACTGGGATATCCAAGCACAGCGATTCTTCCATATTCACAGGCTCTGAGCCGTTTCCCGGCACATTTGCAGCAGTTGGATATGGAGTCTAACGGTAAATCTGTAAACCGCTTTGGAGAGCCGGTAGATTATCCGACCGGACCGGTTATTTTCGGAGAGCCGGGAACCAATGGACAGCATTCTTTCTATCAGTTGCTTCATCAGGGAACGGATATCGTGCCGCTTCAGTTTATCGGATTTAAGAACAGTCAGATCGGAACAGATGTAGTGATCCAGGACAGCACAAGCCAGCAGAAGTTATGTGCGAATGTAGCTGCACAGATCGTAGCCTTTGCATGTGGAAAAGCTGATGAGAATAAAAATAAGAACTTTGAAGGTGGACGCCCGTCCAGTATCATTATTGGTGAGGCACTCACACCGGAGGCTCTCGGAGCTCTTCTTGCTCACTTTGAGAATAAAGTTATGTTCCAGGGATTTGTATGGAATGTCAACAGCTTCGATCAGGAAGGTGTTCAGCTTGGTAAGGTTCTCGCAAAGCGTGTGCTTGCACATGAGACAGACGGAGCATTGAAAGTATTCAGCGATCTTCTGAATATCTAAAGATTCTGAATATTTAAGAATATGAGAATATGGATCAGTGGATTCTGAGAAATCAGATCGTGATTTCCTGAATCAGATTCCAGGAAAAAAATCCGTATGATATGAGTTTTTCCCATATCATACGGATTTTTTTTGCCAAAGTGTGCAATGTTGTGTCAGGCATTTAATTTATTGTACTTGCAGCCTCTTCACAATTTCAGGAAATTCCATAAAATGAGATGCCTTGACGAGAACAGTATCCTGCTCTTTTAAAAGCTGATCCATCTGCCGGTAAAAAGCTTCTTTTGTATCAAAATGATATACGAGAGTTTTGGTGTCGGAATCAGAAGATGCTTCAGAAGCTGTCCGGGCGGCATTCGCCATTTCTGCGGAAAGAGTTCCGATGCAGATGAGAAGGCTGATGCCCTTTTTAACGGCATAACTTCCCACTTCGGCATGCATTTTCTTTTCATCTGCTCCAAGTTCTCCCATATCACCGAGGATTGCTACGGTGCGGGTATCGGCAAAGGCGAGAACATCAAGAGAGGACTTCATAGAAGCCGGATTGGCATTATAACAGTCATCAATGATTGTATAATGTTCTGCCTCGATCAGATTGTTGCGTCCTGCGATCGGGACAAGCTTTTCAATTCCACGAATGATCTCTTCGTCTTTCATTCCAAGTGCATAACCGACGGCAACTCCTGCAAGTGCATTGGAGATCATGTGATCTCCGGGGATGGAAACGTGGGCGGAAAAACTGGAAGAAGGTGTCACGAATGTGGCAACTGTTCCTTTCAGTCCCATTTTCTGAATCTGTTCTGCATGGAACGGGCAGGTCGGATCGAGTCCGAAGTAAACCGGCTGAATCCCACGTTTAGAAGTATATCCACGGAGCTTGTCATCATCACCGTTGAGAATGACAGTACCTTCAGGATTCATGAAATCGAACATGGACGTCTTTTCTTTTAAAATACTATCCCTTGTTCCGAGATTTTCGAGATGAGCATATCCGATATTTGTGATCACGCAGACATCCGGGCGTGCAATCCTGGCAAGAGGTTCCATATCGCCGAAATGACTGATCCCCATTTCAAGAACAGCAACTTCATGCTCCTCACGGAGATTAAATACAGTCAGAGGAAGTCCGATCTCGTTATTGAAATTCCCTTCGGTCTTTAATACACAGTACTTTTCAGAAAGAACGGATGCGATCATTTCTTTGGTACTGGTCTTTCCAACGCTGCCGGAGATTCCTACCACTTTGATGTCCAGTGAACGACGGTAATGTTCTGCAAGATCCTTGAGAGCCTCTGTGCAGGATGCAACCTGGATATAAGGGTAAGTTACATCTCCAAGATCCTGTTCAGATAAAGAGCAGATGGCACCCTGGTCCATGACCTGAGGGATAAAGCTGTGGCCATCCACTCTGGCACCCTTAATTGCTACAAAGAGCGTATCTTTCTGGACCTTACGGCTGTCGATAGCGACGCTGGATGCCTCTTTTGAAAGAAGGGCAGGATCACCGTGGTATGTGCCGCCACAGGCAGCAGCTATTTCCTTTAAGCTCATATTTTTCATGATGAGTATCTTGCCTCCATTGATTTTTTAATGATTAATTCGCAAAGATCGCTGTATTCGATCCCTGCAACTTTTGCTTCCTTCGGCATCAGGCTGGCAGAAGTCATTCCCGGGAGTGTATTCATTTCCAGGCAGTAGAGGCTGCCTTCTGCATCGAGAAGAAAATCGGCACGGCTGTATACGTTGAGTTTTAACGCATTAAATGCTTTTACAGTCAGTGCTTTCATCCGCTCTGCAACCTCTTCCGGGATGTCGGCCGGGCAGACTTCCATGGTAGCACCGTCCTGATATTTGTTGGCATAATCAAAGAACCCTGTCTTTGGAATGATCTCGATCGGAGGGAGAGCCTCACCGTCAATGATTCCGCATGCAAATTCACGTCCTTTAATATAAGGTTCTACGACAACTTCATCTTCATAGTGAAAAGAATGCTCCAGTGCATTCTGATATTCTTCGTCGGTATTCACGATATAAACTCCGATACTTGAGCCACCAGAGCATGGCTTTACAACGACCGGAAGTGTCAGTCCGAGAGACTGGTAGGAAAGATCTGATCCGTTCTTATATAAAGTTCCACCGCCAGGTGTATCTACACCGGACTCAAGGAAAATCTGCTTTGCAACGCCCTTATGCATGGCAACGGCACATCCGAGAGAATCCGGTCCGGTATACTTAATGCCAAGAAGATCGAATGCAGCCTGAAGCTTTCCGTTCTCTCCCTCTCCGCCATGAAGGCCGAGGAAAGTAATATCTGCAAGGCGGCACAGTTCAATGACGTTCGGACCGAAAAAGCAGTCAGACTGATCCGGACGGGATGCTTTAACTGCGGCAAGATCCGGTTCTTCTGTGCTGATATTTTTTACGATATCAAGGCCATGATCCGGGAGAGTAAAGACATCTTCGAGATTTTCCGGTGCATGTTCCAGTCCCATAAATACGTCAAGAAGGAACGCATCATGTCCTTTTTCAAGTAATGTACGGCAGATGCCGGCAGCGGAAGAAAGTGATACGTCACGTTCTGTGCTGAGACCTCCGGCTAATACGATAATTTTCATAATCAATAACTCCTTTTATTGAGAAATAATGGTAAATTTCAGATCCATCCGTAGGCATCAAAGTCGGGGGCTTTTGACCCCGATATCATATTATGAATGAAAATACAGCGGGTGGACACATACAGATTTATTATAGCATATGTATATGGGAAGTGAAAGAGTTGTGAATCATCATTGTAGAAATGCCGTGAAAATGTTAAAATAAACCACAGTGAATCTTGAATGACCGGAGGGATGACTTATGAGTGGAACAGCAGGAACTCAGGGAAAATGCAGAGCAGAAAAAGAGACGGAAGAGGAGATCATCCAAAGATGCATTTCCCATCTTGATACAGACTATTCCTGTCGGCTGGCAAAGCAGATGGAGAGGGAGAAGACGAACCCGGTGTTAGGTTTCCGTACCGCAGGTTCTCGTGCAGAGAAGGCAACCGGTGATTTCCTGTATGAGGAAATGAGATCCATTGGACTGACTGATGTTCAAAAAGAAGAATTCTGGCTGGATTCGTGGACTTTCGAGCGGGCAGTTCTGCGGTTTAAGGACAGAAGTGGGAAAGAATATACCTGTCAGCTTGGGGCTTATCAGACGAATTTTGAGACGGATGGATTTCAAGAGTATGAGCTGGTTTATGTAGGAAGAGGAACGGCAGCGGATTATAAAAATCTGGATGTACGGGGCAAGCTGGTGCTGGCAGATATCAATCAGAGAGATGAATGGTGGATCAATTATCCGGTCTATCAGGCATATCTGAAAGGGGCAGTGGGGCTGATTGCTGTGCAGATGCAGGGATATGGAGAAGTGGATCAGGAAGCACTGAATGCTCAGGATATCGCAGGACCGGAATATGCACCGGCATTTTCAATTTCCAGGAGAGATGCAGCACTTCTGAAAGACCGATTTTGTGAAAATGAGAAATCTGTCATGGTAGAACTGGATGCGTGTTCACGAGTGGAGAGAAATCGTCCGGCTTATAATATTACCGGAAAGATTCCGGGAACGGAGACAGATCAGATGATCCTTCTGTCAGCACATTATGATTCCTATTTTGATGGATTTCAGGATGATAACTGTGCAGTGTCCATGACGATTGGCATTGCGAAAGCACTTTTAGAGAGCGGTTACAGACCCCGTCATACGATTGTGATCTGTGCGTTGGCAGCAGAAGAATGGGGTGTGTGCGATTCAAAGTATGACTGGTCTACGGGAGCCTGGAATCAGGTGTTCCGCATCCATCCGGAGTGGCAGGGAAAGGTGCTGGCAGATCTGAACTTTGAACTGCCGGCACATGCTCACAGCAGTTGGGATGCCATCCGCTGTACTTATGAATATGCAGATTTTCTGAAAAAATTTGCAGATGAAATTGCTGTGCCAGAGGATGCCTACCCGGATGGGCTGACTGTGCTTGCCCCGATTGAGACATGGTCGGATGATTTCTCTATGGCGATTGCGGGAATCCCGTCAACGGTGAATGATTTCAGTGCCGGTCCTTTTATGGAGACACATTATCATTCGCAGTATGATAATGAAGAGATTTATCAGGAAAATGTCTACCGGTTTCACCATGAACTCTATACAAGACTTTTGTTGAAGCTGGATGCTTTAGTCTTTCCACCACTGGACTTTTCCCGACTGTTCAGGGAAATGCACAGTTCTGTCTCTGCAAGGATGGCGGAACAGGATGAAGAACATCTGCAGGGAGAGATGCAGACGCTGATCCGGGAAACAGAACAGGCAGAGCAGACAGCGGAAGAATTGTATGAATGGATTGAAAAATCACAGATCGTCCGCCCGGTGGATGCAAAAAGCAGAGAGGATATTTCACAGAGACTGCTTGGGATTTTCAGAAAGGGACAGGATTATTTTGTGCGGCTGAACTGGCAGGATGAAGTATTATTTCCACATGAAGCCGCATCGAACAATATCTGTTATCTGAATCAGGCAGTGCAGGCACTGGAGGAGGGTGAAATAGAGGAAGCGTTGAAGGCACTTTATGAAGTGGATAATAACTGTTATGCATTTCTTTTTGACGAGGAAGTCTATTATCATTTTACGGAATATATTCTTCATCAGCCAAAAGACAGGCTGATGTGGGGAGCCGGAAGAATTTTGCATCATGAAAATCTTTACGGGATTGTGAAACGGCTCAGAAAGCTGGAAAGCTGGCAGGCAGAGCATGGACAGCTCCCGGATCTGGAAGAGGAAATACGTCGGCTGCAGGCAGCACAGCGAAGACAGAGGGCATATCTGACGGATGATATCCGGTATATGACAGAATCTGTAAGAAAGATGCAGAAGATGATGAAAGACAGTTTACAGGAAATCAAAGACTACAGGATCGAATAATACAGAAAAATGATATAAAAAATTGTAGAAAAATAATACAGAAGAGAACCATACAGAAGAAAATAATAAAAGGAAGGAGCCGGAGGCGGCAGGGTACTGACTCAAGCCTCCGACAGAAATTATGGAATGCAAAAATTTATACCGGGTTCAGGAGAAAGATCTGGACAGGTTAAGGGAGATACTGACGATTTGCTTTAAAAATGATCCGCTGTACAGTGCGTTGATCGAAGATCAGGAGACAAGGGAAAGACTGATGCCGCATTTATTTTCGTGCGATGTAACGGAATGTTTTGAAACGTGTGAGGTGTATGCGGACAGTGAAGAGCTGAAAGGAATCCTGATCGTTTCTGATGAGTCGGATCACCGTCATGCATTTTATAATTATTTTGTAAGTCTGAAAGAAAGCCTGGTGACAGACGGATGGCTGATTCATGAAGATCCAAGCACAAGGACTTTTTGGAATTTTATGCTTGGAAAAGATTATCTCAACTCGGCATGGACGGCACAGCTTCATCAGATCCGGCGGCTGCATGTGATTTACCTTGCGGTAGATCCGGCATATCAGCATCATGGACTGGCAGAGATGATGATGCAGGAAGTGATCGACCAGGCAGAAGAGCATGGTATGATGATCTCTTTAGAGACGCACAATCCGAAGAATGTCGCATTTTATGAACATCTTGGATTTAAGACATTCGGGGTGGTTGAAAAAGCACCTTTTCATCTGAAGCAATACTGCATGATAAGAGAATTAGGTTCAGAGAAGCCCAATTCCCTCTAGTACGATTTTTAATCCGATCAGGATCAGAATGATTCCACCACAAAGTTCCGCACGGGATTTGTATCTCATTCCAAAGATGCTTCCAATCTTGACTCCGACAGCGGAACAGACGAAGGTGGTTGTACCGATAAAGAGAACAGCCGGAAAGATGGCAACGTTCAGAAAAGCGAAAGTTACACCGACCATCAGTGCATCAATACTTGTGGCAACAGCCAGAAGGAACATAGATTTTACATCCATGGAGGTATCTACCTCTTCTTTATTACCGAAGGACTCCTTAATCATGCTGACTCCGATAATGGCAAGCAGGATCAATGCGATCCAGTGAGAATAATTTGTTACAAAATCACTTAGAAAGCGTCCGGCAAAATAGCCAATCAGAGGCATCAGAGCCTGAAATCCGCCAAACCATGCACCGGCAATGCACATATGTTTCGTCTTGATCTTCCCAAGGGAGAGCCCCTTACAGACGGAGACAGCGAATGCATCCATAGAAAGACCGACAGCAAGAATAAAAAGTTCAATTAATCCCATTTCATTTTCCTCATTTCTTTAAATTTAATGTAAACCGGTTTACATGATGTCGGGGTCACAAGGTCATTCTACCACTAGTGTGCGAGCACACGTGGTGTCAGACCTTTTGACCCTGGTATCTTTATATTAAAAAGTGACAGGTAATGACTGTAATGCAAAAAAAGAGACTCAGGGACAGTATAAAAATACCGCCCCATGAGTCTCGTCGTTTATAGTAATACCGGGTGTTTCTGCACCATTATGTCGATAATACAACGCTTTTGTAAAAGTCAGGATTGAAGCCTGTATATAAGCTTATATCAAAGCGTCGACTACTCCCTCGCAGGATTGCCTTATTCTATCACACCAAAGATGGCGTTGCAAGAAAAATGATAAAATTTATCGGAAAACGAATTGATAAATCGAAAAGAGTGCGTTACAATCAGACGTTGGAATCTTCTTTGAGATGAGTTTAAGAATGAAAAGCGGGAGGTTGCAGAAGTGATCCATATCTATATCATGTATCTGCCGATATCAGAAAAGAATGACGGAAACAGGACAGGACAGAAGCACAGGACGGAGCATGAAGCGGGAACAGAATTGCTTGCGGTCGGACTGAGAGAACTTTATGGAATGGAAATGAATACATCTGTGAGAGCCGGATTATCCTACGGGCAGCATGGAAAGCCATATCTGCGGAATCACCCGGAAATTCATTTTAATATCAGTCATTGCGAAGGACTGGCAGTCTGTGTATTCAGTGATACGGAAACGGGAGTGGATGTTGAAAGGATCAGAGAAGTGAAGGAAAAAGTTATTCCGAAGGTATTTGACAGAGCAGAGCAGGAACTTCTTTTTTGGAACAAAGCAGAGAAAGAAAAATATAAGGAAATTTTTTACCGTTTTTGGACTTTAAAGGAAAGCTATGTGAAGCAAAGTGGGCAGGGAATGACGGTAAAGCTGACGGATTTTGCATTTCAGCCGGAGTTGGATCCGGGATGGAGGGAAGTTCCGTGTACGGATGAAAAAGTCGGGGCAATGCAATGTAAGTTAAAGGAGAAATGGATTCTTTCGGTCTGCGTGGAAAAGTCGCAGGCAGATGAGAGAATAACGACAGAGAAAATTGTGATCAGGGAAATTACGACAAAAGAAAAGGAGTGGATGGAGCATGAGTGAAAATAACAGTGCTGTAAAGGCAACGAAGACAATTCATGATATGACAACGGGAAGTCCTGCAAAGCTGATCGTGCAGTTTATGATCCCGATGTTTCTGGGAAATATTTTCCAGCAGTTTTATAACGTGGCAGATTCGATCATCGCCGGACAGTTCCTTGGGGTACGGGCATTGGCAGCGATTGGAAGTACGGGGTCTCTGATGTTTTTTGTGACGGGCTGGCTGAACGGACTGAGCAGTGGATTTGCGATTCTTGTATCTCAGTGGTTTGGGGCAAAGCAATATGACCGGATGCGGCATTATGTGGCAATGTCGGTTTATCTTGCACTTGGATTTGCATTATTGATGACCATCGGATTTGGGTTTGCAAATGAACCGATCCTGAGACTGATGAATTATTCCGATCAGATCATGCCGGATGTAAAGGCGTATATGGGAATTATCTATGCAGGTCTGATCGTAACAGCCGCATATAACTCACTTGCTGCGTTTCTGCGTGCGTTGGGTGATTCAAAGTCACCATTGTATTTTCTGATTATTTCAGCGGTGATTAATGTGGCACTGGATGTGGCATTTATTATTTTTGGCGGCATGGGAGTCGAAGGATGTGCGTATGCAACTGTCATTGCACAGGGAATCTCCGCAGTACTCTGCCTGATTTATATTATAAAGAAGTTTCCGATCCTGCATTTGAAAAAAGAGGACTTTAAGATTTCTCTTTCTGCATGGGGAAGGCTTCTGGCACTGGGTATTCCGATGGCATTACAGTTCTCGATCACGGCAATCGGAACAATCATCGTGCAAGGTGCGATCAATGTATATGGAGAAAATGCCATGGCAGGATTTTCAGCGGCAAGTAAGCTGCAAAATATTATTATGACGGTATTTGTTGCTTTTGGTGCTACGATCGCAACTTATGTAGGACAGAACCGTGGTGCAGGGAAAATGGATCGCGTCAGACAGGGAGTCCGCTGTACGCAGTTTATGATCTGGGGATATAGTATTTTTGCAATGGTACTGGTTTTCTTCTTTGGAAAATATATGACCTGGCTGTTTATCAGTCCGTCAGAAACTGCAGTAGTCAGTGCGGCAGTCACTTATTTCCGGATGGTCTTCTGGTGTTATCCATTTTTAGGAAGTATTTTCCTGTACCGGAATACATTGCAGGGACTTGGATACGGTCTTGTACCGATGCTGGGAGGCGTCTTTGAACTGATCGCAAGGGCGGCGATCGTCTATATTGTATCGGGCAGGGCAAGTTTTGCCGGTGTATGCCTGGCAGATCCGGCAGCGTGGATTTCTGCGTTGATTCCGCTGGTGCCATATTATTTCTATATAATGAGGAAGACGAATCAGTGACAGGAAGATGTAATAAGGTATAAAAATTCTAACCTTTTCCGCACTTGTTAATGGTAAAAATTATCAATAACTGTTATAATGAAACAAAATAGCATTCATTTATGAAAGAAGCAAAAGAAGAGAAGTGGAAAAGAGAGAGTGGATATGACATTAAAGGAACTTGGAATCGGGCAGAGTGCGATGATCTGCAAGGTTGGTGGAGAAGGTGCATTAAGGCAGCATTTTCTGGATATGGGAATGATACCGGGAGCGGAGATAACTGTTGTGAAGTTTGCACCTATGGGAGATCCGATGGAATTGCAGATTCATGGCTATGAGCTGACACTCCGACTTGCAGAGGCAGATCAGATCGAGGTGGAGCCGATCAGAAAGCGGAGCAGAAGTCATGAAGGACGACAGAATATTAAAGCTTCAGAGCATCCTGGCTTAGGTGAAGAAGGAAAATATCATTCCAAAGAAGATGAGAACCCATTGCCAAAGGAGACAAGACTGACCTATGCGTTAGTGGGAAACCAGAACTGCGGAAAGACAACATTATTCAACCAGCTGACCGGGGCGAACCAGCATGTTGGAAATTTCCCGGGGGTAACAGTGGATAGAAAGGACGGTTCTATTAAGGGTTATCCGAATACGCAGGTAACGGATTTGCCCGGAATTTATTCGATGTCACCTTACAGTAGTGAAGAAATCGTTTCACGAAATTTTGTGTTGAACGAAAAGCCGAAGGCGATTATTAATATTGTTGATGCGACGAACATTGAGCGGAATCTTTATCTGACAATGCAGCTTTTGGAAATGGATATTCCAATGGTTGTTGCATTAAATATGATGGATGAAGTACTTGGAAACCAGGGATCGATTGATGTTAATCAGATGGAAGCGATGCTGGGAGTTCCGGTGATTCCTATTTCAGCGGCAAAAAATGAAGGCGTTGGAGAACTGGTAAAGCATGCGGTTCATATTGCCAGATATCAGGAGCATCCATTGCGTCAGGATTTTTGTGATATGAATGATCATAACGGAGCAGTGCATCGTTGTATTCATGCGGTGAGTCATCTGATCGAAGATCATGCAGAAAAATCAGGTTTACCGGTTCGGTTTGCAGCAACAAAAGCGATTGAAGGAGATCCGTTGATCTTAAAGCAGTTGCAGTTGGAGCAGAATGAACTGGAAATGCTGGAGCATATTGTAGTTCAAATGGAAAAGGAGCGAGGGCTGGATCGCAGTGCGGCAATCGCTGATATGAGATTTGATTTTATTGAACGGTTATGTGAGCAGACGGTTGTGAAGCCAAAAGAAAGTAAGGAGCGTGTTCGGAGTGAGAAAATCGATCGCATTCTGACTGGAAAATATACGGCGATTCCATGTTTTATCGGGATTATGGTACTTGTATTTTATCTGACATTTAACGTGATCGGAGCATGGATGCAGAGTGTACTGGAATATGGAATCGATCAGTTGTCAGCAGTTGTGGATACAGCATTGCTGAACCTGAATGTAAATCCGGCGATCCACAGTCTGGTCATTGACGGAATATTTACGGGTGTGGGGAGCGTACTGAGCTTTCTGCCGATTATTGTAACGTTGTTTTTCTTCCTTTCACTGATGGAAGACAGCGGTTATATTGCCCGGGTTGCCTTTGTTATGGATAAATTGCTTCGTAAGATCGGACTTTCAGGAAGAAGTATCGTTCCGATGCTGATTGGATTTGGCTGTACGGTTCCGGCAGTTATGGCAACAAGAACCCTGACCAGTGAAAGAGACAGAAAAATGACGATTCTTTTGACTCCATTTATGAGCTGTACGGCTAAGTTGCCGATTTATTCTTTCTTTGTCAGTGCTTTTTTCCCGAAAAAGGGTGGTCTGATCATGTCAGGCTTATATGTATTGGGGATCCTGACAGGGATTTTGATCGCTTTCTTGTATAAAGGGACTCTTTTTAAAGGGGAACCGGTTCCTTTTGTAATGGAACTGCCAAATTATCGGATGCCGGGAGCAAAGAACGTAGCACAGCTTTTATGGGAAAAGGCAAAAGACTTCCTTCAGAAGGCATTTTCTGTCATTTTAATAGCAACGATCGTGGTATGGTTTTTGCAGAGTTTTGACCTGCATTTAAATATGGTCGAGGATTCGGCAAAAAGTATTTTAGCAGCAGTATCAGGATTTTTAGTACCGGTTTTCCAGCCGTTGGGGTTGGGAGACTGGCGGATCTGTACCTCTTTGATCAGCGGTTTTATGGCAAAAGAAAGCGTGGTGTCTACGTTGGAAGTTTTGTTCGGTGGGGAAATTGCTTCTGCATTATCACCGCTTGCAGCAGCCTCTTTGCTGGTGTTCAGCTTATTATATACACCGTGTGTGGCTGCGATTGCTTCTGTAAAAAGAGAACTGGGCGGAAAGTGGGCAGTCGGATTAGTAGTCTGGCAATGTTTTATTGCATGGGTCGCGGCATTTCTCGTACAGGGAATTGGCGTGATGTTTGGAATAGTATAGAGGTAAAATAAAAAGACATCGGTTTTGAATCTGATAGAGAAAATGTGTAATATTATTCACATTTTCTCTTTTTTTGATAAACAAGAAGAATTGGTTGAGTTAAGAAAAGAAAAATGATAAGATTTAAGTACTGGTTTGGGGAAATTAGTATGTAATGATAGCGAAAAAGTAAAAAAAGGAGAAGTTTATGAAAAAAAAGAGCTTAAAAATGGTAGCAAGTGCAGCTCTTGCACTGACTATGCTGGTTCAGGTGGGCGTGCCGGTATATGCGGAAAGCATTGAAACTACGGCAGAAACATCATGGAAAAGCGATGTAAAAGATCATTGGAATTTTGATTCAAATATAAGTGATCAGGGAAATCGCAGTACAGGAGTGTTACATGATATTACAATAGAAGAAACGGGAAATTCTGTTTTTGGAAAAGCATTGAAGTTTGGAACAGGTACAGATAAATATATGAGCTTAGAAAATTATATCAATACGGGTACCGGACAAACTTCTTTTTCTATGTGGTATAAATATGATACAAGTATCACAGAGACTAATACAAATGCGTCAGCGGTTCTTTTACAACATGAAGATAAAGGAAATCGTTCAGGAAGAACTCTTCTTTCATTAAAATCAGATGGGAAGTATGATACATTTATTAATGGAGAGCGTGCAGCAGCAACAGAAAAAGCTGTACAGAAGGGGGACTGGCAGCATATTACAGTAGTGTTTGATCAAGAAGCTAAAACCGTAAAATATTATATTAACGGGGAATTAGATGGTACTGCAAAAACGATTGGGAATAGTGCAACAGATGAAGTGTTAACCCTAAGAGTAGGTTCTCATAAAAGTGCAGGTTCTACAGATCCTCATCCTATGCGTGGATTTATTGATGAACTATATGTATATGACAGAGCTTTGAGTGACAATGAGGCAAAGAGCCTTTATGAAGAAAAAGCAACAGAGTTATATAAAGTAGATTTAAATGTACTTATTACAGAGGCCGAAAAGTTACTTAGCAGTGGAAGTTTGCCGGAGGAGAATGAACTTCATGTAAAACTACAGGAGGCGATTTCTGCGGCAAAAGAGGCGACATCCGCAGGAATTCCAGTGATGGAGACGTTAAAATCTGCAAAAGATACTCTAACAAAGGCAATGGAAAACTATAAGGCAAATCAGCCGATTGATTTGAAAATCAATACAGAAGAAGTAACACAGCATATCGACTCAAAATCTATTTTTGGAATCAATCATCGTTATGCGTTTAATGGATATGGCACCTTTGATTCTAAAAATATGAAGATGAAAGATGAATTTGTAGAATTGTATAAGGATGCAGGATTTGGCTCCATTCGTTATCCGGGTGGTACCATCTCTAATCTGTTCAATTGGAAGACGACTTTAGGACCGAAAGAACAGAGAAAGAAACAGATTCATGGCTTTTATAATAATCAGGGACAGGGGGGAATTGCTCCCAATTTTGGTATTGGAGAGATTGCAACCTTTGCAGACGAAGTAGATTCTGAGATTGTTTATGTATATAGTTTAGGACGGGGAAATGCACAAGATGCAGCAGATCTTGTAGAGTACTTAAATGCAAAGGTTGGTACAAACCCAAATGGCGGAATTGATTGGGCACAGGTACGTGCAGATAATGGTCATACAGAGCCATATAATGTAAGATATTTTGAAATTGGAAATGAGATGAACCTTGGCGGAGAGGATGGAACAGCATCTCAAGAATATTGGACAAAATATGCTCAGAATAAAGGTGTAGAGGATGCATACATAGAAGGTGGAACAATACAGATTACAGATCGATATACTGTGAAAGAAGAAGACTGGAATAAAACAGCATCACAGAGTGATGGTTCACCTAATCAAGTAAGATATTTGCGATATGCAAATATAAATCCGGGAGGAGAATACAAAGACGGAAAAATTATAGATGATTCAAAGTTTAGAGCTATGGAAAAAGGTGTACAGGTAAAAGTCGGAACAGATGGACATCTTACTCCTTGGACTGTGGTAGAAGATTTGAGTCAATCAGGACCAAACGATACACATTGTGAAGTAGATTATAGTACAGGTGCCATCAAGTTTGGTGATGGCAAGAATGGTAAAATCCCTACAGCCGGAAATAATATTTATGCTACATATTCTGTAAAACGGGATGGATTTATTACTGTTTCGAAAGCAATTAAAGATACAACAGCTAAAATCAATAAAATAGAAGGTACAAAACATACAGCAAATGTTTATACGAGTTATGAAACGGTCGGCTTTATCAATAAGATGGAGGCGAAAAATGCGGAACAGTGGTATGACGGAATGACAATTCATCCATATTCAGACCATGTTGATGGGGGAAATGATGCAAATGCATTTTATGATAATGCAATGAAGCGTGCGGAAGTCAGTGGAATCGGCAAGGTCAAAAATAAGATGGCATTGTTAGAGCCAAAAGGAAAAGTTCCGGTTATCAGTGAGTTTGGAATTTATAATAATACAGAGGCACAGCTGCGGTCGCAGACGCATGCGATTTATATTGCAAAAGTATTAATGGAATATGTTCGCATGGGAAGTCCTTATATTCAAAAACATTGTCTCTCGGATTGGTATAGTGATGGCAAAGATTCTTTAGGACCAACACAGCAGGCGGTTATCCAGGTGGTTAAGGGTGCGGATGCAAATACAACAACTGGAGAAGGTACGTTTACATTCTTTTCAACACCATCAGCGTATGTATTTAAAATGTTGAACTCTGGATTTGGGGATAATATCGTAAAAACGGAATTTAGTGAAGTTCCTACCATGGCAAACGGAGCAGAAACATTATCAGCTCTTGCAAGTAAAGATGCAGAAGGAAATTTGTATATTGCGCTTGTTAATGCAGACAGAGAAAGAGATCGTAATATTGCATTACAGATAGAAGGAACTGATGTTGCAGGGAATAAGATGACAATCCAAAAGCTGGAAACAGATTCTATTACAGCTGCAAATACACCGGAGGAGCCTACAGCTGTGCAGGTTACAGAAGATGCAGAAGTTGAATTGGAAGGAAATCCAATCATCAATCTGAAGAAACATTCTTTTGTGATTGTAAGAATTGCAAAGGCAGTAGAACCTGAAGCAGATAAATCAGAATTACAGGCAGCAGTAGATGCAGTGGCTGGTTTAAATGAAGCGTATTATGAAAACTTTGATGTGATTGCAGATGAATTAGCGGCTGCAAATGAAGTTTTAGCAGATGGAAAAGCAACTCAAGAGCAAGTTAATGAAGCTTTGACTAATTTGGAAGCTGCAAAAGCTGAATTGATTATGAAAGATGCAGAGTATGGAAAGGTAGATGCAGCCATTGCCGAAGCAGAGAAACTAAATAAAAAAGACTATAAGGATTTCAGTAAGGTAGAAGAAGCAATTGCCGCAGTTGTACGTGGTAAGAAGATTGATGAGCAGACAGAAGTTGATGCTATGGCTCAGAGAATTGAAGATGCTATTGCTGCATTGGAAAAAGCAGACGTGCCTGGAAAACCGGAGAAACCGGAAAAACCTGGAAAGCCAGAGAAACCTGGAAACCTAGAGCAACCTGGAACCCCAGGGAAACCTGGAAATCCAGAGAAACCGAATGGAAATAAGGTTCCGGTAACAGGTGATGAAACAACACCGATTCTTTGGATGACATTGGTTGTAATGGCTGGAGCAATAATTCAAGTTGGCAAAAAAAGATTGAATATTATAAGAAAAAACAGATAATTTAATAAAAAGATGCCAGGGTCCTAAGGTCTTTCACCCACCTATGAGCAAGCTCATGTG
>ERZ791830.1116-NODE-1116-length-19094-cov-4.304743_pt1 | contig 19094 bp, 17 predicted proteins | sample MGYA00509945_ERZ791830 | MGnify/ENA primary metagenome ERZ791830 (study PRJEB30046, sample SAMN00792021) | human gut metagenome | study: EMG produced TPA metagenomics assembly of the A metagenome-wide association study of gut microbiota in type 2...
GCTATAAGGAGATCGTCAGCCTGAATGGGCTGAAAAGCAATGTCATCTACAGCGGTATGAAGCTCAAGATCCCGAATAAATAAACCGAACCTATCACACGCTCTCTGCGGATCATTCCGTGGAGAGCGTTATTTTTTTGCTCTTTTTTCGTTCAAGATGGCCATTTCCCTCCAGTGGGTAGTGAGAGGGACCCCTCTCGGACTGGAGGACAATCTCATGACAAATGAGCAAAGAGAAAAGATAACGGCCCTGCGGCATCAGGGCTTTGGATATACGGCCATCGCCAACAGCGTCGGACTGTCAAAGGACAGCGTCAAAGCATATTGTCGATCCCACGGCCTCGCCGGTGAGAAGGCAGAGAGCCACAGCCTTGCGGAGGTTCCCACACAGCTTTGCCTGAACTGCGGCAAAACGCTGATCCAGTTCCCCAGACGGAAACAGAAAAAGTTCTGCCGCCCGGAATGCCGGACGGCATGGTGGAACGCTCACCCGGATGCTGTGAAGCAGAAGGCCGTTTATACCTTTATCTGCCCAGAGTGCGGGAAGGAGTTCACGGCCTACGGAAACGCCAAGCGCAAGTACTGCTCCCACGTCTGTTATATTGCGGCCCGGTTCAAAGGCGGTGATGCCTGATGAGCAAGGAGGAACTCCACAACGATATGCTCTACCATGCAGCGATTTCAATGGCGAAATCCATGCTCGAAAAGGGCTTGATCACCGAGGAGGAATACGCTGAAATTGATACAATTCTGCTCGAAAAATACCGACCATATTTGGGTACATTATTATCCGAAAACGCTTGATATTCCTGTCTTTTAGAGTGATATATAGACACTACCGGAAGGAGGGATATCATTGAAAACAGTAGAGAAAATCGAGCGAAAACTGCCGGTTCTGAAAACAAGAAAGCGAGTCGCTGCCTACGCCAGAGTGTCGATGGAATCCGAGCGGATGCAGCACTCGCTTTCTGCACAGGTGAGTTATTACAGCGCACTGATTCAAAAGAACCCCGAATGGGAATATGCTGGCGTTTTTGCGGATTACGGGATCTCCGGCACCGGCACCAAAAAGCGTGAAGAGTTCAATCGCATGCTGGCTGAGTGTGAAGCCGGAAACATCGACATCATCCTCACCAAGTCGATCCAGCGTTTTGCGAGGAACACCGTGGACCTTTTAAACACGGTCCGGCGCCTGAAGGACCTCGGCATTGAGGTGCGCTTCGAGAAGGAAAACATCAATTCCTTGAGCGGCGACGGAGAGCTGATGCTTTCCATCCTTGCTTCCTTCGCACAGGAAGAAAGCCGCAGCATTTCCGAAAACGTCAAATGGGGTACGATCAAGCGGTTCAAGCAAGGCATTCCCAACGGCAAGTTCAGCATTTTCGGGTATGAGTGGCAGGACGACAAACTGGTCATCGTACCGGAGGAAGCAGAGATCATCCGTTGGATGTATGCCGAGTACATGAAAGGCGCATCCCGGATTGAGATTGGCAGGGCCTTGATGGACCGAGGCATTTATACCCGGCAGGGAAAGCCGTGGGTGGACTCCAATGTGAAGGTCATCCTGACAAACATCACCTACACCGGGAACATGCTCTTCCAGAAGGAATACTGTGAAGACCCGATCACCAAGCACCGTAGGAAGAATTACGGCGAGATGCCACAGTATTTTGTCGAAGACACTCACGAGGCAATTATCCCGATGGACGAATGGCAAGCGGTACAGGCCGAGTTCAAGCGCAGACGGGACCTTGGTCCCTTCGGAAACAAGTCGCTGAAGCTCTCAGCCTTCTCCACCAAGATCACCTGTGGCTGCTGCCGAAAACACTATCGCCACAGTGGAAAACGGAATACCGCCGGTGAGGTTTACTACATCTGGATCTGTCAGACGAAAAGCCAGAAAGGTGTGTCGGCTTGCCCCTCGAAGAACATCCCGGAGAAGATGCTCCAGAATACCGCAGCGGAGGTGCTGGGCCTTGATGAGTTTGACGAGGACGTTTTCAGTCAGCAGATCGAGGAAGTCATCGTCATCGGAGACGATACCTTGACCTTCCGCTTTTACGACGGCCACGAGGTCACCACCAAATGGCAATCTACTGCCAAGACCGACTGGTGGACAGACGAGCGCAGAAAGCTCTGGGGAGAACGGCACAAGCGCAAGGATACCAATCCGAACCGGAATACCTTCTACGAGTTCACCGGATTCATAAAATGCGGCTGCTGCGGTGCCAATTACCGCTGCCAATCCGGAAAGCGTAAGGACGGCACCCCGACACGGTCTTGGTATTGCACCGGTCCACGTTCCGAATGTCGGAATCCGGCTATCAGGGACGAGACCATGAAGCGGCTGGTGACTGAGATCCTTGGCCTTGATGAGTTCGACGAGGCTGCGATGGACGCTCAGATTGAAAGTGCAACAATCCTCGACCACATGGTCACGTTCCATTTCAGGGACGGCCACATCGAATCCAGAGACTTCTTGGATAAGCGGCACGGCACCCCTTGGACCGAGGAACGGCGGGAAAAAGCAAAAAAATCCATGAAGGCCGCTTGGACAGACGAGCGCAGGGAGGCAATGAGTGAAAGAATCAAGAAAATAAGGAGCGAAAAGAAATGGCCAAATCCGTAACCACGATACCGGCGACGCTGTCACGCTTCACGGCGGCACCGATCAACAGCACTAAGAAGCGACGTGTGGCGGCCTACGCTCGTGTCAGCACCGACAACGAGGAGCAGCTGACCAGCTATGAAGCGCAGGTCGATTACTACACCAACTACATCCAAGGACGGGACGATTGGGAGTTCGCCGGTGTCTATACCGACGAGGGTATCACCGGGACGAACACCAAAAAGCGTGAGGGCTTCAAAAGCATGGTGGCCGACGCCCTCGCTAGGAAGATCGACCTGATCATCACAAAGTCGGTCAGCCGCTTTGCCAGAAACACAGTCGATAGCCTGACTACCATCCGGAAACTCAAGGAGCACAACGTCGAGGTCTATTTTGAAAAAGAAAACATCTGGACCTTCGACAGCAAGGGTGAACTTCTGCTGACGATCATGTCCTCGCTGGCGCAGGAAGAGTCCCGGTCCATTTCCGAGAACTGCACATGGGGCCAACGGAAGCGGTTTGCAGACGGCAAGGTCACGGTTCCGTTCAAGCGATTTCTGGGCTACGACATGGGGCCGGATCACAACCTCGTGGTAAACCCAGAACAGGCCAAGCTGGTCAAGCGCATCTACGGAATGTTCCTGCAAGGCCAGTCGCCATTCCAGATTGCCCGGACGCTGACCGAAGAAGGCATTCCTTCTCCCGGCGGCAAGGACCACTGGAACCCCAGCAACATCAAAAGCATTCTCACCAACGAAAAGTACAAGGGTGATGCGCTGCTGCAGAAGTCCTTCACTGTAGATTTTCTGACCAAGAAGAAAAAGACCAACGAGGGTGAAATCCCGCAGTACTACGTCAAGGACAACCACGAGGCCATTATCGATCCGGAGACTTTCGAGATGGTGCAGACGCTGATGACTACCCGCACCAAGGGCCGGAACCGCAAGAGCTCGGTCAGCATCTTTTCCAGTAAGGTCAAGTGCGGAGACTGCGGCAGTTGGTACGGGCCGAAGGTCTGGCATAGCAACGACGCCTACCGGAAGGTCATCTGGCAGTGTAATCACAAGTTCGACGGCCAGAAATGCGCCACACCGACACTCACCGAGGATGAAATAAAAGAACTGTTCCTCCGGGCCACCAATCAGGTGATCGACCAGAAGGAACAGTTTATAGCCATATACGAGCAGGTCCTTTCAAGGAACCTTGACACCACGGCCCTTGAGAGCGAGCTTTCGGATCTGGAAGCGGAGATCAATATCGCTGCCGAGCTCATTGAGGAGTGCATCAAGGAGAACGCTCACGTCGCCCTCGATCAGGATGAATACCAGAAACGATACGATGCTCTGGTGGCCCGGTTCGATAAGGCCAAGGCCCGACACACCGAGGTCACCGATCTAATTGCCGAGCGCATGGCCCGAAAGCACCAGATCGAAGCATACTTGAAAAACCTGCGGAGCCGGGAGCCGCTGACGGAGTTCCGTGAAACCGACTGGCTGGCGATGGTCGATTACATCACAGTTCACAGCAAGGATGACATCCGGGTGGCATTCAAGGACGGCACCGAGATCAAGGCATAATCCCATAGACGCAGCAACGCCTCTGAACCACATCGGCTCGGAGGCGCTTTCTTTGTTACACTACAGAAAACTTTATTTCTCCTGATAAATTGCCATCGGACTTGTTCGATTTTATCGAATACCTAATGCAAATATCTCCATCGCTTCTTTTTAACATAATCATTGGTCCAAGCCAGCATGTTTCCTTTGGACGAAGTGCCTTAATATAAAACTCATACTCGTTCTTTTCTAATCCCTGTGGTTCAGCTATATATTTTGAAAGCTCTCGTTCATAATCCTTTGCATCGAAATGAGCACCATTAACGCCATACAGCTTAAACGAATCAATACTGTCAGATATCGAATAGCTAATATTGGTTTCATACTTTATTTTCGAGTTTTCATTCATCAACAGAAATTCTTTAATAATCCCATCTTCATAAATTAAGCCCTCAATACCCTGCAAGTCAGGATTAATAATTTCGCGAGATGGTGTTGCTGTATTTGCCCCACTGATAATAACCGAAATACTGATTTCATCATCTGCAATTGTGGATACATTACGAATTGCCAAAGGAAACAAAAAATAGTCGTCAAAAGTTCTCGAATACATCTCCATCATTTGCATTTGAGCAATCCTGTAATCAAGCTCATTGATCTTTTCGTACTTTAGTTTTTCCTCTTCTGTCCCCTCATATGTGGTTCCACTACCGCCTATATGAAATGATACTTTTTTCTTTAAATTCCCCAATTCAAAAAAATCATCCATCAATTTTATTTCCGGGTACTCCATAGAAAAACTAATAATCGATTCCTTTTCTTTTTCAGTAATGATTACTCTTTGTGGTGTGTCTCCAAAGAGATTAATGCTTCCGAGCATTTCGCTTATATTTGATGAAACTTGTGGTTGTTCTTTTGGTTCCTCCACTATACACGGTTCCAGATGAATATCATTGATTTCAGATATCAATTGTTTGCAACCAGCAATACCTCGATCCTTAATGACACTATCAAAATATTCAAAAGGACTATAAGACCATGCTTCTTTGGTAATTTCATTGCTCTCTTGATTATAACAACCAACAACAAGATTTGAAAAATTGCTCTTAACCCTGGGACCATTTTCTAATAGATTACTTACCGTATCTGTTATAATGTCCCTAATATACTTTTTAACATCCTTCTTTGTCTTCTCCTTCAAGGAATAGGGTGAAAGCCTATGATGAGCAAGATCAAAAGGCAAATCATCTGGTGAACCATAGTCGGTGTCTAATATACAAATTACATTTTCCCAGCCAACCACACTCGCCGCATATCCAAGTTCAAGCATAACATTAGGGTTTGGACCATATCTTACGTTGCCATTTTCGCCCTCATCGGTTATTGAACTGTATTTATTTACGATGCTAACATCTGCAATAAAAATATCGCATTCATCAATTTTTGAAAAAATAGTCTGTACGATATCTGGTGAGCCGTATTCCCCCTTAGTATCTCTGTCTGCTTCTATCTCAACTGTATCCCTTAACATCTTTACTGCTGATGAGATACTGTCTTGGATTAGCCCGCGAGTTTCACTATTTGGCAAATCAGATTGCCACGAATAAAAAATGCGAATTTCTGTATTTTTCATATTGCTACTTCCTATCTTTTTTAGAAAACAGCCGGGACAACCCGACTTCCACAACTTACCCCTCAAACGCCAACATACCCCTCAAGCGGCAAAACCGGCGGAGGAATAATTAAATTGTATCAATCTCGGTGTTTTTATATCAATGTAGATCATCTTGACCTTACCGAGATAGCTTTCCTGCAAGAGCTTGAGGACTTCCAGATTATCGCCCTCGATGTAGAGGTTTTCGGTAGTGTCCCAGTCCTTGCTCTCTGCCACACAGGGGCGCAGCGTCTTCCGGATCGGCTTGTTGGCTTCCACGATAGCCGCCTTCTTGCCGACCCATGTGAACTCGTATGCCTCGTCGCCGTCCACCACGTCCGGCGAAAGCATCTGTTTCAGCAGTTCAAAATTGACCGCCCGCTTGTACACCTTCTTCTCCGGCGTGCTGTGTTCCTCGTCCAGCATCTCCGTGATGCAGTTTGGAAACAGGGCAGCAATGCGGTCTATGTTCTGCGCCGTCAAGTCCGGCGATTCCATGCGTAGTTTATCCATTTGCGGTTCCTCCCATGTTTATTGCATACTGCTCAAAACCTACATCGTCAATATAAGCCTTTTGCGCATCACCGAAGATTACGGATTTTCACTTTGTCTGCAATTGCGCTCGTTCTCTTTTCAAAAGCCATATCTACATATTTTTCAGGGTTAGAGACAAAATCTTCCCATTTCACAAGAACACAGTAGCGTTCATCGTCTGACCAAGCGCAGCCAGAGTGAGGTTCAATGTAGTAGTTTTTGCTAAACTCACGAATCACAGTCGAATCGTTCATTACAACTGTGTTATGAGTTCCACCACATTTCAGGCACTGATAAGTTCCCTTATAGATTTGATCATACATTTCGGGAAGAACAACTCCCAAAATTCCATTTCGAGTGTTACCTTCGCCGTTGAAGAGTGAGGCCTGTAATTCGCGTTCTATAAAATAGTTTTTGCGCCGTCCCATATAATCGAATCCTTCGTTTTCAGACGAATGCGTTCCGATGAGAAAAACTGTTACCGTGGAGTCTTTGAGATAGTCTTGACGGATTGTTTTCATAATGTAGTCACCGTCATAACTATCGATTACTCGATCAAGTCCTTTGTTGATTATATCCGAAACGGAAAAGAGGTCATCTATTTTGTTGCGATACCACTGATCCTCTTTTTTGAATGAAATAAAACACTTATGTGCCATATAAAATCCCCCAATCAGCTATACTGTTTCTTTATGTCATACAGGTTGACTTTGCTTAGACAGTCATTTGTCAAAACAATCTTTGCTTTAGATGGATATTGGAACCTAATTCGACTAACTTTGAAAGTCCAAATAATGATTTCAAGCAACTCTTGATCAGTTATGTTTTCATAACCCCGAAACCGCGTGATTCCTGAACCAAGTAACGGCAAAACCACAGTGTTCCCTCCGTAATGAATATCACACTCATTCCACATATTCATAAGACAATCAATGTAGTCGTTGATCTCTAAAAATGCTCGGTTGTTTTCGTCAAAATGGGTAAATGCCATCAAGAAATAATCCCCATTTTTCACTATCGTTCCAAGCTTATATCGTGCCGTTTTGCCAGCTGCCCTTTCGATTTTACCAATGATTTGCTTTGCTGAATGAATATCATCAGAAATAATTTTATCCAGTTCAGAAACCTGTGGATAGAAGCGGGTTATGTACTTTCCATTAAGTGTCCTTTTTAAAATGATTACGTCATCTACTTGAGTATCAAAAAACTCGTTGAACGCAATAACCTTGAAGCCCTTTTCCTCAAAAATATCCCCAGACTCGATTTCCAACGTTGAATTGTTGATATTAAGTGCAACTTTTTTGATGCTGTTTGCCCTGGACCAAATTATCAGGAACGCTATTATGAGACATCCTAAAAAGATAAATAAAAAGGCAAACTCCTTGCCGTCCGGTATTCTCAAGAACAAAAAGAGAAGTGATGTAATAACACTTATGACCGAAAGAACCGTATAGTATTCCTCCCACAGTTTTTTATTAAATATCTTGACCTTCATTATGTAACACCTCCAAGTTTTTCCTAAAATTCATCAACTCCGCATTCATTTCCATCCTACGGTTTAGCTGCTTCTCTTTCCGCATTTTGTTTTTCAGTGCGGCGATCTGCTTTTCGAGCTGCTTCTTCCTTTCATCCCGCTCAACAGATTCTTTCAGGCTCTCGCCGGAATCTGTTTGCAGCTTGTCCCCGGCAATCTGGCGGACAAGGCTTTCATAGACGGCATCCATATTCAAGCCGTCGATACTAAGATGCAGCTCGTCTTCCGGCATCCAGTCGGTGTGATAATAGCGGCTGACCTTGAAGGCGTTGCTGCCGGACGCAGCAGCCTCCTTGTAGCCGATACACGCCTGAGCCTTGCCGTCACAGGTCAGAATAAAGAGAATGTGGTTCGGGATTTCCTTGTCGATTTGCTTCAGCACCGCTTCGTCAAGCTGCGGATCATTCAGCCGTACCTCGAACACTTCAATCTCGGTCACTGCTTCGCCCGCAGCGATGTTCAGCGTAGACGCTGCCAGCTTATTACGCCAGTACACCAGCCGGATCTGATCGACAAACACACGGCGCAAAGCAGGGGAAACGTCAAGATTCTCATAGAATTTCTGCTTCGGTATTCTTTTGCCAAACTCCGTAGATGCAGGAAATCCAAGCATCGCAAGCCCTCCTTATTTCACGACTAAGAAGCAAATCAGCTCAAAATCATCCAGTCCCGAAACTGCACTGAGCAGCGCAGATGTGCCGCCGCTCTTGAACAGACTGTCAATATCGTTTTCTTCTTTTGCGTCAATGATGGAATTGATCGCCTCGCTCAGCAGCTCAGAGATTTCACCCATTTTGCGTCCGTCGTCTGTTTCCTCATTGAATTGCTTACAAAGCTCAACGCAAGGTTTGCTCTTGCCACGGCAGAGCAGACGCATCGTATCAAGCAATTTCTTCGGGTTCAGGTAATCGCAGACAATTTCGCCCTCTTCGCTGATGTAAACCATGTAGAAGGGGTGAATGCGGTTCCGATTGTCAATGTTCACGCTGTCATTGATATTTCTGAGAACGAAAATCACACCGGCAGGAGAATCCTCCGTCTGTCCAACAACGGTGTGCAGACCCTTTGGTGCGGTTTCAATGTCCTCGTGCTGCTTCATGTATTCGAGCAGATCGAGCCGGAACTCGTTAAGTCCCAAATCCATGATGGAAATACCGCTGGTCATGTCCTCAATGTCCACGACTTCCTCTTGCAGCCGCTTGAGCTGTGCGCGGCGGTATTCAAGATCACCTTTTTCCTCAGCGTTGATCAGGTCATCGTCGCCGGTGGAGGTCATGACCGAAATCTTCATGCGGGTTTCCACACGGCTTTTCAGGTTGATATACTCGTCGAGGTCCATATCCGGCCAGAAGTTTACGAGCTGAATCCGTTCGTTCTTGCTGCCGATACGGTCAATTCGCCCGAATCGCTGGATAATGCGGACAGGGTTCCAATGAATGTCGTAATTGATGAGGTAATCGCAATCCTGCAGGTTCTGACCTTCAGAAATGCAATCCGTCGCAATCAGGACATCAAGTTCACCATTGCTTCCTGGTAACAATACGGATTTTCCTTTGGAAACCGGAGAAAAGCAGGTTAGCACCGTATTGAGGTCTGCCCGGAGTTTTGGGATGGTGGTCTTTCCGTCAACGGTTCCCGTGATCTCCGCCGTTTCCAGGCTGAAATTCTCTTTTGCAAACTTGCTGACGTTCTCAAAAAGATAATCCGCAGTATCAGAAAACGCAGTAAAAATGATAATTTTCTTATTGCCAGGATTGATGGGATGTTCGATTTTCTGGTGAATCAGGTCGAACAGTGTTTGCAGCTTTGTATCATGTTCCGGCGTAATGTCGGCAATCATCAGAGACAATAGTTCCAGGTTTTCCGCATCTTTTTCAAGTTCCCGCTTCCACGAAATATGGTCCATGTCCGCAATGTCGATTTTGACTTTTTTACCAACGGTGAAGAAATCGGTATTTTGATCGTCATAATCAAAATCATCCGTATCAGAAGCCTCGGTCAAATCCAGAACGCAGTTCCCCGACTGATAGTTTTTGATTGTCTTGATTGTGTCACCAATCAGCTGCTTCATGCGGTCAATCGTCAGGCGGAATGAGGCAACAGAGCTTTCCAACCGCTTGAGGAGGTTGATGCTCATAAGATGGCGAATACCTTCCTCTCGGCCCCGCTGGGTCAGGCTGCTTCCCTTGTGATGCGTCATGTCTACATATTTCGCCAGTTTCGACGGCATGATATAGTTGGACGGTGTATAAATCGTCAAATTCAAAGACATGAGCAAGCTGTATATTTCATTATAGTTAATTGCGCCACTCAAATCCGTCAGACAGGGGCGGACAGAAATCGGCGGAAGGCGCTCTGGGAATTTTCCAATGTCAGAGGTATTGTAGTATTTCTCAATATGCTTTCTTGAACGCGCAATGGTCACGCTGTCCAGCAACTCAAAGAAATCAAAATCCAGATTCCGCAGAAGCTCGTCTGTCGTACGCTCGCCATTGGGAAGCTTGCTCCATACATTGAATGCCTTTTGCGCCTGCCGGAAAATTTCATCGATGCTCTTGGTGGTACCGAGCTTTTGATTCATCTGTGCGGCATCGCCTTCATAAGCAAGCGCAAGCTGATTTTTCAGATCAATAAATTTGTTATTGACCGGCGTTGCCGAAAGCATCAGAACTTTGGTTTTCACGCCGGTGCGGATGACCCTGTTCATCAACTTCAGGTAACGGTTTTCCCTTGCATCTTCCCCCGACACTTCCCCGCCGTTGCGAAAATTATGACTTTCATCGATTACCACGAGATCGTAATTTCCCCAATTCAGACGGTCCAGGTCAATACCGTTGGACTGTCCATGTTCACGGGAAAGGTCCGTGTGATAGAGAACATCATAGCGCAGCCTGTCAGCCGCAATAGGGTTGTTAATGTAGTTGCCCTTATATGTGTTCCAGTTCTCTGCCAGTTTTTTCGGGCAGAGAACCAGCACAGACTTGTTTCGATTCTCATAGTATTTGATCACCGCAAGGGCCGTAAACGTTTTGCCCAGGCCTACGCTGTCCGCCAGAATACAGCCATTGAACTTCTCCAGCTTGCTGATGATGGCAAGGACGGCATCTCGCTGGAAATTGTAAAGCATTCCCCAAATTTTGCTGTTTTTGAACCCAGTCGCTTCATTCGGCAGTTCATCTTCTGAAATATCGTCCAGAAATTCTTTAAAAATGTTGTAGAGCGCAGCGAAATAAATGTATTCCGGTGCATTCTCACGATAAGCGGCAGAAATATTTTCAATCACCACATCAGTGACCTCTTGCAGCTTCTTCTTGTCATTCCAGAGCTGTTCAAAGAGGCCGAGAAAATAACCAGCATTTTCAAAGCTCTCCGTTTTCTGTACCGGATAATAGGCATTGTTGCCACGCTCACAGCCGAGATCGACAGTAGTAAAACCATTGATGGGCATATAGGTACTTTCGTCAACCGTCATGAATCCCATCATTTGTTCCTGTGTGACATTCGATTTGAAAACCGCCTTGCGCCTGATCCAGTCTGCGCACTCTTTCGCAATTGCTTTTTGCGTCAGCTCATTACGAAGCTTTACCTCAAATTCTGTCCCGTACAAACTGCGCTCTCTGGAAATCCGGGGAATATAAAATTCACGCTGCGCCTTCGGCGTTTTTTCGGTTATAAACGTTGGCGAGGTGAAAATAAAACGAAGCTCATCAATGCCTTCCAGCTGTTCCTTAAGTTCCTGGTACGCATAAATCGAAAAGCACGCAGCAGCAATTGACAGTCGGCTTCCTTTCTGGAGTTCTTCTGTTAAATCCTCTTTAACCGTCTTATTGACATTATCTATAATCTTCATTCTTTCACCCCGGCAAATAACACGGACCGCCTATTAGCCTTTGAAGCCCGTTATTTGATTTGAAGTAGCAATTTCCATAAGAATATCCAGGAAATTGCCTTCCTTCTTCGGCAATTATACAACATATGTTTCTTTTATGCAATCACTAACTCTATAAATACAAGGCACGCTGGCCCGTCTCAAGATGGCACCCAGGCAAGCAAAACCACCAACTTGAATAAAAGATGGTTTTATCGTTTTCACAAGCGGGTTCTTTTTTGATAGAAATAAGCAAATTCATCTTTGAGGAGCACAAAGCCTTGAAACTAACTAAATTTGCAAATTAAACATCCTCAAAAAGCCCGTCATTTTTACGCCCAAGTAGCGACTTCAAATCCACAACTGCAACTGTATCCAAATGCCGAAGCTCCTCCACATAGTTGCAGGCTCTCCCCGCAGAGAACAGGTAGTAGATATTGTCATAAAACGGACGAACCAGCGTTGTCGCCGCCTCTATCTTTTGAAACGCTTCTTTCGGAAATCCTTCTCGTATATTGTTCCAGATCTTCACATAAATCGCGTGATTTTTCGTCTCCTGCACATAATCAAAGCGAACGCCATTGACCATCACATCCCGCTGTTTCGGATCATCGAATTTGAGAAGCCCGTCCCAATAGCAGCTGTGATAATTTTTCTCAAGCCAGTTCCAGCAGACTTTTTTGAAGTATTCCGCAACGACGGTTTTGTCAATTTCATCCGCAAGCTGCTGTAGGGCTTCTCCCTTCTGCACCTCATGATAGCGGCCTTGAGACGGGAACACATACCAAAACCATGCTTTCCAGTAGCCGCCTTTGGGATAGTAGTGCGTTCGGACATGTCCGGCGGCATCTTTCTTTTGCACCGATTCCAAAAGTCCGGCTTTATCCAGTGCTTTCAAATATTTATCATATTTGTTCTGCGGGAAGCCCGAAAATTCTGACAGCTGACTGATGCGATTATGCCCTGTTGCCATGCCATAAAGCAGAATGTTGTATGTTTCGGGTGTTCGGAAACTTCTGCGCAGCTCTGATTCTGCGTAACGGAAATACGCAGAGTCATGCACAAAGAGCGACGAAAGATTTTTCGCAAAGCTCTTTTGAAAGTCGAACAGCCGCACCAGCCCTGGAATGCCATTTGTAATCGCAATTATCCGAAGTGCATCCAACTGTTCCAGTGCCTTGTTTTCAGCCAGCAGCATCGGTACCGTAATTGCCTTCATCCGTATCACATTAGAGGAAAACGGAAGCTCCATCTGCGTCCGAACAATCAGCACAACATACGCTTTCCCGGTCAGGGCCGGAAGTGCATTCAAAAAATCTTCCTTATCATTTTTATCGTCCACGTCATCGAAAAAGATGACTGGACGATTTTTTGTTTCTCCGATCTCTGCGAAGAAGTCTTTCCACAGCTTACACCCAGGAAGAAATATCCGAGGGGCAAACGTAGCGTCTAAGTTTTGGAAAGAAAAGTATTGCCCGCCGAATGCTTCCAGGTAGCTTCGTGCAAGGGTCGTCTTTCCCATTCCGGTTTCGCCGTGGAGCTGCGTGATCCACGGCGTGGAGTTGCCTTCCCAATAGCTGCGTACATGGGCGTAGAGCTGGGCTCTGTAAGATCTGATTCGTTCCATAATTCATCTACTCATATCATAAGTTGATTATTTTCTGTGATTATAGCAAATCATCCTGTATTTCTCAAGATGCAGAAAAATGCTTTTTCTATTTCTTTCTGCTTTTAATTCATATATTCAGGTTTTATCAAACTTTTTTGTATCATTTCCACATTGACATTTTCACATTCCAGGTCTGCATTTATAAATAGATTCGACTCGATGCCTAGTAAGTGTAGGGACAAATTGAGGCCTCATGTACAAATCGTGTTGATTTGTACGTCCCTTCATGGACCTTGACAGCTGAATACCCGCCGGAAAATGAGATACGATTTTGCGATGACATGAGCGAAACAACGCCGCGGAGACACCGGGGCAGGAACAGCATTGGAATAGGGCGGCAACAAAAATAAACATCGTGGAGGATATTATATGAACGTATTTGAAACAATCAAGGCAGCTGTTCCCATGCGAGAAGCTGCCGAACACTACGGGCTGCGGGTTCTGCCCAACGGCATGGCCTGTTGCCCATTCCACGAGGATCATCACCCAAGTCTGAAGCTGAACGAGGATTATTTCTTCTGTTTCGGCTGCGGTGTCCACGGGGATGTCATTGACTTTACTGCAAAGCTTTGGGACCTGCCCATACAGGAAGCCGTAGAAAAACTGAGCAGTGATTTTGAAATTGGAATGGAACAAGTGCCCATTCCATTCCCTACTTTCCCGGAAGCTGCCCCCAATCTGGAACGGCTTTGTATCCGTATCCTCAGGGAATATCTTCGACTGCTGCGAGTCTGGCGGCTGCGGTATGCGCCTGTCACACTCGGCTGTAATCTGGATGATCGGTTTGTAGAGAGCTTGCAGATGGAGCCGGTTATCAATTTCTTTCTGGATTCCCTGATTTCCGGTGATTCGGCACTGCGGGAACGGGTGATGCAGGTGTTTCGGAAAGACGGCACAATTTATGAGCTGCGTGATTATGTGGAGAGAAAAAGAGAGGAGGAAGCCCGCCATTACCAGGAAGAAAAAATTGCCTGATTGGGAACGGCCCGCCTGGTTTGATGGAACCAGCATCAATGAAGCGCTGTTCTGTGAGGAATTTTTGCGGGAGCATCGAATCCTCTTTGCCAACAGAGCCTTTTTCACGCCAGATGGTCGGCTGACGGATGATTTACCCCTCCGGGGCGAAATCTACGAAAAGCTGAAATGCTGCGCTGTGAACAACATTCCGCGGAAGATCAATAACATCTTGGAAGTGCTGAAATTGGAAGCTCAGGTGGGGGATTTTCCCCCGCAGGCTGACCGCATTCATCTTGCGAATGGAACCCTGTTTTTAGATGGCAGATTCACAGAGGGACGGCCGCAGATTGTCCGTAACCGGTTGCCCGTCGTCTACCGCCCAGATGCCCCGGAGCCTAACCGGTGGCTTCACTTTCTGGATGATCTGCTGTACCCGGAGGACATTCCAACACTCCAAGAGTTTATCGGCTACTGCCTGATTACTAGCAACAAGGGCCAGCGGATGATGGTTATTAAAGGCAATGGCGGCGAGGGCAAAACTCAAATTGGAACCACCCTGGAGAGTATTTTCGGAACAAACATGAAAGACGGCAGCATTGGGAAAATATCTGAGAACCGTTTTGCCCGTGCCGACTTGGAACACATTCTTTTATGTGTGGACGATGACATGAAAATGGAGGCATTGAAGCAGACCAACTACATCAAATCTATTGTCACAGCACAGGGAAAAATGGACCTGGAACGGAAAGGAACCCAGAGTTACCAGGGATGGATGTTTGACCGACTGCTGGCATTCAGCAACGGCGATTTGCAGGCGCTCTATGACCGAAGCGACGGTTTTTACCGCAGACAGCTTGTGCTGGCGGCGAAGGGAAAAGCACCGGGGCGAATCGACGATCCCGATCTGGGCGAGAAGCTGAAAGCCGAAGCAGAGGGGATTTTCCTCTGGGCTTTTGCGGGCTTACAGCGTCTTGTTTCCAACGGCTTCAAGTTCACAGAAAGCTTTCGCATCCAGGAGAACCGGGAATCCGTGCGGCGGGATCATAACAATGTCTTTTCCTTTCTGGAATCTGACGGTTATATCCGGCTCAAGGCGGATTCTTCCATCAGCTCCAAAGACCTGTACGCCATTTACCGGATGTGGTGTGACGAAAACTCACTGATGCCGCTGAAAGCCCGTAGCTTCAGCGATGCGATTGTTGCCAATGCGCAGAGGTACAATCTGGAACACTGCAACAACGTTACCAATCCAGCTGGACGGCGGGTATGGGGCTTCATGGGGATTGAAGCAGTTGCCAGGCCCGACATATGACTGTGACCCAATTTAAGGTAGAGCGGGAGCAGGAGCGCTTGGAGGGCCTGACAGAGCAAACAGCCCAAAAAGCCCAGGAGGCTGCTGTTCTGGGGAAGAAACTTGAACGATACCAAAAGCAGCAGGTGGCCATTCAGAAAGTAGATGCAATCGAAGCCAAACCCGTTCCCCTGTCCTCTACAAAGGTGATCCTGGAACGCAAGGAGTACGAAGCCCTGAAGGCAACAGCGAAAAAGCACATTGCCCAGGAGAAGCGAGAGGGCGTTCTTCAAAAAGCACTGGATGCCGCCAAAGGCCTGATTAACGAGCTGAAAGCGGAGATCGCTTCTCTGCGAGAAGAACTGTCCTATTATCGCTCTCCCAAATTCCAGATGAAGCTCCATAAAATCGAAAAGGAAAATGATACTCTCCGGGATAAGCTCCGGGTCTATAATCTCATCATTGACCGCCATGATTTGGGGCGGTTTTTTGGAAAGAATAGGAGCCTTGATAAGCTCAGAAGTGAAACAAGGCACGAAAGATGATGGCGTAAACGCTAAAAGCATCTGTGAAGCCGTCCTGATTGGGCATCTCCACAGAGGCACACAATCTTAAAAATCTGAAAGAAAGGAATTATTTTTGCCTATGGCAAATCAGGAACAGCAGGCAATGCTCCTGCCTATCGACCGGAAAATGCTGCTTTCCATCCGGGAAGCAGCAGAATACAGCAACATTGGAATTAACAAAATCGATGAATTGCTGAAACAGCCCAATTGCCCATTTGTACTATTCGTCGGTACGAAAAAGCTTGTAAAGCGCAAGGCATTTGAGGCATACATTGAAGGGAAGGTCGCAATTTGAATAGCAGCATCTTCCCCTCTGCTGCGCACCGATCTTTTCAAATTGGTGCGCACCAAAAAGGCCAAAAGTTATTGAAAGAATCTTTGTTTTATGGTATACTAAGGCATCGTGGTGAACCTACGTTTCCTGCACACAGGAAAGGAGTTCACTAAATGGGAAAAAACCTAAAAGGCAGAGAATGCGGCAAAGGCATCTGCCAGAGAAAGGACGGAAAATATACCGCAAGATATACAGCGAAGAATGGTTCCCGCAGAGAAAAGCACTTTGACACCCTACCAGAAGCTCGCAATTGGCTTGCCGATGTGCAATACGAAGAAAAGCACGACGTTCACAGCACCTCCTCCGAAATGGCGGTGGATTCCTGGTTTGAGTTCTGGATCACAAATCTCATCGCAGATTTGGCCCCCAATACCAAACGGAATTACCGGGAACGGTACCGTGTGAACATTCAGCCAGTCATTGGCAGTATGCGCCTGTGTGATGTCAAACCCATGCATTGCAAGATCGTTCTGAATCGGATGGAGGCAACCTATGCAGGCTCCACCATTCGCCAGACCTATATTGCAATGGGCACCATGTTCCGCGCTGCGGTGACGAATGATATGCTCACTAAACATCCGATGGACGGGGTTCGGTATACGAAACCCGTGCGCGCTGTGGATGACATAAAGTTCTTAACCGTAGAGGAGCAGGAGAAGTTTCTGGAAACCGCAAAACGCTCTCACAACTACAGGCAGTATGTGCTGCTGTTGGAGACCGGGCTGCACACTTCGGAAATGATTGGCCTTACATGGGATTCCATCGACTGGAAGAAGCGGACGCTGACTGTCAGCAAGACGCTGGAATGCCGCCATAGCGAAGGTGTTTGGCGCGCCGGTCCTCCCAAATCGGCAAGCAGCTACCGAACCATTCCCCTGACGAACCGGGCATACGATGTGCTGAAATCCTGCTACGAGGAGCGGCACACCCGGAAGGAATCGGAACTGCTCTCGCAGATTCTGGAATATGTGGATCGCCGCACCGGTCAGACCAGATACCTTTGTATGCGGGATCTGGTGTTTGTCAACTACCGCACCGGCGAGCCGAACAAGAACAGCTCCTATGATACCCACCTGTACAAATTGTGTGATGAAGCGAAAATCAAGCGGTTCTGTATGCACGCTCTGCGGCACACCTATGCCACTCGCGCGATTGAACGCGGGATCATGCCGAAAGTCCTGCAAAGGCTGCTCGGTCATTCGAGCATCAAAACCACCATGGATCGCTATGTCCATGTTACCGATGCCTCCCTTACCAATGCCGTAAAACAATTTGAGCAGCGCACTATCGCCAGTTAAATTGGTGCGCTGATGAAAAATTGGTGCGGAATTGGTGCGGAGCTCACCCCCCGAATCCAAAAAAACATTGCAAATAAAGGAGTTTTGAAATAAATGAAATTAGGCATCGTGGGACTTCCCAATGTGGGCAAGTCCACTCTGTTCAATGCGATCACCAACGCGGGCGTCCCTGCGGATAACTATGCGTTCTGCACCATCGACCCCAATGTGGGCGTCGTGTCCGTGCCGGACGAGCGGCTGGATTGGCTTTCCCAGCTCCATAAGCCCAAGAAAACAACCCCCGCCATGATCGAATTCGTGGACATCGCCGGTCTTGTTAAGGGCGCCTCCAAGGGTGAGGGGCTGGGCAACAAGTTCCTCAGCAACATCCGCACCACCGACGCCATCGTCCATGTTGTCCGCTGCTTTGAGGACAGCAACATCAACCACGTGGAAGGCTCCACCGACCCGCTGAGGGACATCGACATCATCAATCTGGAGCTGGTCATGTCGGACATCGAAATGGTGGAGCGCCGCATCGACAAGGCGCAGAAGGCCATGAAGGGCGGCGACAAGAAATTTGCCCACGAGGTGGAAGTTTTCACCGAGCTGCTGGAGCATCTGAACAAGGGCAGGCTCGCCCGAACCTTCGACGTCTCCGATGAGGATCGGGCGCTGATCGCCACCTCCGACCTGCTGACGCTGAAAAAGACCATTTATGTTGCCAATATGTCGGAAAACGAGGTCAACGAGCCGGAAAGCAGCCGTCATTATATGGCAGTCAAGGCTCTGGCGGACAGCGAGGGCAGCCAGGTCATTCCCATCTGCGCCAAGCTGGAGGCGGATATCGCCGAGCTGGACGACCCCGAGGAAAAGGCCATGTTCATGGAGGAGCTGGGCGTCGCCGAAAGCGGCCTGCACAAGCTCATCAAGGCCAGCTACACGCTGCTGGGTCTGATCTCCTTCCTCACCGCGGGCAGCGACGAATGCCGGGCGTGGACAATTAAAAAAGGCACCAAGGCACCCCAGGCCGCCGGTAAAATTCACACCGACTTTGAGCGGGGCTTCATCCGCGCCGAGGTCATCGCCTTCGACGATATGAAAGCCTGCGGCACCATGGCCGCTGCCAAGGCCAAGGGTCTGGTTCGCAGCGAGGGCAAGGAATACGTCATGAAGGACGGCGACATCGTCAATTTCCTGTTCAATGTGTAATTTAGCAGCCCGCCGGGGGCAAATGCTCCCGGCGG
>ERZ791830.1121-NODE-1121-length-19049-cov-4.159471_pt1 | contig 19049 bp, 15 predicted proteins | sample MGYA00509945_ERZ791830 | MGnify/ENA primary metagenome ERZ791830 (study PRJEB30046, sample SAMN00792021) | human gut metagenome | study: EMG produced TPA metagenomics assembly of the A metagenome-wide association study of gut microbiota in type 2...
CGACCTGAGAGACATATTTCTGGCAGGTGTCGTGGTCGGGGGCTTCTACCATCACGCGGACGACAGGTTCGGTACCAGACTCGCGCACCAGAATACGACCGGTATCGCCCAGTGCCGCGGCTACGGCTTTGACTGCCTCCTGCACCGCCGGGTCGTTCTGTGCGGCCTTCTTGTCAGTCACACGAACATTCTCCAGTACCTGCGGATAGATCTTCAGAGGCTCAGCCAGCTTGCTCATGGGCAGTTTCTTGGCAAGCATTACTTCCATCATTTTCAGACTGGTCAGGATACCATCACCCGTGCTGGCGTACTTGCTGAAGATAATATGACCACTCTGCTCACCGCCGATACGGCAGCCGTTCTTAGCCATGTACTCATAGACGTACTTGTCACCCACTGCAGTCTTGGCATAACCGATTCCCTGTTCATCAAAGGCCTTGTACAGACCAAAGTTGGACATGACCGTGGTAACGACGGTATTGGTCAGCAGTTTGCCACGCTCCTTCATATAGCAGCCATAGATATACAGAATGTGATCGCCAGTGATGACATTCCCCTTTTCATCCACACACAGGCAACGGTCAGCATCGCCGTCATAGGCAAAACCGATGTCCAGTCCCTTCTCTACCACGAACTTCTGCAGACCCTCAATGTGGGTAGAACCAGCATTGTTGTTGATGTTCAGACCGTTGGGCTGTGCATTGATGACATAGGTATCAGCTCCCAGAGCATCGAACACAGACTTAGCGATGTTCCAACTAGAGCCGTTGGCGCAGTCCAGACCAACCTTGACACCCTTGAAGGAATAGATGCCCAGAGAGATCAAATAGCCCATGTAGCGGTTGCGGCCTGCCACATAGTCCACAGTGCAACCGATGTGCTCCCGGTGTGCAAAGGGCAGCTCCAGCCAATCCTTATCAAAGACATGGAGCTTGCCGTCGATGTAATCCTCCACCAACAGCAACGTCTCCTCCGGCATCTTCTCGCCATAGCAGTCAATCAGCTTGATGCCGTTATCGTAGTAGGGATTATGACTGGCGGAAATCATGATGCCGCAGTCGAAGTCGTCCACCCGGGCGATGTAAGCTACAGAAGGCGTGGTGGTGACGTGCAGCAGATAGGCATCTGCGCCGGAGGCGGTCAGGCCTGCGACCAGACTATACTCGAACATATAGGAGCTGCGGCGGGTGTCCTTACCGATTACAATGCGTGCAGGGTTATTATCACCGTTGCGCTCACGCAAAGCGTTATAATACCAGCCCAGAAAACGGCCAACCTTGTAGGCGTGGTCAGCGGTCAGATCAATACCAGCTTCACCACGGAAGCCATCGGTTCCAAAATATTTTCCCATTATAGTTTTTTCCTCATCCAAAGAGTGAATTGACGAATAGAAATGTGCCTTTAGCCGGATAATTATCCGTTGCCTGCTGCTCACCACGGAGAGGTAGCACATTTGAGCAGCACAGCCATGCTGATGCATGGCCGTTGTGTAGATAATCAGTATTTTCTCCACACCATTTTATTGACTACATTCACATACCCCTGAATGATTCGAACCACCTTCATGGACACGGTCTCGTCCACATAATCGGGGCAGGGTTTGCCCAGAACGCCCTTCTGCTTCATCTCAATGGCCATATCGGTGGCGTTGAGCAGCTCCCGTGTGGTAATACCAGCCAGAATGAAGTCGCCGGCTTCCAGTGCCTCAGGACGTTCCGTACTGGTACGGATGCACACGGCGGCGATGGGATGACCAATAGACAGATAGAAGCTAGACTCCTCGGGCAGGGTGCCGGAGTCGGAGACGATTGCCAGAGCGTTCATTTGCAGCTTGTTGTAGTCGTTGAAGCCCAGTGGCTCGTTGACCCGGACGCGAGGGTCCAGCTGGAAGCCGCTCTGTTCCAGACGGTGCTTGCTGCGGGGATGGCAGGAGTACAGGATGGGCATATCGTATTTTTCTGCCAGCGCATTGATGGCGGTGAACAGGCTCAGGAAGTTCTTTTCAGAGTCGATGTTCTCCTCCCGGTGGGCGGACAGCAGAATATACTTGTCCTTTTCCAGCCCCAGACGCTCCAACACATCGCTTTTCTGGATTTTCTCCAGATTCATGTGCAGCACCTCTGCCATGGGAGAACCGGTCTGGTAGGTGCGCTCCTTGGGCAAACCGGTATCTGCCAGATACTTCCGGGCAAACTCGGAGTAGCACAGGTTCACGTCAGAGATTACGTCCACGATACGGCGATTGGTCTCCTCGGGCAGGCACTCATCCTTGCAGCGGTTGCCGGCCTCCATGTGAAACAACGGAATGTGCAGCCGCTTCGCAGAGATGGCAGACAGGCAGGAGTTGGTATCGCCCAGCACCAGATAGCCCTCCGGCTGCAATTCGGACAGAAGCTCATAGCTGCGCCCCAGAATGTTGCCGCAGGTCACTCCCAGATTCTCGCCCACCACGGGCACCAGAATGTCAGGGCCAAACTCTCCGAAGGTGTTTTTCAGCTCGAAATCCTCCCAGAACACGGTGGAGAGGTTTCTGTCCCAGTTCTGGTTGTAGTAGACCACGCAGCAGTCAAAGTATTCCCGGCAACGCTTGATAACCGCAGCCAGTCGGATAATCTCCGGACGGGTACCGCAACCAATCATGACCTTGGTACGACCGTCGTTTTTCCATTTAAAATTGTGTTCCATATCATTCTCCTATTGACAACCAGTATCTTCTTTTACACCGGCTCGAAGAAGGTGTCCGGGTGGTTCGGGTTGAAAATTTCGTTGCAGGTCATCACCGTCACCAGATTCTCCGTTTCCGACAGGTTGATAATGTTGTGCGTCCAGCCGGGAATCATGTGGACAGCCTCAATTTTGTCCCCGGAAACTTCAAACTCCACCGTTTCTCCAGTGTTGATGTTTCGCTCCTGAATCAGTCCGTGACCTGCCACCACAATGAACAGCTCCCACTTGGAGTTGTGCCAGTGCTGCCCCTTGGTGATTCCGGGACGGCTGATATTGATGCTCACCTGCCCACAGTCAGCGGTATGAACCAATTCCGTGAAAGAACCACGGTTGTCCACGTTCATCTTCAGGGCATACTTGAACTTGTCCGTCGGCAGATAGGTCAGGTACAGGGAATACAACTTCTTAGCAAAGGAACCGTCTGGCATCTTGGGCATCATAAGCGTACTCGGCTGCGCTTTGAACTCCTGCAGCAGATCCACGATTTCGCCAAGCGTGACCTTGTGAGTCACAGGAACGCAGCAGTAGCGACCGTCTGCTTTCAGAACAGTCTCCACACCGTCAAATTCACAGTGCTGTTCCTTGCCTTCCAGCAGGTCGAACATCCCTTCTACAAGGTCATCGATGTACAGCAGTTCCAGTTCGGTGCTGCGGTCGTTGACGGTGAAGGGCTCATCATTGGCAACCGCCCAGCAGAAGGTACTGACGGCGCTGTTGTACTTGGGACGGCTGTGACCCATCAGATTCACGAAGCGGTAAACCGCAACCTTCGCTCCGGTCTCCTGAGCATACTGGAAGAACAGCTCCTCGCCAGCCTTCTTGCTGCGTCCGTATTCACTGTTGCCGAAGCGGCCTGCCAGCGTGGCCTGAATGGAGGAAGACAGCATAATGGTTGCCTTATTGTTGTGCTTTTTCAGGCAGTTCAGCAGGTCGGATGCAAAGCCGAAGTTGCCCTTCATGAAATCCTCCGGGTTTTCCGGACGATTCACGCCAGCCAGATTGAACACAAAGTCCGCTTTACTGCAATACTCGTCCAACTCCGCCGGGGTGGAGTTCAGGTCATACTCGTAGATTTCTTTAATATCCAATGCCGGGCGGGTCTTATTCTTTCCGTCCCGGATGTTTTTCAGGTTGTTGCACAGGGCGGTTCCTACCATGCCCTTGGCACCTGTGACTAGAATGTTCATTCTCTCACCTCTTAATGTACTGCGGTGCAGTCCGGAATATCTGCGCCATCCGGCACGGCTGCATGGTTGCAGACGGTAACATTGCTGCCGATGCGGGCAAAGTTCCCCACCGTTGCGCCGGTGCGAACAACGCTGTTGGTGTAAATCAAAGCGTAGTCCCCTACCGCTGCATCACAATGGATTTCCGTTCCGGCATTCAGCAAAACACCGTTACCAACGGATGCACCGTTCTGGATGCAAGCGTTTTGCAGCACCACGCAGCCACAGCCCAGCTTTGCGTATGGACTGATGTAGGCGCTGGGCGCAACGATATTGGGAAAAGCAAAGCCAAGAGCTTTCGCCTTCTCATACACCTGTGCCCGGAACCGATTGTTGCCGATACCCACCACCAGCAAGCCGTACTCCTTCCGCAGCTCCGGCAAATCAGCAAGACTGCCAACCACCGGAATGCCACAGATGTCAGTGCCCACAGGTAGCCCATCGTCTACAAAGGCACAGTCATATTCTATCATCGCTTGTTCAGCCACCATGCGGCCAAAGCCACCGGCTCCAACCAGCAGCAACTTTTCTTTAGACATTCGGGATGCCCTTCAGCTCATTCTGGACATACTCGGTTGTCAGGATTTTCTTAACAGTACCTTCCACATCCAGACGCTCGGTGTTGTGGCTGGTGTAGGACTCGTCCGCCATGGTATGTACCTCGCCCTTGACCACGAACTTGTCGTAGTTCAGGTCACGGTTATCAGCAGCAACACGGAAATAATGACCCATATCCTCACTGCGCAGACGTTCCTCACGGGTCATCAGGGTCTCGAACAGCTTCTCGCCGTGGCGAGTGCCGATGATGTTCGTGCCGGTATCGCCGAAGAGTTGCTGGACAGCCTTAGCCAGATCGCCGATGGTAGAGGCATCCGCCTTCTGGATGAACAGGTCGCCGGGATTGGCGTGCTGGAAGGCGAACATAACCAGATCCACAGCCTCGTCCAGATTCATCAGGAAGCGAGTCATGTTGGGATCGGTGATGGTGATGGGATTGCCAGCCTTGATCTGGTCGATGAACAGAGGGATAACAGAGCCACGGCTGCACATGACGTTGCCGTAACGGGTGCAGCAGATGGTGGTGCCGCCACGCTCAGCAGCCACACGGGCATTGGCGTAGATGACGTGCTCCATCATGGCCTTGGAGATGCCCATAGCGTTGATGGGGTAGGCTGCTTTATCGGTGGACAGGCAGACGACACGCTTGACACCGGCATCAATGGCGGCGTGCAACATATTATCAGTACCGATGATGTTGGTCTGGACGGCCTGCATGGGGAAGAACTCGCAGGAAGGAACCTGCTTCAGAGCAGCAGCATGGAAGATGTAATCAACACCAGGCATAGCGTCACGGATAGACTGAGGATTGCGGACATCACCGATATAGAACTTGACCTTCTTTGCAGTGTCAGGGTGCTTGGCCTGAAGCTCGTGGCGCATATCGTCCTGCTTCTTCTCGTCACGGGAGAAGATGCGGATTTCCTTCAAATCGGAATCCAGGAAGTGCTTCAAAACGGTGGAACCAAAAGAACCAGTACCACCAGTGATCATAAGGGTTGCGTTATCAAATGCAGACATTGTTATTCTCCTATCCAGTATTTTTATTTATGCGTCAAATCACATTTTTGAATTGAATAGCGTCCAGCATTAGCCGGACATTTGGACGAAGTTCTTTTATAAACAGTGGAAAAATCGTAATAGTACTGATTTGAGTCATTAGTGACGCCAGAGCTGCGCCTGAGGCACCCCATAGAGGAATAAAAAAAGAATTCAAAATTACATTTGTGGCGGCTGCTCCAATATAAATGTACTTCAAGTAGTTTTGACAGTGGTAACTAACAATCCATGCGTTTCTTGCCACTCCGAGATACGAGAATGCTGTGTACCATGTAATAATCCGTAATGGCATAACTGTTGGAAGATACGCTTCACCATAAAGAACAGATACAATAGGTCTAGCTAAAATAGAAATCAGAAGGGATACTCCCACAGATACATAAAAAACAATTGCGTAAAGTTGCCGATTTCTCCGTTCGAAGAGCCGCCTATCTTTTTCAAATGACTGAAGAATGCAAGGATATAGGGAATCTATAATAGCTGACAAAACAAAAACCCATGTATTACAAAGAGAGACGGCTGTCGAATAATAGCCGACCATTGCCTCATTCAGCATCTGTTTCAACATAAATTTGTCGGTACTTCCATATATCGATACCATCAAGGAGGCCAAAATAAAGTGATAGCTACTATGTAATAATTCTCTGCTTTTCTTTTTGGAAAACCCAAAGTGAGGGCCGTGGTGTTTTTTATATACAAGCAACAAAAAACAAGCAACAACAAAATAGTCCAAAGATGTTGAGATGGCAAACCATTCAACACTTTTTCCGGTTAGCAAAAGCCAAATTTTATATATAGAAACTACTGTGTACGAAACAACTGTTGCTGCTGCAGAAAATTTAGATTCCAGTCTGGACTGAAACCAGTAATTTATAGTATCAAAAATCTGAAAAAACATTCCAACGCCACAGAGTGCTACGACGATATGCGTTGTTTTTTCGCCTCTATCAGCGACAAACGATATACCAAGCATCATAATAAAAGAGAGCCCGCTGGAGATTGCTCTTAATACAAGCGCTGAGCCGAGTGCAATTCCCTCTTCCTCCGGATGGTCGACAAAATCCTTTACAATGATCGAATTGATTCCAAGTGTACAGAAGGATGCAAAAAATGTAGTGTAGGTCAGAGCATAATTGATGAGTCCATAGTTACCCGGGCCAAGATACCGCGCTGTGACTAACCCAACAAAAAAGGCCAACAGCATATGGTAAATACGTCCTCCTATCAACCAACTGGCATTTCTTGTCACCTTGCTCTTAAGTAACTTCCGAATATTCATTTATCCAAGCCTCGAATTATCTTTGCAGGAACCCCACCGACAAGTGTATTGTTCGGAATATCCTTGACAACGCAAGCGCATCCTGCGATTACACAACCACTACCGATTTGTGTGTTACCAAGAATTGTCACACGTCCACCGATCCACGTTCCTGAACCAACCAACTGCGTATAATTTTCGCCTTTACCAGCACGTCGGCGCTCTTCCCCGATTTGATGTCCGCCAGTCTGAAAAGTCACTTCTGGTGCAACATCACAGTTATCGCAAATGATAACCGTTCCGTTTCCGTTTACTTTCAGATTTTTTCCAATCCAGCAGTTTTTACCGATCACCAAATTTCCGCTTATTTCTACGGGTCCAACAATGTTTGTTCCGTCACCGATTTCAAAGCCCGCCTCTCGCAATAGGTACCGTTTTACAGAAAAAAAACAGGTTCTTGTACCGCTAAAGAATGTATTTACCAGCTTTATCAAAACCCGTCTTTTTATCCGTTTCAATCTAGTCATTGTACTCTACCATCCTCATAAAATAGAAAGCTATTATAAAAGCTCCACCTGCGCCAGTTGAAAAAACCATACCCTCCATACTGCTTAGAATTACACAGCCAAGAAAGGCACAGCAAGCATCATAATTTATCCTATGACCTCTCTTCTTTCTTTTTACAATTGTCCGCAGGGTAGACTCCATTAAAAAAAAGAAGAAAAATGCAATTACTAATCCAAACATATAAATATAATCAATCATTATGTTGTGAGAATAAGCACTGCCATCTATTAGATAACGTCCGGTCAATGGCGATGATATTGCATCGTTCAAATACTTCAACCAGAGTATTTCCCGTCCATCAAGAAGTGTATTTCCCTGTGAATCGCGGAACCCCAAAAGATACAGTAGAACCGATAATATTACAACCAGTGCAGGAGACCATACACCAGCTTTAAGGATATATCTGTTGTACAAAATCTTACACGTCGGTAAAATGTGAAGGATTGTGATGAGAATCCAGATAACCTGTCCCGTGCGCATATCTGTCTGCCCCATAATCCACATCATCTGAAAATACATACCAAAACATATGATTCCGAGCCCCCGCCAGTGTTTCCAATATTTAATCTTATCTATTGCCAGCAGGAATGCCAATGAGAAAAACATTGCCCAGCAACCAACTGCCTGCGGATTAAAATCTCCGATTGTGATTGCAATGCCCCACCATGACGTCTTATGAGTATAAAATGCATAAGCGAAAATAATGCCTGCCACCACTAGCATCCACAAACCCGTTTCTGCTTCTCTTTTTTTCACAGGTCTCAATATCGTCCCATGCATTAATACACATGAACCCATTAATGTCATCAGCATTGTTGGCATTTCTTTCATATAATAGAGTACAAAGAAAACAACAAATATCAATACTGCAAGCGCAAAGACCACGCCTTTTACGCGCGACATTTGAGAAAAATAATGTTGCAAAACCAGGGCGTACCATACAAACAGACCTACAAATGCCATTTGGTAAAATGGAAACGGAACATCCATCAATAAAAACCCGGTGTCCGCACCAATCAAGGCAAATAGTATCGCAAGGATATAAAAAAAAGATATTGGATTCAATTTCAATTTATGTTCCATTATGTTTTAAAACTCTGTATAAATATAGTTTCTTGCTTTAAGCACTTTTGCTATTTTCATTGGTCCGCTTTCATAATTATAAGGCTTCTGATTTTTCATAAGTCTTGTTGCGGTTTTAACAAAGCGTTCCGCTGCAATCTCTGCGTTCCATTCTTTATTTATCGTTTCCTGTGCAGCCTGAGACATTACCTTCAAATCGACATTTCCGGAAACAATCAACTCCATAATCTTTTCGAGTTCTTTTTCGGTATCAAACAAAAAGCCATTTCTTCCGTTTTCAATCAGGACGCGGGATGCACCGGCCTTTTGGCTTGCGACAGGTACACACCCAGCGGCCATTGCCTCATTCAGAACTGCGCCCCAGCCTTCAAAATAGTCGCTAGAAAAGAGAAAAATATCGCTTTTCTTCATGTATTTTTGCACATTTTCTGGAGTGCAATTTCCAAGCAAATGCACGCAGTCACTCAATCCGATTTTATCCACTTTCTTTTGAATGATCGTCCGCAACTCACCATCTCCAGCCATTATCAAGTCAAACGATATCTCTCTTTTTTTCATCATTTGAGCTAATTTTATAGCCTGCTCCGGGTGCTTGATTGGTATCATTCGTGCTGCCCAAAAAACCTCTAACCTTCCCTCCTGAGAATTCCTTTCCACTGAACTTTTAGACGTAGCGGGAAGGTAAGCCCATTGAAAACATCTGTTTAGAGGAAACTTTAACAAAGATAATTCATATGGCGCATATGCTCCGATGGTTAAAAAATAAAGCTGTTTATCTTTATACTTTAAGAAACGATTCCATTTTTTCTTATAAGATGACGGAAGCCACCTGCGCCATAGCCCTTTTCTGTAAAATCTTTCGCTGCACAGAAAAGTCAGCTTGTCCGCTTGCATTCGAGCTTCAATAAACTTGTCGGGTGCATGTGCAACAATCGCAACATCCGCATCCTTAACAATATCTAATGCATTCCTTTCTTTTTCTTTCGACCCATACGCTTCTACCACGTACGGGACACCAATCTGACTATCTTGAAATCCCATTTTCTTTCGTTCTTCACCGAAAGGAGTCGTTGCCACAAAGCTGAATTTTTCAATATCACTATGCGAACAGAATGCATCACACAGCGGCTTCATGTGTGGATTTAAATAGTTAGATACCAATACAAGTTTCATTCAAGTCTTCACACCTTTTTTGAAAGTTCTTTTATCACATCAAGGTAGGTTTCAATATTGTGTTCCATACAGAAATTATCTAGAGCAAATTCATGTAATGCAGGTTGGTATTTTCCTTTTCCTTCAGCCAGCCCCGCACGAATCGCCTCCATGAAGCACTTTGTTTCGCCAAGTTCTACGGTTATCCCTCTTGTTTCTCCAACAAGTTCTGTACAAGCAGTGGTTTTATACGCAACCACAGGTGTTCCACAGCAAATTGCTTCTGCTGTTGTCTTGCCAAAAGTTTCTTGAATGGAGGGATTCACAAATACATCCGCCATCGCATAATATTTTGCCAGAAGTTCCGGCTGACGTATGGTTCCTACACAAAGCATATTAGACGGTACTTCTGTATTCTGCGAGACATTTCCAACCATGATAACTTTACTGTCCGGAAATTCTTTTGCCGCTTGTAACATCTCAGCAAGTCCTTTCCGGTCGCTCCAACCAGATGCAACGCCTAGCAAAATTTTTTGGCTTTGCTCAATACCAAGCTGTTTGCGCAATTCAGTCGTATCCTGAGGCTTAAAGGTTTCCAGATCGATCCAGTTATAAATGCGCTCGAGTATCGCTGCATCCTTCAAAATTGATTTCCTAGCTTCGCCAGTAATCCAGTCAGACACACCGACTACGCCAAGTTGCGGAATAGCATCAAACCATTTTTTCTTGTCCTGTAAGCATTTATGCGCAGTATCAAAGAACCAGCTCTTATTCCAATCATGTATTTGAGGACAACAGCGACAATCTTGTTGCCATTTTACACAATTGGATTGTGTAAAATAGCAACAATGTCCAGTGAAGTACCAGCAATCATGCAGAACAAGAATTGTCGGGATCTCATTTTGAGCTAAGTAACGGAATAGAAACGGAAAGTTAATACAGTTACTGTGCAGAACATGAACAATCACACCGTCAGGATTGTCCTTCTTCAAATGTGTTATGAGTTTTTTCGTTGAAAGTACTGAATAATATCCTTGCAATCCCGTGAGTCTTGACAACAAACCATGGAGCTTTTTATCAATCACATTCGAAAAGATTCGAACATTCGGATCGGCAGAAGGCTGCTCATTAAAGGATGCTGTATAAACAATGGATTCAAAATTATGATCTTTTAGCCATTGGTGCGTTTCCTTTACGTTACGGCCAGTACTATCGGCATTGCCATACGTTGCATTAATTTGGATAATTTTCATTGAACACTCCTGAATTTAGTCAGTTTCACCAATGATTTTAAAATCGTTTTTTATCATAGCATCTTGCTGATCTTTTCTAAAATTCTCTAAGCAACAATTTACAGCTTTTTCTTTATATATCATCAAGTATTCTTTGTCATTTACAATTTTCTTTATTGTTGTTTCGATTTCACCTTCGTCAGACACACAGATGGCAGCATCGTTCTGCTTTAGATATTGAAATCCTCCTTGCATTTTGTCGCATACAGCCATCACCGCACAGCTACTTGCCAAACAATCCACAATCTTTGTCGAAAAAGACATTCTCGTGAGCAAACGGTTCTTCAGATCAAAAGATTCCACATGAAGAGCAACATCGCCTTCTGAGTAGATTGTCTTTAGCTCTTCCTGATTAACGCTTTTATGAACAACACAACTGACCCCATCATTGAGTTTCTTGTCAACTTTTTTGTTCAATTCATTCGCTGTATAAATATCTAGCTGAATTTTTACGCCATCTTCGTTTTCTTTTCGAATTGCATCTGCTATTTTACTCAGTGTTTTCCAACGATTGAGGTAAATTCCTCCAGCATAAATCATTCGAATGGGTGTATGTACCGGTTGAACATTTGGTATTTCTTTTGACGAAACCGCCTTACGCAGAATTTTCATATTGGCATGAAAATCCTGTTCGCATTGTTTTTTTTGAATCTCTGTCATTGTATAGACAAGAGAATAGTACGGAAATGTTTTACGCATTTCGTAACGAACAAAAAAACGATTGATCCAGAAATATGGTGATAAACTAAATTGGTGCAATGTATAATTATCGTCCGAAATGTAGGAAATCACCTTTTTCCCCGTATAATCAGCAACATATCGAGTTAATTTCTGCATAAAAATTTTTGCGTAACATGGTGCAAATATTATATCCGGGTCAAATTCATTCAAAAAGTCATTAAGCTGTTCATTCTTCCAATTTGATGTATTCCATAAAACATCTCTTATCGCATAAAAAAGTCCCCACTTATGCTGATGAAAAAAACTATAGAATTTTTTATTAGGTGCAGCTACATCTTTATTTTCGTTTTTCTCAATATTTTCCACAGTAAATTTGCTGCCCACCGGCATATGACGGGACATCGCTTTTATCATCATGCTATCAGTCATTTGATAATACTTTTTGCATAATCGATTTTGTGGTTGACCAGCGCTACAGTATATCTGGGCAAATTCGTACCCGGTATCAGAAAAAATATTCGATAAGACATTTCCTCCGTTTGTACCATCCTGCCAAACCTCTTCCGATATAATCAATACACGCATTTACTCCACTCCATTAACGATTCCTCATGTACATATCCAAAACTCTTGAACATCCATCGATTCCCAAAATTTGTAACACGAAATTCACAAGTTTTACCTTTTTTGCCTTTCCATATTGCAGAACCCAACGATATTCTTTTAGAAATTCAAATGCAGTTTTTTTGTCATTTCCTTCCAAATAATTATACTGCCACAGCATAATTGAGTACTCGTATGCCGCAAAGCTCAGCACATCGCACTCTATCTCGCCTTTTGGTTCTCCTGCATAAGTTAGTTTTTCTACAGATTCGCAAACGAACTGCCCCAGTCCTTCAAATGATTTCATTGTAATCTTACTAGTGATAGAGCCTTGCCTTACTTGTCGATAATAATAGAAATCAACTGGAAGAGCATCAAATGAATTCGCTGATAAAATACAGTCACGAATAAACCCAAGATCCTCACTGATTCTTCGATCTTTTGGAAAATAGAGGTTATTCCGTTTTAAAAAGTCAGTCCGGAAAAGCTTTGTCCATGCGCTTCCAGGATACTTGTTCATCTCTGATAGATACCGAATCGCCGCTGATTTTCCTGCACGAAGTTTCTCTGATATAAAGGTATCATCTAATGGTGAGCATCTTCCATTCGGAAACACCTTCCATGCTTTCAGAAAACATACATCTGCATCAGAATTTTCCATCCACAACAGAATTTTTTCGATGCATCCATTTCCAATAAAATCGTCTGAATCCACAAAGGTAATGTATCGACCGTTTGCAACGCAAAGCCCCGCATTTCTAGCCGCAGAAAGACCGCCATTTTGTTGATGAATCACACTAATTTCAGGAAATCTTTCCGCAAACATATCACACATTTTCCCAGAGTTGTCCGTTGAGCCATCATCTATGAGAATCACTTCAACTTCGGACACACATTGATTCATAATGCTCATAACACACTGTTCCAGATAGGATTCCACATTATAAACCGGGATGATAAACGTCAACAGTTTTTCACTCGTAGCGATTTCTTCCGTCATTCTTTTTCTCCTATCAGCACTTCCATGTAAACACATTTCATGTACTCGCTTACATTCTCAGTATCATACCTTTTCAACATTTCCCGGTTCTGTGCACACTCTTGCTCGGTCTGCACACCATTCGCCGCATCTTTCAGCAATTGGCAGAGCGCACTTTCATCCGTTGGTTCAAACAAATACCGGCTATTCTTCAACAGATCCACATTTCCACGGATACGACTAGCGATACATGGCAATCCCGCTGCCATTGCTTCCATTAACGAAACAGACAGTCCTTCTCGGAATGAAGGGAACACAAAGCAATCGCAGGCTCTTAGAATTTCGCTCACGTCGGTCCGGAATCCCAACAGCTTCACCTTCTCGGAAATTCCCAATTTTTGTGCTAATTCAAAGTGCTGCTGCTTTAATTTTCCTTCGCCGCAAATCAAGTAATAGCTATTGGGGATATCTGCTTTTGCCAAGGTACGGATCACCGTAGCATGGTTTTTGTTTTCATTCAGTTCCCCTACGGATATAAACACAAACGCATCCTGCGGAATCCCCAGTTCCGCCCGCTTTGTCGCCCGGTCAACCTGCGCAGAAGAAATCTTCTTCACATCCACACCAATGCCGGGAACATAGTATGCTTTTCCACGCAGAGGAAACTTCTGCGCCGCTGCAAAATCCTCCTGATTGATGGTAATTTGTGCATCCGTATAGCGAGCCAGAAAGGTTTCTGCTGTCTGGTAGATCAGTTTGTTTTTTAGTGGGCATCCCTTGTAAAAATGAAAACCATGTGCAGTATAAATTACAGGAACTGTATGTGTTGCATTTGCAGCTAACCTTGCCAAAGCACCAGCCATCGGTGTGTGACAGTGCACCCCTGAAAATTTTTCTTTTACCATTAAATCCTTCAACTGGCGATACGCCTTAATATTTGCCGGAATATTATAAGGCGAGCGCACAAAGTCAATTTGATGCAAGATCACTCCGTTTTCTTGAATTATCTTTATCGCACCAGAGAACATATCCTCCTGCTGATAGTTTGTTGCATAGTGAACTTCAAATCCCATCGACTGCAACAATCTCACATCATTTAGTTCAAACTGCACCAAAAATCGGCTGTAATGAGCCACAATCAGAATTTTCTTCATTTCTTGCTCTCCTCACACTTTTCCTGACCCATCGCCGTAGTCGCGCCTTCCGCCACACCTTCAGTACTCTCCGGCATGAACAAAATTTTCACGGTTGCCAGCATAATTTTCAAATCCTCGATCAGACTGGGATGCGCAATATACATCAAATCCATTTGCAGCTTATCGTAGGGGGTGGTGTTGTACTTGCCGTACACCTGTGCATAACCGGTCAGACCAGCCTTTGCCTGCAGGCGCAGCGCAAACTCCGGCATCTCCTCGCAGTACTGCGCAGCAATCTCCGGGCGCTCCGGACGGGGACCAACAACAGACAAATCACCCTTCAGGATGTTCAGCAACTGAGGCAGTTCGTCCAGACGGCAGGCGCGAATGATATGACCGACCTTTGTAATACGGTCATCCTTGTCGCCGGTGGAAAGGCGTGCCACGCCGTCCTTTTCTGCGTCCACACGCATAGAGCGGAACTTCAGAATTTCGAACTGCTTGCCGTCCTTGGTCAGGCGCACCTGCTTGTAGAAGGCAGGGCCGCCATCGGATTTGACCGCAATGGCTGTAATCAGGAACAGCGGGCTCAGAATGATCAGTGCTGCCAGCGAGATCACAATGTCCATCGCGCGCTTAACGAACAGGAACTCCGGGCTTGCCATGTAACGACCGACGCGCAGCATCGGCAGATGGAACATATGCATCGGCCATGCGCCGCTCATGATAACGTCGCCAACGCGGGGGATGACGAACATATTAATGCCTTTCCCTACGCAGTGCTTCAGGATAATGTTTCGCTCATGGCTGTGAACACCACTGACAAAAACAGTCTCCATGCCGTCCAGAATACTCAGGTCTGCCAAGCACTCCGACACGCTCAGGGTGACCTGCACATCGTATTTCTGGCTCAGACCGTACTCGTTGATGAGCTTTTCCATGCCGTGTCGCACATCGTAGACCACAGCGGTCTTCTGCGGCGGGAAGGTCGTATAGTACCATTTATGTGCGCAGGATGCCCAGATCGCAGCCATCACCAGCTGCCCTACAATTGCCGCAATACCCGGCAGCAGATTGCAGAGCTTTGCCGACATCAGGCAGATCACGATGTACAAAATACCATCGGTTGCCATAGCGCCAAGGATCTGGCCGTACACCAGCTCCGAGACCCGCTGCATGGACATCCAGAACGCATCGTAGACCTTACCCAGTGCAATGTACAGGATAAAAAACAGACCTAATATCGCAAAATGACCCTTCCATGCCAGATTGGCATAGGTCTGGTGCGAGTAGTACAGGAACCAGCAGGCCGCAAACGGCAGCTCGATCATCAGAACATTCAGAATCTTCACGACCCGCAACATCACATCATGCTGAAATTTTGACATAATCCCCCAATAACTCCTTTAGCTTTTCTTTTTGCACTTCACTCATCTTTTTCCGACCAACCTTGCAGCAGTCGCTTTCTGGGCACATACCCATCGGCTTAACCAGCCTTGTCCGGTCTTGGGAACAGCAGTTCATTTTGCTCCGGTGCGCCTACGGCACGTTTCCGGTTCCCCCACCGCATCCCGATCTCATCCAGCTTTGCGATCCGTTCCTCCGTCAGAACGGCGCAGCTTTTTTCAGGATTCTGGCGGGTATACCGCTGCCGCTTGACCCAAGTTCCGAGGTTGTAACCTCCCGGTGACACATATTCTGCCGGAACATTCAGGTCGCCGTGGGCATCAAAATAGCGTTTTGCCTCCTGATACCCTTCGTTCCACTGACGGTCATTGCGGTTGCCCCAGTACATCCCGATACGGTTGAGCCGCTCGACCTGTTCGTCCGTCAGCTTTCCTTTCGGGTACGCCCATTGCTGGCTTGCGACCCACTGTCCCAGCCGTTCGCCAGCCGCTGTCACATAGGAACGCGGGATGTTCAGGTTGCCGTTTTCCTCATAGTAGGCTGCAGCCAATGCATAAGCCTTTTCCCACTTGGCATCGAAAATGTTCCACACCATGCCGATCTCATCAAGCTGTGCAATGCGTTCTTCCTTCAAGCGACCGTTCAGCTTTTGCTGCCGGGTCTTGATGATCCACTGCCCCAATGGGTAACCGTCCGGGTCGGTGTATTTGCCGGGCACCATCAGATTTCCGTAGGTGTCGTGGTATTTCTTTGCGACCTCAAACCCATGCTGCCATGCGATTTCTTTTCGGTTGCCCCAGACCATGCCGATGTTGTCCAGCCGTGCAATCTGCTGTTCGGTCAGATTTCCTTGAATTTGTCCCTCGCGCACACGGCGCTGTGTGACCAGCCACACACCAAGGCTCAGACCTCCGGGCGTGGTATACAGTTTCGGGACGTTCAGATTGCCGTGTTCTGCATAGTAGATGCTTGCTTCGGCGAAATAGTGCTCCCAGCTGGAAGAAAGACTGGCCTGCAGCTGCTCGAACAACACCCGGCAGTCGTGCACCTGTTCGATGACCTCGAACCGCTCGGTGACGATCTTATCACCCTCACCGTTGGCATAGAGCCGGTGAACTGCCTCCTGCATCTCACTTTGCAGACCGGATATACTGGTCAAGCCCTCAAAGTTGTTTACCACATCCAAGATAAGTGGCGTTGCATTATCCCCAGCGGTCAGGGCACGTCCAATCTGCTGCTTATAGATGATGGGCGAAATCGTAGGACGGAACAGAATGACACCGGAAATGCCCTCCACATGGACGCCCTCGTTGAGCATATCGATGCAGAACAGCAATTTCAGTCTATTGCTCGTATCCGTCTTGAAATCTGCAAAAGCCTTGTCCGTATTCGGGTCATCCGAGTAGGCCTGATACACCACCACGTCCGGGTTGACCCCGGCGAACCACTCCGGCACATGGGATACCATCTCGTCCATGTGCTCCTTGTTGGCGCAGAACACGATGTACTTGCCACACTTATTCGTGATATGATGGGCAAAGATCCTGTCCAGACCGTCCGCCTGCTCCAGTGCCCGGCGCAGCGCGTCCAGATATTTCTGATTCACATCCTGAATGCCCGGAGTCCGCAGGTTGTCCACCCGAGCCTGATACTTCGCAAGCGCTTTCTGGTACTGATAGACCGTGGTCACATATTTCGGGGCAGGCAAAATGCCCCTGACGACTGCTTCGCCAAGGTTCATGTCACTTGCAATATGTCCATCGAAAAGTTCTTCAGCCATATCGCGGTTATTGTCCAGATACCGGACGTTTGTTGCCGTCAGCCCCAGAAGCTTTGCGTCCGGGCATAACTTTAATAAAGCCACCGTGCTTTCGCCCCAACATTCCGCACCGGCACGGTGAAATTCATCAAGTATAATGTAGGCAGGCTTCTGCGCTGCAATTTTCTCCAGCTGCGCCTGCGTACAGCACATCAGTTTGGCATAGGTATAAAAGTGAACGTTTGCCAGCGGAAAGCCCGGGTCGTTCTTTTTCAGGCTTTCCAGCTGGGTCTTGAAGATATATTCACTGGGGGAAAGCCAGAGCACGACCTTCTCCGGGTTGTCCTCAATCAGCTTGAACGCAATGTAGCTCTTTCCGGTGCCAGTGGGATGGACAATGGCAGCCTTGCCATACTGGTCCATCATCCGGACTGCCGCGCGATATGCTTTCTCGTTGTGCTCAAACAGACGCAATGCCACCTTGTTCACCCCTTTCCGCAATAAAGGGGTATCCTTCACAGTGATAATGGAGGATACCAATCTTTCGACATCATTGTTTGATTCTCCCTATTATTTTATCATGGTTATATCTGGGAATCAATAGAAAGCAGAGGAAATGTATTCATCCATGTTTTAGAAAAATTTGCGATTCAGCCAGAACTTTTTTGCACATTGCCCAGTTTCGTATGAAAACTCCAGATGAAATCACCGATGGACAAAATGTGTGGTCATATAGCTGCCCATGGCGCTGGAAGTTGCCGCTCAGTTGGATAGCAGCTCCGATGTAATGACAACCGTTAAATAGAGAGTGTCCCCCTCGCACTGAAAAGCCGGTTTATACCGTCACATTGGTCAGGAGTTCTGACGAGGCAAATCGTGCAGCACCACATATTTTTTACTCTTTCCCCTGCTGCTCCTTATTTATATAGGTATGATCAGCATCCTTTCACTGCAGCTACCACCTACCCTAAGTCAGGCTCTTTTCGCGCTAAAAAGGCCCCTGCCGATCACATTTCTGTGAAAGGCAGAGGCCTTCTGCTAGGTTTTAATCAGGTCTGGGGAGATGGAACAGCTATCTCATTCTACTGGGTCAGTGTCCCCTTCCAGATTTTTAACTACCCCCGGGGTGTCTGACGCACTGAGCATCTGTTCCTGCTCCATGCGGCGGCGTACAGCTTCCACCACATAGGCGTTTACGCTTTGCCCAGCTTGCTTTGCTGCTTGTTTGATGCGTTCTTTTTCGCCCTTTTGCGTCACGAGCTGTGTGTACTCGTAATTCTCGTTATTCCATTTCCGTTTGCTGGCTGTACTTGTTTTTCCGCCCACCCGAAGCACCAACTTTCTGTTTACTCTTATAGGTATTATATCATATCTTTTCGAGCTGTCCATTCCGTAAGCACTTCATGAAGTACGCATTTCCCACAATTTCTAGCCTTTTTTCTTGTGCAACATTCCATCTTGCACACTTCATGGAGTATGCGTATACTAGTGCCATCGGGAACACCGATTCTCACATCCGACCATTCACCAACGATTTGAAGAGAGGTACACACATGAGCATC
>ERZ791830.1136-NODE-1136-length-18770-cov-2.946193_pt1 | contig 18770 bp, 16 predicted proteins | sample MGYA00509945_ERZ791830 | MGnify/ENA primary metagenome ERZ791830 (study PRJEB30046, sample SAMN00792021) | human gut metagenome | study: EMG produced TPA metagenomics assembly of the A metagenome-wide association study of gut microbiota in type 2...
ACCCACCTATGAGCAAGCTCATGTGGGCTTAGACCTTTTGACCCTGGCATCATATGTATTATTTATCCAAAAAAGCTTTTGCAATCACCAGATCCTCTGGGGTTGTAATCTTAATATTTTCATATTTTCCGGTAAAAACCCTCACTTCATGATTAAGCATCTTCTCCACTGCCATCGCATCATCCGTTACCTGGATCAAATTCTGTTTCATCAATTTTCCGTATGCCTCTAAAAGAAGATCTGCCGAAAAAACCTGTGGCGTCTGTATTGCCCACAATGTTGCCCGATCTGGTGTAGACTCCACCCGTTGTCTTTCATTTACAATTTTAATTGTATCTTTCACCGGCATTCCCGCGATACAGGCATCAGACTTGCAGACGCACTCATACGCTCTTTCTATGATACCTTCATCTATAAACGGTCTTGCACCATCATGAATATATACATATCCTTTTCTTTTTATTACCTGTAAACCATTCCATACCGAATTGAACCGTTCAGCTCCACCTTCAACAATCCTGCCGACTTTTGTAAATCCATAATGATCTACGATCTCTTTCCTGCAATATTCCTGCTCATCTTTTCCCGTAACCAGTATAATCTCATCTATAAACTCCGACTCCTGAAAAGTGCGTAATGAATAAAAGAGGACAGGATGCCCTCCCATAAGTAAATACTGCTTATGTGTAGTTGTTCCCATTCTCTTTCCACTGCCTGCTGCCAGTACGATAGCCGTACAATATGATTTTTCCATTTTATCCTTATTCACCCTTAGCGTTCCCCCAATTTCAGGTTAGGAACTGCGTTCAGATTCAGTCCTGCTCTCGCTCCTGAAATATATTCATAGTAAGCTGCTGCCCCGATCATTGCTGCATTATCCGTACAAAGAATCGGAGACGGACGATAGAATTTCATTTTTCTTTTTTCACATGCCTCGATCATTGCCTCACGTAAAGCTGAATTTGAAGCCACCCCACCTGCGATTGCAAATTTTGAAATCCCCAGTTCTTCTGCTGCTTTCATTGAATTTCCTACCAGCACTTCTACAACTGCTTTCTGGAATGATGCAGCCAGATCCGCCGGATCAAAGCTCTCGCCTTTCATTTTACAGCCATTAATATAATTCAGCACTGCTGATTTCAGTCCGCTGAAGCTAAAGTCATATTCTGCCCCGTCAACTTTTGCTTTCGGGAATTTCACTGCATCTGGATTTCCCTCTTTTGCAATTCTGTCGATTTTCGGTCCGCCCGGATATCCAAGTCCGATTGCACGTGCCACTTTATCATACGCCTCACCTGCTGCATCATCTCTTGTCCGTCCAAGAATTTCATATTTTCCATAATCTTCTACCTTTACAAGGTGCGTATGTCCTCCTGATGCCACCAAACAAAGAAACGGTGGTTCAAGATCTGGATGTTCAATATAGTTTGCTGAAATATGCCCTTCGATATGATGAACTCCGACCAATGGGATTTTTCTCGCCCAGGCAATCGCCTTCGCCGCTGCCACACCAACAAGAAGTGCACCAACAAGACCGGGACCATATGTCACCCCGATCGCATCTATATCATCTAACGTCTTACCGGCTTCTTTCAAAGCCTCTTCTATCACCTGATTAATTTTCTCAATATGCTTTCTTGATGCAATTTCAGGGACAACACCACCATAAAGCTTATGCAGATCAATCTGTGAAGAAATCACATTTGAAAGGACTTCCCTTCCATTCCGTACAACTGCTGCTGCAGTTTCATCACAGGAACTTTCAATCGCCAGTATTGTTACATCTTTACTTTCCTTCATTTTTTCACGCCTCTCATTCTTCAAACATAAGCTCTACTGATTTTCCGTCTTTTCCGGCTTTTGCATTTGGGAAAATCTTTCTTACGTCTTCCATATAAGGTTCCGGTCTGGTCAGTGACGGGCTGTAATGCGTAAGCCACAGCTCTTTCACCCGCGTCTCTTTCGCCAGTTCAGCCGCTTCATAAAAGGTCATATGCTTATATTCCACTGCTTTTGCTGCCTTTTCTTTTTCACCGTACATTCCTTCGCAAATGAAGAGATCGGAATCCTTCGCATTCTTCCGTATAGAATCAGTGGGTCTGGTATCTGTCGTATAAGTCAATTTGATTCCCTTCCTCGGCGGTCCAAGAACCATCTCAGGGGTGAAATGTCCTTCCTCTGCATCCACACATTCTCCCCGTTGGAGAACACTCCAGTATTTTTGAGGAATATTCTGTTCTTTCGCTCTTACAGGATCAAATTTTCCTGACCGGTCAATCTCGATGGTATATCCGTAACAAAGCACATTATGGTTTACACGAAATGCCTTCAAACGATATCCATTCATTTCAAAACATTGTTCCGCTCCTTCAATTTCTTTGTAAATGATCGGAAATGGCAGCTCCGGTGCGATGACCCTCAGGCAGCCTACTACCCGCTCAAGTCCCTTAGGCCCTATCAGCGTCAACGGTTCTTTACGGTCCGCATTTCCCATGGTAAGAAGCAGTCCCGGAAGTCCACTGATATGGTCCCCATGATAATGAGTAAAGCAGATCACATCAATCGGTTTAAAACTCCATCCTTTTTCCTTTACAGCAACCTGTGTTCCTTCTCCACAGTCAATCAGGAGACTGCTCCCGTTATAACGGGTCATCAATGCTGTCAGAAAACGATAAGGAAGCGGCATCATGCCTCCGCTTCCAAGTAAACATACATCTAACATATTTTTCCTCTATTCTTATTTTTCAATTTCAGCCGGAATGAGGAACCCCTTCAATAACCGGTCATAACACTCCTCACATAAGTCAAATTGATGATGCTCCCCGTCCTTTTCAGAAAAATAGCCCCAGGTATGCTCCACACAAAGAACTTCTTCCTCCGGTCTTCCATTTATGACACTGATCTCTCTTCCGCACTGATTACAAATGATCTTTGAAATTTCTTTCGTCTTTTTTAATTGATACTGGTGCATACAATCTCCTCCTGCGTAACTGTCATTTTCTTTATCACGCCTTCATTATAGCGAGCGTATGCCTCTGTGCCTACTGGAAAGTGATGGTTATCCGCTGATCTGCATACTCATCAACACAGCATCTTCTTCCGGTTCAGTATAAAAACTCTTTCTGGTCCCATCCTCTTTAAATCCAATTTTTTCATAAAATGCCTGTGCTGTATAATTTTTTTCGCGTACATCAAGAAGGATCTTTCCAGCCTTTCGCTGCGTTCCCTCTTCCTGAAGTTTCTTCATCAGTGCAGTACCCACTCCCTGACGTTTCACTTCTTCCACAACGGCAACTCTTGCAATCTCAATCTCGTCCGCCGCCTGATATGCGAGCAGATATCCGACCCGTCTCCCGGCTTTCTCTGCCACAAGACAGAGGGCTGTCGGCTGTCTGAGCGTTTCCAAAACCGCTTTTTCACTCCACGCATCTGAAAAACTCTGATGCTCCATCTCTGCTACCGCCGCACCATCTTCTATTGTCATAACACGGACTTCCGGCTTTGCATTTTTTTCTTTTTCTGCACGTTCCCGTTCTGCCTGTGATATCCGTAAATAATCTGGTTTATGCTCTGCAGCTGTCTCGAATTTACCTTCACGGTAATAGCAGATTCCAAGAGATCCAACCACCGCTGCTCTCTGCCTGTTCATATAGGCCGGTGCAAAAGAATACGGAACTTCCATACCTGCTTCTATCATTTCTTCATAGACCGGCACCCCATCTCCAAGGAATACAACCGGACGTCCATAACTGTTCAGTTTCTGAATCAATTCTTCTACCGGAAGTGCCATCTGCTTTTCCATCACCTGAAATTCCGGTTCTTCAAGTCCTTTCCCGCTGTCTTTTCCCTTTACGAAAGTATAAAGACCCGTATATACCTGCTTTCTTCTTGCATCCATGATCGGGCAGATTACATCTGTGCATCCATAAACATTATAAGCCAGTGCATCCACAGTCGGTACATGGATCAACGGTTTATTCAGTGCCAGTCCAAGTCCTTTTGCTGTTGCCGATCCGATCCTCAGTCCTGTAAATGATCCGGGACCTCCTGCCACCGCGATCGCATCCAGGTCAGAAAGATCCAGATCTACCATCCTTGTCATCTCATCGATCATTGGAAGAAGAGTCTGAGAATGCGTCTTTTTATAATTCACAGTATATTCTGCAATGGTCTGCGTATCCTCAACGATCCCTACGGTCGCAGTTAACCCGGAACTGTCTATTGCCAATACTCTCATACGTTACTTTTCCTTCTTTCCTCTATTGTTCTTCGATTGTGATCCTTCGGAAATCGAATCCCTGTTCCAGATCTTTCTCAATGGTAATGTTCACCCGGTTCTCCGGCAGGATCTCCTCGATCAGATTTGCCCACTCGATCAGTGAGACTCCCTCACCCGACACATATTCATCAAATCCTACTTCATCCATCTCTTCAACATCGCCGATCCGGTAAACATCAAAATGATAAAAGGGCAGACGCCCTCCTTCATATACCTGGACAATCGTAAACGTAGGGCTATTCACCGGCTCTTCAATCCCAAGCCCTTTTGCAAGTCCCTGCGTAAATACGGTTTTTCCCACACCAAGATCTCCGGTCAGGGTAATCACCTGACCGGGATATGCTTTTTCACCAAGACTTTTTCCGACCTGAAATGTCTCTTCAGGACTTCTTGTCTCTATTATCATAGTTTCTGCCTCTTTTCTGTACCCGGAATCTCACGGTCTGCCCGATTAATGATGGAACAGACGAATACCTGTAAATGCCATCGCCATCTGATATTTATTGCATGTTGCGATCACATTATCATCTCTCACAGAGCCGCCCGGCTGTGCAATATATTTTACGCCGCTCTTATTGGCACGTTCGATATTATCTCCAAATGGGAAGAACGCATCAGAGCCAAGTGCTACATCTGTCATCTGATCCAGCCATGCACGCTTCTCTTCTCTTGTAAACACTTCCGGTTTTACCTTAAATGTATTTTCCCATACTCCGTCCGCAAGAATATCCATATATTCCTCGCCAATATAAAGATCAATTGCATTATCACGGTCTGCCCGTCCTATTCCATCCTTAAACTGTAAATCCAGGACTTTTGGATTCTGACGAAGCCACCAGTTATCTGCTTTCTGTCCCGCAAGGCGTGTACAATGGATTCTGGACTGCTGTCCTGCTCCGATTCCGATCGCCTGTCCGTCCTTTACATAGCAGACAGAATTAGACTGTGTATATTTTAAAGTGATCATTGCGATCGCAAGATCGATTTTTGCCGCATCCGGAATAACTTTATTTTCAGTCACAACATTGGAGAAGAAATCTTTATCAATATGAAGTTCATTCCTTCCCTGTTCAAAAGTAATTCCGAAGACCTCTTTATGCTCAAGCGGAGCCGGGACATAATCCGGGTCGATCTGAATGATATTATAATTTCCTTTTTTCTTCTGCTTCAGAAGTTCCAGAGCTTCCGGTTCATATCCAGGTGCGATCACTCCATCTGAAACTTCTCTCTTGATCAGTCTTGCCGTATCTACATCACATACATCTGACAAAGAAATGAAATCTCCAAAAGAAGACATTCTGTCCGCACCTCTGGCACGTGCATAAGCACTTGCCAATGGAGAAAGGTCTCCCAGATCATCCACCCAGTAAATTTTTGCCAGTGTCTCTGTCAACGGAAGTCCTACGGCCGCCCCTGCAGGAGATACGTGCTTAAAAGAAGCAGCGGCCGGAAGACCTGTCGCCTTTTTAAGTTCTGATACCAGCTGCCATCCATTAAAAGCATCTAAAAAATTAATATAACCCGGTCGTCCGCATAAAACTTTGATCGGCAGTTCACTTCCATCATTCATATAAATCCTTGACGGTTTCTGATTCGGGTTACATCCATATTTCAGTTCTAATTCTTTCATTCTTCTTCTCCATTCTTTCGTGATCTGATCTGTCTGGTTACCGTTCTTTCTATTTCTGATTTTTATTTACGATCTTTGTCTCGTACTTACCTGTCTCAATATCAATATAACGTACAAAAAGAGAAACTTTATTTTCCTGATTCAAACTGTTCCAGAGAAGTTCTGTAAATTTTTCCATACTGTCAGGTACCTGGATCAGCTTCGGCTCTCCCTCAAAACTCGGAAGCGGATCACCATCGCACATATAAGTATGAATAAAATGTCCCTCTCCTGCTGCCGGATTCTCATAGGCAAATGTATAGCGGTTGCAGCTCTCTGGATTGCCATTATTGCTCTTCAGTATGGACATTGCGTAATTGTATCTTCCATTTTCAATGTGCATCACACCTGAAATACGTGGTGTATAATTTGGAGCATCCGGTTCAAATTCCCTGCTTCTGAGAGACTGCTCAAATGTAAGCTGTCTGTCCATTCCTTCATAGATCGTATCCGTCTGGTCTCCGTTGGTCACGATCGTCTTATTTCCAAGAACCCTTACAGGTGCATAAATGATCAGACTCGGGTCAGTCAGCTTTGACGGATCAAACGCCTGCGTGCGAATCCCTTCTTCCTCTTCCACAAATACACGATTCCTGCTATTTTCACTCCTTCCCATAATGAAGTAGGCAGTGACAGCCTTCGTTCCATCAGGGGTCTTTCCGATAATAATTCCTCTTCCCGGATAAGAATTGTTCTTCAGTTCCTGCTCGATCGACAGCATCTTCATTCGTCTTTTCTCCTTTCAGTTTCCAGTAAAAAATTCTCCTAAATTTACATTCAGGAGAAGTATATCATGTGCATTATATTTTCGCAAGATTTGATGTGAGCAGCCCGGACAGCTCTGCTGCCGAAATTCCAAGAACATACTGCATTTCACTGTACAGGGCATGCTCCAGCAGCATCTGATATTTCTTGTCCATACTTGTCATGCTGCCACGACGCTTTGTCCTTGTATAGAGAGTTCTCAGGACTCTCACCCAGTTTTCCGGTCTAAAATCCGAAATACAATCTTTATACTCCTGTTCCCGGAACTTTTCATTTTTTACGCTCAGCAGTTCGATCTTATCTACACAGTCCAGTAAATGCTTTGCCTCTTCAAAACTCACCGGCTGACGGATATTTTTTTCATCATCTGTAGGTACATAAGCCTTATCCCTTGCATCTTCTATGGACTGTAACGTATAATACTTCTTTTTACTGTCCGCAAATGAAAAATCCAGCGTACCAATTTCTTCCACTTTGTACATTCCTCTGCATTTATAAACTACCGCATCTCCTCTGCTGAGCATTTCAAATCCTCCTTTTCCTGAATCTTATGATGTCAGGGTCAAAAGGTCTGAAACCACGTGTGCTTGCACACTGGTGGTAGAATGACCTTGAGACCCGCCCCGATATGAGCATAAAAGTGGGGCGTAAGCACCATGATATGCGAATAGCGGGTAGGATTGTGGGAGTGCGTAGCACGAAACAATCCGTTGGCATCATTGTTGGGGGCTTTTGACCCCAACATCATCTTATACTTCAATTATTGCCAATAATACAGAGACTTTTCATTTAAATTCTCTATTAACAGACTATCCTTGTATATTTTATCATTATTTCAGGTTAAATTTAAGGATTTTTCTAATTTTCAAATATTTTCGTCATTTTTCTACAATTAACTCATATTTGCATTTGTGCAATTTTAAGAAATTCTGGTCGTCCACTGGCTCATATCCCAGACTTCATCCACCACATCCTCATAAAACTCTGGTTCGTGACAAATCAGAAGGATGCTTCCCCTGTATTCCTGTAAGGCTTTCTTCAGAGAATCTTTTGCATCAACATCCAGGTGGTTTGTCGGTTCATCCAGCAGAAGAAGATTCGTATCACGGTTCAAAAGCTTGCACAGGCGTACCTTTGCCTGCTCGCCACCACTCAGAACCCTGACCTGACTTTCTATGTGCTTTGTCGTCAGTCCACATTTTGCCAGTGCAGAACGGATTTCATACTGGGTACGGGATGGAAACTCCTGCCACAGCTCTTCTATACATGTATTTTTATTTTCACCTTTTACTTCCTGTTCAAAGTAACCGATCTCCAGATTATCCCCAAGTTCACAGTTTCCTTCCAGGGCCGGGATCAGCCCAAGGATACTTTTCAGCAATGTTGTCTTCCCGATTCCGTTCGTTCCAACCAGCGCGACCTTCTGTCCTCGTTCCATAGAAAAATTCAGAGGTTTTGACAGCGGCTCGTCATATCCCGTCACAAGACCCTTTGTCTCAAAGAGCATTTTTCCCGGAGTCCTTCCATACCGGAAATGAAATTCCGGCTTTGGCCGTTCCCCTGCCAGTTCGATCAGATCCATCTTGTCCAGCTTTTTCTGTCTGGACATTGCCATATTTCTCGTAGAAACTCTCGCTTTATTTCTTGCCACGAAATCTTTCAATTCGCTGATCTCCTGCTGTTGTCTGCGGTATGCTGCCTCCAGTTGTGCTTTTTTCACTGCATAAACTTCCTGAAAATGATTGTAATCTCCCACGTAACGGTTTAGTTCCTGATTTTCCATATGATAAATGATATTGACCACTTCATTTAGGAAAGGAATATCATGGGAGATCAGTATAAATGCATTTTCATAATCTAAAAGGTATCTTTTCAGCCATGCAATATGCTCTTCATCCAGATAATTCGTTGGCTCGTCCAGCAAAAGAATGTCCGGTTTTTCCAACAGGAGTTTCGCCAGCAACACTTTGGTTCGCTGTCCACCACTCAGATCAGTTACATCCCGGTCCAGGCCAAGATCAAGAAGTCCTAAGGCTCTTGCAACCTCTTCCACCTTTGCATCAATGGTATAAAAATCATGTAACGTCAGCTCATCCTGTATCGTTCCCAGTTCTTCCATCAGAAGATTCATTTCTTCCCCATCTACAGTTCCTAACAGATCGCAGATTTCGTTCATTCTTATTTCTTTTTGCAGAAGCGGATCAAAAGCTGATTTCAGGACTTCCCTGATCGTCATCCCCTGCTTTAACACGGCATGCTGATCCAAATACCCTGCATGGACATTCTTCGACCACTCTACCTTTCCCTCATCCGGCATAAGCTTTCCCGTGACAATATTCATAAAGGTGGACTTTCCTTCTCCATTTGCTCCGACCAGTCCGATATGCTCCCCTTTCAGCAGACGAAACGACACGTCTGTGAAGATTGCTCTGTCTCCAAAACCGTGCGTCAGATGTTCAACATTTAATATACTCATTCAAGACTCCCTTCTATTTTCTTCTTTCATTATTTACAGACTAATTTTCCCATTTCTGCACCGCATCATTTCATATTGCAATGCCAGCTTTTTCTCCAAACTCATTTTGGCTTCATCTCTCTTTAAAATTTCTGTATCGTACTGCAGGATTTCTCCAAGATCTGCGATGATCCATTCATTTGCCCGAACCACTCTTCCATTGAGAACAATCCCTTCTTCACCGCACCATTCCCCGGAAACTATTTCGCCAATATGATCGACTACTTCCTCGTCAGATTCTACATAATGCGGTTCATATTCAAGCCCTAAGTTCTTATTCACTTGAACAATCATATCATCTACCTGCTGAAGTGTTGCAATCTGTGGATCATCCCTTTCCAGCGGAATCAGAGCCGGATGCAGTTTATCTGGATAACTCTGATTTTTGAATACCTTACAATACTGTTCGTAACATTCCCTGATGTCATCTATATTTTTGCCACCTTCTGTTGCAAGACTCCAGCCCTCTGCCCGGACATACGCCATCCAGCGATCATGCTCCAGACTATAACAGATTTTTCTTATATTTTCGGTTCTTTCTTCATAGTTTACCGGATGGACAAATTTTTGAAACAGTTTCTTTTCACACTCATTTTCAGGTACTCTTATAATTCCAAGTCCCATTTCCCAAAGCTTTGAACTAATATGCATTCCACCTGCAATACTCGACCTGCGATTATACTGTCTGCTATAATACCCTTTTATTACTTCTCTTCGAGTTTCCCGGTTATCTTCTTTCTTCAGTCTGCAGTAATGTGCATGAATACCCAGTCCAAGATATTCGATCAATAATGCTTCACTGCCTTGCTGACTTTGATAGATTCCACCATTTCCGAAAGGTACAATATCATAATAATATTTTTCTTTTGTCCTGGTTGTCTCATTCAGATTCCGGATTGCTTCTCTTTTCTTTCTACTCTCCACATAAACGCTGATCACCGGCTGAACCTTTTTATATCTGCGATAAAAATATCCCCGAAGGGCCAGTGCCGCCCTGAGACTTTTTTCATCTTCACCAAGAGATACCATACAATAGTTGATATCTTTCAGTTCATTCAGATACAGCTCTATTTTTTTACTGAAAATATTTCCCTTATGGATGTCAATCTGATAATCAGAATCTTCCTGCAGCAGTTCCGGGCATCTTGCACTGAATGATTTTCTCCGAAGATTTCCTTTCAGATCAATCATATAAATCTCAAGATCCAAACTCTTCATCTGTCCCATCCATACCGTAGCTTTTAAAAATTCTGTACCGATTTTCCCGCCTCCGACGATCAGAACGGACAACTTTCCATTTTCCTCTGTACTGTTCTGATTTGCATAAAGTGGATAACGATATAACTGCTCATAGACAGAATCCCTGATCTCATCGATCAAAATTACTCTGAGATTTCTTTTATCTTTTGCATCCAGCAAAATTTCCTTTTCATCTCCTGAAGCAAAGCAGTAAATGGTAATATTCTGTTCTGTAGCCCCATATTTTTTGAGATTTTTTTCGGTCATCCGGTCAATCATTGCTAACGTGCAATCCAGGTTTTTTTCTTCGTCATCCGAGATCTGAAAATAGGTAAGATACCTTTTTTTATTCTTCAGATGCAACCGGGAGGCCTCCTGTGGGACAAGAATCGCACCGATCACTCTTGCCTTTTCTTCCAGCTCTACATTTTCATCATCTTTGGCATTTGAATTACAAAATAAAATCGCAGATTTCTTTTTTTCATCCTTTTCCACGAGATTTGTGGCAACTTCAAGTGACTTCTCTGTTAGATCTGAAAAGATGTAAAGATTTTTTCTGCTACTGAAAAAAATTCTCAGCCTCTCAAAAAAGTTAGAAAAATACCGCAGCACTACGCTCAATGTAAAGACCGGGCCAAGCAAATATAATATGCATACGACAATTTTATAAGGAATGTAAATACTCCCAAGAGCATCTTGCTGCAAGACATCCAGAATATCCGACGTTCCCGTATCAATCACAAACATTCTGATGCTCTGTGAAATGCTCATCGCCAGTGCAAATCCATCCTTTTCAGTCAGATGCATGACCGGAAAGCAGATGGATACTGCAGACAGGAAAACTCCACCGCCTAAATATCTCACTCCGCCTTTTCCATGATATCGCTTATAAATGAACATCACTGCCCCTGCTGCCAGAAAGATCAGTGACATTGCAAAGCAAATTTTCCAGATCATCTCTTTTTCCTCATTCTCTCTTTTATTCCGAAATAAAGTAGCGGTTTTTATCTGCATCACTCAGACTTTTACCGGCCATTTCTTTCTCCGCACGCTTCCTCAATTCACTGAAACTATAAAATGGGCTATACCATCCCTCACCGGAATCCACATAAATTTCTTTGCCCGTATAATCCGCATACCCTGCCGGAATATATGCATACTTATAAAATTTTCCTTCTTTATCAATCGAATACAGCATCAGTTCGGAAGTATAAAATCCCTCATCACCAAGTGCATATCCATGAAATCCGACTCCGAAATACCATCCACTTCCATTTGTATATAAGCTTTCAATTGATCCTTTACTGTCGTATTCTTCCTTCATCAGTATTTTTCCTTCGGAAATATCCCACAATGTAATCATTTCTGAGTCATCATATGTGACCAGATACTGATCATTTGCACAGAATCTCATCTGGATCTTTTTATAATTTCCACACTTGAGTGTCTGGGCTTCTGTTCCTTTTTCCAGATCAAATACATGAATCATTCCATCCCGAGTATAAGTTGCCAGCAAATTCTTTTCTGCACCGATCGACATATTATCCATCTGATATCCCGCATCTAAAACCAGAAGTTCTGTCTGTCCGTCATAAGACTCCCATTTTTCCTTTTTCACATTCCAGACTTTCAGGCAATATGTATCATCCTGATTATCTATGTGAAAAAGCACATACCTGTCGTCTGCGGTTATAGAAACCAAATCAACCTGCCGGCCCTCTTCTGTCACTTGATGGGACTTTGCCTTTTTGCTAAACTGAATCCCTTTTTCTGTCAGACTTCCCGTCATGAAACTTATTTCTCTATTAGCTGCCGTAAAATCTTCATTACCATACATGACTGCAAGACCTTTATTTCCAACCTCCACTGCTGATACAGAATCAAACTGATTTTCGACCTCGTCTTCCGTCTGCTCGGAACAGATTTTTCCACTGTTAAGATCTGCTGTCACATATTTGGATTCATACCCTTTTCCCAACTCATTGCTTTCATGTTCTTCTGTTACTTTAAACGACAGCCCCGGATTTCCATCTATATCAGCGAATTTCACTTCCGAAATCATTCCGCCTGCGGTCTTACACTCATACTGAAAAACAAGATCCGATGTCCCTGTTCTGTATACTGTGACTCCTTCTTTTAAATCTGTCTGCAAACCGTTATATTCAATGATGCGATAATTTTGTTCTTTTCCCTTCTGATCTGTCCATGTAGTGTATTTCACAGAATCCATATCATTTTCCTTTTCCAGCTTTACCGACTTCATCTGTTGATCTGTCTGCTTTTCCCCAAAAACAAGCCTTTTTCCAGATTCCATTGTCCAGATGACCTGCTGATACTCCGGACTGAATGTGAAATCTAATATTTTTCCCGAAACACTGCCGACTTCCATATTGGCTGACATAGTTTCGACTGTTACAATCATCACTCTTCCATCTGACAGACCCACGAGCAATCTTCTCTTATCTGCCTGGACAACATTTACAATATCTTCCCGGAAGATTCTTTCCTGTATTACAGTACCGTTCTCTGCATCAATGAGCTGAATCCTGTCTTTCACACTGACAACCAGCACTTTTTTAAGTTCCCCATTAATTTCCATGTCCCGAAGCAAAAGCGTTTCCGGTATGGTATAACCCGAAACAGTATACGGCACACTACTCCACTGCTTTTTTCCCTCCTCTGTATCATATAAAGTAATCCAGTACTTTGCCTGGACAGCACTCATTCCAACATTATCAATTATCTCATCCTCATTGATGCATTCCATATGCAGCACAGCCATCTGGTTTTCACTTACTGCACATATCTTTTTCGCTTTTTCTGTTGCGACCCGAGATTTTTCTCCTGTAGAAATCCGGATTTTCAACACACCCTCTTTGCTTTCTGATGCAGAAGGCTCAGCATATTCCCATTCGTTTCCCAACGCAAGAAATACATTTTCTGCCTTTTCATCAAACGCAATCGCATTCGCCTGATCTGAACTATATTTCTCCTGGTCATACTGACTCTGGAGCTGACATTCTCCACTCTCCAGGTCATACACCCACAAATAGTGTGTGTTGGCAATCGCCAGATTCGTTCCCGATACAGTGCAGCATGCCCCGTCCTGATCCCATTCGGACAAGAAATCTTCTTCGGCGTCATTTTTCATCTCTCTTATCAGTTGCTGCTTTTTCCAGTCAATATAAAAAATGCCTTCCTTTGTAATCAATACTGCCTTCTCGTCTTTTACAGGAAGAATCTTCCGAAATCCATTCGTCTCTTTCGTCTCCCATTCACCCGGAGCAATCTTCCAGATACAGCTTCCATCCTCTACATTCAGCACATAGGCATTGCCAAGCTGATCCACACAGAAATAAGTTTGTCCGTCCTCACTCAGCATTCCTGAACTCTGTGACTGTGAAGAATAAGTATTTCCACTCATTTCATATTTGTACAACGGTTTGTAATTGAGGTGTTCATCATGCTCGTAAGAATGCAGTGCTTCATTTAATGCATACATCTGCTCTTCTGCTACCGGTTCATCTGAATCGGAGTCTTCAGGCACAACTGCAAGTGCTGTCAGCAGGGCATTTTCTCTGTCTCCTCCATCTAAAAGATCGGTTGAAATCTGTGAAAGATATCTGGCCTGATTTCTTCTGGATTCCTGATAACGTTCATTGATCTTTGCGGACTGGTGAAATGCATATATCGTAAAAACCACTGCCACACCGGCAACGCCACCCAGAACCGCCATCATTCTGTGAAGTGCATATTCCCTGTGCCGCTGTCGCAATGTATCATAAGTACACCCCAGCATCTTTGCCAGAATCCTGAGGCTTTCCTGCTCGATCTTCTTTTTGATCTCACTCTTATCTTTCCCCCTGATATCTGCAGCCATCGGTTCAATTTTGACCTTTACCGTCTGCTCTGTTCCATCTTCCGATTCTGCCTTTCTTTCTTCATAACAGAGAACTTCCGGAAATACTTTCTCCGGTTCTCCCTCTAACAAAACGGTCAGAACCTGCTCTTTGCTATGACTTTTCAGGAATGTCTCCACTTCTCTTTGAACCCACTCTGATTTGATCGAATTGGGGGAACACATCAGGATCAAAAATTCTGACTGCTCCAGTGCTTCCTGAATATTACTGGCAAGGTTAAAAGAAATCGGCATTTCCTCCCGATCCCGAAATACTCTTTCAATCTTCTTTTTTCCCGAACTCTGCTGTATTCTTTTTGGGATATGATAATGTTCTAATATCTTATGAAGCTGTTCCGCCGCAAAAGCATCCTTTTCATTATGACTATAACTGATAAACGCGTCATATGTATACTTCTTCATAAATATCCTCCTTCAGATATGCCCATATCTTTTATAGCCCGTCAGCCATTGCTACTCTTCAATGTCTTCTTTTCCAAGCTTTTTGATCAGTTCTTCATACTTTAACTGATATGCAATCAGACGCGGGATGTATTCCGGCGGTGTCCTTTTTCCTTTTTCCCAGTCCTCTACTGTCCGTACCGGAATCCCCAGATGATCCGAAAATGCCTTTCTCGTCATTCCGGTCTTATCTCTCAATCCTTTAATAATCTCTGCTGCCTCCATATCTTATGCCTCCCTTTTCTTTTAAGAATATCATATTCCCCCACTAAATGTAAAACCCTGTGTTATTTCCTTTGAATAATTTTCTGAATTTTCTGATTTTTAAGCTTTTTTCTTCAAAAATTCTAACGTGATTTTTTCAAAAAAGGGGTTGCATTTTTCTGACAGTCTGATATAATAACCTTGTTGCGTCGGACAAGACAAGACGAAATAAACTAAGATGATGCGGAATGGTGTAATTGGCAGCACAGCAGACTCTGACTCTGTTAGTAGGGGTTCAAGTCCCTTTTCCGTAGCTTGGAATTTGTAATAAACAAATTCCTTATTTTATCGGAGTGTGGCTCAGCTTGGTAGAGCGCTACGTTCGGGACGTAGAGGTCGCAGGTTCGAATCCTGTCACTCCGATGTCAAAGGATTACAGATTTCTGTAGTCCTTTTTCTTTGCTCCGAAACATTCAGCAGATTTCTCCCGTCCCTATGACAAATTTTTAATCCATCTTTTTCGTCTGCCTGGTAAATCTCATCTCATACGAGCCTGCAGGGGGGGGTGCAACAAAAAGAAGTATCTTTCAGAACTTTTTGCATCCTGAAAGATACTTCTCTTTTTCTCTTTTTATTCTTCCCATACTCCGTCAAAAACTACTTTCGCCGGACCAGTCATAAAGACTTTATTTTTCTCACGATCCCACTCAATTTCCAGATCTCCTCCGAGAAGCTTTACTGTAACTTTCTCTTCTGTCAATCCGTTCAGAATACAGGCAACGGCTGTTGCACAGGCTCCGGTTCCGCATGCCAGTGTCTCTCCTGATCCGCGTTCCCACACCCTCATCTCTACAGTATTGCGATCAAGTACTTTTACAAACTCTGTATTCACGCGGTTTGGAAATCTTTCATGCTTTTCAAATGATGGACCAATTTTTTCAATCAGAAGATTCTTCACATCATCCACATACACGATCGCATGCGGATTTCCCATGGAAATGCAGGTCATCCGGTACTCTGTCCCGTCCACAACGATCGGCTCATCTACTGCACGTTCTCCTTCCGCTACCACAGGGATCTCTGCCGGTGTGAGAATCGGACTTCCCATATCAACCTTTACTTTTGCGACCTTTCCATTTTCTATGAAAAACTGTAGATATTTAATCCCGGCAAGCGTCTCTACGGAAATTGCCTCCTTATCTGTCAGCCCATAATCATACATATATTTTCCAACACAACGGATTCCATTTCCACACATCTCTCCGCGTGAACCATCCGCATTGTACATTTCCATCTCACAATCTGCCACTTTCGATGGGTTGATCAGGATCAGACCATCCGATCCGACCCCGAAATGGCGGTCACTGATCCTGACCGCCAGTGCTGATGGATCTTCTATCTTTTCTTTAAAGCAATTTACATATACATAATCATTTCCCAGTCCCTGCATTTTTGTAAATTTCATCTTTTTCTCCATTCCGCTGCCTGTTGCAGCCTTTTAAGTATCTTTTCAGTTTAAGACGTATCCTACTCATTCAGGATCGTCAGGATCATCTGTGCAGTCTCCGTCAGATTGGTTCCACTGTCCATACTGCTTTTCTGCAAGTACCGGTGTGCTTCATCCTCAGACATATTATTTCGTTCCATCAGTAATGCTTTCGCCTGGTCAACCAGCTTCTTTTCTGCATCATTTCTTTTCCGGCTTCTTTCTTTCCGCTTCTTTCTTTCTCTTTCCTGTGACTGCTGAAGCATTTCCACTGTACTGACAAGATCGTAGACCTTGATCGGCAGTGGCAGTCCCACAACACCCTCCGGCAGTTCATCCATCCATTTTGATGGGGGTGCGACCAGAAGCATATCAAATGAAAACGGCAGTGCTTCCCTTAGTTCCGTATATTGCATATCCTGAAGACGATATCCACATACCACGATTCCATCGCTCCAGTTATCCACATATTGCAGAACTTTTGCACCGGTCAGACAAACTGCAGATACTTCCACCCCCGCACGTACAAGTACATTACGGATATTTACTGCGTTATCTCTTCTCGGAAATACCACAATAATATGGCTCATATCTGCTCACCTCCAGTTGCCTTTTTGATCCTATCTTCATACCATCTTAAAAATTGACATTCAAAGTTCAATTTCCTGCGTTGTATCTGTCCTACAGTCTGTGGAGATAATGTGCGATCTCCCAGTCAGTCACCTGCATACAGTACTCCTTATATTCTTTCTTGTTGGCCTTGATGATCTTCTTAGCCAGTTCTCCCCCCAATACATCGATCAGAAACTGATCTTTCTCCAGTTCCGCCGTGGCATCCCCAAGATTTCTCGGGAGTTCTTCCACATGAAGTTCATCTCTTCTTTCCTGCGTCATCTTCTGGATATTCTCATCTATATTCGCAGGAGGCATAATTTTATTCTTAATTCCGTCAAGTCCTGCTTTCAGAAGAACTGCCAGTGCCAGATACGGATTTGCCGTTGCATCCGGACTTCGCAGCTCCAGCCTGGATTTTCTTTCTTTATCTGCCGATACACGAATCAATGGTCCTCTTGTCTTTGCCGACCATCCCATATATACCGGTGCTTCATATCCCGGCACAAAACGCTTGTAAGAATTTACTGTCGGATTTGTGATACACGTGATCGCCTTCATATGCTTCATCAGACCACCGATAAAATAGTATCCTTCTTCACTCAGACCATTTACGTCCTCCGCATTATAGAGGACATTCATTCCATCTCTTCCATAAAGGGAAAGATTGATATGCATTCCCGAACCGTAGGTCTCACTCTTTGGCTTTGGCATAAACGTAGCATGCAGTCCATGTCTTTTTGCAATGGTCTTAACCACCATCTTAAATGTCATCAGATTATCTGCCGTAACCATCGCCTCATCATAATGAAAGTCTATTTCATGCTGAGCCGGTGCGATCTCATGGTGAGAAGAAATGATCTCAAATCCCATTTCCGCCAGTGTAAGGATCATATCTCTCCTTGCATTTTCTCCCAGATCCAATGGCCCGATATCAAAATATCCGCCTTCTTCATGAGTAACTGTTGTCGGCAGTCCATCTTCATCTGTATGAAACAGAAAGAACTCACACTCCGGTCCGACATTCATGGAATATCCCATCTCTTCCGCTTCGGCAACTGCTTTCCGCAGAACATAACGTGGATCCCCCTCATACGGAGTTCCATCTTTACGATAGACATCACAGATCAGTCTTGCTACTTTTCCCTGCTGCGGCCGCCACGGGAAAATCTCAAAGGTACTCAGATCCGGATACAGATACATATCGCAATCCTCTTCTCCTTCGATTCCCTCCAGCGACGACACATCAAACATACATTTATTATTCAGTGCTTTTTCAAGCTGTCCTACTGTTACAGCCATATTCTTCAACGTTCCAAAAATATCTGTAAACTGCAGACGGATAAAGGCAACATCTTCTTCCTCCACAATACGGATGATGTCTTCCCTTGTATAGTTATGCATATAACAACCTCCTTTTCATACCGTTTCCAGTTTTTTCATCCTAATACAGAAAATCTGCCATTAGCAGCTCCCCACGCACTCCGGTATATATTGATAAAGGGCGATCTCCACCCATACTGGAAACGCCCTTGTCTCTGTGCCTTATTATATCGGCTTGATTTTCTCTTGTCAATCAACCTTTTTCTAGTATAATCCACGCAAATTAGAAGCCTGTTTCAAATTAGCATTTTATGCTAA
>ERZ791830.1138-NODE-1138-length-18732-cov-3.406061_pt1 | contig 18732 bp, 20 predicted proteins | sample MGYA00509945_ERZ791830 | MGnify/ENA primary metagenome ERZ791830 (study PRJEB30046, sample SAMN00792021) | human gut metagenome | study: EMG produced TPA metagenomics assembly of the A metagenome-wide association study of gut microbiota in type 2...
CATGAAGATGATGCGCGCCTACGGCGGGCAGGCCATCGCCGTGTACCAGAGCGGCAACCGCGCCGGCGTGGAGGATCTGCTGGCCAAGGGGCGGGTGGACTTCATGTTCCCTGCCGACTACCGGGAGGGCACCGGGCTGGACGTAACGGTGCGGAACATCATCCGGAAAATGGCCATCAGCGACGCGCTGACGGCGGAGAACGTCCGCCAGCTGCAGGCCATCGGCCACGGCGAGGTGCCCGGTCAGGCGGGCCTGTTCGAGTGACGCAGAAAGGGCGCTATAACGCAGAAAGACCGGCGCAAGCCGGTCTTTCCGCGTCATAGAAAAGAGCCGTTTACAGATTCTTCTCGTAGGACTCGATCATCTTCTTGAATGTGTGACCCGTAAAAACTTCGGGATCACCAGCCGGTGAAAACGCCGCAACTGATTGCGGTACAACGGTTTGCGCTGCTGCCTGACGCCGCAGGTTTTGCAGGTGCTTTTCACAGCTCTCACCGGTGAAAATCTTGATGTCCAGCCGCAGAGAGCCGTCCTCCTCCGGCGTGACAAAGATCTTGTCGATATAGCGGGTGACAAATTCCTTGGTTATCACACCCTTGGCGGCATCCTTCTGGGCGTTACGCAGGACGGTGCGAATCGTATCCAGCTGCTGCTTTAGGCTGCCGGTGGATTCCTGCTGTGTAAGCGCCTCTGCCAACTGCGTTTGCAGTTCCTTTGCCTCAGCGGAGCATTTTTTGTTCATGGCAAGGAAATCCGCATCATCCAGCTTTCCCTGGGCATTATAGGTCAGCAGCTTCATGCGCTTCTGTTCCACGGTTTCCAGCTGTTTTTGCAGCGAGGCGATCTGCTTATCCAGCTTACCGCCACGGTTCAGAGATTTATATAATTCTACATATTCTTCGATCAGCGCCTCTGCGCTGGCCTCCGTATCGCGGAACACATCCAGCAGCAGGGGTTTGATCTCGTCCTCATAGATGGGGAAGGAGTCGCAGGAGTCTGCGCCGTTTTTGATCTTGCCGGAGCAGACCCATTTGCTGTTTTTATGGCCATGCTTGTCCTGAGACTCCCGACGGTAGTAGGCGGTGCCGCAGCAAGTGCAGTAGAGCTTTCCGGTCAGCAGATTGGCGTGGTTGCAGACGCCCTGCCGGTTCTTTACGTCATCGCTGCGGCGGCGCAGAACCGCATTGGCCTGTTCCCACAGCTCCTCGGAGACAATAGCGGGCACGATCTCACCCGTCTCGTCTTTGAACATGACCCATTCCTCCGGTGGGAGGAATTTCTGCTTTTTGGTGAACATATCCACCACCTTGACCTTGTTTCCTACATAGTAGCCCTTGTATTTTGGATTGGAGATCATATTGGACATGGTGGTGTGGGCGATTTTCTTGCCGTTGAGGTTGCGGTAGCCCTTCTCCCAAAAGAGGGTTTCGATCTGCTTCATGCTGTACTGATCTGTGGCGTACAGCTCGAACAGCTCCCGTACCATAGGTGCCTGTCCCTCGTCAATGACCAGCCTGCGGTCTTCCTTGCGATAGCCGAAAATACGGCTGTTTCCCAGCACCACGTTATTCTTGATGGCCTGTTGATGGCCAAATTTTACGCGGCTGCTAAGCTTGCGCAGCTCGTCCTGGGCAATGGAAGACATGATGGACAGCCGCAGCTCGGAGTCTTCGTCGAAGGTGTTGATGTTGTCGTTCTGGAAAAACACACCCACGCCGTAACCGAGGAGCTGCCGCGTGAACTGAATGGAGTCCAGTGTGTTGCGGGCAAAGCGGGAGATCTCCTTGGTGATGATCAGGTCAAATTGATCCTCCGCTGCATCCTCGACCATGCGGTTGAAGTTTTCACGGTGCTTGGTAGAGATGCCGGACAAGCCCTCGTCGATGTAACCGGGGACGAAGGTCCATGCGGTGTTCCGGCGGATGAGATCCTCATAGTATTGGATCTGATTGCCCAGTGAGTTCAGCTGTTCGTCAGACTCGGAGGACACGCGGGCGTAGTACGTCACCCGCAGGGGAATGTCATATATGCTCTTTGTCCGCAGCTGCTGCCGGATGTCGTGAATGTCCATGGTATGCCTCCGAACCAGTTCGTTGTATCATGTTCTCTATTGTAACAAATCGCAAAGTAGAAAACAACCACAAAAGAGAAACTACGCTTGAAAAATTTGCGTTATCATGTTATTGCGTTTTTGTAAAATTTAAAAATAGAATGTATAATAAAATTTCCTTGGCATTCCGCCTTTTTCCTCTCCGACCTTTTCTATGTTGAAGAGACATGTCATTCTTTTTTGAATGGGCAAGGAACAGAATTAGAAAAACTCATAAGGAGGGTAGCTCTGTGAAAAGAAAGCAGAACAGCGCAGAGAAAGTTAAAAGAAAACTGACGGTTTGGCAGTATCAGTATGATAACGGCGAAGCCGGAATGCTGCATGAGCGCAAAGGTGTGTGGAGGGGCGAAAAGAGAATATGGTCGGACATTGCATATTTCCCGAACGAGAATGAGGCGCAGAAACATGTAAAGGATCTATGCAGAAAGAATGGAATATCGGAAGAAAAGTGCATGGGTGGAGTAAGGACGTTTAGTTCGGGAATAGAACACCTTTTACCGGGAGGGGGTATCTTAAAAACGCAGGCAGCGCCTACCGCCCTTATGCAGATGATGAACAGCTGCGGGACAGATGAAGAAGGGCGACGCACGATGGTGCAGCTCCTCAGCGCCGGGCTCGCGGGATACCTGTTCCGCTTGTGCAGCGAAAGAGGGCTTCTGTCGGTGTCAGAACCGGTCAATTATCTGACAGCGCCGCGGATCACCTGCTCAGCAGCAGACGGGGCGACGGATGCGCTGCGGCTCATTATGCAGTCGATTGGGCTGGATACAGAGGAGGTGTTGACCGCACACGCCGATGAAGGGTCAGTGGAGAGCTGCTTGCCGGTGTATCTGCCACCGGTTGGCAACGAGAGGCGCATTATCGACTGTGCGTATGCGCAAGTCTGCAAGGGTAAACAGGATAAGGCTGGCGATGAGAAATATTATGGTGAAGTGCTGGCAGCGCAGTACCGGGACACTGTTGTAGGTGTCAATACAGCGTTCTTTACCGCCAGAGACGTAAAGGACTTCGTGCGAAGAAATCGCTGGGCGACGATCATCCAACTTGGCGATAAACGTGGGATAGTCGAACCTATCCGGATCAACGGCAAGATATTGGCACGGGCGTGGCAGTCCGATGGATGGGACGCTATAGCAGTGCAGGGGCTGATCCGAGATTTTCTGCTGTGGATGACGGCTGATCTATTCGGTGAGGATAGGAAAGGCGTTTGTTCAAAAGAAATGGCGTTAAAAGATGCATGTGACCGGGCAAATCAAAGGATCAGTGAGAACAATCAAAAGCGCGGGACTCCCAAACATAAAGGACTACAGCGTCTTTGGCTGGAGACACAGATGATGGTGCTGCGGGAGCTTGAGTCCTACCTGTTTGACATGGGATTTTGGACGAGGAAAGAAGGACAGAATACCCTAAACGGATGGTTACACACACTGCTGCCCGCAGTGTACTCACCACCCATAGATAACCTTCCGGTGGACGATCCGAAGCACCTTCTAAACTATGAGGCCGATAGCCAAATGCTATTCAAAAACCTGCTGACCGCGATGGTTACGCCAGGAAATTATAAGTACTTTATGGCCGTTCCGGTCAAAGGAGAATTCCCGATGAAAAAAGCGGATGGCACTGACATTTGGGGCTATGTTCGGGGATTTCAAGTAACGGGAAAGGACGGGCATCGTTATCGTGTGCCGACACTGCAAATACGCGAGGACGTGCTGACTGAGGTTGCGGCGATGCTTATGCCGATTGAATGTGACTGGCTCACGGTCATCAAGACAGTGAGGGAACAGCAACCAGACTATTTGGTAGGCAAGAGCAGAAATGTTCGCCTGCCAGTCGATGGGGAAAGCAGACTCTGCGCAACGCTGGTATTGTCCGTTGAAAAACTGTTATGGCTGTCAGAGGAAGCGCAGAATATACTTCTGGATCTGATCACGCTAATAGCGCTACAAAAGTGAATAAAAAATGACCCCTACGGAAAAGATTGCCGTGGGGGTCATTTCTTTTTTGAAGAATGGAAAAACAAAAATATACACATCGAATTGCGAGGTGATGTGGAGTACATACAAATGAGGAGGCCGGACAATGACAGACCGGACACAGTCACGAGACAATGCCTACCGGTGGGGAATGCTGATGTGGTTCAATCAGCTGCTGCTGGATCGGGGAACGATAACCGAGGCCGAGTTCAGGCAGATGCGGCTGAAAATTGAAGATAGCGTGAAGCGGGCAAAAGACCGACGGTGCTGAGAGGCAAAGGACTCAATAAGCACCGTCTTTTTTGCTCCGAAGCCTATTGTTAAAGAGAAAATTTATCAAATAAAGCGCGATAAAACGCCATATACGCTGGGTTGAGAGTAGATAAAGAGTAAAGTTTTAGGAGGTACGACTGATGAAGAGGAACGCAGGGACATTCCGGATAGAACCGGACGGGTTTTCGATCCACACTTTTGAGTTGAGCAAGAAGGTTACGAATAATGATTACAAACGAATGCGAGACCGACTGTATTGCCAACGCCCTAAGGGAGAGATATATCGAGACAGGGCTTGGCAGGGAGAGGGTGAGCGTCATCGATGCCGCTGGTTTCAGCGAAATGGGCTGAGAATTAGTCTGGAAAAAGATGTGCACGGTCATATCTCAACGTGTTATCTACGGGTCGCGGTGAATCCGCGAAAGCTGATCGACCCGAACTCCTCGTACCTGGGCATCCTTCCACCGACTGAGGGGAGCGTACAAGACGTTTCTAAGATGTTCTTTGCGGTGCTGAGAGACTCAGGATTGCCTTGTGTGCTGGATGCCTATCAACTTTCCCGAGTAGACCTGTGCGTGAACATCCGATGTGACTCTACGGCACTGTTCAAAGAATTGCTGCGTGTCACACGAAAGCTGCCGACACCGCCGAAGTATGAGAGAGCCATCTTTAAGAGCGCGGACAGAAAGGCAGCCAGCAAGTATAACAGACACCACATCACCTTAAAGCACAAGTCGCGTGAACTGGTGATCTACGACAAAACCTACCAAATTATGGAAAACGGGTTGCTGCTGGACGAGGAAAAACTACCTAAAGGGGTATTGAGATTTGAGGTACATGAGCTGAGAGAGCGAATCTCAAAGGTAGAGAAAAAGCTGGGGACAAGCAGCGTGACGAGCCTGCTGTGTCATTATGCTGAGCAAAGCGAAAAAATCATCACGCGCTGCTTCGGACGGGCGTATCCGGATAAGAAGTTCATGCAGCCTGACCAACTCAGAAGCCTGATCTATGCAGAAGCAGATACGGCGTTGAAAGCCGGCATGTTGCGGTTGGTTGAGGTGATGGTACGAGCAAAAACATTGGAGAAGGGAAGCAAGAAGATAGGAAAAGAGGGCCATGACGTAGAGGCGGTTTTGGCGCAGTTCATGAGGCTCAGCATCAGTCCGGTTCCGCTGCGGAAAAAGTTCTGTGCCGAGTCCATGCCGGGTGTTTCCGTTTTGCTGGAGAGAATCGCTCACAGGAACGTACAAATTTGGTACAAGTAAGGAGATATTTGGCGAATTATAAAATGAATTAGCTAACAATAGTATAAGGAGACGTGAACTGCGCACGGCGGGATATACTGACAAGCGTAAATCTTATCTCACGTCAGTAGGCGGTAATTCACGATGATACCTTATATTTGCTATAACGATTTGGAAGAGTTCTACACACTGAAAAGCGTTTGCAATTTGCTGAAAATGGATAAGGAAACCTTGAAGCAGAGCTGTAAAAGATACGACATCAACCCGCAACGTAATGAGATCGGAGACTGGGGATTGAGTCGCTATGACCTGCGCCGTCTGCATAATTTTTTATACAAGGAGGGCAAACATGGCTCTAATGGAAAGGGTGACGATCCGTGGGCGTGACCGAATTGCTGACCGTAGCCGAGACTGCCGTGCTGCTGAAAACCACTAAACAGCAGATTCGAAAGATAATCGCGCAGCAACTCATACCTGCGTTGAAGATTGGCCGTGAATGGCGAATTAGCAAAGTGTATCTGGAAGCGTTCCTGCAAAGCGAGATGGGGTGATAATCGGCGAAAAAGAGGCCGTAAACACGGCCTCTTTCCCCCTGTATTTAGTATTCCCCTTTTTCCGTATCAGATGGGTGCAATTCGCTTTGGATGGCCTCGGTTTTTCTCCCGGTGCGGCACATTTTAAAATGTCGATATACGTAACAGGTAATGATTGCCAAAGATACCCACTGGGCGGTTGAAAAGCCAAGGAAGATGCCGCGAATAGCGTCTCCGCGAAAGAACTCGATACAAAAGCGGAAGATAGCATAGGTTATGAGATATATCTGCAAGGTGTCAGTTTTTGATTGCTTTTTCTCGCAGAAAAGAAGAACAGCAAAAAGCAAGAACTCAAAACCCGCCTCTATCAGTTGTACCGGAAGCCTGTCTAGCGTAAAGATACCGAATAGCTCTGCGGGGGTGACAAGTTTGACACCATAGCAGCACCCGGCCATAAAACAGCCGATACGTCCAAACCCATGAAACAGCGGGAATGCAGGGACGACCATGCGGTAGATCCGGCCTCGTAAATCGGGGCCTTTTTTTGCATACAGATAGATGGCCAAAATCACGCCCAACAATCCGCCATAAAACACATAGCCACTATTTGGAATCAGCATCAACAGGTTCTTGGCGGAGAAATTTTCTATAAGCCAAGGGACTTGGGTCAATGCATACATGAGCTTGCTCCCCAAAACGCAGCCGACAGCACATAGAGCAACCAGTTTCAAAAACTGGGTAAACGCGATATCGAAGCGGTCCAGGCGGAAGTACAGAAATAATAGGGCTGCAAATGCGCCAATAAAGGCCAGTACGCCATAGGACGGGAGTGTGATCTGAATATACGGGCACATCAGTTTATACCTGAGAGCACTTCTGCATCACGCAGGGAATCAAGAGGCCAGTTGCCTGATTTAACGCAGCCGTTATTGTCTCCGCCAATCGTCAGAATATGACTACCATCATCGGTATTCCCGTAAAATACAGAGGTTGAACTATTGTCGTCATCATCTGTGACCTTGATGCAGCCTGAATAACAGCTCTTTTGGTCATAGCCACAGCCAAGGCAACCAGAACCATAGTACTGTATATCACAACCGCTACCGTTCATTTTTGTTTCTCCGGCTTCGATATATTTGAAGGAAACTTCTTTGCAGGATTGCGCCCACAGACAACTATCGCACCCTTTGCCGGAACCCAAGCATCCACCGCAGCCGGGAACGGATAAGCCACTGATCTGATAGGACTCGTCCTTTATACTCCCGCATTGAACAGTTTCACAAGACTGGTTTCCGCCACAACCTGTGAGTGCAAGAATTCCAAGACAGGCAACGGTCAGAAGCATTAAAACAAAGAGCTGTTCTGGTTTTGACTTTTTATCAATCTTTTTCATTTCTCTTTCTCCAATTCAAAATTTACCATTTTATGGCATACCCATTGCTTTCCATCCAAATGAATGCAATGCTTATGCCTATTGCCAGAAGTGAGAGTAAAACCCATTTTGCGATTTTGCCGGGGCGCAGCTCTTTGATCCGCGCAACATTCTCCTCGCGTTCATCTTCATCGAAGTTGAACCTTGAAACTGCAAAGGGAATCGGTGCTGAGATGAGGTAGCCCACATAATAACCCAATGTAGCCTTCTGAAAAAAAGCCAGCACCAGAGTCACGCAATATTGTGCTATGGCAAAAAGCATGTACTTGAGCAAGACCCAGAAAAGCCCAAGAAAAGCCCAAATAATGTTGCCAACGATTCCATAGTCAAACCCGCCTATGTATTCGTAAAATGCGCCGACAAAGATTTCCACGATCGCATGCCCAAAGATCAGAACGCCGTTCCGGAGTCCGTCCACATAGCCGAGATCATTGGAAACTTCCTGTGTGGTCATTACTAAATTCTGACCTAAGAACGGCACGGTTTTAGAGGCCAGAGCGGGGGTGAATTTCAGGCCGAAGGCAACGGTACAGGCAACAATAATGAGAACGATGACCCCGCTTATGACAGATAGCTTTTTTGCCGCTTTTAACTCTTTTTCGTTTTCGTTCTCAAACAATGTGTCCCGTAGCTCTTCCTGCTGAGCATCCGGAAGGTCGCTTTGTGCTATGGCATTGCGAAGATCCTCGGCAGCATTTTTTGCTTCCGGTGCGGCAACCTGCTCCCGTAGCGTGTCATAGGCAGCCTTAGCCGCCGCTGCGCGTTCCTGCGTGGGGTATTCAGTGCCGAATACAGTTCGCTTTACGCGGTCGATGCCCGCCAATAGCTGATTGATCTCGGCTAAGTAGATGTCCTGTATCTGTGAGGGATAACCGATCCTTTTTATATCGTTCTTGAGAGCAACAAGAGCCGTTTCTGCCTCAATGTCATCTCCGCATTGCTTTAACCGGGCATAAAGGATGTTGTCATATCCCCGCAGAGATTCAGCCTCGTCTGCATTATCACAGATGATAGGTTCAACTCCCTCTAACCGAGGTTCGACAGTGCGCGCTGCAAGCTCGGCTGCCTGTCGGCGCTTGCAAATTTCGTTTTGCGCATTAACTGCTATCGGAGAGTGATACTCTGCTAACGCGGCCTCCGCTTGCTTCAATGCCAACAGATTACCGCCATCGGCAGTACGCAGAATTCGGCGGACATCGGCAGACTCTTTTCTGGCTTGATCAGCCGCCTCACGGGTGCTGCAAACAATGCCATCAACGGTTCGGTATTCTTCATCAAATCTCTTTACAGCTTGTAATACTGTCTGCGTTTCCAGCAGCGGCTCAAAATATGCCAGCTTTTTGCGATAGGCGTCGATCTTCTCCTGGGCAGCCAAGGCTTGCTGTTCGGTGTCAATGGTGAACGACTCTGCGAATTTTGCCAGCAAGGATCGCTTTTCCTCATCGACTGTGAGAACACCGAAGTAGTGCGCTGTGTTGGAAAGCTGTCCGTCCTGATCTCCGTAGTGCTGTAAAACATAGCTGTACCAACGTGCCTGATAGGGATCAAGGTCAAACACGCGGAGCAGCGCAGCCTGTTTGTCGTCTTCTGTAGGCAGCTTGTCCACATTGGAGAGGATCGCTTCGCCCTGACGATGCTCCTCCGGGGTGACAAGTCCGCTGGCCGGGACGTGATCAATGTCCAGTTCATCCAGGCAGCAGACCAGCGCAAAGTGCAGGTTAAACACAGAGAGCCGAAGACCCTTTAACAGTGTCTTGCAGGTATTGGAATCATCGTAAATCTTGGATAATTTGAAGCTGGTAGCAATGGATGAGAAAGTTCTGCCAATGGCGTTGAATACCATGTGGCCAGCTCCCATTACCAAGTTCAGCGCACCGGCGGTTACAGCACCGGAGAGCGCACCGGCCAGGCCAAAGCCACCGCCCTGCCATCTGGCGCGGCCTTCCCTTCTCGCCTTGCGGTATTCATTCAATTCCTCTTCGTCCATGACTACTTCGGCATAACGGTCGTATACATCGTTGAATGCTTCGGCGCATGGTTCTGCAAAGGACTGATAGCGCTCCGCAAAGGTCTGCACATCTATGTCGATCACGCCGTGATGAATCAATGTGGTGATGCAGTGATCCAATGTCGGAGCAAGGCAATCGTGCATTTGCTCACCCAAACCGTTAATGACCTTCTGAATAGAGCCATCCTGCTTATATAGCTTTTCATACTGCACCGCCGCTTCGTTGGCCATCCTTATGAAGTCCATGCGGATGGCGTTGTAAGCGACACGATTTGGTGGGACTTGTACCGTTTGACCGAAAATGACTATTTTGTCGCATGAATCCATTTGTGCTTTCCTCCCCTTGACGTGCATGGAGTATTTCTGATACAGAAGTTCTATTGACAATTGATATTCAGACGTTGACGAGTCAAGCTCCCTTTTGAAGCAGAGAAAAATATGCACAGAAAAACACATAATTATATCTGATAAATATAATACTATAATTGAAAGCTCATGTCAATTGCTTTGCATTTCCGATACCATATTATCGGGAGTTGATGCTAATGAAAGAGCAGTACGCTGACAAATATTTACAGTTGGGATTGAAAATTGCCTATTATCGTAAGTTGCGGGGGCTGACGCAAGAGCAGCTTGCCGAGGAGCTTGGGCGAAGTCCGGCCTTTATCGGGCATGTAGAAGCGCCAAATATCAACAAAGCGATCTCGTTGGATACGCTGTTTGGCATTGCGGAAGTGCTGGATGTGCAGCCGTATAAGTTCTTACTTTTTGATGAGTGATACTGGGAGAAGAACCCTACGTTTCCGTTTTGACAGGGAACTCCAAATATGTAATATATAAGTGAAGGCCTCTGGGTAATTCCCAGAGGCCTAATTTTACATTTTGGAGGAATTTTGCTATGACCGAACTCCGTACCTGTGCCCACTGTGGTACTGCCGAAGGAGAGCTTACCGAGTTCAACGGACGGCTCTACTGTGAGGATTGTCTGGATGATCTGACCCTTGTCTGCAATGACTGCGGCAGTCGTTTCCTGCGTACCCGCAATCGCAGCGAGAACGATGACTTTCCCATCTGTCCCGAGTGCTACGACCGGGACTACACCCGATGCGCCCGCTGCGGACGCATCATCGACACCGACCACTGCTGGTATCCGCTGGACAACGACGATCCCTACTGTGCCGATTGCTGCTCTACCATCGAGAACAGCCCCATCCACGACTACTATTTCAAGCCCAACCCCATCTTCTATGGCGACGGCCCACGCTACTTCGGCGTGGAGCTGGAGATCGACGACGGTGGTGAATGTGACAGCAGCGCGGAGACGCTGATGGACATCGCCAACCAGTCGAAGACGCTGGCCTACTGCAAGCACGATGGCTCACTGGACGACGGCTTCGAGATTGTCACACATCCCATGTCACTGGACTGCCAGCTGCATGAGATGCCCTGGGCGGAGGTGCTGGATAAAGCCATCAGTATGGGCTACCTGTCCCACCAAGCGGGCACCTGCGGGCTGCACATACATGTGTCCCGCGGGGCCTTCGGAGACACGCTGGACGCACAGGACAACGCCGTCGCCCGCGTGCTGTTCTTTGTGGAGCGCACTGGGCAGAGCTGCTGCGTTTCTCCCGCCGCACCCAGCGGCAGTTGGAGCAGTGGGCAGCCCGCTACGGTTACCGGGATCGACCGGGTGAAATGCTGGAACACGTCAAAAAAGGCCACGGCAGCCGCTACACCTGCGTCAACCTCACCAACGTGGACACCATCGAATTCCGTATGTTCCGTGGGACGCTGAAACTGAATACGCTTATCGCCACATTGCAGATGGTGGATCACATCTGCAATGCGGCGATTTTTATGTCCGATGACGAGCTGCACGATCTGCCCTGGAGCAGCTTCGTCAGCGCCATCAAGGAGCCGGAGCTGGTGCAGTACCTGAAGGAGCGCAATCTCTACATCAATGAGCCTGTGGAAGTGGAGGGGGAAGTCTGATGTGCTGCCTTTTTGGAATTTATGATTACGGCCACAGTCTGACCGCCGCGCAGAAAAAGCGGCTTGTCTCCGCGTTGGCCATTGCCAGTGAGGACAGAGGGACGGATGCCACCGGCATTGCCTACAACCACAACGGACACCTGACGGTCTACAAGCGCCCCTATCCCGCGCACCTGATGCGGTTCAGGCTGCCCGATGATGCTGCCTGCATTATGGGACATACGCGCATGACCACCCAGGGCGATGAGAAGCACAACTACAACAACCACCCCTTTGAGGGCACAGCGGATATCCCCTTCGCGCTGGCGCATAACGGTGTACTGTATAACGACCTGACCTTGCGAAAGGACAAAAAGCTGCCTCGTACCCGAATCGAGACGGACAGCTATGTGGCCGTACAGTTACTGGCACAGCAGGGCGAGCTGAGCTTTCGGAGCATCCGCAGTGCCGTAGAACCCCTCAGAGGTACGCTGACGCTGTCTGTTTTGGACAGCAGGGACAATCTCCACATCATCAAGGGTAACAATCCGCTGACACTGTACCACTTCCCGCGCATGGGTTTGTATGTCTACGCCAGCACGGAGCAGATACTCAAGAAGGGACTGAAAAAGGGTATGCCGCGCATGGAACAGCCCTTTGAGGTGATGATCCGGGAGGGGGATATACTGCGGATAAACCGGCAGGGGCAGTACACCGTTGAGCGTTTTGATACCCGCAACCTGTGGGACGGCATGACGCGCTTCAGCTGGCCGTATTGGGACGTGTACGCCGGGCAGGACGAGTACATCAATGATCTGAAATCCGTGGCGGCCGCCTACGGCTACACGCCCCATGACATAGACGTGTTCCTCGGGTATGGCCTTTGCCCGGAGGAGATAGAGGAGATCATGTGCTGCGGGGAGGTATAAAAAATGCGAGTAGTAATGGTAGAAGTTGGGAGGAAAGCCTGTGAAATGGAATTGGAAGATAGCCTTGCAAGTATGCAGCGTGCTGTTGGCGGTCTTATTCAAGCTGTGTACGAACCCGGAGGACGAGACGCAGCCCTGATCTGCAACGAGGAGGGCAAGCTGCTGGGGCTGCCGCTGAACCGGGCTATGCGGGATGAAGATGGAAAAATTTACGATGTCATCGCCGGGACCTTCTTTATCTGCGGCGCACCGCCGGACAGTGAGGGCTTCACATCTCTGACGGACGAGCAGGTCGCCTACTGGCTGAAGCGCTTTGCCAAGCCGGAGTTCTTCGTCAGCGTCAACGGTCAGATCATCTGCGTCCCGGTGGAAGATCCGTGCCAATAGGGTGTACCCTAACGGCACACAGAAAAAGAGTCCCAATAGGGTCACTTCCGGCATTCTGGTACGTGCCATCTGTGGGAGGGACTCTATTGGGACTGGCAAATGAGAGGAGGAGCCTTATACTTGAAAATCGGTTACATCCGCATATCTACTGCAGATCAAAACACGGCACGGCAAGAGCTGCTGATGGAGCAGTTGGGGGTGGACGAGGTCTACATCGACCGCATAAGCGGCAAGAATACCAACCGCCCAGAATTGCAGAAGATGATGGAATACGTCCGGCGGGGTGACACGGTCATTGTGGAGTCCATCAGCCGCTTTGCCCGCAACACCCGAGACCTATTGGAGTTAGTAGAACAACTATCCGTCAAAGGCGTGGAATTTGTCAGCAAGAAGGAGGCTATCGACACCACCACGCCTACCGGCAAGTTCATGCTGACAGTGTTCGGCGCGGTGGCAGAACTGGAACGGGAGTATATCCTCCAGCGCCAGCGGGAGGGCATTGCCATTGCCAAGGCTAACGGTGTCTATAAAGGGCGTAAGCCCATTCAACCGCCGGAACTTGAGAAAGTCATGGTTAAGTGGCGGCGTGGGGAAATCACCGCTGCCGAGGCCATGTGGCAGATGGGGATGAGCAAGAGTACGTTTTATCGAAAAGTAAAGAGGCTGCAGCTATCGTGAGTTTGACTTTTTGCCCCCTGCACGGATAAGATTCTACAAGACGTGCATATTGACTATTCGTACCGAATATGATATATTTCAAAGCGCAAAGAGGTGATAACATGGAAAGACGATTGGCGCGGATCAACAGCAGCACAGCCGGGGGAACAGCGGGCGCCGGTGCAAAAACGCATAAGGTCACGCTTCCGTCCCGCTGGCTTCGCGCCATGGGCATTACCGATGAGGAGCGGGAGGTGGAGTTGACCTTTGACCAAAACAGAATTGTAATCACAAAAGTCGTCACCATAGAGGAGTTTATCAGCGAAAAAAAAGCGCAGTTCCACTGCGTGAAAAGGCTAAAGTTCTGGAATAGTAAGACACTGTGTACTACCATCGCAGTGGATTTTACAGATCATACGCTTTGCGTGGAGAACCATACAAGGCAGTTGGTGAAAACCGCTTTCGGGAAAAACCGATTGCCTACATGGGAAGATTTGATGGCCTTTCTGGAAGAACGGTGCGTCCCCCGGCAGCGGGAGGGCATTCGAGAATATCTGGACGCCCTGGAATTGGATGAGTACGAGCCATGGGAGATTGTCAAACGCACACAGGGCCGCATGGCGGAAGACCAACAGTGGATTGAGGTAACGGAATGAGCATACATTTTGTGACAAACGAGAGGATCGCCGAAACATCTTCAAAGGGTAATCAGGAGAAGTGGGTGGAGGGTAATCGCTGGTACAAGCTGGATCAGTTTGGGTATGAGGCCTTGGCGGAAACGATGATCTCGCAGCTGCTGGAACACAGCAACTGCGAGCAGGACTACCCGTTCCGCTTTACCCGCTATCAGATGGAACGAATCACTGCACATGGTGTCGAACGGACGGGATGCAGCAGCGAAAATTTTCTGTTGCTGGGGCAGGCCATTATTACGCTGAGTCACCTCTACAAAAGGGAAAGTGAAACATCCCTTCGAAATCTTTTGGCGCGGCAATCCAGCGACAAGAAGCGTATTGCCTATTTAGCCGCGGCTACGGCAGAGTTGACGGGCTTGGAGTTGTTCCCGCAATATCTGACGCTGCTGTTCGAGATCGATGCGCTGTTTCTGAACGATGACCGTCATTTGAACAATATCGCGGTCTTGGAAAGTGGCGGTAAATATGACTATTGCCCTATCTTTGATAACGGTGCGGGCTTGCTTTCCAATATGCGGACAGCCCCCATGGACATTGAGCCGAAGGCCCTGATCGCGGCACAGCGTGCCCGTCCCTTCGGCACGACATTTAACCGGCAGGCAGGGACAGTCCAATCGCTTTATGGAGCGCAGTTGCGCTTGCCCAAGCTGTCAAAAGAGGAGATATTTGCAAGGCTGGAGCCGCTGCTGCAATACTATCCACGGCGGGATCGCGGAATTATCGCGGATAGGGTGTGTACCACCATCCTGCTGCGGCAGAAGCAGTTGCGATTTTAATAAACGAGGAAGGGGAGATTGCCAAAAGGCATCTCCCCTTCCTCGCCTAAAGAAAAAATTCAACGTTTTTTAGACTGTTTGGATTAAATGGGTATTATTATGGGTCAACAAATTCCGGCTTGATCCAATAATTCTTTAAAGTCTATAGGAGCAACTGTTGGGATACCTCCGTATTCTTTTCCTAAATATTTGTTTCGGATATTATTGTTTATGTATGTACGCTTATCATAACTAGAAATAGTGCGAATTTCTTTACATCCAGCTTCGGTTTCTCTAATTATATATGTGCTATTTCTTGAAAAATCTGTTTCCATCAATAGGGTATTATGTGTAGATAGAATTACCTGCCCTTTAATACATGGATATATATCTTCAAGTATTCTTTTAAACAGAAAATCATGTATTCCAGAGTCGGCTTCGTCAAGAACCACCGTAGCTCCCATACATGCGCAAAGCAGATAACAGAGTACCGATAAAATCTGGTGGTTTCCTGTAGATTCTTTGCTGAAAGCAATATCCCTGTATTTACCGGAGATTTTCTTTTCAAAAACAAGCTGATATTCAATCGTATCATCAGTATATTTCCGATCGTAGTACACCCTTCGAATGCTTGAGTTGATTGAAGAAAAGATCGATGTCAGAATTATTTCTGCAACATCCAGCTGTTTCTCGTTATATATCTCAATTTCCCCAAAGGCGGCATCATTAAGTATCTCATAAGGTGCTGACACGGCACTGTAATGCCTGGAACCGATTCCAAGACTACAAGAAACGCGACGAAAACTTTCTAAAATCCCGTCGAATTTATCAGAAATACTATCTCTACCATAGGCGTTGGATTTGTCCTGCAATTCATGAAGAATAATCGCGAGAATTGAATGTTTTCCCCAAAAGCGTTTAGCGGCAGATTTGACATCTGCCAAGAAATCCTTATTGTCAATAATCTTTGGATTTATAAAAACATCGTCACTAGAGCAATCAAAGTACACACCCTTCCTCTGGGTTAACACGTACTCAAGACGTTCGCGGACAATTTCTTCATTGCCGAGTTCAATGGTGTACCGACCGATTTTTTCATCCACTAAAAAAGAGTATTCGGCAACGATATTCTTACTGTTACCAACCATGCGGTAATCTGTAATTATTGCCTTTATGTCCCGCATAGACGCCAAAATCTTTTGCTGAAGTTTGCTTTGTAGCGAATCGTCATCAAAGATTTTTCTATCGAGAATGTCCTCGTAGGCATCCCGAACATTCATTGTCTGCATTATTTCTTTTAAGAGTACAAATGCGGACATTAAGTTCGATTTGCCAGCGCCATTTTCACCATACACAACTGCAAGAGGTTTTGCCTTGTTAGCCTTTTCGCTTAGATCAAACTCAATCTCATCAAAGGATCTAAAATTTCTGAGGCATATTTTTGTAAACATAGAATCACCCCGATTAGTATCTCACAAAGCAAATTGGAAATCAAGAGTTATTTTGTATAAAATTCTAATTAACGAGGAATTGCGATAACTACGCTGTCGGATATTACGGATAATTGAAAAAATAGCTTGACTAAATCAAAGTTCTGTGTATACTATGAATTGGGTATACAACATATAGTGTTTACCTAATTGCACCTTGACAAGTGTAACAGAGCGCAAAAAAAGACGCCGTTGGCTAAGGCGTCCTCTCGCGCTGGGAAAAGCATCTAGCTTTGGTTAATTAATTCAGTGACACGAATAGTCTACCACAGCTTTAGCCCAAATGCAATATATTTTTTCCGGCGGAAAGGTATGTGAGCGAGGATTTGCCTCTTTACAAAATATAAACTAAGGAGGAAATTCTCTATGAATTTCACAGATTATCATAAAATGGCAATCTACACTCACCGAAATATTGACTTTGTTGACACCCTCATTGATGGAGATGTTCCACTTTATATCGATCCCGAGCGTATTACTTTAAGCAATCACCCCTGTGCATCAACTGCGGATCGATATATTCAAGATTTCTTTGATGCTGTTTTTGCGGCTGCTCTTCAGCGTGATGAGGAAAAACTGTACCACCTGCTTTCGTTCGGAAGAGAGCCTAATGAGGTTCATTTTGGAGTGTCTGCGCATCGATCATGCGGGCGGGGTTCCTCGCCAGAAATACTGTACCCCATCATTAATGGGATGCTTGACCTCAATTTTTTTGAACAGGGGTTTATCACAGAACTGGTCGATTTACACCTCTGGACGGATAATTTTGGACCGGATCGATTATCTGATTTAGTTGCCAACATTATCCGAAGTGTTTTGGCTGACTATACCATGGGGCAGTACGGTGTGTTGAATATTTCTGCGAGGGAGATAGGTTATCGAAGCCAAGTCGCTTGGGATCTTGAGAGACACGACTGGCATTACAAAGAAATTCCAGCCTTTTTTTGTGATAATGAACAAGTTTTGCTGGTTCCAAAAGCGTTTGTAGGCCGAAATCTACTTTCCTCGCCAGGCAAACTGTTGCAAATCTACGCACTATCATTTCGCCAGAAGGAGCACTTGGATATGAATAGTGACATGTGCCATCACAGGGTATTAAAGGGAGGAAACCTTCGCATAGATCCGCCGACTAAGAAAGAAATACGACAGAAGGAGCTTTCTGCCTGTACAGAGAAGAAATATTTGCGTGACATTGGACTTCGTAACACGCGGATGGTACGCGATATGCACTTTGACCATACACGGGCAAAAGATGCTTTTCAAATTTCAGATGCAGAACTGGATGAGTTGCTTTATGGTTGCATACGCACCGAGGATCCTGCCTCATAAAGAAAATGGATTCCTTTTTGCCTGCATGTGTGAGCTTTTCTTGGATTAATGCAAGACAGTCAAGTATGGACGCATAGTCATACTTGACTGTCTTTTAATTTAAAAGGCACTTTGAGCTTGTTTCTAAATATCCTCAAAAGAAGAAACGGGTCTACCAAAGCGAAGCGGTTACCAATCAGAGCCGAAGTTGCGCGTTGTATGTATGCTGCACTTCGTACCCTAATGCCGTTCTATCCGCTCTCACAAAACTCATCGTTCGTATGGGCATCATCTTCTTGACCATCTGGCCGCCCACGGAGCCGGCCTCGCGGCTGGTCAGGTGACCGTTGTAGCCGTTCTTCAGGTTCACGCCGACCTCAGAGGCGGCCTCCATCTTGAACTGATCCATAGCGGCCTTGGCTTCGGGGACATTCAGCTTGTTGCTGTTCTTGGTAGACATAGTTGTTCTCCTTTCAAATCATGGGCAAATGCCCTTGCGTACCTTCGCGTAAGCAAAGATCGCTTGTCGGGTATCGCAACGGTAGTTTTGCCCGGCAGCGGTACGATATGCGTTAAAATCGGCGGTAAATGTTGGCTTTGCGTGGCCGCGCGGCTGGACATTTTGCGAATATTCTGCTATACTACCATCGATCAGTCAACACAGGGGACGTCTCAACAGGAGACGCAGACAGGGAGGAAGGGAAAGCGCGGCGCAGGCCGCGCTTTTCGCAGATAAAAAACGCATCCGCGGCGCGGATGCGTTTTGTTTCGCTTTATTTCCCGTACAGACAATAGATCAGCCAGTTCAGAAACCGGGCGGGCAGTACCTTCGCCAGAAATGTGAAGAATTTGTAGTCAAAGCGGATGGCGTACAGCGGGTGGCGGTTCCCGTCCCGCAGGGCGACGGCGGCGATGTACGCGCCGGCCTTGGCGGGATCCATGCCCGTCTCCTCGTCGTGCTCC
>ERZ791830.1140-NODE-1140-length-18656-cov-2.297565_pt1 | contig 18656 bp, 12 predicted proteins | sample MGYA00509945_ERZ791830 | MGnify/ENA primary metagenome ERZ791830 (study PRJEB30046, sample SAMN00792021) | human gut metagenome | study: EMG produced TPA metagenomics assembly of the A metagenome-wide association study of gut microbiota in type 2...
TCGTGTACAATCTATCTTCCTTTCTAACACAACCGGTAGTTCATCTGCATTCAACCATATCTGATAAATTTCTTTTTTCTTTCCAATATTTTCAACATCCAATTGGAATTTCCAATCTGGTTTACCTAATTTTTGGCGAATATGCTCCCGAAGCTGCGGCAATATCTGCGTTTCTACCTCTGAGGTCGAAAGCCATCGTCCCCATTTGTTTCTCTGTACTTCATTGATTGGAACTTGTTTTCCAAAATCTGACGCATACTGTACGTAGTCCTTCTGCAACGATACCGATTTCAGGAGATCTTGTTTTGTCAAGATCGTCTGCACCTGCAAAGCCCACAAAAGCTTTACATTTCCAGCTTTTGAGATGCCGGCCTCTGCTTTTTGGTGTGCTCAATAAATTCTGGCATCTGTGTGATTGTCTGGTACAGTGACGGATATTTTTTTTCAAATGATTCGTCTACATTGATCCATTTTTCTGGCGTTCTCATATTGCTTTTCTGGCGATCTGCCATCCTGCAGACAGCCATCCTCCTTTCTTCTCTTATTGACCCGGCAATTACTTCATTTCAGAAAGAAATCCCAGTAATTGTCGGATATTCTTTATCTCATACATCGCTGCATAGTGTCCATATACAGAGGCAATGGAATCGCCCTGATCCCACTTTTTACGATCATCCGTATTTAACCAATACGCACATTTCGCCTTTCGGCAGATGTTTTTTATATAATTCTCCCCGGCATCGTTTTTGTTGTTTCTTGCATCGCCAATAAAGATGATCATGCTATCCTTGCTGATGCGATTGCGGTACTCTTTCCACATACTCCGCAATGGTCGCTCATAGTTTGAGTACTGCCCGCTGCGCGGAATCATCGTAAGAATCTGTTTTGCAGCATTATCAACATCTTCTGTATCGTACACCCTGGATATATCATACAGAGAATTGACAAAAGCAAATGCACTGCATCCTCGTGGAAAGACCTCTTTCAAAAGCCCTATGAAGGTGAGCATCATCTCCGATGCATCCTTGCAGGAACCGGACACATCCAAAATGAGAACCAGATCGGCCTTGCTGCGCCGTGGCTGCTTATATATAAGGTTGATGGGCTGTCCGCAGGTGCGAATAGACTCTCGCATTGTCTCCTCCAGATTCAGAGACAATCGCCTTTTGCTGTTAATATTTCTGGTCATACGCGTCTTAAATGCCAGAAGATTCTGGCGCAGGTATTCGCGCATTTGATTTTTTTCTGCTTCCGTCAGCTTTTTAAACGGCTTCTCGCTAAGTCTCACAAACTCTGCATTCATCGTTTGTATACTTCCGCCGCCGATGAAATCTGCACGATGGATCATGGAAGACGGCTTAATTATTAGCGAATCATTTGAACTATCCATGCCTCTTTTCATTTGTTCAAAGGCACGATCCAGTTCTCTGCACGTGTCCTCATAGCGTCGCTGTTCATCCTTCATCTGACGCTGCAGCTTTTTGATTTGCTGGTCCGTTTCTTCTTGTGCCTGACTGATTGCAGACTCCAACTCAGCCATATTCTTTTGCCTTTTTGTGATAGCAGAACTTAGTTCCTTACTGATATCCATCATTGCGTCTGCCTGTTCCAAATCTCCATCGTACAGACTTTTCTCTGCCTGCTTCATCAATGTCTGATATAAGCAACCTGCCTGTTTCTCATCCCATGGCAGTTCACCTAAAAGCATTTTTTTAGCTTGTTCTATCTGCTTTTGAGACTTTGTTTTTGTTTCCGACAATTTCTTTAACTGTGTCTGTGCTTTTCTGCTTACCTTTGGTTTCGGCTCATTCTCATGTGCCTTTTGAATTAAATTCTTTCGAATTCGTTCTTTTTGTTTTTTCAAATTCTCCAGCTGTTTTTGAGCGTCAGACACGAATAAGTCCAGTTCTTTTCGTTTCTCCTGCTTCTCTTTTTCCTTTTGTTCCTCCCTTTGCGGGATTGTTTTTTTGCTCAGAAACTCTCGAAACAACGCTTTCATCTTTGCTACCTGCTCGCCTGTCTTTGCCAGGCAGACAGAAAGTGCGGCCAACATTTCATCTTCCTCTGTGATATCCACTCCGGCTGCTTCCACTGATCTTAGCAGATGTGCAAGTGCACTCTCGGAAACTGCAAATTTATGGTCTTGGAGAAAAACAGCAAATTCCGAAAGGAAATCAAGAATATCTTTTTGCATTGCATTCCTCCATTAGAACAGTTTTGCATTTTCCATAGTCTGACGGTCTTCCTTGTTTTTCGCAATCATACAGAGAGAAGCTTTAAGCGTTTCTTCCCTAAGTTCGTCACTATTCAACGTAGACAGATACTTTGCCCACTCACTCAGTTCTGAAATGGAAGGCTGCTGTTTTAACGGCAAAGCGCGAATCTGTTTTGCACAATTTGCTACTGATTCTGCAATTTCCGTGTCAATGCTGCTCTGCATTTGAAGTATTTCTTTCAACTCTTCGGCTGTCTTTTGCTTAATGTAAAGATAGTTGCAACGACGTTTCAATGCCTGCGACAGATCTCTGTAGCGGTTAGATGTGAGAAATACGATTGGACGCATCTCTTCTGGACAGGTCACGGTACCATACTGCGGAATGGAAATGCTGAAATTCTCCAGCACTTCAAGCAGCGTGTATTCTATCTCCTCTGATGCCTTCTCCACTTCGTCTAACAAGAGGACATAGCGTTTCTTTCCGCTAATTGCCTTTAAGATCGGGCGTTCAATCAAAAAATCACGTCCATAAAAATTGATTTTGCCTGCCGCATCCAGCGATTCCTGCAAGTCTTTTCCTGCAAGCGATTCCTTAATCGTTCCCTGGATCGCCTGAATCGTCAGGAGCTGTTTCTGATAATCATAGTCATACAGAATCTTATCATAAGACAGACCATCGTAGAACTGAACACGCAGAAGCTCCAAATCAAGCATCTTCGCTGTAGCATAGGCAAGTGATGTTTTTCCAACGCCTGGATCACCTTCTACTAGAAGCGGAACCCCGTTTATCGCGCTCATTACAGCAAAATTAATGTACGAATTTGAGAGATACCCATTTTCTCTGAGTTTGTTTCCAATTTCTAACATTACATTTTCCTCCACTTCATGTAATATTATATATTTGTGTATATTATAGTATACATATAAATATAATTCAAGCCCTAAAATAAGATTTTGAGGAAATTTAAAATTTTCTGCATTATAATGCCGCTAATCCAAAGCTTCTTTAGCTTAGATTAACGGCACTTTTTGTTTTACTTATTGTCATTATGATTTTATATATTTTTTTCTTCTCGATACTTCATTACCGCATGCCAGTCATCACGTCCCAGAAAATGTGTACCTGCGCGAAGGAAAAATGAAATATTTCCTTCATCATATAAGGTATCTGGCAATATTTCATCTTGGCAAATCAGTCCTTTCTGTCCTAATATTTCAAAAGCTGGACTGGCAGCAAGTCCGCTTAGTACCTCAGAATGCGCATCTGCCCAGAGATCGCGCGTAGCTCCTGTCAGGCAAACATAGCGAGGTGCAATAAGTGCAATTAAAAAATGCATGTCAAATGGCAAATCATTTGCATCACGATCATCACGAAACAAATTCGGGCAAAACCAGTAACGTGTATATTCACGTGACAGATCACGAAAACTTTCTGCCTGACTGCCACGGTAAAGACTTCCTGAATTTCCAGCCACAGCAAGAGAAAAACGCTCATCCATCGCAGCACACCATAGGGCTGTCAGCGCCAGACGTGAATGACCTATTACTGCAATGCGGGCATGATCAAGCTGTACTACAGTCTGTAAATAGTCCATTATTTTGCTTGCTCCAAATGCCCAAACTGCAATCTTACCCCAACGATCTTTATTAATCCAATCTTTTTCAAAGCGGCTTACACCTAAAAAGCTCTCCTTACTGTCATCTGGATCAATATCCTGATAGCATACGTGCACAATTGCATATCCATTATCTATTATTTCTTCACCCAAGCCTCCAGCCACAAGTTCATTAAACTGCAGATGAAGAAATGCAGGTATCTTTTCCTTTACTGCTTTTGGCAAAATCAATTTAAATATAAACTCGTATGCGTCATTATTATTTGCCAACTGAACTTTCATTGTTTTTTCAGTTGCCTTTCCACCATATGCATCTTCATCCACACCCACACATTCAAATGCAGATTTGATATTTTCTGGTGTTACTCCCATATATTCATGACACAATATTTTTTTAATTTCTTCCCGACGAAGCTTCCAATCCTCATAGTTTGTTACCGCATCTCCATTCTCCAAACGCATCAGCTCTGGAAGGTGTCTATTTTCAATTTCTTCTTGTAGTTTGTTCATTTTGCTTTTCCTTCCTTTCATTTTTCTATGTTTTATGATTTTAATTTGTTTCGATTTTTATATAGCTGCCAGGACCGTCTGTTCCCATCGTCTTTGTGACAAGAATCTTTTTGTTAATAGAATCCTTTAGCTCTGCCACATGTGAAATGATGCCAACCATACGATTTTTGTCTGCCAGATTTGCAAGTGCCTTTAATGCCTGCGAAAGTGCTGCCTCATCTAATGAGCCAAATCCCTCATCCACAAACATCGTATCAATCTGAATGCCACCTGCTATTGACTGTATCTCATCTGAAAGACCAAGTGCAAGGGACAAAGCTGCCTGAAAGCTCTCGCCGCCCGAAAGTGTCCGTACACTTCGCTCACTTCCATTGTAATGATCGATAACATTTAAATCAAGTCCTGCTTTTTCTTTTTTATTTTCGGCATCCTCACGACGCTTTAACTCATACTGTCCCTGACTCATCGTCATTAAACGCACATTTGCCCGGCGCAGTATGCGCTCGAAATAAGCCATCTGAACATATGTTTCAAGCTCAATTTTAGGCTTTCCTGTAACCTGACCGTTTGCTGTGTTTGAGAGTTCACGCACCCAAACATATTTTTTCTCTGTTTCCTGCATTACTGTCTGGTGTTTCTTAACGCCAAGAAGTACAGCACGATTCTTCTCATTCTCGGCAAACCAAGTCCGACATTCCTGTGAAGTTTTCTCTTTTTTAATCGACAATTCCTCCTGTTCTTTTTTTACCAGTTCTTCCTCTGGCATTGTACCGCCATTGTCTTCTAGTATCGAAAGAATCTGCTTTTTCCCCTCCTCTATGCTGTTTCTTAAGATTTGCTCATCTGCCTTCAGGCTGTGCATCTCTTTTTGTGCTGCCTGATATACCTGCTCAATTTGCTGTTGCTCGCTCTCGATTCGTTTCATTTGCTCTTGCAAACATAAACAAAGCTCTTGTGCACTTTGGCCATCCCACTGCGCATTATGTGCCTGCAAAGAATCATATTTTTGTCTCAGACTGTTTTCTCGCTCCTGATTTGTGGCTCGCTCCTCTGCAATTAAAAGCTCTAGCTGACGAAATGCTTCATCTGCTTTTTCTTTTTTTGTCTGTTCCTGCAAAAGTTCTTTTTGCATCAGATCTTTCTTTTCTGCCTCTGCCCTAAGCCTGTTTACCTGCTCTTTTTTATCCTCATACAATTTGGCAATCGCAAAATCACTTTCTACCTCTTTCTTGAGCTTTTCAATTTGGATTTTTGTAATATCCAGCTTTCCTAGCATACCATCAAGGTTTGCCCTTTGCTTCTGCTCTTTTTGCAGCAAATTTTCTTTGTTTTTCTTAAGCTCATCTGCTTTTTCTTTTAATGATCTTGCATATGAAATCATCTTGCCTGCCTGCAAAAGCGCCTCCTTTGCCTGCTGTAATTGTTTCGTCAAAAATATTTCCTTTTCTGTCTCATTTTTATCAGCTGCAATCTGATCAAGCGACTTTTTCATGCTCGCCGCCTTATCGGTCAGCACTGCATAATTTTCTTTTTCCTTTTGAAGCTGGCTGACAGCAAACTGCTGTTTTTCTTTAGCATTTACAAGTTCTGTTGTTAGGCAATGATACGTCGTGCTTTGTTGTTCTAAGCTTGTCTTTTGTGTCAAAAGCTGTTCTTTTTTTTGACATAGCTGTTTGAAGCTTTTCTTTAGTAATTCTTCTGCCTGATCACATGTCTTAATTGATTCAAATATTACTTCTTCACCTTTAAGCCATTTTGTAATTTCATCAAACATATTCTGGCGCAGCTTTTGAAGCTGAGCGTAACTTGCTTGTGCCGCGGCACGTGCCTTTTCTGCTTTTCTTTGTGCTTCATCTGTTTTCTTTTGCATTTCATCAAGTTCTTCACGGCTCACTGTCTGTAAATTCTTTGCTGCCAGAACAGGATGATGCACAGAACCGCACACTGGACAAGGCTTGCCCTCTTCAAGTCCTTCGGCTAAAATTCCTGCCTGCGCATTCAGATAACATGTCCATGCCTGCTTCCACTCTGACTGGCAGCTTTCATATGACTCTATATAAATTTTACACTTTTTTTGAAGCTCTGTATGTATACGCTCCTGCTCTTTTTCTTCTTTCAGCTGTTTTTCAAATTTAGTAAGTTCCTCAAGGCGATAGTCATTCTCCTTCATCTGTGCTTTTTTCTGTTCCAAAAGTACATCGCAGTCTTTAAGTTCTTCACAAAGCTGCTCTTTTTTCTGTATCATCTCATTAAGCTTATCAAGCTGCTCTTTTTGCTGAATGATTGACTGCTCCTTCTTTTTTTGACAGTCGCATGTACTTTTATACTCTGCATAGCTTGTCTGATACTGATCAAGCTGATGCTTTCTATCCTCTACCAGACTTTGACAGCGCTGTTCCTCTCTTCCTGCTTCAGACAGCTTTTCTATCTCAATTTCACAAGCCTTTATCTGTTCTTCTTGCTGTTTTCTCTGATCAAAGACAGACTGAATAGACTGCTTCAATTCACAAATTGTTTCTTCCGCTTCTAATTTTTGCTTTTGAATCTCTTCCCACTCATTTTTTTGCTTTTCAATCTGCTTCATTTGCAAAAGCGCCTGAGAATATGCCACCTCACAATCCTTTAATAGTTCTAGCTGACGATTCATTTCTTCTATATACTGTGTCTGCTTTTTTCTTTCCTCAGACTGTCTTAATTGCGTGTTTTCTTTCTCTTTAAGATCATTTTTTACTTGTATAAGCTGTTTTTCTTCTGATTGAACTGCCTCGCACAACTGCTTATCCTGCTGCAGACGATGTTTTTTTGCTTCTAACTCTTTTTGTCTTGGCTGTTTGTTAACCTGATCATTAAAAAACTCCTGTGCCTTTATCACCTTTGGCAGCAAAGTTTCTAATCGTTTTTCTTTTTCCTTGACACTCTCACAAGTTTCTTTATACCGCTGAAGCTTTTCTTCATAAACGGCAAGTGTACGCTGTTTGCATGAAAGTTCTTCCTCCTCTTTTTTGAGCATCTGATACTTTTCTTCCCCTGCTGACAAAAAGCCTTCAATTAACTCAATTGCACGAAGTGTCTGACCGTCAAAGCCATTTTTCTTTAAGATGTTCCATTCAGGCTCTTCAATAGCACCATTAGGGCAGACTGCCATGCTGAGTTCCTGACTAATGCCTTTTCGCAGATCCTCATATGCTTCTTTTTGTCGGCTAAGTTCTGCCTTAAGAGCATCCTGAAGCTGCTGAAATTTTTCTGTATGAAATATTCGTCTAAAAATTTCTTTTCTAGTCGCCGTGTCAGCAAAAAGAAGCTTTTGAAAATCTCCCTGGGCAATCATAACAATCTGCGTAAATTGGCGATAATCCAGGCCTAAAATTTCTGTTACAGCTTTTGTGACATCCTTAGACTTTGACACAATCGGTCTGCTCGAATCTGACAAATATTCAAGCTCTGCCTCTGCCTTTTGAAGCGTCAAGCCTGTTCCTCTTCCCTTAGGTCGCTGATACTCTGGATTTCTTTTTACGCGATACTTCTCTCCCCTATAGCAAAACGTGAGCTCTACATATGTTTTTGTCTCTGCTTTTGCATATTTGCTGCGAAACATCTGCGGATCACGCACTGCACCGCTGGCTTCTCCATATAATGCAAATGTGATAGCATCAAAAATGCTTGTTTTTCCTGCCCCGGTATCTCCAGTAACCAGATAAAGTCCCTGCGTCCCCAGACGTTCAAAATCAATTGTTATCTCTCCTGCATATGGTCCAAACGCACTGACTGTTAACACTTGTGGTCTCATGATTTGTCCTCCTGTAATCGCGTAAACAGTTCTTCTACAAATTGTTTTTGTTCTATACTCATTGGCTGATTGTTCTGCTTTTCGTAAAGTTCTTCAAACAGCTGTTTCTCACTCTTTTGCTTAATCTTACTGTCAAAATCTATTGTCTGCTGCGTTCTTGTTCTTAGATTGTCATAAGAAAGACCAAGAAGATTTGGATAGATAGTGCGAAGCTTCTGCATTCCATCTGGAATATCTTCCTCATCTGTTAGCGTAATCTGCACATAATCATCCGTAGCTGTCCCCTGATAAAATGTGCGCGCTGTCACTTCCATATAAGAGCCATGAATTGCCCTAAGATCATGCTTTGGAATTAATGGAATTGTGCGAATAACAATATCATTCTTTTTTCCCATCTCGATAACAGTAACTGATTTTTCCTGTCCTGCCTCAGAAACTGAATATTTTAATAAAGTTCCGCAATAACGCACATTTTCTTTTATATTCTGCGGACTATGAATATGACCAAGTGCCGTATAATCAAATGCTTCAAAGATAGATGCATCTATATTATCAACTCCGCCAACAACAATATCCTCCGAATCACAGCGGCCTGCACCCGTAACAAATTGATGTGCCACCAAAATATTTCGCTTTTTCGTATCAATATCCATATGGTTTACTGCCGCAAAAACTGCATCCTGATATGACTCAATTTCCTCTTGTCCCAGTGCACGGCGCACAATAGACGGACGAACAAATGGCAAAAGGTAAACCTCTATTTCTCCAAATTCATCTGTCAATGTAACCTTCTGTGTACTGCCATCATATACTGTAGACAAGTACACGCCTGATTGCTTCATCAGCCGTGCACCAAACGCAATGCGCTCCATTGAATCATGATTGCCGCTGACAGCACATACTTTAATTTTTTGCGCTGCAAGTGCATTAAAAAACCAGTCTAACATCATAACAGCCTCAGTCGGCGGAATAGGTCTGTCATAAATATCTCCCGCCAAAAGGAGTGCATCTACATGCTCTTCTACGCAAATTTTGACTACTTGCTCTAAAATATAACGCTGATCCTCCAGCATCGAAAATTCATTGATCCGCTTTCCAAGATGCAGATCAGAAATATGTATCAATTTCATAGCTTCTCCTTTTGTTCTCTACTTGCAAAAAAACAGCACTAAAAGAAGTGGGCCTTGACCCTATCTTCTCTTTTGTACTGTTCTTGTAAAATATATGTTTTTACTGTTTGTATTCTACCTCAAACGGAAGCTGATCAAGAATATCACGCTTCGCGTCAATACCAGGATACACCTCAATAAGTTTAAGTCCCTTAGGTGTCAGTCTAAATACACAGCGCTCTGTCACATACAAAACTTTCTGCCCATTTTCGATTGCACGCTTTGACGAAAAGCTTATGCTATTAACATGCTCTACAAATTTAGGTACTGATCCTTCTTTTTCAATAGTAATCTCACCACTTTTTTGTGATACAGTTAAGCCTTTTGCATTAAAGCTCATGCAGAATACAACAGTTGGTGTCTTTGCAGTTATATTGGCAAATCCACCAATACCAGCAAATGCACCTGGACCTCTGTGTGCATTAATATTTCCATATTGATCAACCTCAAGTGCACCCATAAAGCATATATCCAAACCGCCATTGTCATAAAGATCAAACTGGTTTGCCATGTCGTAGACGGACGCAGCTCCGATCATCGCGCCAAACGCCTCACCAGAAACTGGAAAACCGCCAATACCACCTGATTCAACAGTCAGTGTTACCATATCGAGCATGCCGCTCTTTCTTGCATAGCGTGAAACCATCTCCGGAATGCCAATTCCAATATTAACAATATCATCAACCCTAAGCTCTTTGGCAGCTCGTCTTCCAATGATTTTTCCGATTGTATTATCCTTGAGCATCTTTTCTGATGCCTGATCAATCTTCTCACTCCAGATATGCCATTCCTCATATGGAATTTCAAAGCTTCCAGTCAGCGCTGTATACGCTTCATTTCGCTCTTGTGGCTCTGCAACTACAATCGCATCTACCAGACAGCCCGGAATAATAGCATTTCGCGGTCGTGACGGCGTGTCTACCAGCCTATCTACCTGGACAATTACTTTTCCTCTGTTTGCCTTTACAGCCTGACAAATGGAAAGTGCATCGCCTGACATAAACATATCGTCAAAAGTAATATTTCCCTTATGGTCTGCCGCAGTTCCCTTTATCAGCGCAATTGTTATTTTCGGAAGCTTATAATAAAGAAACTCCTCACCATCCACTTCTACATGCTTTACAAGCGAATCGTCAATCGAAACTCGGTTGATTCCTGGTCCCTCCAGTCTCGGATCGACAAATATATCAAGACCAACCTTTGAAAGTGCACCTGAAAGTCCCCCTGCCTGTGCGCGAATCGCATGAGAAATACAGCCAAGCGGCAAATTGTATGCCTCAAAGCGATCCTCCAACACAAGCTTTTTTGTGCTCATCATAGCACCAAAATGACCACAAATCAACCTGTCTACTGCCCCGTCACGAATGTATCCTTCAGCATTGTGTTCAGTATCCCACACGCCAAATCCTGCACTAGAAACAATTGTCAGATGGGTAGGTGACTGCATTTTCTGATAGCGGCGATAAAGTGCCTCATGCAGCTCCACTGGATTTTCAATTCCCACAAAGGAATTAACACATATACAATCTCCATCCCGAATCAAACGGATTGCTTCATCTGATGTCATAATCTCATACATAGATTAAGCCTGCCATTTAACTTTTGCTACGCACTTCTTTACGTGACAAGCTTCTTTTCCAGCACGCATCTGCGGCTTATGAGCAATGCTCGGAGGAAGTACTGCGTAAGAACCTGTTGTCAGAATGGACTGACACATTTCTTCTGGCTCCTTCCAGAATGCAACATCACGCTTTTCATCATATTCCTCATCTGCCTCTAAACCAGTTCTGCTTACTGTGTCGATCTCCTCCTCACCGGAAATGATCCACTGAATATCTGCATAACAATTATGAGTCTCCAGACGGCAATTCTCTGCTGGCTTTGTCTCATACTCCTGAATCATAAAATAAAAATCATCATTTACCTGGTAGGTACCAACTTCAAGTGCTGCTAAATCCTGCTTTTTTAAGTAGCAAACTGCTTCTTCGATTGTCATTTCATATTCCTTCCCAAAAAGCGCCCGCATTGGCACTTTCCTGCGTATACTTTATGTAACTTTTTTGCATCTTTCATGCTTTTCTAGCTTACTTAAAAAATATTTTTTTGTCAAGCATACTACACTATGTTCTTTTTTTAATACACTTTCTGGCTTTATTCATCCACACAAAGAATCCTATATTTAAGACAATTCCAAAAACTGTTGCCACCGGTGCTGCAAATCCTATATTTGTAAGACTTGCATTTGGCTGAATACTCATGTAATATGCCAGCGGAAGACGAACAAGCAATGTCTGGATAAGTCCCTGTGCCATTACCCACATCGTCTGATCGTGTCCGTTAAAATAACCAATCATACTAAATAATATAGCGGTAACAATTGTCTCCAGTGCAAAACCTTTAAGATAATCATATCCTTTTTGTATAACATCGGCGTCTGTTGTAAATATTCCTGTCAAAAAATCTCCCTTAAAAAGAACAAGGGCAAACACAACCGCTCCAATCAAAACACCTACACCAATTCCAGTAAACATCGCATTTTTAGCTCTTTTTTCGCTTCCTGCTCCAACGTTTTGTGATACAAATGATGCCATTGACTGCATTAAGGAACTTGGAATCAACATCGCAAAATTTACAATTTTACACGCAACACCATATCCAGATGAAGCTTCTAATCCCAGACGGTTGACAAATGCACAAAGTGCAAGGAATGAAATCTGAGTCAAGCATTCCTGAAGTGCTAATGGAAGACCAATTTTCAGTGCACGCTTGCAGTGGCTATTAACCTTAAAATCAGCTTTTGTAATTTTAAATGGAAGCTTCTTTTTCATCAGCATCCATAATGCAAACACAACACTTACAGCCTGTGCTGCTACAGTCGCAATCGCTGCACCTGCTGCATCCATACGAAACCCTGCTACTAATATTAAATCTCCTGCAATATTGATAACACATGCAACTGCAACAAATATCAATGGTGACTTACTGTCTCCAAGTCCTCTAAAAATAGCAGAAAGAACATTATAAGCAACAATAAAGAAAATACCGCTTCCGCATATCTTTACATAAACAGATGTCAGACTTACTGCTTCCTCTGGTGCCTGCATCAATACAGCAATAGGACGCGAAAACACGATCATTATAACAAACAGCACTGCTGACATTACCGCAAATACAACTACAGAACCGCCAATCAGTGCACCAATTGACTGTGTCCTCTTCTCGCCAATATATCTGGCAATCAAAACAGTAATACCCATTGCGAACTGTGTTATCACAAATGTTACAAGATTTAATACCTGACTGCCTGTCGATACTGCTGAAAGACCAGATGTCGTTCCAAATCTTCCCACCACAAGAAGATCAACTGCGCCATATGCTGCCTGCAGCACAAGTGCACCAAGAATCGGAATCATAAATGGAATTAATTTTCCAAGTATGCTGCCTTGCGTGAAATCTGCCTTATCATTTACTTTTTCTCTACTCAATGTCAACTCTCCTTTCGCTCATGACCTGATAAAATTTCTTTATTGTCTGAATCATACAATCTGCTTCCTCATCAGAAATCATGTCCAGATACGGAGCCAGTCTGCTGTAATAGTTTCTGTCGTACTTATCAGACAATTCTTCTCCACTTTTTGTAATCGCAATATACGTAACTCTCCCGTCTTCGTCTGAAGAAATCTTTTTGAGATATCCCTTCTCTTCCATAGCTTTGACTGTTCTCGTGACACCTGGTCTTGGAAGATTTAACGTATCACTAATATCAGATACCTTCACATACTCTTTTGTTTTCTGCAGCGTATGAATAACATCAAGATATTGGATATATGCCGGACTAACACCATCTGGAAGCTTTGGAAGCAGTTCTCTGATTCTTTTTGCCATATAGCAGGCATCAAGCATCCGTTTTATTTTCTCAGAATCCATGTTTTCTCCTTTCTTGTTTTGGTGGTCAATTATAGTAATCCTCTATATAATTATCACTGGTAATTATTTTAGTTACCAGCGGTAATTATACAATATTGTTTTTTCAGTGTCAAGCTGCTTTTCATAATAAAAAAACCAGAGGCAAATTGCTGCCCCTGGTCAAAAAAAGTACACAATCAGTCATGTCTTTCTTCCATATTATCGTATGTTTCACAAAATCGTGCTGCAAAGGATGCCGGCTCATCTGCTGCATATAAATGAGACAGATCTCCAAAGGACTGCATACGGAAGCTTGCAATACCTTCCCTTCTCTCCTCTGTGTACAATGTTGTCACAGAAGACGGTGCCGCTGCTGTCCCATGCCAAAGAACAACTGGTGATATTCCAAGCAAATGTCCAAGCATCACGCACTCTACACCAAAATGGCAAAACAGCACAATCGTATCCCTGTTTGAATGCTCTGTACGATAATAGCCATTCTCTCTTGTATATCCATGCTTTTTTAACAGTGAATCCAGACCATCATACACCCATGCTGATTCAGTATCTGCCTTTGCCTTTTTCATAAATGGTGTGTTCATCCACTGATCCTTATCATAATATGCCGGCTCACTTGTCCAACGAGCAGGAAGCAAATCCCAACAAACCTTATAAGTACCAGTATCCTCATCAATCGCCGGTGCCTCGAACTCACGAAGCCACTTAAACTCAGTCGCTGTCATACCAAGCTTCTTTAAGGTCAAGGATGCTGTATCCTTTGCACGGCCAAGCGGTGATGTATAAATATAGGTATGTTCCTTCTGCAGCTGTTTTTCCATGCGAACAGAAAGAAATTCTGCTTCTCTCCATCCTTTTTCTGTCAAAGAGTCAATCTCATAATTTGGATCGCCATGGCGAACAATAATAAGTCTCATTTTTCTTTCCTTTCTATATTTAATAGTTTCAATTTTCACTTAATTTCCACTTATTTTCACCATGATTTTAGCATATCAGCAAAAATGTGACAAGTGCAAATATTAGCTTATCCGTGAACTGCAACCTTAACTTCGAATCTGAATCTTCTCTGCTGCCGTGCAGGCATAAAGATCGCCAAGTGTCTTTTGATAAAATTCCCGATACGCTTTTGGGCAGGTAATCGTCAGCTTTTCAATAGGATCTTTCATCGACATCTGTTTTTGCGTCTTATCTTTTCTTACCTGTGTCAGTGTTGCCTTTACATGTTCGCCAAATTCAAGATACTCTGTCTGTGTCGTTTTCGTTTGCCAAATAGTCTGATGCAGCGAAATCTCTTTTTCGTATTGACGATAATATTCCTGAAAGATATAGTCTGTCATATACGGTGTATAAATCGCATACAGCTTAAGGATTCCAAGAAGACTGTAATACAGCGCAGTCTGACCAGATCTGCAATTTTCTTCTCCATGCTTTTGTGGCTGATAAAGGCGTTCTTTTGCAATTTCAATATAAAAATCGCAGAAATCGCTCCAAAAAAGCTCATCAATTTCATGGCGTGCCTGTCCGATCTCAAATTCGTTTAGAAGCTGTGCTGCGCGAATCGTTGTCTCATTTACGCGTTCCATGATCCATCGATCTATCGGAAGCATTTTTTCTTCCTTCATCGCATTCTCTGGTGTAAACTCATTCAGCTGAAGTATTGCAAATTTAGATGCATTGTACAGCTTATTTAAAAAACGCTTTGAAATTTTTAGTTCTTCCTCGCTGAAAAATGTATCTGTTCCTAGCTTGCTGTTTGCCGCCCAGTAGCGCATCGCATCCGCAGAATGTTTTTCTATCAGCATCATCGGTGAATTGGACGCATTATTTTTTGACTTGCTAATTTTTTCTCCCGGCTTTGCCAAGACAAAACCACTAATCATTATATCTTTCCACGGAACCTGTCCTGTATGATACAGACTCTTTACGATAGTATAGAATGCCCATGTACGAATGATCTCATGTGCCTGACTTCGCATTCCCATTGGAAAAATCTCATCTGAAATGTCGTCAGTCTCTTTATAGTGTGCATTGATTAATGGTGTTACTGACGATGTTGCCCATGTATCAAACACAGCCGTCTCTGGAATAAACTCATTACAGCCGCACGTACATGCTTTTAATGGACTCTGCTCAAGCGGATTTACTGGCAGTTGGCTCTCCTCTGCAAAAATCGGTTTGCCACACTTTTTGCAGTACCATACTGGAAATGGAACACCAAAATAACGCTGTCTTGAAATACACCAATCCCACTTTAAGTTTTCAACCCAAATTTTATAGCGGTTCTTCATATGTTCTGGATGCCATCGAATCTCATCTGCTGCCTTTAAAAAACGGTCCTTCTCTGAGAGAACATCAATATACCACTGTTTTGACATAATGAACTCAACCTCATGCTGACAGCGCTCATGAACAGCAACCATATGGCGAATCGTCTCTTGTTTTACCAAAAGATTTTGCTTCTTTAGTAATTCAATGATATACGCTCTGGCCTTTTTTACAGTCATTTTCCCTATAAAATCAATCTTCTCGCTGATTGTTCCATCTGCAAGAATCACTTCCTTAGATGTTAACTTATGCTTCTGATACCACTCAACGTCGGCTGAATCACCAAATGATGCACACATAACTGCGCCAGTTCCCTTGTCCATCGCTACAGTATCATCTGCAAGAATTGGAATTTCAAAATCATATAACGGAACTATTGCTTTCTGACCGATAAACTTCTTATATCGCATATCATCTGGATGAACAAAAATGCAGGCGCATCCAGCAAGCAGTTCTGGTCTTGTTGTCGCAATCAAGAGATTGCCAATAGGTGTAGTAAAATTCAGATAGTTAAATACCGTCTCACACTCTTTTGTCTCAAGCTCGGCCTGTGCAATTGAAGTTTGGCATTCAGTACACCACAATACCGGAGATGTCTTCATGTAAGCTTTTTTCTTATTTGCCAGCTCAATAAAAGAGCGCTGTGAAATTCTTTGTGCCCGATCTGATACTGTCTGATACTGCAAATTCCAGTCTACACTAAAACCCAGACGACTCCACAGTTCTTTAAACTCGCCCTCATAAGTTCCTATCGTTTTCATACACTTTGCCCGAAATTCACTTCGAGGCATCTGATTTGCCCGAATTTTTTCATCGCGCTCAACTAAGCGCTCTGTCGGCAGTCCATTATCATCAAAACCAAATGGATAAAATACATCGTATCCCTGCATCCTCTTAAAACGCGCAATCATCTCTGCCTGTGTATAAGAAAATACATGACCAATATGAAGCTTTCCGCTTACAGTCGGCGGTGGCGTATCAATGGAAAAGATTTTTCTCTCTTTTCCATTCTGATAGCGATAGATATCATTCTCCTGCCACATTTTCTCCAATGCTTTCTCTGCTTTTTGAAAATCATACTTTTTTTCCATTACAGATTCCTCCTGAATATAAAGATTAATCAACACAGACAAAAAAACGCCCTGAGCCAAACGCCCAGGGCGAACATACATGTCCGTGGTACCACCTAGATTCAGAAATACTTCTGCACTCAATACAATACGAGAATCTATTTTTAATTCTGATACTGCTTCCCTTGATAACGGTGGGAATCTCCGTTGGAGTCTACTAAAGCTATAAAAACTATACCTGTTCGATCCAAAGCTCAAAGGCTACTTCCATGCGTCCTTCACGAAATTTTTCACCAACCAATTTCTCTCTGTCCATCCGGAAACTGCATGTACTCCTCCTCGTCAATGCTTTTTGTCTGTAATTGTTGCGCTCAGTATATCACAAAAATATATAATGTCAAGGCTTTTTCAAACTTTTATTTGTCCCAACGTCTGCACAATTTTTCAATATCTTCTGTGAAACGGCGAATATCTTTATTGGCACCTTCTCTGTATTTTTTTACAATAGCTAGAAGCTGCTGTGCTGCATCAAACAGTTTTCGATATACATCACTCATCCGGCCTTCTCTTGGCTGATAATCCTTCTTAACATACTCTCTTGTTCCTTCACGAATTTTTTGATCTGACAGCAAATCCCACGATTCTCCTGTGTATGGTGCCGTTGCATTAATCCCATAGGTAGTTGTCAAAAGAGATGCAAATGAATCTGTGACAGTATCCTCTCCATGAACAACAAATACATGTGTTGGCTTAGGTGCAATATGGCTTACCCAGCGCACAAGTCCTTCTCTGTCTGCGTGACCGCTTATTCCCGTCATGCGTGCAATTCGTGCCTTTACACAAATTTCTTCTCCAAAAAGTCTTATATTTTTTGCACCGCCTAACAGCACGCAGCCAAGGCTTCCCTCTGCCTGATAACCAGCAAATAAAATGGTGCATTCTGGTCGCCAAAGATTATGTTTTAAATGATGACGGATTCGTCCGGCATCGCACATGCCAGATGCTGAGAGAATGACCTTGGGTTTTGGATCTTCATTGATAGCACGTGATTCCTCTACGCTGACGGACAATCGAAGTCCCGGAAAACGAATCGGATTAATTCCCTGACGCACAAGTGCCATGGCTTCCTCATCAAAGCATTCCTGTGTATTTGTCATAAAAATATTTGTAGCCTCCACAGCAAGCGGACTATCCACAAAGACTTCTGTATGTTCAAATTCTGGCAGTTCATGATCTACCTTAAGCTGCCTTAAAAAATATAATATTTCCTGTGTACGTCCAACGGCAAAACAAGGGATCACTAAATTTCCGCCGGCAGCAAGTGTCTCCTTTAAAATTTGCTTTAACTCACTTTTACAGTCTAAAAGAGAAATGCCCTGATCATGACTTCTATTTCCATACGTTGATTCCATAACAACATAATCGGCATCGTCCACATATAATGGATCTTTAATCAATGGCTGATTCGTATTTCCAATATCACCGGAGAACACAATTTTCTTTGTATGTCCTGCTTCTGTCAACCATACTTCAATAGACGCTGAGCCAAGCAAATGGCCAACATCTCTCATCCTGATTTGAATGCCTGGTGCAATATCAATCTTTTTTTCATATTCACATGGAACAAAATATGTCAGCACATTTTCTGCATCCTCAATGGTATAGACAGGAACCACCGGCTCTGCATCACTTCTCTTATTTTTTCTGTTTTTCCACTCTGCTTCAGACTCCTGAATATGAGCGCTATCCTTCAACATGATTCGACATAGCTGCGTCGTTGCCTTTGTTGCAAAAATACTTCCACGAAAACCATTTTTATAAAGATACGGCAGCATTCCAGAGTGATCAATATGCGCATGCGTCAGAAAAACATAATCAATCTGGGAAATTGGAAACGGCAGTTCTTCATTCACATAAATATCACGTCCCTGCTCCATGCCACAATCAACAACAATCTTCTTATTACATGCCTCCAGACAATGACAGCTTCCTGTCACTTCATGAGCAGCTCCATTAAATGTTAATTTCATAGCAAAACCC
>ERZ791830.1142-NODE-1142-length-18582-cov-3.143358_pt1 | contig 18582 bp, 25 predicted proteins | sample MGYA00509945_ERZ791830 | MGnify/ENA primary metagenome ERZ791830 (study PRJEB30046, sample SAMN00792021) | human gut metagenome | study: EMG produced TPA metagenomics assembly of the A metagenome-wide association study of gut microbiota in type 2...
TGCACAAGAATGTATATAACGTTGTTCATTGAAAGCGGTCATCGTTGTATACAATGATGTACTAAAATTGTTAATAATTTGCTCACAAAATGTTAATGGTCTGTTCAACAATTAGGGCCAGCCATCTGGTATAATAATAATGTCAAAAGGAACTGAACAAAAAGAAAATAAAAATATTATGAAAAAGGAACGTACAACTGCCCTGATGAGTCTTTGCAAATTAAGACGAAACGACCTTTTGGCCGTCGGCAGAAAATGCCAAATATTATATGTCCCATCATGACGTTAAACTGTAGAAAGGTATTTATTATGATGTACACTGTTATTGTTGCCGCTGGTGAGAATGTTCGTATGGTTAAGGTCGAGGCTGATGACACTAAGGCCGCTCGTGCAAGGGTCGAGCTCGCTGAGGGCGAGAAGATTTTCTCGCTGAAGTCCGAGTCTGAGCACGCTCCTCGTGGTACTGCGACCTGTGAGGTCACTTATGTTACCGTCGATCGCGATGAAAACAACAAGTTTGTTCTGAATCGTGCTACCAAGGTTGTCCGTGGCACTGCTGGTCAGGGTAAAAATGCTGAGCGTGATGTTAAGCTGTTTGCCAAGAAGGCTGACGATGAGTTTCCTAAGGGTTGCTTGATTGAGTCTATTGTTAAGATTGCTGATTAAGTCCTCTGACGAGTCTCTGAGAATTGAGACGAAACGGCCTTATGGCCGTCAGGACAAAATAGAAAGGTAGGTTATTATGGATAGTTATCATGTTCAATGTATTATGCCGTTTATCGGAATGCTTTGTGTAGGTATGGTTGCGTATTTGTATGGTGTTTGGAAAGGATGGTGGACACTGTAATGGTTATTAAGTTGTTCTATCATGGTCATAAGTGTGCTGAGATTTTTGTTGACTATCTGATTTTGAGTGATGGTGAATGGGTTGGCGCAAAGAATGGCGAAACGGTTTGTCGATTTGATGATAGCCAGTATGATGTAATTGAAACTGATTATGGTTTTGAGGTGAATAAAGTAGTATGACAGTTAGACAGTTGTTTTATGCATGTGAGAATTTTCAGTATGGCGATACAGTTACAATCGAAGATGCAAATAAGGTATTATATGAATCAACGTTCATTGATGTGTTGACGACAGTATATGCTGAGTATAAAGTTCGGTTTTTCAATTATAAGACAATGCATATTGAAGTCCTCTGATGAGTCTTTGAAAATTAAGACGAAAGGGTCCTTTAGTGGGCCCTCAGGACTATAGGTCCAGAAAGGAAGTTATATTATGATTCGTTTGATGCTTGATCGTTACAACGATGGTGAAAAGGCAATGTTGAAACAGTTGTTCATTGAAGCAAAGGAATCTGTTGTTAAACAGTCTGATTGCAACGGTGACGATTGTTACCAGTGCCCTTATAAGCATGTTTGTGAAGATTTTGCAGCAGCAACACGTTATTTAACAGAGATTTTGGAGGGATAATATGGCAAAGAAAGCTAAATTTAAGAATAAGATACCGACAGTGTGTTCGTATAGTCGTAGCATTATTTATCATTGTGAGTATATGGATTGTCCGTATCACATTTTGAATTTGCCTACTGATGCTAAAGATTATTATGTAAAACATCATTGCCAGCTTGATTGTAAGAAATTCGATGGTGAGTAATATGACACAACTACCTAATGGAACTAAGACAAAACATATTGTGATTCGATTACCTGGTGAGGCAGTTTCGCGTGTTGTAATTGATAAAAATAGCTTATTGTGGCTTGCATATTCATTAGAACGCGAATATGTTTGGCTTCATGGTTATTTGGATGATTACGTTAGTATTCGTTCGTTAAGTTCTGATTTGCTTCGTTCAAAAATTATTGCATATAAAATTGATGGACCTCGGACATTGTCTGTTATTCTCGAAGGTAGTGGTTATAGAAAATGGAGTGAATAATATGGTTATTAAAGCCGAATTTGCTGAGCTTAAGGATATTAGACCTGGTACTTTAATTAGTTATGGTGGTCATTATTATATTAAATCAACTGAAGTTAAAGTAGATAGAGAGCATGTTGTTAAATCAATTTGTTGTGACGCAGTTACAGGTGAAATTTGTTACATTGATTTATGCCAAAGTTGTGGTGTATATGAAAATGCAAACATTAAGTTAAGGTGAATAATGTTCATTATATTTTATACTGGTTTAGTCGCTGCCTATATTGTATATTGTTTTCAGTATAATTGGAAACAAATAGATAAATCAACAACTTTTATTTTATTGTTGTTAGGATTTATTATGTGGGCTCAAGTAATATTTGCATAATTTGTGTTAACACGTTAGTGTTATAATATATTTAATAGTTGGCGAACTTAAAACGTAGGAGATTTATTATGGCTTTCAAGAAGGGTAACAAAAAGAATGGCAATCGTAATTTCTTTAAGTTTAAGGATGCTGAAGGCAAATGTGCTAAGGTTGAAGAAGGTTTGATTTGGCTGAAGTCTGGCCAGTATCAGACTTGCGGTGTGTCTGTTGCAATTGATGATGCAACCACTATTTCCGACTGGTCTCGTACTATTGCTCTTGATGACGTTTATGTTTCTGTCCAGACGAACGAGAACGGTTATCCGACTCTGGTTATTTCGTCCCATCCCATTGAGGAGTAAAGGAGTTTGAATAATGTTCTATCATCAACGCGATTCTCCGATAAAGGGCCTTTGTTAAATAATTAACAATTGTTAACATAAGGTACACAATATGAGTAAGTTACAAGATACACGAAAAATTGTTCAGAAATATGGACAAGAATATGGCTGGGAATGGTCAAAAGAAACCGGCTTGATAAATAGGGCATTAACTTATGGTCAGTCATTTCTTGACCAATGGAACATTATCGATGATGCGAAAGAAGGACAAGGGCATGCACGTGAGTTAATTGATGCAATTCAGTATCTGTCTAAATATGAACTAAGTGAATCGGCAAGAGCAATTCGTCGTCGTAAAACTAGATTGGCTCCTGTCGAACAATTGTATCAACAGCGAGCTCTTGATTTAATCGATAAACAACTTAACCAATTGAGGACTGAGACAGATGAAACAATGCGAGTTTTGCAAATTCAGAATATCCATCGTGAAGGTTCTGAAAATGCTTTTCGTCAGACTCCTAAACAACGTTCTTCTCGTTCTGGTATTTCCGCTCGTGCTAAGCATTCGGTTGTACAGTTGGATAAAGCGTTGCATTCAGATGAATTGTTAGTTAAAGCAGAAACAGTTACACTCGACGATTATGAAGCATTAAAAGAGGTTGCGCAATATTTTGGTGTAAACCTTGATGAAATTGCTGAGCGTCATAAAGTTGCTGAAGGCGACCCATATAAAGCCCTCGATAAAGCATATATTGAAGTTAGCGAAACTATTCATGATAGTATATCGCAATTAGGACCTGATGAATATGCCGAGTTAATGGCATCGCCAGTTTATGCTAAAATGGTAACGTTGTATGGCATTGATTTTTAATGGATTATGGTAACATTAAAATCTTACAACAACGGATGTGCGAAGTTAATATTGATTCGAAAAAGAAACGTTCACAGCGTTATGTTCCGACTTCAAATTATCTACTGTCATTTGATATTGAGACAACCTCATGGACAGATTTATATGCTACAATGTATGATTGGACATTAGGTGGTGCTGATTATAATGATTTAGTTTTGTGTAAAAACAATAACGATTTGAAGAAATGTACTACATGCGTGTTTGGTAGAACGTGGAACGATTTTGATTTATTATGTAACATTTTGAATGGTACGGCTGAAGACTTAAACGCACGATTTATCATTTTAGTATATAATTTAGCGTACGAATGGTCTTATTTGCAAAAGAATATTAACTTTATTCGAGATAATTATAACCCTGAATATCCGACAGTTATTGAAGGTAAACATAGTATAATGTCTGTATTAGCAGGCAATCTAGTTTTTCTTGATGCTACAAGATTGTTTGGTCTTGGTTCATTAAAGCAAAATGCTGCGAAATATGGTTTTGAAAAATTGGAGTATGACTATGACGTAAAAAGACATTTTGAAACACCGTTGGACGATAAAGAAATTGAGTATAATGAAAACGACGTACTTATTACATTAGGTGCGTGGGCAATGTGTTTGTGGAACAATGGATATAAATCTATTGAAGGTGCTCCATATACAAATACTGCTATGATTAAAGACGTTTTGAAACGTAATGAGTCAGTAAACAAAATCGTTGGTATTCGAGAACAATATCGTTCTGACAATAAGAAACGTAAGAATCATATTAAGAAACATAATGTTAGTTTATTCGATGAAGCTTTGGATATAGCAACTAAAGTATTTCCAAAAGAAATGCCGTTGGAAGATGTTGCTAAGTTTCTTGAAGCAGCGTTCTCCGGCGGATTTACGCATTGCAATGTTTTTCAACAAGGAAATTTGTTTTTTAATGTTGCATCTATGGATTTAGGAAGTGCATATCCTGGTGCTATGATGGCAGCATGGTATCCTAGAAAACTTAAAGTTGTGTTAGACACAAACAAACAGTTTAATAGGTTAATGAAATATTTGTTATCTAAATATGATTCTCCATTAAAGTTAGCTAAAGCCACTCGTGATAAGCTTGCTGGATTTGCTGTAGTTACAGTTAAGTTAAAAGATGTATCGATTATAAATCAAGTTAATGGATTTACATTACCTTTGATATCGAAACATAAATTATTATCTGTTAGTTCAGATGCATTATTCGATAACGGTAAATTAGTTGAATGTTCAGAGTGCATTATTTCGTGTACAACAATTGATTTATTAACATGGCATTGGTGTTATAATTACAATATAGTTGAATGTACACAAATGTTAATTGGTTCAGATATTCAGCAATTACCGCAGTATTGGAGGAATGCCGTTGATTATTGTTATCGTGCAAAAACAGTGTTGAAAAATACATTACGTTTATATCGTGAGAATGGTGATTGGCAATCAGAGTATAGAAAAATTCCTGGTATTGATGATGTTGAAATAAAACATGTTGAAGATATGGAAGAACATGAAGCAGTTTATTATCTTGACATGGTCTTGCATCAACGTAAAGGCGAACTTAATGGTCTGTATGGAATTATGGTCATGCATATCGTTCGTCGTAGTTATCAATATAATGAATACAAGGATATTGTAGAAGGTGAAAATTCAATACGTGAAGCAAAAGATGCAACATGCTATTTATGGGGCATCATAATTACATCTATTGTCCGTCTATGGGAAGTGACTTCTTCAATATATATGGCGGAACACAAATGTTTACCATTATATTGGGATACAGATTCCGTAAAATTACATGTACCTGATGATGTAAATATTAAAGTACTTATTGATGGTTTCAATAATGAAACTGGTTCTATGGTTGAACAATATCCAGCATTAGGTGCATATGATTATGAGGGTACATATTATGCTTTTAAGTCCTTAGGTTCAAAACGTTACATTGCATGTGAGAAAAACAAGAAAGGTAATTACGAATGGGAATCGACAATTGCAGGACTGCCAAAGAAAGTTTATTCTGAGTTTTTGACACAGATACTAAATAAGAATCTTAAATATACAACGCTTAATAAAGCGATCGAAGCATCGGCATTTTACTTCAAACCAAATATGTATGTTGATGAATCTGCAACGAGTAAATTGATTCCTAAATATGTTGATGTGTCAGAACCTATTAAGTTAGTTTGTACTGATTATTTAGGTAAATCAGTTAATGACGAATTTTGGCCTGGTGCTCGTTTGTCTGGTATACAGTTTGCGATTATGTCGCTTGAATCATGTGAAAATCGTAATTATCAATTGTTATGTAACCGTATGCAAAATAGAATTTCTGATGATTTGGACCCGTTAACGGTTAAGTTTGATTATGATAGAAAGGAGTACACAATCGTTGATGGTGCATTAAATATTCCGGAACTGAAGGTTTATATGTACCAACGTGACGTTAATGTATATGTATGAAATATTATTCTATTGACCGTATTTGGAATTTACATCCAGATTATGGTCTGATTATTGGAGGACGTTCTAATGGTAAGTCGCATGCAACGGCACAACAGTGGATAAAAAATTATCTTAAAACTGGTGCGCAATTTGTCCGTATTATTCGATATTTATTCGATATGCAAGGTAAATATGTTGCAAATTATTTTGATGATAATTTATTAGCTTGGCTTGCGAAAGAATACAATAAGGAAATTTGGTATGATGCACCGTATTATTACATTAACGATATCGGAGCTGATAAAAAGAATAAAGATATTATTGGTTATGTTCTTGCATTAAGTAACGAACAAAAATATAAATCGAATCAATATGACAGAGTTACTATTATCGATGTTGAAGAATTTGCATTGATGGATCCGACACAATATTTGCCGATGGAATCAGAAAAATTTCTGTCGTTAGTTTCTACTATTGTTCGTAGTAGAAAGAATGTTAGTATTTGGTTTGTTGGTAACACAATCAGTAAATATAATCCATATTTTACATTGCTTAATATTAACATTGATAAGTTACAACTTAAACCTGGCGATTTGAAAATTATTCAACAGCCAGATTTAGGTTATGATGAATCACCGTTGGTTGCTATTGAGTTTGCCGAAATGGCATATGAGGATATGAAAGAAATTCCGCGTGTGTTAAAAGTAGGACAGAATGATACAGCAACAAATGGTTTATATGTGATTCCGCCTGATGTATTTTCAAAGGATAATGTCCAATTTGATAAACTTAATAAAACGTTTATTGTACAGATTGGTAACCGTAAATTTAAGTTTAATATTTTTCCGTGTTTTTGCTATTGGGAATTGTGTTATGGTAAAGATAAAGCGTTACGTCCTGATATGTTAGTTAGAACAATGTGTTATGATAAAGGGAGGTATTTTTGGAATGTAATTGATAAATTAAATAAACGCCCCGACTTGTCGGAAAAGATTCCTACAGAAATGTATTATGATTCTGAGGAAACAAAACAATATGTTTATGAGAATGTAATAAGGAGTTGGAAATATGAGTCCAGAAGTATTTAATAACATTTGTAATAACGTTCATGAGGATGTTGTAAATCTACTTAATAGTAAAGCTAAAGAATATGGGCCTGGTAGTGATAGATTTGAACATAATAAAAAACTTGCGACACTGCTCGGTACGAATCCTATTTTCGCTACGGTTTGTGAAGCGAGTAAACATTATATTACAATTTGTGATATGGCTAAACATCCTGAAGAGTTTACTGTTGGAGAATGGGAAGGTAGAGTATATGATATGATTGCATACCTTTACATTATTATGGGATTGTTTAATGATATATACACCATTTATAATCCGGAGGCGAAAAAATGATCAAATATGTTGATAAAGTAATTTACGAAAGCGATAACGTAAATGATTTGTATCGTTTGGTTTGTAATTCCGTCAATGCTATCGGTGATAAAGTAGCAAACACTACTGAATTGCGTAATATTACTATGCGCCTTACTGATATGAATAATAATGTTATTTACCCTAGAGCGTCTATTATTTATGCGCTTGGCGAGTTAATTTGGTATTTTTCTGGAGATAATCATTTGGATTTTATCAATAAGTTTTCGTCAATTTGGAATCGCCTTTCTGACGATGGAAAAACTTGCAATAGTGCTTATGGATATTTACTGCAAGAAAAGTTTGGATTTAATCAGATTGATACGGTTATTCGTTTATTGAAAATGGATACTGATACGCGCCGTGCCGTATTAAATCTTAATTATGCTAATAAGAGCGTTATTACAACTAAAGACGAACCATGTACCGTTTGTATCCAATTTTTTATTCGTAACAATAAATTACATACTACAGTATACATGCGTTCAAATGATTTGTATACTGGTTTTCCGTATGATATTCTTTTCTTTACCGAATTAACGAAATATATCGCAGCACAGTTAAATATTAAAACTGGTGAATATACGCATATTGTTGGTAGTTTACATTTTTATGATGAAAATAAAAGTAAATTACTTGCCGACGCTGCAATGTCACAATCAGCACCTTATAAAATCAATATTATTAACTTGGTAAATAATATTCGTTTTCTTGAAGCATATTGTTGGGGATTTATGAATAAATCAACACGACAAGAATTTCACGATACGCTTATTAAGATTTGTAAAATTAAGAAAATTTTGGAGGATATTTAACATGCATATTAAGATGTATAACTTTGGCGGACAAATGCCGATTCGGGCACATGAATATGATGCTGGTGCTGATGTATTTCCTAAGGATTCGTTTACTATTGCGCCGCATGAAACTAAGAAGATTCCTCTCGGAATTGGTATCGAAGTTCCCGTTGGAATGACGGCATGCATTTTTCCTAGGTCTAGCCTTGGTAGTAAGGGTATTACAACTCATCTTGCACCGATTGACACTGGTTATACTGGTGAAATTCATGCAATCGTGACTAACACTTCCGATCGCGAATACCACATTGGAAAAAATGTTGCAGTTGGCCAGCTTGTTATGTTCCCTGTTGTTCTTCCATATTATACTTTTGATAATATCAATAACAACCGTGGTAATGGCGCATTTGGTTCTACCGGTCATGCAGATGTTGAATGAAATTCATTATTAAGGACTAACAAGTGAAATACTTTCATGTATCTAAAGGGGGCCCATAGGGCCCTCTATTTGATATAATAGTATTATAGAACGAGTGAATGATGTATGGTTTACCACGGCGAAGAGTCGTCATGCATATTGTTCCCAAACGTGGAGTTTGGCCTCGTTCTATTATTTTATAAAGAAAGGAGGTATTTCCTATGGAGCTTTATGTTATTGTAGCCGGTTTCATTATTTTTGATATTGTAACCGGTTGCATTAAGGCTTCGTACAGTGGGAGTTTTAATAGTACAATCATGCGCCAGGGAGGTTATCATAAACTATCTGAAATTGTCGCAGTGATTGGTTCTGCATTGCTTGAGTATGCTTGCAAGACTGTAAATCTCGGAATTGATATTCCGTTGTTGAATGTTGTATCGGTTTACATTTGCGCTACGGAGTTAATCAGTATTATTGAAAATCTCAGTGTAGTGAATCCTTCTCTTGAAAAGTTTTTTAAGCCATATCTACAGAAATTGAAGGATAAAACAAATAATGAATAAACGACAATATTATGCATTTGATTGTACTCTTCCTAATGTAAATTATGGAAATATTAAAATTTCTGAACATTTTACATTACGTGAATTCAAATGTCATGACAATTCGCGAATGGTGTTTATTGACTGCGAACTTATTGATGTTCTTGAGGATGTTCGGAATCACTTTGGTAAACCGGTGATTGTTAATTCTGGTTATCGAACTGTTGTGTATAATGCAAAACTTAAAGACTCAGCACCAGGTTCGCAGCATACACTTGGTAAAGCTGCTGATATTAAAATTTCTGGAATTGAACCAGCTGTAATTTATAATTACCTTTGTAGTAAATATCCTAGTAAATTTGGTATTGGTATTTACAACACTTTTGTTCATGTTGATGTTCGTGATGTAAAGTCACGTTTTGACAAACGAACAAAATAATCAATGTAATGGAGTGGTTAAAATGGAACTTGCAGATTATAATGCAAAAACTCAGGAAATTCTCGCCCATCTTGATGACCAGGGTGCAGTGACTACAGCACTTGCTGAACTTACCACTGCATTCAATGAGGAAATTGCAGCACGGGCGACTGCCGAGAAAAAGGCAAATGACTTGGAGAAAAAGAACAATAAACTGAAAGAAGACAATATGAATCTTTTTCTTCGTGTAACTGTTCCTGACAAAACTGAACCCGGTCCTATCGTAAGACCGGAAACTGATAACACAACTGTAGATTCGCTCTTTTCTAATGGGCGTCTTAATTTGAAAGGATGATATTTAATGGCAACTGCAACTGATGTCGTTCGCGCTGTTGTGGCATCCAACACCCTGCTTCGCGATAATATTTCAACTGACAATGGTGCTACTCTCCAGTCCATTGGTGGATCGATTTTGGCTTATACGCCTTATATGAACGCATTTATTGATACGCTGGTAAACCGAATTCTGTTCCAGGAAGTTCACGCTTCGGTTTATGAAAATCCTCTGCAGCTGTTTAAGGGGGCAGCGGTTCCTTATGGTACTGATGTTCAGGATTCTATCGCAAATCCTGCCATTGCAACTCCTTATGATGCAACTGCAATGAGTGATATTCTGACTCCTCAGAATCCTGATGTAAAGACTGTGTATTATCGTCGTAATCGTCAGGACAAATACGCAGTTACGATTTATGATGAACAGCTTAAGGGCGCATTTGTTGAGCCCGATGCATTTAATCGTTTTGTTCAGATGATTCTGAATACGCTTACTTCTGGTGATAATATCGATGAATATGAGCTGATGCGGAGTCTGCTTACTAATGCGTTGAATGATGGTAATATTAACAAAACTGATATTACTAATGGTAATGATCTGAAGGCATATGCCGAAGATATTATTATCAACGCTCGAAGTAAGTTCCTGCAGTTCCAGTTCCCCAGCACGGCGCATAACTGTTATCTGAAGATGGCAACTGCACAGGGCGTACATAATCCTACTGCACTGAAAACCTGGACTACTCCCGATCGTATTGCTGTTATTATGCGTGCTGATATTGCAGCTCTTACCGATGTTGATGTTCTGGCAAAGGCATTTAATATGTCTAAGGCAGAATTCCTTGGCCGTCAGGTTATTGTTGATAACTTCGGTACTGGTAACATTGCATCTAAGACTTTGGCCGTCGTTTGCGATGAAACTGCAATTCGTACTCACGACAATATGTTTAAGATGGCAAACACCGAATATAATGCTGCTACTCTGAGCCGTAAGTATTATCTCCATCATTGGGAAACTATGGCATACTCGCCGCTCGCCAATGCGCATGCATTTGTTGAAGCTTAATTAACCATTTCCACTCCTTTACATGGTAGGTACAAGATTAACATCATGTACTGAGGGACTTAGGGATAGGGGTAATAAAGGAGATAACATATGTTTACACCAAATACAAATTTAAGATTACTTTCAACACCACTTGAAAGTGATTATTCAAATACTCTTTATTTTGCAAACGTCGCTGCTCAGACAGCATACTTTACTGGTAAAACAGTTAAAGTAATTAGTGATTTTAATTACATCAAGAAAGATAATTCGATTGCTATTAACGAACATATTGATTCGTTATATAATTGCAATTATGTAATGTATCAGAATTCTAATTTTACTAATAAATGGTTTTACGCGTTTATTGTCAGAATGGAATGGCTTAGCAATAATAGCACTCGTATTTATCTTGCTACTGATGTAATTCAAACTTGGTTCTTTGATATTACTTATTACCAAAGTTATATCGATAGATGTCATTCTGATACTGATATTGTCGGCGACAATATCGTGCCAGAAGATTTTACTGGAGCTGGACGTGGTGGTTATGATCAAGCAGGTAGTCAAGATTTAACTCCTAATTGGGTAACAGTTTTTGCAACAACACGGCCGGATGGTACACCACTTCCTCCGACAGACCTTTCTGGTATCATCTCTGGAACTGGCGCTGCATGGCGCCATCAATATGATAATGCAACGCTTACAACTTTGTTAAATGAATATGTAAAAAATGGTACAGCAACAGCGGTTGCAAAAATTCAACAATGGCCTGCTGGTAATCATTCTGCCACATTTTCTTTTGCAAAACACCCATCTACTATTAACGGATATTCTCCGAAAAATAAAAAGTTATTATCTGGTGCATTTATTTCTTGTTATATGACCATGTTTGGCCAGGAACTTGAATTTAATCCAGAATATATTACCGGAAATAGCGTATCTGCACAAATTGTTGTTGATGATACAAGCGGTTCAGTCGGTTGTACAATTACAAATTACGGTAATTCAAATATTGCAAATTTTTCACTTGTAGCTGTAATTCCAGAAAGTTCTTGGGCGTATAATCAATATAAAAATGATTATAATTTACATAGCGGAAGTAATGCAATTTATCAAGAACGAATGCGGTACCAACGGAATCTTAATGCCGCAAACGCCAATGTTGGTGCTGTACAAGGTATTGCGTCTACCATTGCTGGTGCAATCGATACAGTCAACCCAGTTACATGGGCATTGGGTAAAGGGCGCCAAGCAGTTAGTAATGTTATTGAAGGTGCACAACAGACATATAATCAAGGTGCTATTGCTGGATGGTATGAAAAGGGTGTTGATGAAATTAGTCAAGACCTCGCAACTATTACTGAAAGTTATAGTGCACCTGCAACTGGTTCTGTAGCGACATCGAATATTTATATTACAGGAAATAAAACAGCCCTTTCTTATGGTTATAAAGTTCCGCCTCGCGACATTATAAAACGATGTGATGATTATCTTACCGTTTATGGTTATAAACAGAGTACTTATAAAGTACCGAATCTTCATGCACGTCTTAATTGGACATATATCCGTACATTAGGTTTACGTGCATCTGGTAATTTTCCTGATGAAGATATGGATTTGATTAAACGTATTTTTGATAAGGGCATTTTCTTTTGGTCTAGTACTGCGATTTTTGGTAACTTTGACCAACTAAATCCTATTGTATAAGGAAGTGATTTAATGGCAGCGACACCAGAAGATAATCTTACAGGTTTTCGAAATATATTACAGGCAAGCAACAATTGTTATACAGCCATTAAAGTTCAATATACTGGTTCTTGGATGGATGATATTAACAACATCTCAAAACTTGTTGGTGTTCCTGTTACAACATTACTTCAATTGAATCCATGGTTAATCAGTAATAAATTTGTAGCAAATAATCATGATTACATTATTATTCAAATCAGACAAGGTTCATCAGTGAACGGAAATAACCAGAATATTGTTGCAGATGGTTATTATGCGACAAAGTCATGGGTATTTCCACTTGGTGTTGGTAATTGGTATTGCTCAAACGGTTATAAAAATTCGCATAAAGCACTTGATTTAACAACAGGTGTTCCCGGACAAATTCAAGGTGCTCCAATATATGCAGCAAAAGCCGGTACAGTTGTTCAAAGTTATAAATCAGATTCATGGGGTAATACAATTCTTATTCGTCATGATGACACAAAAGATTCTGACGGAAATTGCTATTATACACGTTATGCCCATATGGAAGCACTTGCTAGTCAAGCAGTTGGTTCCAAAGTAAGTCAAGGCGATAAAATTGGCAATGTAGGTAATACTGGTAAATCTACAGGTTATCATTTACATTTTCAAATTTATTTTACAAGCGCAACTAGAACTGATTATACAAATTTTAATGCGACAGCTGATTTTTCTGTAAATCCAAACAATATTCCAAATTTTCCTGGTATTCCTTGGAATGAAGGAAAATACACAACAGTAAAATATACAAAATCAACTCTTGTCACTGATGATATGCTTGAAACTATCAATAAAGCAATCACTGGTGATGCAACCAAAAATGAAATTGATAATGTTATTAACGATTTAACAAATGCTATCGTTAATGATAGAGGTGTTGAACCTAATAGTAATCTTGCAAAAATCATTAAAGATTTTGTTAATTCACAAATCAATAGTATAATTGATAACGGTTTACAATCAGTTAATGATTTACTTAATAGCGGTGATTTTGAACAAGTTTGGAATAATTTTGCTCAAACAGTTGTTGATAATGCAATTAACTACGTTTCTAACAAAATTAACGGCGTTATTCAGCAAGCTATTGACGGAGTAATTTCGATTGCTGATCAACAAGTTACTAAGGCTAAAGGTAGTCTTAAAGATTGGATTTTTCAAACAACACACCTTGACCCAAATAGTGATACTGCACAAGCATTAGGTACATATCTTGACGGTTATATTGATACTATTATTACGAATGGTTGGTCCGTCCTTAGAACTGCTATTTCAACTGGTGATGTTAAAAACGCTGCTCAAGTTTTTCTAACCCAAACAAAAAATTTATCAATTAATTATCTTACCAATATTACAATGCATGGTTTGGCAACTGCGATTACTGCATACATACCAACCATAATTGATAATCCAGAAGTTTCAAGCGTTGCTACATCATTAGCCATCGGTATTTCGAACACCTTAATTCATTCAGTTGGACAAGTTATTAAAGGAGACATTTCCCTTGAACAAGCTGGGAAAAATGTTATCGTGAGTCTCGTTACAACTGGTGTTTCTGTAGGTATTAAATACGCTGCACCAGTTATATCAAATTGGGTCATGATTGGATTAACAACTCTACTTGGAGCTGCCGGTATTACGTTGGGTGGAGCAACTGGTGGTGTATCAATAATAATATCAACGGTTGTATCTAGTGTATTAAATTGGGTAGGAAATAAATTGTTAGGTTGGCTATTTAATTAAGGAGTTGATATAATGTACAAATACGATAATGAACTTGCTGAAAAGAATCTTGCAAATGTTTCTTATGCAGTTTATTATTCTAAATTGAAAAATCTTGCATGTACTATGTTCAAATGGAAAAACCTTCCTAAAACCGTAAATGAACGATTTCTTGAAGATTGTTTATTTAGATATGGTTATGCAGTATTTTTTGAAGCAGACATGGGACTTATGGCACTTCAGGCAACTCTTGAAGGTGTAAATTTCTATGATGAACCTGTAAACATTCGTCCTATTTCTCCGGTCACTACGTTCCCACAAATTCCATTTAATGATTGTGTCCTTATTAGAAATACTCCTGACATGTATCCTACTATTATTACAACTCTTAAATACACACAGGAGTTGTATGATATTGATATGGCACGAGACGTTAATATTAAAGCACAAAAAACACCAATCCTTATCCTTACAGATTTGAAACAGAAACAAACTGTACAAGCTATTTATCAAAAATATAATGGTAATACACCTGTTATTTTTGGTAATAAAGATTCTTATGACCCAAACAGTTTTCGTGTTCTTAAAACTGATGCACCGTTTGTAGCAGGACAACTTCAAGATATTAAAACAACTATCTATAATGAATATTTGTCTATTCTCGGTATCGGTATTACAGAATTTAAGCGTGAGCGCTCTATTACTGCAGAATCCGAACAATATACAGTTCAAGCAAATGCTCTAGCAAATATCGGTCTCAGTCAACGAAAAGCAGCTTGCGAAAAAATCAATACTTTATTCCCGCACCTTTTGGATGCTCCCGTTGATGTCGAACTTGCAGCGAATGTTGAAATTGGCGACTCTAAATTTAACTCTCGTAATGCATCTATCAACTATACTTATGGCGGTAAAGAAGGTGATAACTAATGGCTGTATATACAATTGAACTTGATTCACTAATCAAATCAGGTTATGATATTGGACTTACAGATTATCCACTTCCTAATTTTCTTAGAACCAATGACGAAAAGAATGCATGGCGTGATGCACTAAATAAGAAAATTATTGCACACTATCGTTTTAATGAAATTTGTTGTACTCCGCCTGATAGATTCAAACATTTTCTTAACACCACTATGAACGAAATTATGCCACTTAAGAACCTTATGTATCAGGCTCTTAATGGCGAATGGGAATTCAATACCGGTACTACTCTTACTGAAATTATTGCTGATACTAGTGCAAATAAACGTACAGGTAGTGATATTACTAGTACTGTAAATAGTGGTAGTAATACTAGCAATAATTATAATCTTGAAGTAAGTTCTGCTACTCCTGGCCAAATGCTTAATATTGAAACTGACATCGCTAATAATACTTACGCAGATGCAGCTTCTAAAAATAAAGCAAATGGTACTGAAACATCTACGAGTAATGGTAACACAACCACTACATACAACACCAATATTGATGACACTTATGGACGTAATCGTACCGTAACTGGCCTTAATGGAAAATCTTATATTGAACTTTTTAAGCAATATTCTGAAGCAATGAAAAATATTGATATGGAAGTTATTGCCGAACTGGCACCCTGTTTTATGGGCGTCTTTTAATAAAATGGAGGTATTCATATGAGTAAATTTATTAGTTCCGCTGACACTAACATTACTGTTACTGCTGCTGGACAGGAATATGTTGTCGAAGGTTGGGTGAAACTCGCATGATTGACAACGAAAACGGTTTTGAAAATCTTGAAAAATCTGATTGGGAACAGCTCATTGATTCATTCGTAACTATTCTCAAACTGATTAAGAAAATTATTGGAACAACTACGGCTGCTTGTATTAGTTCCTTCCGTAAAAATTAAGCAGTGGGTGGGACGGTGGGTATAATATTTAAGGAGGTACATTATGGCAAATAAACCTGGCGAAGCCAATTTCTTCCCTGATGTTTCTGAATTTCCTAGTATGGGCGTATTCCAGCCCATTTATGGTAAGTTCGATCTGACCACTTACATTCAGGGTGCTAGTGATTATGAGATTATGGCTTTTCTGGTTGGCAAATATAATGCCTGTCTAGAAGCGTATGGCAATATCACTAAGTTGAGCACCGATACAATTACTGCGTGCAAACAGTTGCAGGACTGGATTAACAACTGGTTTGATAATCTAGATGTGCAAGAAGAGCTGAATAAAAAGATTGACAGCATGGTACAGGATGGTAGCTTTGGGCGACTGCTGCACCGAACGTTCGATACACAGATTAACCAGCAGACTACTAATACAGTTACGCAATGGCTTATAGCGAATGTTACGCCGACCGGTAGCGCAGTTGTGGTTGATAAGAGCCTAAGTATTGAAGGAGCAGCGGCAGATGCTAAAGCTGTTGGAAATAAACTTAATAACTTCATGTGGGGCGGAACTACTGATATTGTATTTAATGTGTCAGCAACATCTACCGAATACACCTTTAGCTGGGATTCAGGTGTTGCCGTGATGAATGAACATTTTTATATCCTCAGAAGTAGTATGAAAACTACATCCATTTCGTTTACTACATATGTCGGCGGTGATACGGTAGCTATAACAATTGATGCTAACCGAAATCTGAATGTTTGTAGGATTGGCAACTACAAATATAATGCTAACGAATATATCATCGCACTCATTTACGCAGTTGACGGCACAGCAAGTTTTGTCTGGAAGCCTTACACCTCGCCAGATAAAACTTTAACGATAAACAATGCTCCAGCAGATGCAAAAACAGTGGGGGATTTCACGCCTAACTTCATGTGGGGTAGCACTGATGACGTTGTCTTTAGTACAGGCATGGCGTCTAACACTGAGTACATGTTTAGCTGGGATGCAGGGTTAGCATTGATGAATGAACACATGTATATTCTTAGAAACATGATGAAAGCAACATCTATTTCATTTACTGGAGAAGCGGCTGGTCAAACGTATATTGTAACAGTTAATACAAGCTACAACCTACACACATATAAAATTAAGGAATATAAATTTAAGAAAACCGAATTTATTATTGCAATCATCTATGCCAGTAACGGTACGTCAAGATTTGTTTGGAAACCTTATATTAAGCCCGACACTACTTTAACTAAAAGTGGAATTCCAGCAGATGCAAAAACAGTGGGGGATAAAATCAACGCTATTTCTGATAATTATAACCTTAAAGACACTTGCTTCGGCTCTATCAACGAATTTGTCGCAATTGGCGACAGTCTTACAGTCGGATATACTAGTAAAGCCGACGGCACTATTATTGACCAAGACTATAATCATAGTTGGTGTAGTTATATTCAAAAAAAATATGGTGTTACACCTTACTGGTCTGCATATAATGGAATAACTACCGCTCTTTGGCTCGAAAACAAATCTCAAAGCGGAACTAGTATCAGCGTAGGTTCCGACTATGTAAAGCAGCTTGGTGCAAAACCTCTATATTTTATTTCACTAATTACAAATGATGCAAACACTAACCCAGACTGGGGTTTAACTCTTGGCACCGAAAGCGATATCGGAACTGATAACAGAACATTTTACGGATGCTACGACAAAATTATAAGAGTAGTACAAAGTGTAAGTCCGAATGCGATTATTATTTGCACAGGTTCTCCGCAGGGCCTTACAGCCGGTAATTACCCAGCTTATGAAGCAGCTATTAAAACTATTGTAAGTAAGCATAATAAAACTTATTACGCTGATGCTACAAAGTTAATCAATGATAACATTCCGTACTCTCTCGCGACTGCTGGACATTGGACTACCGTTGGATATGCTAGACTGGCTAACATATACGCATATTTAATCAACAAAATTATTAACGATAATATTAGTGTATGCAAATTTATTGCAGACACTGAACTAACTAAAAATCCTACCTGAGATAAACTCCCGAGTATGAGTATAAACTGCTCTTTTATTATACACCTCCATGCTTGTATCCATTTTGGTACATTATTGTATACAACGATGACCGCTTTCAATGAACAACGTTATATACATTCTTGTGCACATCATTATCTCACCTCCATGTATCCATGCTTGTATCCATTTTGGTACATTATTGTATACAACGATGACCGCTTTCAATGAACAACGTTATATACATTCTTGTGCA
>ERZ791830.1148-NODE-1148-length-18469-cov-4.039481_pt1 | contig 18469 bp, 19 predicted proteins | sample MGYA00509945_ERZ791830 | MGnify/ENA primary metagenome ERZ791830 (study PRJEB30046, sample SAMN00792021) | human gut metagenome | study: EMG produced TPA metagenomics assembly of the A metagenome-wide association study of gut microbiota in type 2...
ACGCCGGAAAACCCGACAAACGGTTTGTCCCCAAAAGCAGCAAAAAATCCACCAGAAAATTCAGAATTACCACCAGGTCCAGATAGATTTTCAACCCATCACCTCCAGCCGGTATGGCAAAAGTATACCCCCTCCCCCGGGAAAAGTCGGTCGCAACCGTGCCCTCCCTTCGCCGCAAGTTTCCCCCGCCCCGCCGTCTTTTCGGCGGCATTAACGATTGGAAGCGAAAAACCTCCGACATTAGCTGTCGGAGGTTTCCTTCCGCTCCACGGAGCGGATATTTTTTTCTGCCTTGAACCGGGGTGTCATCAGCTCGTGGCCGCAGCCCAGGCACCGCAGGCGGAAGTCCGCGCCGGTGCGTAGAACCAGCCAGCGCTTTTCCCCGCAGGGGTGGGGCTTTTTCATGACGAGAATGTCGTTGACGCGAATGTCCATGTCTTACTCCTTTTTGATGCTGTCCCAGTATTGTTTTGCCGCCTGTTCCAGCTTGTTAGGGCCATATTCGTAATAGCGCGTGCCCACCAGTTCGTCTGGCAGATACTGCTGCTTCACCCAATGGTTGGGGTAGTTGTGGGGGTAGAGATACCCCTGCTCCCGCTCCATGGTGTAGGTATCCGCGTGGACGTTCTGCAAATGCCGGGGGAAATCCCCGGACTTTCCCTTGCGCACGTCGTCCAGCGCCGCATCAATGGCAAGATAGGCAGAATTGGACTTTGGACTGGTGGCCATCAGCACGGCGGCATCCGCCAGGGGGAGCCGCGCCTCCGGCATTCCCAGCTTCAGCGCCATGTCCACGCAGGCGTTAACGATGGGCAGGATCTGGGGATAGGCCAGCCCCACGTCCTCCGCCGCGACGCACATCAGGCGGCGGCAGGCAGAGGGCATCTGCCCGGCCTCCAGAAGCCTTGCCAGATAGTGACAGGCGGCGTCCGGGATGGACTTGTGGAGCGCGGACAGCAGGTCATAATAGTTGTCTCCGTCCCGGTCGGCGCGGAGGGCGCTTTTCTGGGTGACCTCTTTGGCGTCCGCCAGAGTCAGGGGGAGCTTTCCGTCCTGAGGAATCCCCGCGGAAAACAGCACCTCCACCGCGTTCATGGCCTTACGCAGATCGCCGCCGCAGGAGGACGCAATGTATTCCAGCGCCCCGTCTTCCGGAACGGCGGTCAGCGCGGTACGCTGTTCCATGAAGGAAACCGCCCGGCGTACCGCCTGCAAGGCAGCGGACGCGGAAATCTGCTTGAATTCAAAGACGGTGGAGCGGCTTAAGATCGCGTTGAACACATAGAAATAGGGATTTTCCGTGGTGGAAGCGATCAAAGTGATCTTGCCGTTTTCGATGTGTTCCAGCAGGGACTGCTGCTGCTTTTTGTTGAAGGACTGAATCTCGTCCAGATACAATAGCACCCCGTTGGGCGCCATGAAGGTGTCCAGCTGTGACACGATCTCCTTGATATCCGCTGTGGAAGCGGTGGTGGCGTTGAGCTTGTAGAGGGTGCGGTTGGTCTGCTTTGCGATGATGTTGGCAACGGTGGTCTTTCCCGTGCCGCTGGGGCCGTAGAACACCATATTGGGGATATTCCCCGAATCGATCAGGCGGCGCAGCACCGCGCCCTTGCCCAGAATATGCTCCTGACCGTAGACCTCGTCCAAAGTCTGCGGCCGCAAAAGATCGGCGAGTGGTTGATACATATGGATGCCCTTCCTGTGCTTATTTCTTACACTATATCATATCCCCGGCGAAATTGCACTATCTTTTTTGCGAAATTTTGTTCAAAAAAGTCCCCTCTTTTCAGAGGGGACTTTCCTGTCAGAATGTCGCAACATCCGGGTCGGCGGGCTGGGCGTTTTTCGTGACCTCCAGCGCCGTCAGAACGGGGCCAAGCTCCCCTTTGTACAGGGGGTGCTTCTCCGCGGTGATCTTCGCCGTGACCATGACCCAGGAGCGAGACTCCAGTGTCCCCGCCTGATCGTACCGGCAGGGAATGCCGCAGAACTGGATATCCTCCACGCAGCAGGTCATCACGAACCGGCCGGGGGCAAACATGCCGTTCCTGTCCCGGCGGAGCATGGCCACCTGAGCCTTGAAGCTGACGGTTTTTCCGTCGTACTTCTTCGGCTCCTCGGTCACATCCCGGTAAAACAGGGCATAGTCCTCGTCCTTTACCTGAATGACAGGGGCGTTGATGTCAAAGGGCAGCGGGTCTTCGATCTCGTCATAGGAGGTGGTGCCGTCGGTGTAATCGTACAGAATGTCGATGCGGCGGTTGGCCGCCCGGGCGAGCTTGTGCAGGGGCATGACGTCCGCGCCTTTTTCCAGCCGGTTGAATACCACCATCTGGGCGCCCACCAGCTTGTCCATCACCAGATTGCGCATATTGGCGTTATAGGCCATGATGGTGGTGGCGTCGGCAAACATGACCTCCTGGGCAACCGCCCAGTTCTCCGGGAAGCGCATATACAGATCGCCTACCTGCTGCATACCGTTCAGCTCGGCGACCACACGCTGCGCCTTGTACTGTTTCGCCAGCGCCTGAAGCTCCTTGGTGGTGACGGTCTGCTGATCCAGGGTTTCCAGATACACGTTCTTGTGGGGGTAGGTGGAGAAATCATACTCCTCCTCCCCTTCCTCAAACACCAGCAGCAGCGTCCGCTCGCCGGCGTTGAAGCGCTCGTCCTCCAGGGTCTCCTGAATGAACTTGGTCTTACCGGAATCCAGGAACCCGGTAAAGGCATATACGGGAATCTGCACCATGCTTTACACCCCGAACAGTGCGGCTACGCCCGCTTCATCCAGCTTGGAGCCGATGACGCAGAGCTTGCCGGTAATGTCGGCGCTGCCGGTACGGACGCTGCATTCCTCGGGAACATAGTCGAAATGGATCCAGGTGCCGTCCACGGCAGGCAGGATGCCCTTCGCTCTGAGGATGGTGCCGTACTTGCCGGAATCCAGCTCATGCAGCGCCGCCTCAACGGAAGCCTTGTCAAACTTCTTGGCAGTTTCTACACCCCAGGAGGTGAACACCTCGTCGGCGTGGTGATGATGATGGTGATGCTCATGCTCGTCCTCGTCGTCGTGATGATGGTGGCAGCAGTGATGGTCATGCTCATCCTCGTCATCATCGTGATGGTGATGATGGTCGTGTTCATCCTCATCATCGTCGTCATCATGGTGATGGTGGCAGCAGTGATGATCGTGCTCGTCTTCGTCGTCATCGTCATGATGATGGTGATGGTGCTCGTGCTCATCCTCGTCATCATCGTCATGATGGTGATGGCAGCAGTGATGTTCTTCCTCCTCGTCCTCTTCCGCCAGACGCTCCATCTCCATCTTTGCCAGCTCCGCCGCGACGGATGCCTTGCCTTCCAGCGCCTCGATCAGCTGCTCGCCCGTCAGCTCGCCCCAGGGGGTGGTGACGATGGTGGCGACGGAATTATGCTCCCGCAGCATGGCAACGGCGGTGTCCAGCTTGCTCTGAGGGATGGAATCGGTACGGGACAGGATGATGGTGGAGGCGGTTTCGATCTGATTGTTGTAGAACTCGCCGAAGTTCTTCATATACACCTTGACCTTGCCCGCGTCGGCCACGGCCACGGTATAGCCCAGGGTGACATCGTCGTTCGTCACCTTACTCACGGCGGCGATGACGTCGGACAGCTTGCCAACACCGGAGGGCTCGATGAGAATGCGGTCGGGATGGTACTCGGCGATGACCTTCTTCAGCGCCTTGCCGAAGTCGCCCACCAGAGAGCAGCAGATGCAGCCGGAGTTCATCTCGGTGATGTTGATACCGGAATCCTGCAAAAAGCCGCCGTCAATGCCGATCTCGCCGAACTCGTTCTCAATCAGCACCAGCTTCTGCCCCTTGTAGCTTTCAGCGATCATCTTTTTGATCAGGGTCGTCTTGCCCGCGCCGAGAAAGCCGGAGAAAATATCAATTTTTGTCATAAAAAACACCTTCTGTATAAAATTCTCTAACGATTATTATATCACTTCCTGTCAACTGCTACAAGTAAATTTTCTTCCATATTTTCTCTTTTTGCAGGCAAAAAGCGCCGCCCCGGCGTTTGATGGATGGTCGTCAAACAGTGAATGGAGCGTATCGGTACAGATACGCTCCATTTCTCGTGTCGAGGTACAGCCCCTTGGCTCTCCCTCTGGGAGAGCGGTCACCGAAGGTGACTGAGAGGGTACTGCACCCTGGTATACCCTCTCCGTCCTCGCTCGGCCACCTCTCCCAAAGGGAGAGGCAAGAGGGGCAGTTCATTATCCCACTGCATCTGTTAACTGTCTAATGCGCCCCGGCGTTCACCGGAGCGCATTTCCTTGCTTATGATACCGGAATCAGCAGCATCTGCCCTGCTGCCGGTTCCTCCTGAAGACCGTTTGCCTTGCGGATAGCGTCCACGGTGGAGCCGCTTTCCTTGGCGATGTCCCAAAGACGACCGTTTCCCGCTCGGCGCAGAATCAGGGACGGTCGGTTTGCGTCCGGCTCCTTTTCCTCCCCCAGTTCCACGCCGGTGATCATGGAAAAGCCCCGGCTGCTTTCCGACGTCATTTCCAGAGGAACTTCCCCCTTCACGGTCACGCTGCCGTTTCCAAGGCTGGCCTGCATCTGTTCCGGCGGCATGGGGATTGCCGTGATCACGGTGTTTTCGTCCGCGTTCAGGACGCACTGCCCCTCCCAGCGGGCCGTGGCGGAATGGAGGATGCCGTCCTCGCCGTAGTACAGCACAAGAAACGAGCCGGGAATCTCCATTTCGACGCCCTTCTGGGTTCTTCTCTGCCGGGGGAAGTCCGCAAGGAAGCTGACGTCCACCGTCAGGTTGGCCTCTGCGGGGATGCTCTGTTCGCCATAGACGCTCTCCCGGCGGCTTTCCAGAATGGCGGGGACTTCCAGATTTTCCATTTGCACAGACAGCTCCCGCCCCGGGCTGTAGGCGTCCTCCGCCAGGGTCAGCATTTCCCGGTCGGAAATCAGATACTGCCCCACAACGCCGCATTTTAAGCGCATATGCCCCTCGTCGTCCACCTCCAGCTCCAGGCTGGTGGGGCTTAGCAGAATGTCCGCCTGGGCGTCGCCGCTGTGTTCCCCCGACAGGTCTGCCAGCTGGGAAAAGGGCAGCTCAAAGTCCCATCCGTGGAGCTGTCCCTCCTCGGAGCGGTAAAGCACGTGGAGGTTCCCGTTTCCCCGGAACACCACCTTGTTGGAAAGCACCTTTTTCTCCGTCACCTTGGGGTGCAGGCAATAGTAAACCAGCTTCTCAGGCAATGGGCTTGACTCGGGAAGCGTCAGCTCTTCGTCCAGCGCAAAGGCCTTTTCCCCGGCTTCTCTTGGCATTCTGACCGGGTAGCTGCTTGTCAGCAGCTCCACGCCCTCAATCGGTTCCGCCGGGGCGGCGATTTCCGCGGTCTTCGGCACACAGGCCTCCGCCATGGCAGCGGCACCCACGCGCACCATCAGCTTCCGGGCGGACACCGACCGGGCGTCCACGAACCGGGTGAGGCACTGGATGCGGATGCTCCCCTCCTCCGTCCGTTCGGGCAGATCCCACTTCATCTGGAAGGGAATCCAGCCGTCGATGCACCGCTCCTCGCTGCCATCCTCCGGCGCGTAGAGAATCCAGACCATCATCCCGCCGGAAAAGGAGACGCTGTCGCTGCGCCATTCCTTCCCCCGGAGGATGGTCTGCCCCCAGGCGGCAAGGACTCTACCAATGTCCGGCATCCCGTCGGGCAGCTTGATCTCCTGGGTCTGCTCCACATTCTGAACCTCCCGCAGCACCGTTTCCAGGCAGGGGCAGGCGGATTTCTGAAACTCAAATTCCAAGTTGGATCACTCCTTATCCCACGTTGTCGATACAGTCTATTCAACGCGGGACAAGTTTATGACTATCTTCTTCTCATGATACAAAATCCCAGCGCCAGAAGCGCGATCCCGCCGCAGCAGCAGACGAACCAGCTGGAAACGCAATGCCCCAGAATCAGCCCCAGTCCAAAAAACAGGCAGCAGCACCCATGCAGGTGGTTTTTCCGGCACATAAAAACACCCCCTGCTTATCCTATGCAGGGGGTGCCAGAGAATTAACCGCCGAGGTAGGCCTTCTTCACCGCGTCGGAGCTGGCAAGCTCCGCGCCGGTGCCGCTTAGGGTAATGCTTCCGGTTTCCAGAACGTAGGCACGGTCGGCGATTTGCAGCGCCTTCCGGGCGTTCTGCTCCACGAGAAGAATCGTGGTGCCGGCCTTGTGCAGCTCCTTGATGATGTCAAAGATCTGATCGACCAGAATGGGCGCAAGACCCATGGACGGCTCGTCCAGCATCATGAGCTTGGGATGGCTCATCAGGGCGCGGGACATGGCCAGCATCTGCTGCTCGCCGCCGGAAAGGGTTCCCGCGATCTGCTTGCGCCGCTCCTTTAAGCGGGGGAAGTAGTTGAACACCGTCTCCAAGTCCTCCTGGGACACGTCCTTTTTGATGTAAGCGCCCATTTCCAGGTTTTCCTGAACCGTCATCTGCTGGAAAATCCGCCGTCCTTCCGGGACGTGGGCCAGGCCGGTGCGCAGAAGTTTATAGGCCTCCACATGGGTGATATCCTGGTCAAAGAAGCGGATGGAGCCGCTGCGGGGGTGCATCAGGCCGGACACCGTCTTCAGGATGGTGGATTTGCCAGCGCCGTTGGCGCCGATCAGTGCCACGATCTCGCCCTCGCCGACTTCAAAGGACACGCCCTTCACCGCGTGAATTGCGCCGTAATACACGTGCATGTCTTCAATTTTCAGCATCTGCTTTCCCCTCCTCTTTGCCAAGGTAGGCCTCGATGACCGCGGGATTCGCCTGAATCTCCTCAGGGGTTCCCTTGGCAATGATCCGGCCGTAATTCACCACGGCGATGGCCTCGCACACATTCATAACCAGATTCATGTCATGCTCGATCAGGAAAATAGCAACGTGGAAGGTATCCCGGATCCGCCGTATCTGATGCATCAGCTCGGCAGTCTCGCTGGGGTTCATGCCGGCAGCGGGTTCATCCAGCAGAATCACGGAAGGATTGGTCGCCAGCGCCCGGACAATCTCCAGCCGGCGCTGAACGCCATAGGGCAGGCTTCCCGCCTTCTCGTTGGCATGTTCCGCAAGCCCCATGAAATCCAGCAGTTCCATGGCCTTCTCATTGGCGCGCTTCTCGGCCTTGAAGTAGCCGGGCAGGTGCAGAACGCTTGAGAAGAAGGAGCACCTCATGGAATTGTGCAGGCCGACCTTGACGTTGTCCAGAACGGTCATATCCGTAAACAGGCGGATATTCTGGAAGGTTCGGGCAATGCCCAGCTTGTTGACCTTGTATACCGGCATTCCCTTGATGTCGATGCCGTTGACCAGCACGGAGCCGCGGGTGGGCTGATAGACGCCGGTGAGCAGATTGAAAATGGTAGTCTTGCCCGCGCCGTTGGGGCCGATCAGGCCGGAGATCTCGGTGGGGCCGATGGTAATGTTGAAGCTGTCCACAGCCGTCAGGCCGCCAAAGTCGATGCCCAGGTTCCGCACGTCCAGAACGGGCTGCTTGCCCTGATCCTGCTCACGGACGAAGGTCACGGTGGGAACTTTCAGGATTTTCTTGGAATAGTCATTCATTTGTCCCAGCCTCCTTCTTCTTGAAAATACCGGCAAGCTTGTCGGTGACTACGGACATGGCTTCCTTCACCTTGGGAGACCAGGTAAAGAGCATCACAACGATCAGAACCACGGCGTAGAGAATCATCCGGTAATCCTGCAAGCCGCGCATGGCCTCCGGCAGGATGTACAGCACCGTGGCGGAGATAATGGAGCCAAGAATGTTGCCCATGCCGCCCAGAACCACGAAGACCAGAATGTTAATAGAGGTATTGAAGTTGAACTTGCTGGCGGTGATGGAGCCGTAATTCATGGCATAAAGCGCACCGGCCATGCCCGCCAGGAATGCGGAGACCACGAAGGCCTTCATCCGGAAGGCGGTGACATTGATGCCCACGGATTCCGCGGCAATCCGGTTATCCCGGACGGCCTTGATCGCCCGGCCTTCCCGGGAGTTGATCAGGTTCTGCACCACGAACAGGGTGAACAGAATCAGCGCAAAGCCCATGGCAAAGGTGGACAGCTTGGTAATGCCAGTGGCGCCTCTGGGGCCGGAGACAATCATCTGGCCGCCTGCGCCCAGGGTCAGTCCCGCGGAGCTCATGGTGGCGTGAAGTCCGGTCTCGTCAATGCCCAGATAGAGATTGCCGAAGATATTCTTCATAATCTCACCGAAGGCCAGGGTCACAATTGCCAGATAGTCGCCCCGGAGGCGAAGCACCGGGATGCCGATGAGGAAGCCGATGGCACCGGCCATCACGCCGCCGACCACCATGGCAATCACCAGACGCATAATGCCGTTGGGAACCGCCGTAGAAAGCAGCGCCGTCACGATCACGCCGGTGAACGCGCCGATGCCCATAAAGCCCGCATGACCCAGGCTCAGCTCACCGCAGATACCCACCAGCAGGTTCAGGGAAATCGCCAGCACGATGTAGGCGCAGGCAGGTACCAGAAAGCCCTTCATGGTACTGCTCAGCTTGCCCTGACTCATGAGCAGCTGGAGAATCACGAACGCCACCGTCACCAGGGTGTAGGTGGACATGTTCATAATCTTGTCCTTAGTCAGTCTTTTTTTCATATCTTCCACCTCATACCTTCTCCTGAACCTGCTTTCCCAGCAGGCCTGCGGGCTTCACCAGCAGAATCACAATCAGGACGGCAAACACGATCGCGTCGCTGAACTGGGGGCTGAGATAGGCCTTGCTGAAGGTCTCAATGACGCCCAGCAGAATGCCGCCCAGCATGGCGCCGGGAATGGAGCCGATGCCGCCGAAGACCGCCGCGGTAAAGGCGCGGATACCGGGCATGGAGCCGGTGGTGGGCTGCAAGGTCGGAACGGTGGAGCAAAGCAGCACACCGGCGACGGCTCGGAAAAGGAATTCGAGTGGGCGACGGCCGCCAGAGCGGAGCCGATGGCAAAGGTCATGGAAATGGTCTGGTTCACGTTAATGCCCATGAGCTGGGCGGCATCCCGATCCTCGGAAACGGCGCGCATGGCCTTGCCGGTACGGGTACGGGTGGTAAACCAGGTCAGACCCAGCATAATGATGATGGAAGCGGCAATGGTATAGATCACCTCGCCGGTAACCACCAGCTGCCCCCCCGCCAGACGCAGGGGCTGGAAGGTAACGATGCTGGTAAAGTTCTTCGGGCTGGAAGACCAGATCAGCTGCGCCGCATTTTGCAGAAAGTAGCTGACACCGATGGCAGTAATCAGAACCGCCAGACTGGGCGTTCCCCGCAGGGGCTTGTAGGCAAGTCCCTCGATCAGCACACCAAGCAAAGTACACACCGCCATAGCCGCCAGGATGGATACCGCCACCGGCAGCCCCAAATAGTTGGTGACGCAGAAGGAAATGTATGCGCCCACCATGATCACATCGCCATGGGCAAAGTTCAGCATTTTGGCGATGCCGTAGACCATGGTATACCCCAGGGCAATGATGGCGTAGACAGAGCCAATGCTGATGCCGTTGATCAGGTACTGAATAATTTTCATGATTGTCCCTCTCTTTCTTCTTCCTTTACTCAACAGTCTATGAAAGCCCCGTCCGCCAACGAGGTTTTCATAGACTGCTGATGGATGATACCTCGTTAGGGGATGGGGCGCAAACCGCCCCATCCCCTTTGAGGGAATCTTTTTCAGACCATTAGGCCATGGGAACGTAAACACCATTCTCGATCACCACGGCAGCGGGTGCCTTGGAGATCATGCCGTTCTCGTCCCAGTGCATGCCGGTGCCGGTCAGGCCGTCAACGGTCATGGTAGCGAACTGGCCTTCCAGGATGGTGCACAGCTCCTCGGCGGACTCATTGCCGGTGACACCGGCGGCGGTCATGGCGTTGTACAGAGCATAGATGACGTCGTAGCCGTCAGCGGCGAACTGGTTGGGAACCAGGCCGTTCATCTTCTCCTTGAACTTGGCAACGAAGGACTGTGTAGCCTCATCGGAAGCGTTGGCATCGAAGGGGGTCATCAGAACCAGGCCCTCGGCCAGGGTGGTGTCAAAGCCTTCCACGGTCAGGATACCGTCCATGCCGTCGCAGCCGAAGAACTTGGGCGCGTAGCCGATCTTGTTGGCGTAGGACAGGATCTGAGCAGCCTCGGTGTAGTAGATGGGCAGGAACACCAGATCCGCACCGGCATCCTGGCACTGGGTCACCTGGGTGGACAGGTCAGCCTTGTTGTCGGCGGTAAAGGAAGTGGTGGCAACAATCTCCACACCCAGCTCGGCAGCCTTGTCGGAGAAGCCCTTGTACAGGCCGGAGGAGTAGTCGTCGGAGGAGTCGTAGATCACGCCGACCTTGGTTCCCAACGCCTTGGTGGAGACCAGCTCAGCGGCGGAAGCGCCCTGGTTGGGGTCGGTGAAGCACATCTGGAAGATGTTGGCACCGGACAGAGCCAGAGACTCAGCAGAAGCGGAGGGGGTCAGGTTGAACATGTTGTCGGCAGTGGACTCGGGAGCCACAGCCAGAGCGGAGCCGGTGGTAACCTGGCCGGCCATGACCTGCATACCCCAGTCCTTCAGGACGTTGTAAGCGGACACGGCCTTCTCGCCGTCGGCCTCGTCGTCCTGGGCGTTGAACTCGATCTGCAGACCGCCCTTGGCGTTGATCTCCTCAACCGCCACTTCCATGCCGGCCTTCACAGCCAGACCGTAAGCGGAAGCGCCGCCGGTCAGAGGGCCGGACATACCAATCTTAACGGTGCCGGCAGCAGCGGAAGCATCGGCAGCAGCGGCGGTGGTCTCCGTCGCAGGCTTGCTGGAGGAGCATCCGGTGAACATTGCGGCTACCATCAGGGCAGCCATCAGCATAGCAAGTACTTTTTTCATGATAGTATTCTCCTTTTTCATTTCTTACTATAAAAAAGCGGTTCGCCCAGGGCGTAACCGCTTCTTCATACCATGTGAAGCCCCGGTCACGCCGCTACTGCCAGCAGCAGTCGTACAACGCAAATGGACACCGCCAGAATCATGGCAGTGTCCAGGATGGGGCTAATTCGCGCAGAGGAACATGCCGCTGCCATGGTGCAGCGGGTATAGCTGTAAGTGGTGGAAAACCGTGCCGTCATCGTCATGTACCTCCCGAAGAATTTTAGCATATTGTATCCCACAGAAAGACATTTGTCAACGAGGAAAAGATTACAGAATCTTTTGCGTTTTTTCGCCTTTTTTGTGTATAACGCACAAGGGAACCTCCGATGAAATCGCCGCCGGTCAGAGGTGATTTCATCAGAGGTTCCCAAGGACATTATTCCCCGTCCAGGACGGACTTGCAGGCGGCGAGAACCTTGCTCAGAACCGGCACGCAGGTGGCGCTGCCGTAGCCGCCGTTTTCCACCACCACGATGAAGGCCAGGGGGTACTGCTCGTCCTCCACGAAGCCCGCGAACATGGCGTTGGATTTCTGTCCGCCCCCCAGCTGGCTGGTGCCGGACTTGGCGCAGACGTTCATGCCGTTAAAATTCCAGTCGCCGTAGACGCTCTGCACGTTGTTGCGCATGTAGGCCCTGACCTGGTCGGCCACGTCCTGAGACATAATGCGGCCGGTGGTTTTCGTTTTTGCCTCGTAGGTCAGCTCTTCGCCGCTGCGAACCTCCGACACCAGATACGGCTCCGCGCCCACGCCGCCGCCCGCGATGGCGCCCATGAAGGTCATGTAGCGGGCGGGGTTAATCAGGTCGGTGTGCTGGCCGATGCAGCTCCACGCGAAGGACACCGGAGCGGTGTTGGAAATGTCGTAGTTGCCCTCGGCGGTGGTGACGCCGTCAAAGCTCAGGCTGTCCGTGACGCCGAACTGCTTCACATACTTCACCATGTTCTTCTTTCCCACCAGTTCCGCAATCTGGGCGAAGGCGCAGTTGCAGGAATTGGCGAGGGCGGTTTTCAGGGTCAGGGTGCCATGGGCTTTTTCGCAGGTCACCTTTTCCGTGCCGTACTCGTAAGCGCCGTAGCAGGTGAAGGTCTTGTCCAGAATGTCCGGGACGCAGTCCAGCGCCGCGGCGGTGGTGACCACCTTGAAAATGGAGCCGGGGACGTAGGTGGATTGCAGGAAGCGGTTTAAGTAAACGCCGTCATACTGCCCGGAGGTGTCCGAAGCGATGTCCGGCACATTGTCCGGGTCGTAGGTGGGCGTGGTCAGAGCGCAGAGGATCTCCCCCGTTTTGTAGTTGTACACGCCGACGGTGCCTTTTCTGCCATCCATGGCTTCCAGCGCCGCGTTCTGTACCCTGGCCGACAGGGTCAGATTCATCTCGCCCCCCTCGCCGCTGCTGTCGTATACGCCGCTCACCAGGTCGAAGCCCGCCATTTTTCCCGCGTAGTGGGAGACGGCGGAGGCGCTGATGTAGCCCTTCCGGTCGCCCAGCCAGTGTAGCGTGGATTTGCGGGTGGTTTCATCGGAGGAATAGGTGCGCTCCTCGGTAATGTCCAGCAGCACGTTCCCGGAACGGTCGGTCACCGTGCCGCAGCCGATGTTGGCGTTGTTATATACATGAGGGGATCCGGGAAAGGTCACCCATTCCCCCGCCTGGGTCACGTATTCCCACAGGAAGAACATCATGCCCCCCAGAAGCACAGCCAGGAACAAGCCCATGATCCAGGTTCTTTTGGTTACGCGGTTCATCCGATCACGCTCCCTTCTTGTTCAGGCGGACGGCAAAGCTGGCATTCTGCCGGGTATCCGCCGCCTTGACGAAGGCCAGCAGCCCCCAGGCGCCGACCATGCTGGTGCCGCCGTTGCTCAGGAACGGGAAGGTCACGCCGGTGAAGGGCAGAATATCCAGCGTGCCGAGACAGTTCAGAATGGTCTGAATGACCAGGATGCTGGCAGCGGTGCAGGAGCCGATGGAATAGAAGCTGCTCCGGGCGACCCGGGCGGTGCGGATGGCAAAAAAGCCGTAAGCCGCCACGCACAGCACCATCATCACCGCCACGATCAGCCCCCATTCCTCGGAAATGGTGGCAAAGGCGATGTCGGAGTCCGCCGCGAATACGTGCTTCAGGAAGCCCTGTCCCGGCCCCAGGCCGAACAGGCCGCCGGAGGCCACGCACATCAGCGCCTGAACCTGCTGATAACCGGCATTCAGGGGGTCGTCCCACACATGCCGCCATACGGAAAACCGCCGCAGGGCGTGAGGCGCGATTTTCAGCGCCAGCACTCCCGCAAAGATCAGCGCCGTAACGGCCAGCGCCACGGTACCCATACTGCCGGAACGAAGATAGGCGATCACAAGGAAGGCGCAGAAGAAAATCAGCGCCGTGCCGAAATCGTTCATCAGGGCAAGCAGACCGCAGATGAGAATGGAATAGGCGATAAAAATGTAAATATTCCGTTTGCTCATGATCCTGTCCATGGTGGACGCGCCGGCATAGACGAAGCAGACCTTGCTCAGCTCCGACGGCTGCAAGGACAGGCCGCCAATGACCAGCCAGTTTTTTGCGCCGTAATACTCGGTGCCGAACACCAGCGTCACCATCAAAAAGCCCACGCCCGCCACCGTGGCCAGATACCGGACGACCTTCGCCCGCTCCAAATCCCGCAGCGACCAGCCGATGACGAGAAATGTCACCACCCCCAGCGCCATGGCGGCAAGCTGCTTCATGGTCTCCCCCGGCTTCACCGTGGTGATGGCGGCCATGCCCATGGTGCACAGGAAGAAGGCCATGGTCTCCACCTCAAAGGATTTCCGGTGGATTATGCAGTAAAATAAGTACAGCAGCCACTGCCCCAGGAAAATGCCGCCGAAACCCATGAGAACGCTGGGAATCGTCTCCTGCTGACCGCCCAGCAGAAAGCCCAGCAGCATCAGGCACTGCAAAATGGACAGCATCATCAGGTTCGCCACGCTGTCCCAACCGCTGGCGGCCTTGGTGCGAAGCTCCGCCTGACGCGCCTCCTGATGCTCCGTAATGGGCTGGAGCTGCATTTCCACGCCGCCGATGGAGATACGGTCTTTGGGCTTTAACGCACAAATCTGCACCTTCCTGCCGTTGACCAGGGTTCCGTCCTTGGAACCGGCGTCGGTGATCGTCCAGCTGCCGTCGTCGTACCGGGTCAGAACCGCGTGGTTCCGGGACACGGTGGGAAAGTCGATGGTCACGTCGCTGGACTTGCTCCGGCCGATGACGTTTTCCCAATGGGTGATGGGAATCTGACTGCCGTCGGTCATGTTCAGCCACGCCCAGATTTCCGGCTCCCGCCGGAAGGTCAGCAGGGGCAGGACGCACCGCAGAAGCAGTATGGCGCTGAGCACCGGCACGGCATAGCGCAGAACCCCCACATAGGAGCCTGCGTAGTTTTCCTGTGCCAGCGTCAGGGATTCCAGAATATCCTGCATACCATCACCCTCCTTTCTTCGGGTAATTCTTATGTTTAATAAAATGACACATTTTCGTTCAGATGTCAAATGAACATTTTCTTAAGGCGAGCCGCGGTGCTGCCTTAAGCTTCCATTTCCCGCAGGATTTTGATTTCCCCGGCGTAGCCGGGCAGCTCATTGGGGGTTTCCAGAATCATGGGCTTGTCCTTAAGCCGCGGGTGATTTACGATTCGCCGGAAGGTTTCCAGCCCCAGGCTGCCTTTTCCCAGGCATTCATGGCGGTCTTTGTGGCTGGCAAAGGGGTTCTTGCTGTCGTTCAGGTGCAGGGCGTGCAGCCTATCAAGGCCGATCACCCGGTCAAATTCCGCCAGCACGCCGTCCAGGTCATTCACGATGTCGTAGCCGCCGTCGTAGACGTGGCAGGTGTCCAGGCACACCCCCACGTTCTCACTTCCCACGGCGTCCAGGATGTCCTTTAATTCCTCAAACCGTCCGCCGATCTCGCTGCCCTTCCCCGCCATGGTTTCCAGCAGCACCGTCACCGGATAGTCGTGGCGCAGGGCGTTTTTCAGGGCGGCGGCAATGTAGTCGATTCCCGCCTGGGTTCCCTGCCCCACATGGCTGCCGGGGTGGAAATTGTAGAAATTTCCGGGAAGCGCCGCCATACGCCGCAGATCGTCCTCTAAAATTCCCGCGGCAAAGGCTCTGGCGTCCGCGTCGGCGGTGCAGAGATTCATGGTATACGCCCCATGGGCGACCAGTTTACCAAAGTGGTTTTCTTCCAGCATGGCGGCGGCTTTTGCCGCGTCCGCCGGATCCTCCGGCTTGGCCTTGCTGCCCCGGGGATTCCGGGTAAAAAACGCGAAGGTATTCGCTCCGATGGACAGCGCGGTCTTCACCATCGCCGCGTTCCCGCCGGATGCGGAAAGATGACAGCCAAAATAACCCAAAACGATCCCTCCTTTTTGGGCATTATAGCATATTCCAGAGGAAAAAGCAAATTTTCTCTTTCCCCCGGCAGCGCAGATGTGCTATAATGTCGGGAATAACCGCCGGGAGGAATCCGCATGCCCAAGTCTGACAATCAGAAGCTGAAAATCCTGTATATCCTCGACTACCTGCAAAAAAATTCTCACCTGGATCACCCGGTGAGATCGTCGGAGCTTCTATCCATGCTGGAGGAGCACAATATTGTCTGCGACCGCAAAACCGTTTACTCGGATATCGCGGCCTTGCAGGATTACGGCGTGGACATCGTCTCTCTGCCCGGAAAGAACGGCGGCTACTACATCGCCTCCCGGAATTTCGAGCTGCCGGAGCTGAAGCTGCTCATCGACGCCGTCCGGTCCAGCCGGTTCCTCACGGAGAAAAAATCCCGGGAGCTGATCGAAAAGCTGTGCAGCCAGTGCAGCGTCCACGACGCAAGGCTCATGCGCCGGGACGTGTTGGTTTCCGGGCGGGTCAAAAGCATGAACGAGTCCATTTACTTTAACGTGGACGCCATTCAGGAGGCCATCGCCCAGAATAAGCAGATCACCTTCCGGTATTTTGACTGGGATTTGGGCGGCAAGCGAAAATACCGGGACAGAAGCTATCAGGCAAGCCCCTACGGCCTGTGTCAGGACAACGAAAACTGCTACCTGCTCGCCCACTCCCTGCGCCACGGCGTGACCTCCTACCGCGTTGACCGCATGAGCAATATCCGCCTGACGAAGGAAAGCCGCACTCCCTGCCCGGAGCTGACGGGCAGGGCATTGGCGCAGCACGCTTCCCGGCTGTTTCAGATGTTCTCCGGGGAGGAGATCGCCGTGAAGCTGCGCTTCGACCGGAGTCTCATCAACGTGGTGGTTGACCGCTTCGGCAAGGACATTATCTTAATTCCCGACGGGGACGATCATTTCGTCTTTACCGTCAACGTGGCGGTGTCTCCCATGTTCTTAAGCTGGGTCATCGGCTTCGGCGGCAAGGCGAAAATTCTGTATCCCCAGAGCGTGGCCGACGCCTGCGTGCAGATGTGCCGGGAAGCCATGGCGCAGTATTCAGATCAACTTGAATGAGTCAAACACGTCCCGCCACACGATCTGGGACTTCTCCGTGGTGTCCGCGTCCCGGAGGACGGACAGGCAGTAGTGGTAGTTCCCGTCGTCCAGAATGACCGCCCTGCCCAGCTGGTCGCCGTTCTCCCCCGCCGATGCCCAGACGAAATCATACCGCTTTGCCCCGTTCTGCGCCGTTTCCATCACCGTCAGATTGTCCGGGGTGTAGCCGGAGATCCGCTGAATGGTGGCGCTTAAATCCCCGCCGCCGACGGTCTCGACGATGATCTCATAGTCCTCGCTGAGGTAGACCTGCTCCGAGTCGCTTTCCAGCACCGGCGCCACGGCGTTGTCCGGGAGCCGAACGGAAATTTCCCCCGGCTGCGCCATCACCGGCTGAATGATATCGTCCGACACGGTTTCCAGCGTTTCCTCCGCAGCGCAGCCGCATAAAAGCAGCGTCAGCGCCAGTAAAATCCATAGCTTTTTCACAAAAATCCCTCCCGAAAGGAAATCAGTATGAAAGATCTTCTCCTTCTTTACCTCGTTATAATCAATGCGGCCGGTTTTGGGCTTATGCTTGCGGACAAGCACAAAGCGAAGAAAAACCTCTGGCGCATTCCGGAAGCGACCCTGATGACCGTGGCGGCGCTGGGGGGAAGCGCGGGCAGTCTGCTGGGCATGTACACGGTGCGCCATAAGACGAGGCACCCCAAGTTCACCGTCGGCATCCCGCTGCTTCTGGCGCTTCAGATTGTTGCCGCCATTGTGGTGATGGCGAAATTTCCGGGAATATTTGCGTAAAATGATAGCGCTGCCCGTATCATGCGGACAGCGCTATTACCATGTTTATTACCATCAGAACCGTCAGGGCAATCACGCCTGCGCTCAGAAAGAAGCATTTCAGGCACCGGCGGTCGATCCATTCGCTTTGGATGTACGCCCGGACACGGGCGCGGTTGGCGATCAGGATTACCACCGCCGCCGCAAAAAATCCGCCGAAAACCGTGAGATTCACTGCCGATACCGCCATTTCCGGCAAGCTTGCCGTCAGACGGCTCAGAAGGTCGGCCAGCACCAGATTGTTGAAGATATGGAGCACCATGGACCAGCCGACGGAATACTCCGCCGCCGCATACCCCAGCACCAGCCCCACCAGAAACGCATAGGGCGTTTGCAGCAGGTTCCCGTGAAACAGCCCAAAAAGGAATGCGGAACCCAAGATGGCAAACCGCTTGCCGTAGGGCCGCAGCGACCGCAGAATGAAGCCCCGGAAGATCAGTTCCTCCGAAATGGGCGCCAGGAGTGACGCATACAGGAACATGCTGACGGTGTCCGAGCTGCCGGAAACGGCGTCCAGCGTCCCGGTGGCAGACCGGCCGAAGCAGTTCATCACCAGCTCAAGAAGATTGATCCAAACCGAATTGACCATCTGGGTTCCGGCGCACAGGCACATCATGCACAGGAAAATTCCCGGCTTCATGGGCTTTTCCCGTTTCAGCACCTCTCCGCCCCAGAACTGACTGCCCTTCCAGGCGTACAGGATCACCAGCGCGACGGCCGCGGAAACGATGTACCCCCAGGCGTTTCCGGCCAGAGCGGACACGTCCGGGACATACTGATCGTTTCCCTCTATGAAAGCATTCAGGTATCCCGCGATCACATCCCGCAGCATCGCCACGGAAACCAGAATGTTCATCAGGACATAGTATCCCACCAGCGTCCAGCCCATGGGGCTGAAGCGCTTACGGAGCCATTTGTTGATCTGTTTCTCGTTCATTGCTTTCCTCCATAATGATTGCTTCCGCCGTCATGATGCCGTCGATGGCCGCGGACATGATGCCCCCGGCATAGCCCGCGCCTTCTCCCGTTGGGTACAGCCCCCGCAGAGAAGATTGCCGGGTCGAATCCCGGATAATCCGCACCGGGGAAGAACTGCGGGTCTCCGGCGCGGTCATCACCGCGTCCGGGTCTGCAAAGCCTCTCAGCTTCCCGTCCAGCCG
>ERZ791830.1149-NODE-1149-length-18433-cov-4.083252_pt1 | contig 18433 bp, 22 predicted proteins | sample MGYA00509945_ERZ791830 | MGnify/ENA primary metagenome ERZ791830 (study PRJEB30046, sample SAMN00792021) | human gut metagenome | study: EMG produced TPA metagenomics assembly of the A metagenome-wide association study of gut microbiota in type 2...
GCCGTTCGGCGTGTTCCTCATCAAGCAGTTTGCCGAGAGCATCCCCAGCGAGATATTGGAGGCCGCAAGGATCGACGGCGCAAGCGAGCTGAAAACCTTCAACTGGATCGTTTTCCCCATGATCAAGCCCGGTGTCGGCGCGCTCGCCATCTTCACGTTCATAAATTCGTGGAACGACTACTTCATGCAGCTCATCATGCTCTCCAGCACAAAGAACCTGACGATTTCGCTCGGTATAGCGAAAATGCAGGCGGAAAACTCGACCGACTTCGGCCTCATCATGGCGGGCGCTGCCTTTGCCGCCGTGCCGATCATCATCGTTTTCCTCATCTTCCAGAAATACTTCACCAAGGGTATCACGATGGGCGCCGTCAAGGGCTGACACACAAGGAGTAAAAGCAATGAAAGCAAGAGACCTGAAAAAATACCAGGGGATTTTCCCGGCCTTCTATGCATGCTACGACGACGCCGGCGAGGTATCGCCCGACCGGGCGCGTGCCTTCACGGAATATCTCATCGGAAAAGGCGTGAACGGCCTGTATGTCGGCGGCTCCTCCGGCGAGTGCATCTATCATTCTGTGGAAGAGCGCAAGGCGCTGCTGGAGGCTGTCATCGCCCAGGCCGCCGGACGTATCACAATCATAGCGCACGTCGCCTGCAACAACACGCGCGACAGCATGGAGCTTGCCGCCCACGCCGAGAGCATCGGCGCGGACTGCATCGCCGCCATCCCGCCGATTTACTTTCATCTGCCGGATCGCGCGATCGCGCAGTATTGGACCGATATAGCCTCCGCGGCACCGAACACGGAGTTCATCATCTACAACATCCCACAGCTTGCCGGTACGGCGCTGAACAGCTCCCTTCTCCGCACCATGCTCGCCGTTCCGACGGTGATCGGCGTAAAAAACTCCTCCATGCCGATACAGGACATTGAGATGTGGCGCGACGAGGGCGCGATCGTGTTTAACGGCCCGGACGAGCAGCTGCTCTCCGGTCTTGCCGCAGGTGCGGTTGGCGGCATCGGCGGCACGTACGCCGCCATGCCGGAGCTGTACGAGCGCATCTTCACCCTTGTCCGCAGCGGCGACATTCTCCTCGCGCGCGACATTCAGGACGCCTGCTGCCACATCATTTACAAGATGTGCTCCGGGCAGGGCAACATGTACGCCATGATCAAGGAGATCCTCCGTCTCCGCGGCGCGCCGGACATTGGCGGCGTCCGCGCTCCGCTCTACCCGCTTCAGCCGGGCGACGAGTCCATTGCCGCCTCGTGCGCTGCGGATATCGACGCCGCATTGGCAACGTTCTGCAAATAAAAGTCTTTCTTCTCATGGCAAAAGCGGCTCATCCGTTTTCATCGGATGAGCCGCTTTTTGTTATTTCTTGCCGAGAGCGTCCATAGCGCCGTCAAGCAGCGTGCCGAGAAGATCGCTCTTCCCGGAGGACGAGCCGCCGAGAAGTGAGCCGATAATATCGGAAAGGCCGGACGCTTCTCCCTTGAGCAGGTTGTGTCTGAAATTGTGTTTTCATTATAGCAGCAATGGGGCTGCACGTCAATACCACGGGAACGGAAGCGGCTGACATCGTAATTTTGGCAGCGGCTACCGAAATTATTCTGTGGCTTGCGGAGTGGCAAGGGCAGTAGCGCAGCAGCCGACAGCCGTCAATGGTCAAGATGAACGCTTCGCGCCATTGACTGCCGCCGCCCGCCGCGCTTTTTGGCAGACAAGGCGGGTAAGCACAAGCTGTGCCTGCCCGCCGGAACCAATTTTATCTTCTCGTTCAGGTTAAGATTACCACTCGCCCTTTTTCAGCCTTCCGCCAATCAGAATACCGGCAAAGAGGACAACGGCAGCCAATGTGGAAATCCAGATTGGCGAAAGCACCCATATCCAGTGCCACTTAATCACGCCTGACAGCTTCAGAACAATGAATACAATCGTCAGGATGGATACGATGCCAAGCCCGCCTTGCTTTGTTTTTGTGTTCATAACAGTCCTCCTGAGAATGAAGTTTGACGTTCTTTGACTCCAACGGTCACCTAACTTGACAGCCGCCCCACTCCACTGCCGTGAAGCCGGTGCGTACCGGGGCGGTGAGGTTCTGCGTAGAAATATCCACGGCGCTCTCAAGCGGTTTCCACGCCATAAATACCCGCAGCAGCGTATCGGGTGCTGGCTCAATGGATATCTGCGCCGCTTGCGTATAGCTGTCAGACTGAAATGCAATGAGATTGTAAGGATTCTCTTTCATCAGCGGCAGCCAGTAAACGATAAACTCATTTGCTTCCTTCCGGGTAAGTCCCAACTGGTTCAAGGTGTTCTCCAGAAAAGCGGCGGTGTCGCTTCCGGCTACGCAGAAGCCCTCGGAAAAATCATAAGCAACGCTGTTTACGCCCTCCCAATAAAGATAGTTGTACGTTTGCCCGTCGGCGTCTGTCAATATGCCGTCGGGACTGGCGGAAATCTTCCAGCCGTCATTGTAGGCAGGATATGTGCAGGTCATTTCTCCGGCATAGTTCAATTTCACAGTGACCTCAGCTTTCTTCTCCGGGTAGAGATAAATGACAGGCTTCGCGTCGCATTGCTCAGCATCGGAGTTCTCGGCAGTTTCCATAGTGGGCAACACCCAGACCGTATAACGCCCCCAATAAACCAGGCAAACCAGCTGAAACGTATTCAGAAAAGCTATGAAGAACGGATTTCTCAGTTACAAGGGCTGGCAATTCCTAATAATGTCCGCAGTAGCAATACAGGCACTGAAGTTGCAACCGAGGATGTACAGTATGATGTTTTTCTTTCCCACGCATGGGAGGACAAGGAATCCTTCGCTGACGAATTCGTTAAGGAACTGAATAAATTGAATCTGCGCGTATGGTACGATACCAGTCAAATTAAGTGGGGTGATTCCATGCGAGTTAAGATTGATGAAGGGTTGAAAAAGTCTAAATTTGGTGTAGTTGTCCTTTCTCCGGACTATATCAAGGAGGGCAAATATTGGACCAAAGCAGAGCTTGATGGACTGTTCCAGCTTGAGAGCGTCAATGGAAAAACACTGCTTCCTGTTTGGCACAACCTGACCAAGAAGGAAGTTATGGAATACAGTCCAATTATTGCCAGCAGGCTGGCAATGACGACAGCATCTATGACACCCTCAGAAATTGCGGAGGAGCTGGCAAAGTTGTTAGCGATTGATATAGTATCGGTAGCAGGATGAGCTTGCTAAGTCCAAAGAACCGAGGAATCATTTGCTGATTCCCCGGTTCTTACGCATTCTACCAACGAAATGCGGGGGGAAGAATGCAGCATATAAGAGTGTATCCCAAAACTGAACGAAATAGCATTTCTTACATAGCCGACAGGTTTTTCTTCAAAGCCTGTCGGCTAATTTTATTTTATGGAGTTGGTACCATGACCCAAGCAGTGCTAAACACCCAGCTTTACCAGAAAATGTTTGCCGAGCAGGCGCATTTCAAGGACTGGCTCTTGACTCAGACCCCAGAGGAGGTTTTGAACCATGCCTATGAATACACCTGCCGGGAGGATATTTTGTTATCGCTGGAATACAACGACCTATCTCCCCGACAGGCAAAAGCCCTTCTGAAATCCCCCACACCGCTGGCGGATGTGTTCAAGAAATGGGATAGCTGGGAGGATAACCACCACATGGAAAATATCTGGAATGCTGTGGAAGCCCGTGCCAATGAAGTAGTACGGGCTGATTTTATTGCCCAGAAAGATGCGAGGTGATGTTCTGTGCCGTTTATCCCACCGGAAACCATTGAAAAAGCAAGACAGGTGGATTTGCTGACCTATCTGCAAACCTGTGACCCCAATGAGCTGGTACATCTGAGCGGTAACCACTACTGCACCCGTGAGCATGATTCTCTCAAAATCTCTAACGGGAAATGGTATTGGTTCTCCCGTGGCTTCGGCGGCTACAATGCGCTGGATTATCTCATTAAGGTGAAAGAAGTCCCCTTCATGGAAGCCGTGCAGCGGATCACCGGGCAGGTAGCATACCAACCCCGGCAGTCCCAGCCCAAGCCGGAGAAACCCAAGGTGCTGTTGCTGCCGCCGGCCAATCCCAATACCAGCCGTGTCCATGCCTATCTTCGCAGCCGTGGCATTGATTCTAACCTCATTGACTTCTGCATTCAGACGGGGCGGCTGTATGAAAGCACGCCCCACCACAATGCGGTATTCATAGGGCTGGACAAGTACAACAAGCCCCGGTATGCCAACCTCAGAGGACTGGGCACGGACTTTGTTGGGGATGCCAGCGGAAGCGACAAGCGGTTCTCTTTCAGCATCCCGGCACCAGGCAGCGATACCGTCCACCTCTTTGAGAGCGCCATCGATCTACTGTCCTACGCCACCCTCATGAAAATGAACGGCGGCAACTGGAACCGGGAGCATCTGGTGTCTCTGGCGGGTGTCTACAAGCCAAAGGAAGAATTGCAGGAAAGCTCCATGCCGCTGGCGCTGAAACGCTATCTGTCCGAGTATCCCAACATCCGCTTCATCACCCTTCGCCTGGACAATGATGCCACCGGTGGACGGGCGGCAAAGGCGTTGGTTTCCATGCTGTCAAATCGGTACGAGGTATCCGTCCAGCCACCGCCCTACGGTAAGGACTATAACGACTATCTGTGTATGCGGTTGGGGCTTCCCATTACCCACCGGACGGGAAAGGTGCAGGAGCGCTGACCATTTATTATCGGGCAGTCCCACCGTTCGACCCAGGGGGAGAACGAATCTGCAATATACCAGCAAGCATCGCCTTTGGTCACCCAAAGTCAGCTTGACAGGGATAATCCCTGTAACCCTTAGTGAAAGAAAGGACTTTTCTATGAGCAAAAATGAAATCAGAAAGAGAAATAACCGTGTTCAGGTACGGCTGGATAACAAGGAACACCAAGCCTTTCTGAAGGCTGTGAAGCGTTCCAGACTGTCCCAGGAAGTGTACCTTCGCCACCTTATTATTGGGGTCGTTCCACAGGATGCTCCGCCCCCGGATTACTACGCCATGATGCAGCAGCTTTAGCGCATTGGCAACAATCTGAACCAGATTGCTCAGAAAGCCCACACTCTGAATGCCATTGATGTCCAGCGGTACGATGCTGCCGTTTCTCAGTTTGAGGCAGCGGTCAAGGAGATCACGGAAGCTGTTGTATCTCCCCGCCCCGTCAAACGGTAGGCTATGGCAGTCACATCCATCTGGCGGGTCAATGGCTGGTTGGGCAAGGTGGTGGTCTATGTTAAGAACCCAGAAAAGACCACTAACCCAGAATTCTATGAAAACGGGGATATGACGGAGCGGGAGTGTCAGGGGCTGGAGGATGTTATCTCTTACGCTGTCAGCAGCCACAAGACACAGCAAGTTAATGAGGAACTGGATACTCTTGAGCGCTTTGTGTCCGGGATCAACTGCAATCCCAGCACAGCGCGGGAAGAAATGATAGCGGTCAAAAAACGCTTCGGCAAGGAGGACGGAACCATTGCCTACCACGGCTATCAATCCTTCGCCCCCGGTGAAGCCACCCCGGAGATGGCCCACAAGATCGGTGTGGAGCTGGCACAGCGGCTATGGGGAGATCGGTATCAGGTGGTGGTTGCCACCCATCTGGACAAAGCGAATCATCTGCATAATCATTTTGTGCTGAATACGGTTTCCTTTGTGGATGGTATCAGGTACCACCGCACCGCCAAGGACTATCACGAAATGCAGACCGTTTCGGACACCCTGTGCCGGGAATATGGTCTTTCCGTCATTGAGAATCCCCAGCCCGGAAAAGGAAAGCATTACGGCGAATGGCGGGCGGAACAAGAGCAGCGCCCCACATGGCGGGGCATCGTCCGTTCAGATGTGGATGAAGTCATCTGCCAGTCCATGACGGAGCGGCAGTTTTTTGACAATCTCCACCGCAAGGGCTATGAGGTCAAGGTGGGCAAGGATATTTCCGTCAGACCACCGGGGAAGGAGCGCTTTGTTCGCCTTGCCCGGAATTTTGGCGAGGACTACACGATGGAGAGCATCCGCAGGCGAATTCTGGAGCAGTCCAGAGCGGTGCGCCCCCCTGCCGGAGCCTGCCCCCAGACGCAAACACTATCGTGTGTCCGGGAACTGGCAGTCCCGCAAAAAGGTGACCGGTTTTCGGGCATTGTATTTTCATTACTGCTATCTGCTGGGGGTGTTCCCAAAGCAGAAAACTCAGAATCAAAAACGGCTCCACTTTCTTCTCCGGGAAGATCTCATAAAGCTGGATGCCATCACACAGGAAGCAAGGCTGCTGGCGGAGCATCGGATTGATACCGCTGAGCAGCTTTCTTCATATCAAAGCGAATTGGAAAGCCGGATTGCGGATGTGACTTCCCAACGGAAGCAGCTTTACCGAAAACAGCGGACTGTGGCTGTGCAGCCTGATGAAGCCGCTTCTGCGGAGGTCAGTACTGCTATCGCCACACTTTCCAAGGAGCTGAGTCAATTACGCCGGGAGGTGAAATTATGTAGCGATATAGCCGTCCGTTCCGGTATCCTGCCGGAACGCATTCAGAAAGTCCGCGAGGACGAAAACCATCAGCGAAAGGAGAAAACCGAACATGACCAATTCAGGCGATGCGGCAGAGCAAATCGTTAGAATGAGTTTGGAGGGTACGGAGGTGGCCCTGAAACTCTCCGGCTCTGCGGCAAAGAACATCGCGGCGGCGCTCTACACCATTGCGAAAAACGCCGACAGGAACAAAACCAAGGGACACCAGCGGCTCAGCGCCATGCTGAAAAGCGGCAAGGAGCTGAAGGTGTTCACCATCAGCGAGGAGCATCTGAAATGCTTTGCACAGGAAGCAAAACGGTACGGTGTTGTCTACTGCGCCCTCCGGGGTAAAGAGAAATCCGCTGACGGCATGGTAGATGTGATGGTGCGGGCGGAGGACGCTTCCAAGATCAACCGGATCGTGGAGCGCTTCAAGCTGGCCACCGTGGACACCGCTTCCATCAAGCATGATATTGAAAAGACCCGTCAGGAAAAGGAATCCGCCCCTGCCGATCCCCAAAAGGCTGCACCCCAAAAGAATGCGGATGATATGATTTTGGAGGAGCTGCTGGGTGCGCCCATTCAGAAGGAGCCGCCGTCTCCGGAAAACCCTACGGCGGCAAAGACGGAAAAAAGCCCTCCGTCCGCGCCTACCTCCGGGACGCAAAGGAAAACCGCCGAGGGTACTGCTAAGGAATCCCGCCCCTCCGTCCGGGAGGACCTGCGTGAGATCAAGGCAGCACGGCAGGAAAAGGCTGCACCGCCCAAGGTACAGGACATCACAAAGCCTGTGAAGCAGCCGGAAATTCAGCCCCATATCCATCCGGGTAAGAAAACGCCCAAAGTAAAAGCGAGGTAATCCATGAGTAATTTCGATGACATTTTCAGCGGTCAGGGGGAGAAACCCAGATGGAACGATCAGCCCTTTGACAAAGAAGCATGGGCGGCAAAAAGCAGGAGGAACGCAAGGAACTGTATGCCCTTGCCGATTCCACCGCAACAGAAGTCAGCAAAGATGGAGATAAATTCCGGCAGTATCTGGATGTGCAGTCCCGATTCAGCCGGTATACGCCCACCAATGCGCTGCTCATTCTGGCGCAGATGCCGGAGGCTACCCAGCTTAAGGACTTCGACGGCTGGAAGGAAGCCGGGGCATCCGTCCAGCGCAAACCCAAAAGCGTGAAGATTCTGGAACCCGGCAAGGAGTATGACCGGGAGGATGGCACCCGTGGAACCTCTTTTGAGGTAAAGCGGGTCTACGATGTGTCCCAGACCAGAGGGCGTGTTCGCTCTGCCCCTGCCGTGAAACTGGATGACCGGGTGCTGCTGAAAGCCCTGATTCACCGCACCCCCGTTCCCATCCAGACGGTGGATTCCCTGCCCAACAATATGGGTGCCATGTATGACCACAGCCAGCAGGTGATTTTTGTGTGCCGGAGTATGGGCGCGGAGGACATTTTCCGCAGCGTGTCCAAGGAACTGGCCCATGCGGAAATTGCCGGGATGCACGAGAACTACAACCGAAATGATGCTGCATTCAAGGCATACAGTGCTTCTTATCTGCTGTGCAAGAAATACCAGATTGGCATCGCCGATTACAATTTTAGCCGTCTGCCCGCATCCTTCCGGGAGAGTAGTCCTCAGCAGGTGCGGGAAACCCTGACTGAAATCCGGGATACTGCAAATCAGATCTCCACCAGAATGTACCGCGCTCTGGAGCAGAACCGTGCCCCCAAAGCCAAGGAACAGGAGCGGTGATGTATGGCAAAGGAGGAAAAGCGCATCTTGGAACTGGACAAGTACGAGCATGGGGTGGTCATCAATGCTCTGAATGATATGCGCAATGACCTGATTGGGGAGGAACGCCCCACGGACATTGTGGACGAGGTACTGCTGAAAGCCATTGATGCTCCCACCAAAAAGGTAAGGGGTAAGTCCCGTGAAGAGCGATGAACAGCGAACCATAAAAATCCTGTGCATCCTTGGTATCATCCCGGTGGTGTGGCTGGCTCTGCTGATAGCCCCTTTTGTAAGTGGTGGTCTGGCAGAAATTGTAGCCGAGTTCCCGGCGGTAATGGAGCATGCCTTTCATATCGAGCTATGTGAGGACAGTCGAAAAACTGTCCTTATTTTCTGCTCATTTATGGTTTAGGAATCGGTGTGGCTCTGTCCTCCCGGCGCAACTATCGCCGTGGCGAGGAACACGGCTCCGCTAAATGGGGCAGCGCTGCCGCCGTCAATAAGAAGTATCAGGCGAAAAACCCGGAGGCGAACAAGGTGTTCACCAAGCATGTCCGTATGGGTTTGGACGGCAGAAAGCACCGCCGCAATCTGAATACCGTGGTAGTTGGTGGCAGCGGTTCCGGCAAGAGCCGGTTCTATGCGCTGATTAACCTGCTGCAAGCCTGTTCTTCCTATTTTGTCCTGGACTGCAAGGGAGAACTCCTTCGTATGACGGGTACCTTCCTGAAAATGCGGGGCTATGAAATCAAGGTGCTGGATTTGCTCAGTATGGAGAAAAGCCACTGCTTTAATCCTTTTGCCTATCTGCAAACGGATAACGATGTCCAAAAGCTGGTGACCAGCCTGTTCAAAGCCACCACCCCCAAGGGCAGCCAGTCCAATGACCCTTTCTGGGACACGGCGGCATCCATGCTGCTGTCTGCCATCATTTTCTACCTGCTGTATGAAGCGCCAGAGGAGGAACAGAATTTCCCCATGGTCATGGAAATGCTTCGGGCAGGAGAAGTCCGTGAGGACGACGACACCTATCAATCTCCTCTGGATGAGCTGTTTGAACGGCTGGAAATGCGGAACCCCGACCACATCGCTGTCAAGTATTACAAGGACTACCACTCCGGCTCTGCCAAAACTCTGAAATCCATTCAGATCACGCTGGCAGCGCGATTGGAGAAATTTAACCTTGCCAGCGTTGCGGCGCTGACTGCCACGGACGAACTGGAACTGGCATCGCTGGGAGAAAAAAAGGTTGCTCTGTTTGCCCTGATCCCTGACCATGATGTGAGCTTCAATTTTTTGGTAAGCATGGTCTATAGCTGTACCTTCGAGCAGCTGTTCCGGCTGGCGGACGATAAGTACAAGGGTGCGCTGCCGGTTCCCGTCCACTTTCTCATGGATGAGTTTGCCAATGTGAGCCTGCCGGATGATTTTGACAAGCTGCTGGCCACCATGCGTTCCCGGAATGTATTCGTGTCCATCATCATCCAGAATATCGCTCAGCTCAAGAACCTGTTTGAAAAGCAGTGGGAATCCATCTTAGGTAACTGTGACGAGTTCCTGTATCTGGGCGGTAATGAAACCGGAACCCATAAGATGATCGCTGAATCTTATCTCGGCAAGCAGACCATTGACCTGAACACCTACGGAAAAAGTTCCGGGCGCAGCGGCAACTATTCCACCAACTGGCAGATCACAGGGCGTGAGTTGCTGGATGCGGCGGAGGTGCGGATGCTGGATAACCGGTATGCGCTGCTATTCATCCGGGGCGAAATGCCCATCATGGATGAAAAGTACGACCTGCTGAACCACCCCAATGTGAAGTTCACCCCGGAGAAAGGAGGTGCGCCCTATGTCCACGGCGGTACAGAGCTGTCCGTGGGAAGCCTGTCCCTGTCCACTGTTTCCGGCAAGGAAACAAAATTTATCAACCTGTCCGAAATGGAATTTGAGCTTCTTTCTGATGAAGAAATTGAAGCGGAATTATTATCTGGAGGTAATAACAATGAAGAACATCATTAAGAACATCGTAAACGCCAAGAAGGAAAAGAATACCCAGAAGCTGCCCATGCCTTCCCATGTGAAGAATGGCTTCCGCAGCTACTGTGCCGTGGTGATGACTGCTACGATTTGCTCCAGCATGGTGCTGACTGCCTCTGCAACCGGTGGCGACCCCCTCACCGTTGTCAACAACCTGTCTGACTTCATCTTCGGCATGATTCGGCGGTGGGCATGATCCTGCTGGGCTGGGGCATTGTGCAGGTGGGCCTGTCTTTTCAGTCCCATGACCCTTCTCAGCGCTCCAATGGTTTCCTGACTCTGGCTGGCGGTGTCATCATCACCTTTGCAAAGGAGATTCTGACGCTGATTACCGGCTGATATTCACATTGTGCGGGACGATTTTTCGTCCCGCTTTTCTTTTTATCAACCCCCAAAAAGAAAAAATATGAAATCATCATCAATAATTGTAGGAATTATGTGAAAACATCCTATCAAAATAAGTGGAATTTTGTGAATTACAAATTCGATTGGCAATTTCTATAATTTCAATTTCGGATAGAAAGGAGTAAAAATGTCTGATAATTGGGTTGTCCAGAACCTGCAAAATGCGCTGGAAACATGGAATGAAAAGTTGGCGGAAATCTGGACACTGGTAACACAATCGCCCCAGGCATTCAAGGGCGGCAGCATTTGGAATGTTATGGTTGGCATCCACGGCGCTGTGCAGGCGGTGGGCCTTGCATTGATCGTGCTGTTCTTTTTTATGGGCGTGATGAAAACCTGCGGCAGTTTTGCCGATCTGAAACGCCCGGAAGTGGCAATCAAGGTATTCGTCCGCTTTGCCATAGCAAAGGCGGCGGTCACCTATGGACTGGAGCTGATGAACGCTCTGTTTTCCATTGCCCAAGGGCTGGTATCCACCATCATGTCCGCAGCCGGATTTGGTTCCGTGCAGACGGCTGTCCTGCCCACGGAGATCATCACCGCTGTGGAGGACTGCGATTTCTTTGAATCTATCCCATTGTGGGCAGTAACGCTGATCGGAGGTCTGCTGATTACGGTGCTGTCTTTCGTGATGATTATGACGGTGTACGGACGGTTCTTTAAGCTGTATCTGTATACCGCCATCGCCCCTGTACCGCTGTCTGCCTTTGCCGGAGAACCGACCCAGAGCATTGGAATTTCCTTCATCAAATCCTATGCGGCGGTCTGTCTGGAGGGCGCCATCATCGTACTGGGCTGCATCATATTCTCCCTGTTTGCAGCGACGCCCCCGGTAGTTGATCCCAATGCCGCAGCGGTATCTATGGTCTGGAGCTATGTAGGAGAACTGGTGTTCAATATGTTGATTCTGGTTGGCACCGTGAAAATGGCTGACCGGGTAGTTCGGGAAATGATGGGCCTATAAGGAGGAAACAATGGAAATCAAAATCAATCGGGAGATTCGTGATTACCACGAATCCATGTTCCTGGGTTTGTCCCTGCGGCAGACCCTTTGTTCGTTATTGGCAGTCGGCGCAGCAGTTGGGTTGTACTTCTGACTGAATCCTATTCTGGGTACGGAAGCGGTATCCTGGGTCTGTATGCTGGGTGCCGCTCCCTTTGCCGCGCTGGGGTTTCTTTCATACCACGGGATGCCCGCAGAGAAATTCCTGTGGGTCTGGTTCCGTTCAGAGATTCTGGAACCGAAGGTTATTCGCTTTCAGCCCACCAATCTTTACTATGAACTGATGAAAGACACCATTGCGAAACGCGAAAAGGAGGCCAGAAAACAGCATGAACGCGATTAAACAGGTTATGAAAAAAGATCATGAGCCGTACCGTGTTCCGAAACGGGTACAGGATGTCATACCGATCAAGTGTATGTGGAGGGATGGCATTTTCCTCGCCGGAAACCGATATTCCAAGACGTTTAAGTTCACGGATATTAACTATATGGTTGCATCTCAGGAAGCGCAGAAGAAGCTGTTTCTGGCGTATGCAGCGCTGATTAACAGTCTGGACTGCGGTGCTACCACCAAGATCACCCTGAACAACCGGCATCTCAATCGAAAAAACTTTGCGGATACGGTTCTGATGAAGCTGAAAAATGACTATCTGGATTACTACCGTATGGAGTACAACGATGTCATCATGAGTAAAGCCACAGGCGGCAACGGCATAATTCAAGAGAAGTATGTTACATTATCTGTCTGTAAAAAGAATATTGAGGATGCCAGAGCTTACTTTGCCCGTGTGGGTGCAGAGCTGACCGCCCGCTTTGCCGCTCTGGGAGCCAAGGTCACGGAAATGGATGGAACAGAAAAGCTCCGGGTACTCCACGATTTCTTCCGCAGCGGCGAGGAAGTATATTTCCGGTTTGATGCCCAGGACATGATGCGCAAGGGTCATGACTTCCGTGATTATATATGCCCGGATTCCGTGGAAAAGCACAGCGACTATCTGATGCTGGGCGGCAAGTATGCCAGAGTAATCTACCTCAAGGACTATGCCTCTTTCATCTCCGACCAGCTTGTCACCAAACTGACCGACCAGAGCCGGAGCATGATGCTGTCCATTGACATCATCCCCGTTGCCACCGATGAAGCCGTCCGTGAGGTGGAACGGAAGATGCTGGGGGTGGAAACCAACATCACCAACTGGCAGCGCAGGCAGAATGCCAATAATAACTTCTCTGCAATCGTACCCTATGATATGGAACAGCAGCGTCGGGAGACTAAAGAATATATGACCGACCTGACCTCCCGTGACCAGCGGATGATGCTGTCGGTGCTGACCATCGTCCACCTGGCAGATTCCAAGGCGGAACTGGATGCAGATACCGACGCGCTGCTAAAGGTTGCGGCAGACCATATGTGCCAGATGGCGGTACTGCGGTATCAGCAGCTTGACGGTTTGAATACCGCTCTGCCCATCGGCACCCGGAAGATTGATACCTTCCGAACCCTTACTACAGAGAGCCTTGCGGTATTCATGCCCTTCAAGGTGCAGGAGATTCAGGAGCCGGGAGGAATTTACTTTGGGGAGAATGCAATCTCCCATAACCTGATTCTGTGCAATATGAAAAACCTGCTGAACCAGTCCATGATGCTGCTGGGCATCCCCGGCTCCGGCAAGTCTTTCTTTGCCAAGCTGCTTATTGTGGCCATTGCCTTGTCCACGAAGGATGACATTATTATTTTGGACCCGGAAGGGGAGTATACGCCGCTGGTCAAGGCGCTGAGTGGTTCTGTCATGTGTTTTGCGGTGGGCGGCTCTGACTGGCTCAATGCCATGGCTATGGAGGAAGGTTATGGAGAGGGAAGCCCGGTAGCCTTCAAATTCCAGTTTATCATGTCACTTTTGAAGCAGATCGGCCCTGACGGCATTCGGGCGCACCATAAGTCCATCATTGACCGCTGTGTGGCGCTGGTACTTCAGGAGCAGAAAAAGACCGGCAAAGTTCCAACCCTCTGTACCCTGCGTGAAAAGCTGCTGGAGCAGCCGGAACAGGAAGCACGGGATCTGGCATTGACCATGGAGCTGTATACCTCTGGCTCTCTGAATATCTTCGCCCATGAAACCAATGTGGACACCAAAAACCGTATCCAGTCCTATGACATTCACGATTTAGGCGAGGAGCTGAAGCAGCCGGGATTTGTCACCATCACCGACGCCATGATCAACCGGGTCAACTACAACTGGGCGCACGGAAAGAAAACCCACATTTTCGTGGATGAATTTCACATCGCCTATGAGAACGAATACAGCGGCAACTTTTTCACTTCTGCGTGGCGTCAGTTTCGTAAGCGCAATGCGGCTCCATGCGCCATTACCCAGAATGTGGAATATATGCTGGATTCGGTGCAGGCAAGCACCATGGTATCCAACTCCGAATTTGTTGTCATGCTGAATCAGGCAGAATCCGATCAGGAGCGGCTTTCCAAACTTCTGAACATCTCCCCAGAGCAGATGAGTTATGTAAACGGCTCAGAAGCAGGCTGCGGCCTGATGCGCTATGGCAGTGCCTTGGTTCCCTTTGTGAACAGATTTCCGGTCAACACGGAACTGTATAAGCTCATTACCACCAAACCCGGTGAGGGGCTGTTTGCCAAAGGACGGGTAGATGGTCATGCCTGAAATCAAGACCAAAGATATTGTTCGGGGAACTATAAAAGCGGTTGACCGCAGTTTACTCGCCGGGCAGCGAATGAGAGATGCCTATGTGCAGGCAAAGGATAGGGCGGAACACAGCGTTTATTCTTCGGAGGGCAGCGGTGAGGAATATGCTTCGGACAGATTGGAAGAAAGCGCGGAAACCATAGCCCGAGAGGTCGCCCATCAGATGGATATGGTGGGACACAAGGTGTTGCACCACAAGAAGCAGTCTCGACAGTCGGCAGCACAGTCTACAGCGGGCAGCCTACAGGTATCTCCCGGCAACGGAAATCCTACCAACGCACAGCAGCCCCATTGGGTTTCTTCCGATGGGGCTGTTTTCTCTGACAGCGGTGGACATTCTAGGGTCGGATCCGACGCAACGGTTCCAAAACAAGAAATAATTCGGAATAAGCAAGTTGCTTCAGCTAAGGCTGATTTGAAAGCCAAACGGGATTCTCCGTGGACTGCTTCTTCTGCGCCGCAGGTGTTCAACGAAGATAAAATACCCCACGGTTTCCGTTCTCCTGTGGAAAAGAATACTGCAAATCAGACAGTAAAATCCACAGAGCGTATCACAATCAAGGCTTCTCAGCGCACCGTCAAAACAGCAGACTCCACGGTGAAAGCCGTGGAACACATAAGAAGTACAGCCATAAAGTCTGCGCAGTCCGCAGTTGAGACAGCTAAGAAAGCTTCTGTTGAAGCTGCCAGAACAGCACAAAGAACCCGGGCGGCAGCAAAATCGGCGGCCTCACTTGCGAGGAAGGCAGCTGCCTATACCGCCAAAGCCGCGAAAGCAATCGCACAGGCCATGCAGGAATTGATTTCTGTCATTGCCACTGGCGGTGGAACTGTGCTGATTCTGGTGATTGTTCTGGTTATTATGTGCTTCGCCGGTATGATACTTGCCAGCGATGAGAATGATATGGAAATCCTGCCAGTCAGCGAGGAGGTCAAAGCCTATGAACCGATCATACAGAAGTATGCCAGGGAACACGGAATATCGGATTATGTGCTCCTGATTGAGGCGGTGATGATGCAGGAATCAGGAGGGCGGGGGAGTGACCCTATGCAGTGTTCTGAGTGTAATTTTAACACGCTGTGTCCACACACACCCGGCTCTATCACTGATCCGGAATACTCTATAAATGTGGGAATTCAGAATCTTGCGGACTGCCTGCAAATTGCCCAGTGCGAAAGCCCGGTGGATATGGATGCCATCAAGCTGGCTCTGCAAGGCTATAACTATGGTCAGGGGTACATCACTTGGGCGATGAACAAATACGGGGAGTATTCCAAAGCCAATGCCGTAGAGTTTTCTCTGAAAACTGCTGAAGCATGCGGCTGGAGCAGCTATGGGGATATGGACTATGTGCCTCATGTGCTGCGCTACTATCCTCTGGGACAAATCTTCTATGACCCGGACACTTCCCAACTGACCGTAGAGGTTGCTGCTTTGCAAATCGGCAATGTGGGCGGGGAAATCTACTGGCGCTGGTACGGATTTACAGAGCGTGTAGAATGGTGTGCCTGCTTTGTGAGCTGGTGCGCTAATAAGTGTGGATATCTGGATACGATCATTCCCAAGTTTTCCGGATGCAGTGCCGGTGTGCAATGGTTCAAAGCCAGAAACCAATGGGCAGAAAGGAGCGTTACGCCAGAACCGGGAATGATAATCTTCTTCGACTGGGACGTAGATGGCCTACCTGACCATACCGGAATCGTAGAAAAAAGCGAGAACGGCTATGTATATACCATCGAAGGGAATACTTCTGACAGCTGCCGCAGGCGGCAGTATGCAGCAAGTAATCCCCAGATTTTGGGCTACGGTATGCCGTCGTACTGATTGAAACCCGTAATATCTCTCAGCGTAACCCGAAAACTTCGTCAGGTCGCATTTTACAAAGTTTCCGGCAATCTATCAGCTTTCGTCAGAACGTGTAGCCACAGGATGAAATTCCGCGTTTAATAAAGGGCGTTGGGGAATCCCAAACAGGTGGTATCGGAATCCAAATGGCTAGCGCTTCTTGCAGCCTTCGTCAAATATTATGTTCGTCCTCTTGACCTGTAAGCAACAAATGAAAAAGGCTCAGCCGCGTTGGTTGCGGCTTCCGTTATGTGCTGCGCTTTAAGCTCCGCGATTTTCTTCGTATCGACGAAGTGGGTGGAATACCACCGCTCAATGTCAGGGTCGCCGCTCTTGCTGAAGCGCAGCCGGATCACCGGCTTATGCCCTTGCCCGGATTTCTTCTTGACCGCCCATTGCTTATATACGGTCACGGAGGGCTTGAGGCCGCTTTTCTGCGCGTATGCCCGTATCTCGCGCATGATGAAAGAGAGCTTGCGGAGGTTGACGGTGCAGACGCGCTCCAGATAATCAATGCGCCCGCGCCGCCAGTCCTCGTATTTCTCCTTCGGCAGTACGCCGATCTCCATCAGCACATCCACCGGCGCGGCATAGCCCCGGCGCTGACATTGATGATACACGGCGGAATGTACCTTGCCGGTCAGTTCGCGGTCAGTCATGTCCTGCCCCCTCCTCACCGTTCCGGCTCGCTTCTCTTTGTGCCGAGGCTGCGCTCGCATTTCCACAGCGCCATCGGATGCGCGGAGATGCGTGAGAGGATTTCCGCTTCGCCTGCAAAGAGCAGCTCCGGTCTATACTTCTTTTCCGCAAATGCCTGCCAGAATAAAAGTTCGTCTTTCTCCGGGCGCAGCAGACTGGTCAGATAGCGCGTGGTTTCTTCCCGCGCCACCGCCAGATCAAAGTATTCGCCATGCCGCAGCACCGGCAGCAGGTCCGTCTTGATTTTATAAGGTTGGAGCTTGCCGATGCCGCTCAAATCAAACCGCTCCGGCACGGTATCCGCCGCGATGACGGCGTACAGCATCACACACTTGCGCAGCAGGGGTTCCTCCGATTCATCGAACAATCCGAACTTGACCAGATTGCTGATGTCGTACAAATTAAGGAGCGCGCAGAAAAGGGTGAACTGGTGGAAATCAGCGAGATCGCAAGGGCGTATCAAAGCGCGGTAGCGCACCCTGTCAGCAATGGTCAAATCTATCGCGTTCTGCATCGGCACGGATGGCGCAAGGTCATACCCCGCAGCAGACACCCCCAAAAGGCCAGCGAAGAAGAAACTGCGGCCTCAAAAAAATTGAAACCTCTGTAGAAGAATTGAAAGTTATCCACAGCGGGAAGAAAATCCGCTTGATGTTTCAGGATGAGGCTGGATTTGGAAGGATAAACAAGCCCAAATACTGCTGGTGTTCGCAAGGGATACGTCCCAGCGTGCCTTGTCACCATATCCGAGAGTATCGCTATGCCTACGGAGCAGTAGAGCCATTGACCGGTGATGGATACTTTCTTGTCATGCCATATTGTAATACGGCGTGCATGAATATCTTTCTGAAGCAATTATCGGAACAATATTCTGAGGACATCATATTGCTTTGCTGTGACGGCGCAGCATGGCATAAATCCGTGGGATTAGAATTGCCGGAGAATATTGTCCTTTTCCATATCCCACCGCATACGCCTGAGATGAACCCGATTGAGCAAATCTGGAAAGAGATTCGCAAGCGTGGATTCCGTAATGAAATTTTTGCGACTCTTGAAAAGGTAGTGGATCGCTTGTGTGATACCATTTGCACGTTGTCCAACCAGGTCATTTCCAGCATTACGGGAAGGCTTTGGATAATTGAACTGTTTAATTGAGAATTAGTATCAATAGACTTCACGAAAAAGTTACAAAAAGAAACCGTGTCCCTTTTGCTCGGAATAGCGGCGGGGCGGCTGTCCTTGTTTTGTTTTTGTTGTTGCTTCTCTACCGTACATGAGCATTGCAATAGGGCATGACAAGAAAACAGGCTTCCCCAGTCAGCGGCTCGACCGCACCATAGGCATACTGGTATTCCCGAATATGGTGACATGGAACGCATGGTCGGATGCCTTTTTTGCACCAGCAGTACTTGGGATGGTTGATGCGGCCGAAGCCTGCCTCATCCTGGAAC